>WNGA01015067.1_pt1 | contig 10449 bp, 9 predicted proteins | sample 5400061 | NCBI WGS metagenome assembly WNGA01 (sample SAMN13153366, study PRJNA577476) | soil metagenome | isolation source: 100 cm soil or saprolite under grassland replicate 2 | place: USA:California | collected 2016-06-15
TTTCACGAGCCGCGGCATGTGACGCGGGCGGTGCTGCAGGTCATCCAGTCGCTGCGCCGCAGCCTGCCGACACCGCCACCAAAACCAGGACGGCGCTGGGGCGGGCGTTTGCGCGGATCTCCACCGACTGATAAGCCCGACGATCCGGAGTATCAGCGCTGGCAGTTGCGGCAGGCTACACGCCAAGCGGGTATTGCACAAGTCCATTTGCTGGCCCGCCAAGGCCAGTCGCAACGCGCGATTGCCCGCCAACTCGGTCTGCATCGCAAGACGGTCAAGGTCTGGCTGGCACTCGAGGCGCCCTCCCAGGTGGAGGACGAGCTTTCCCACGATTGGCACGATCGCATCCTGCCGAATGCCGCCACGATGCGGCGGCAGGCGCGCCAGGCTAAGCACGATCAGGTGCGTGCCCTCGCACAGCAGGGGCTGTCATACTCGGCCATCGCACGGCAGGTCGGGCTGCATCGTGTGACCGTGAGCACCTGGCTAAATCAAGAGGCCTCAGACGATCAGCTCCAGTCCGAAGCCGAACCCCAGACCAGCACGACGGGGATGGATATGCCCTCCGAACCGTCGCTCACTCAGCCACCGCTGCCTTGGCAGCAGTGGGACCAGGTCCGAGTGGTGCGGGAAGGCTTACAAGAGCACCGCTACCTGCTGTTGCGCCGCCCCGATCATCTGACGGCCGAACAGCAGGCGCAGATCGACGCATTGCTGGCCAGTCCGGTTGGTCCGCAGCTTCAGGTCGCGCGGCGCTTTGTGGAGGAGTGGTATCTGCTCTGGCACGACACGAAAGGGCAGCGACGTACGTTGGACGAAGCCCGCGAACGCTTCGCCGCCTGGAGCAGTGATAGCGAGTATGCAGCCGTGGCGTCGCTGCGACGGGTGCAAGCGTGCATGACGGCTCAATTTGAGCACCTCAGCCAGTTTTTACGTCATCCACGCTGGGAAGCGACCAACAATGGTGCGGAACGGATGGGCCGCGCGTTTCGGCATCGCCAAGCGCCCCACTTCAACCTGCGGACGGGGCCGGCGATGGAAGGTGTGATCGTCGTGATGGCATGTCAACGGAAAGCCGCAGCGACCACATGTCAGCATCGGCAAATAGCACGGTGTCATCGAGGACGCAAGCCACGCCAGCAGATGGAGGTGCGTGCAGCAGCATGACAACACCGCTCAGGGCAGTGGTTAGATTCAACAAACGTCAATTACGCAGTCTCAAACCTATGAGCACTAAAAGGCCTAAAATAGACACGATCCCTTGTAACTGGCGACGCACACGACGTTCTAGTGTAAATTCCCGATTCCGCGCAGCTTCTACGGCAGCGGCCTGTACCGGGCGTTTCCGGCCCTGTCCCTGCGGGCCTCCCAACCGGCGCGGGTCGTGAAGACCAACTGCGGCGGCGCTCCTAGCCCCACCAGGATGCGTTGGAACGCGCCGATCAGCTCGCGCTGAACGAGATTCATATCCTCGAAGGTCGCGCAGATGATCAGGCTCGTGCCGCCGGCGACATGGACCCGCAGTCCCTCGATCACCCGGCCGCGTAGGCGACCACAGCGCATCTTGAGTTCCGCCTGAACCTCGCGGGTCAGCGCGTCGTCCGCAGACTCGGGCGGTGTACATTCGGCTGGAGTCTCCGCTTCAGCAATTGCTGCGTCGGTCTCAGTAAACGATTCCCCTTGTACATGGGACTCTTCTGGGGCCGGTGCCAGCACACCAGCGCTCGGCGATCCAAACGCGCCATCCTCGCGCTCGACGAAGCAATCCTCCAGGCCGCTGGTGTCACTCCCACGGCGAAAGAGATCGCCATATGCGCCGCTGGTGTAATGCTCAATGTCGATTGGACGATCACGGCCAGTCAGGCCGAGCTGCCGCGTGCGGGGTGCAGGGATCGGCCAGCCTTCGTCACGATGCCGTCTGAGGGCCTCGATCACCCATCCGGGAATACTCTCGATACCTGGCTCCGACTCGGCATAGGCGATGGCCTGCTCTACCAGCTCAGCGGGTATATCTGCGAGTTCTGCAATGCTGCTGGGGAAGGCATTGATCGAGCGCAGGAGACGAGCCGACGCCGTCTCTGGTTGGCTCCCCGTCGGCTCTTCTTTTTTGATTGGGGATTGATCATTGCCACCACCCCCGTTTGGTCGTGGGGGGGAGTTGGGGGGGGAATCGCTTATTTCCCTCAGAATCCCTGGAGTCCCTGCCATGCGCGGCGAGTGCATTTCCCCTCGCGATTCGGCGCGTTCTGCTGCGCTGGATCGAGGTTCGGTCTCGGTGGCGGAAGGGATCAGATCAGGGATCAAACAGCTGATCTGATCGGGGATCAGGGCATGATCCACAAAAAAAAGCGGCTGGCTGGGGGGCGGTGCGCTGGACAGATCAAGGCCAAGGGTGCGGAGGCCCTGTTCGGTCGGCGCCGCGCCGTCCCCATCCAGGGTGCGCTGCGACGCCAGCGCGATCAGCTCGGCAGCGGCTGGCAGCGGCTGGGTCATCCCATCGCGGATCAGCCCATAGCGCCAGAGCGCCGGGGTCGCGGCCATTCCCTGGCCGTTCAGCACCTGTGCGTAGGCGCCTACATCGCGCAGGCTGAGGATCGGCTGCTCCAGGTAGCGGTCTTTGGTTTGGGCTGGGTAGGTTGGATGGGGGATGAGCTTGCCGAGGCCGACGTCGAGCAGACGCCGATCGAGGCGCAGCGTGACCACGTGGGCGGGCCGGCCGAGTGTCGGCGCATCCATCCGCCATGGCGACGCAGTGCCTTTGATCACGCCCCAGGTGGGCGTGTAACAGTTTTTATGGCCGGATTGGTCGGTCAGCCAGCGCAGCGCCGTCAGGCGTTGGAGCGCGCCGCGCGCGGCGCCATAACTCAGCGTCGGGTCGTAGCGCTGCAGATCGGCCGCCGAGAGCGGGATCGGTTCCTGGTAGATCAGGAATAGGCGGGCGATCAGCGCATACACCCCGATCGCGGCCGGATTCGCCTGGAGATCGGCGATCAGGCGCTGGGGGAGGAACACATAGTCCTGGTCGAGCTGCGGCATGATGGTATGCTTTCTATCAGAACGCGCCGACCATCGGTCGGCGTGTGAACGGTTAGTTCTGGTTGGTGAGCCGGCGTAGCACTGCTGGCGAGTCGAAACTGGTGCCAATACCGAATGCAGGCAAAGCAGCCTTGCGGCCATGCACGGTGCAGCGGTCGTTACGCAACTGGCTCGACCTATCATCTTTTTGCGCGTGATGTTGGTTTTGATTGCGAGTAAGCATTGCGGCGTAGTGCCGTGGCGCATTGGGGAGAAAGGCGCACCAAAACAAACCGGCACGCTGATAGAATGCTGGCATGGCTCCTCCGGGCATAGGAACCAGACCCGGAAAGGCTTGCTAATCGGCAGGCGAGATGCTATACTCAGAGGTGCCACCCAACTGAGATCAGTGATCTCGCCTGCCGCTGACCCTTCTCCGGGTCGGCGGTTCGGTTTTTATCGGCTTGTAATGGGCAGGCCCTTGGCCTGCAATGGATTGCTCATCCGATAAGTCGTGGCCCTCGTTGTGATCTTGCTCGCCATGCTAGAGAACAGATCCTGGATTGGCTAGATGTGTTTTCACACAGATCAGCTTCCAGCATACAGGGCGAGCGCTGATACTTCCTGCGTGTGAGTCGGCGATTGGTTGATTGATCCTAGCGAATTTGCGCGCCATGTGCAAGTACTTTTGATGCCAGTTTTGGCTTTGGACTGCGCCAGATTTTGCGAAAACCGCGCCACTTTTTGGCGCGGTTGGCGTTGTTCTTAACGGACGTACAACGAATAATAAACCGCGCCACTTTTTGGCGCGGTTGGCACAGTTGTGAATAACTTGGCATGGTTGTTGATTGTCGGCTGCTGCTTATGTTCCATTGGGGTCATTCAAGCGGTAGCGTAGTGCCCGGCCCTCGCCGACCGCATAGATCAGCTTGGCTTCGACCAACCCCTTGATGTCTCGCTGGATAGATCGCTTGGCCCGCGCGTCGAGCAGCGCCAGAATGTCGCGCGGCGCGATGTCGGTGCGGGTGCGAATGATCGCCAGAATCTTGCGCTGGCTCTCGTTGAGCCGCGCGTAGACGCCCTCGCCGGAGAACACCTCGAGTGGGCGACCAAATACGGTGACGATGAATGACGCGCCGGTATCGTCGAAGCGCGGCGGGGTCATATCCTCCTGCCCAAGCACCGCGACCACCGTGTCAAGGCCCTGGCCAAATGCCTCGACATAGCCGGCCTCATACAGGATTGACAAAATCTGGGGATTGCGCGCGGCCTGCTCGGACAGAATGTTGTCGACCGTCACGCCTGGCGGCAGGCCACCAGGGCTGATCCACTCGATCCGATTGCGGAAGAGTTGCACCCGCGCGGCCGAGCGAAAGTTCGTATAGTCGCGGTGGGCAAGCACATTCACGCACAGCTCGCGGATGACCGCTCGCGGATATTCATGGATCTCGACCCGCTGGAAGCTGGTCTCGCTGAGGGTCATGCCATGGTGCGTATTGGTCCACAGGTAGGATTCAACGCGCGCAAGTTGGTCGAAGATCGTGCCACTGATATCTTTTTCGAGGTGGAATACTTCGAATGAGACTGGCTCAACGCCGCGGTAGTGTCCGATGTCGATGACCGATCGCGGGAAGATCGCTTGCGGATCGCGTCCGAAGCACATCAGACCAGCTAGGGTTACATAGGTCGCATCCTCCACTTCGATAATGCACTGCTTGCGCAGCAAGTACTCCTTTGCCGTTGCAGGCCCGGTGTAGCGGCCACGCTCGACGGCGCGCTCAATGTGGGTCGTAACCTTATCCATATCAAGCAGTTCAAGCGAGGTTCCACGGATGGGTGAGCTATCCATACTCCGCAGGGAGGGTGGGTCGATAAAGGAAAGGTTCGTCATAACGTGCATCCTTTGAGCGATCTGGTATAGGTCTTCTGAGTTTGAAGGAACCGATACATCTTGGTGGTTATGATACCATCAGCATGCTCTCGGCTCCTTACTACGCACTGTCAGGATCGTCTAAAAGCGCCCCAAGCCGTGCGATCGCACCGGCCTCGGCCTGGTCGATTGCGGCGATAATCTGGACGGCGGCAGCATGCCGTGCGAGCAGCGCCGCCGGCGTGAGCCTATAGATGTCAGCCAATGCTATCAGGCGGTCGAGCGGAGGCAGCGATTCGCCGTTCTCATAGCGCACAATCATCGAATGGTCTACACCCAGGCGCTCGCCGACCTCGCGCACCGTCAGATTGGCCGTTTGGCGCGCGTCGCGCAGCCGCGGCCCAAGCTGTTGGAGCAGCGCATCTATTCTTGTCATATCACAAATCCATTCTACCCTGCTCAGTAGCTCCCAGATGTTCACCGGTTAGCGCCTGGTACTGCTGTTTGATGAACTGCACAATTTCGTCGTAGTCCGCAGCCGGGAGATCCGTGTACGTGCTTACGCCAAAGCGCGCATTCACTTCGCGCCAGCACATGCGAATAGCGGCGCCAACCTCAAGGTTCGATGTTTTTAGGGCGCGGGCCTCGCCCCAGGTCTGCACCATCTGGTAGATCGTTCCGCGTTGTTGCGGGTTAATGCGTGACCTGGCCAGCGATTCGAGTTGCTGCACGCGGTCGCGCATCTCGCGCAGTTGATCCAGAATCTCGCGCACAACATGGGCTGCACGATCCTGCCGATTCGACACCTCAGCAAGGCGCTGAAATGCCTCGTCGATGCGGTCCAGATCGTGTAGGTCTTCGATGACGCTGCTGGGCTGATCGCCGAGTGTCAGCCCTGTGAGCTCGCCAAACGCCCGTTGAACCGACGTGACAAGATACGTCTGAATGTAGTCAACCCGCGTGCGTACATCATCGCTGACGCGATTGATCTGGACTGTCAGCAACCAGAGTGGCACATCGTCGAGTAATAAAAATCTGCGTTGCGCAACTGCCCCTGAATGATAACGCGAAATGGTTGGAGTGTTAGCCGCGGATTGCTACGGATGCGCCGTCGCTGCCCCGAGAGCACCAGGCCGAGCACAGAGCAGATGTCGCGTAAGCTCAGAAAAATCTGGCCGTCTGCGCCGCGCACGGCCAGAACAGCGCTATCGAAGAGCGGGATCGGGAGTTGCTCGCGCGGACGTGGCGCGGGGGTGTCATCGCTCATGGATACCTCCAATCTGGTGTATGTAATTCACCAATCGGATATATATGTATCTCGATGGTGAGCATGATACACCAAAGAAATACATTAGGTGCTCGTTTGGTGTATCATACTCACCAGATAAAGCGATTATACATCAGATAGTGTCGAACGTCGATCTGGCACGGCGGAGCCGATCGGAGGGCGGCTTATCAACAGTACCGCCGAGGGGCGGATGAGCCGCCGCTGAAGCACCCTTACGCAGTGCTGCGCGAACATTGTGGCCGGCCCATACCATCGAGCAGGAGCAGTATCGGGATGACATCACGATCGATCTCGAGCGAACATATCGCCAGATTGCGACCGAGCGCAGTGCATGTGCGCCGCAGCTAATCAGGCGGATCATCAGCTTGCTGCGAATCGGACTGTACGCGCGCGGTTAGCTCTGTAAGGTTCATAACGAGTTGTCCGACGCCGTTAAGCAGCATTTCCGTATCGGAGGAGCCAAGTACCTCCACACGACCAATTGCCCGTTGGATCCCCTGGTTGGTTTTGGTAATCTGCTCCATCAAGAGCGGTAGCCAGCGTGGCGTTGGGGTGACAACGATATCGGTTGTTGCGGTCATCGCGCGCTGCGTACGCGCGACGAGGCGGGCGACGGTTGGACCATCGATCCCTGCTCGTCGTGGCGTGGGGCTGGCCCCGATTGCGTCGGGAGCACTCTCCGCAGCGGCCGATCGCTCGGTTGCGATCTCAGCGAGGCGGTTCAGGACGGAGTCCACCTGATCCGGCGCCAGTGATTGGTTCCGCACGGCAGTGTGGAGCGCGCGCACCTGTGTCTCCTGCAGGTGGAGTCGCGCAATCATAGTCTGCTGGGATGGCTTAAAGGCCAGGAGTCGTGTCAGCTGGTTTCTGCGCGCATTGCTTAGCTTGAGACGCGCTTCGACATCTTCCCAAGTTGCGCGCTCGCCCAGCGCATGTCGCATCTGTTGGAGCGCCCATGCGCGTTCCATGTCGCTGAAGTCCTCGCGCTCGTCGTTCTCAATGTACTGGAGGCGTACCCGCTCCTCCTGTGTTGGAGGATCGACGACGATCGCGTCGAGTGCCTCCAGCCCGGCCAGGTGCGCTCCTGTCCAGCGACGGTGTCCGATCAGGATGAGGTAGCGCGCGACGGGGTAGATCGTGCTGGCGCCGGCGTAGACGACGATCGGCTGAATCTGCCGCTCTTTGAGCGATTGCCCCAACACCCGCAGTTCGGCGACAAGATCGCGATACTCCGGCGATGGCGTGCCGTTCACGAGCAAGTCCTCTGGGAGTGGCAGCAGGCGTGGCTGGCGCATCTCGGGTCGGATGTCGGGCGCGATGTGCTCAATTGGGATGCGCTGGATCGAGCGGCTCTGGATGAGCTGCTCGACTGAGCCGTAAAAGCGCGCGCTCGCGGCCGCCAGCGCGGTGGCGTTGTCCTCCGGCGTGCTGGTGGTCGCCGGCCGCACTGCTTCAGCCGCGTCACGTTTCGCGACACGGGCCCTGATTTCCTCAAGGGTGGGATCTTTTCGTGGAGGCATCAGATAACTCCATCCAGATTGATCAGCTCGCTCACCAAACTCACAAAGTAACCGCGTATCTCGGCGTCTGCGCCGGGATACCGGAAGACGCTCTGCTGTGATGCTGCGGCATAGCGGATCGGCGCGCGCACCGGAATAATCGTCTGGAGCAGATTCACCGCGTACTCCACCTGGAGTGCTTGGTCGAACACCTGATCGAGCGACCCGCGCGTCGAGTACTTGTTCCTGAGGACGGAGAGACCACGCAGCTGCCCGTTGATCTGCCGCGCATCCTCAACCGAGTCCACCAGATCACGGAACGATTGGAGCACCAGATCCTCGGCCTGTATCGGAGCGATACAGCGTGTGGCAGCGGCGAGTGCCGTTGCCAGGATCGCACCGCGTACCGGGCCAAGGTCAACGACAACGACATCGTAGGGATGCTCTATCATGAGCTGCTCAAGAGCGCGCTTGAGGACAAAGAGGCCGTTGTTCGGAGCGGTCATCAGCAGCGATGGGAGGGCGACAAGATCGTCGTGGGCCGGCACGAGATCGACATGCTCGGCGGTGGGGTGGATGCACGCGGCGAGCGACCTGCGGTTCAAGACGCCAAGGAAGCTTTCCTGTGCCTGAACCGAGCGTTTGGGGACGCCAAGCCAGTAGCTGGCGTGCCCTTGCACGTCGAGGTCAATCAGGAGGACGCGCAGACTCGCCTGCGCGAACCCAGCCGCCAGGTTGACCGCGACGGTCGACTTGCCAACGCCGCCTTTCTCCATGCCAAGCGCGTAGACGTGCATATCGTCGGTCCTTTGTCTCCCCCTGACGCGCCACGAGGGCAATCACGGGCGAGTCGTCAAGATGATGCGGGATGAGCGTCTATAGAACATCTGGTCGATCTGGTATGCCTATTGTATGAAGATCTGGCCATCTTGTCAACTATCATACTTTGATGTAGCACGTTTTGTAACATGCCAAATTGGCGTTTTAGGCGCTGTGATGAATAAAATAGCCACCCGTAATCATTACGGGTCGGCCTACTTTTCCGCTCATATGATACTACTCCGCGAATGTCCGCCATCATGTGATGCTGTATGAGAGAACAGCCGCTGGGTCGGCTGATACAATGACACGAGCGCCGTCAGGATGTTTCGCCTGAGTACGCCTATAAACGGCCTCGATCAACCTCCTCTGCTACAGATAGCGGCCGGTGGCCTCGTAAAATATGTGACTGTGGTGACGGCGTGTAACAATCGCTGGATAAAAGTATCCAGCGAATGTTACACGCCGTCACATCGGCGCATGTGATCGCTGCATGTTCCCTATGTTCAGGGCAATTTTGAGAGCACAACTTACCGGAGATGCTCCTATAGCAATACGCTGTTTGGTGATGTGATGAGGCGCTGTATGGCACGTTTTCATATTACCCCCGCCTGTTCAGTCGCCGCAGCGCCCCATTCGTGTCGATGCCCTCGCCGATACAATACACATTGAAGGCATCGTTCCGGCCGTGCCTGGCGAGCGGGCAATCGCTGTGCGCGCTCAGACAGTGAACGTAGCGCTGTCCACGCCAGGTGTACAGGCTCAGGCTGGCGTGCTCGTCGGGATGGAATGGGCAGAAATACAGCTCGCGCCGCTTCGCTGGCCTGGCTCCGTAGAACCTGATCAGCTCCTCGACGTCATGTGCCTGGTTGTACTGGCTGATGGTTATTCCTTCGCCGTTCCGGGAGATAGCTGATGTGGTTGCTGGCTGCGGGAAGGTCGGGAGTTGGGGAAGTTCGACGGTGAGGCTCTCGCAGTAGACGTCAGCGAGTTCGGCGAATGCGCCGGCGGGATCCTGGTCGATGCTGATATGCCGATCGGCGATCACCAGGTCGCCGAAGTGCCCGGTGTGCGTATGACGTGCCAAGGGCAGCCGGGTCACTGCGTGGATCGCCCGTGGCTCAATCTTCCAACCCAGACGGCGAGTTGCTGCGATCAGCTGCGCACCCAGCGCCTGGAGCCCAGCGCCTGGAGCCGCACCGCGTCTGTGAGCAAATCGAAGGGCAGCCACACATATCCGCGCTGATCGGCGTCGGCCAGGCCATAGCGCTGGCAATACTGTCCGAAAGCCCACAGATCACGCAGCTTCGTCTTAGCGATCAGGGCGTGAATCGCGGCGATGCCGCCGGCGTCGACATCGAGCGGGAGTAGCTGCGCACGGTGGTTGACGGCGGCTGGCACTGCGAGCGTGATCGCGCCGGCGAGGTGGCGAGTGATCATCGTGTCGGTGATTGCCCCACGTCGCTCCATATACTTCTGGCCCAGGCGCTGGGCTTCCCCAGGTGTGAGCATCACGGCATAGCGCTGTGGCGCGTGGCGCAAAAAAGCGCGCCGGAAGAATTCGACGCGCCAATCGGTCGTTGGCATCGTATTCACTTTCTGTTGTCGCCTGTTAGGGCACCAGATGCCTCAAGTGAGCGAGTCTGAGACCAGGGACAGACGCGCTGCCCCTGGTCTCAGTGGCCTAGAAGCTAGAACGGCGCGTCGGGATCGTCGTCGATCAGGCCGGCGATCGCCTGTGCGGTACGCCTGGCCGATTTCTGCTGTGGCACAGCGGCGACGGATACGGACGCTTCCGGCAGTGGATCGTCCTCGCTCCCGGTGAGCATCGCCGTCGCCTTCTGGTGCAGCGCATCGATCTTTTCCGCGATCGTCTCCTGTTGCAGGCTGAGTAGCGTGGCGTAGGTTCTCGCGCGATCGCGCACGGCCTTGAATTTCTCCAGTCGCCGCGCGATGGC
>WNGA01013480.1_pt1 | contig 10448 bp, 9 predicted proteins | sample 5400061 | NCBI WGS metagenome assembly WNGA01 (sample SAMN13153366, study PRJNA577476) | soil metagenome | isolation source: 100 cm soil or saprolite under grassland replicate 2 | place: USA:California | collected 2016-06-15
GCAGGCTCATCCACCACGCGCGGATTGCAACTGGGTCGGGTCGTGACACAGCAGAGGGCGAATGTCCGCTTCTGGGCCGCAGGCGGCCATAAGTCCCACCGGAAAGCCGCCACTCGCAGCCAAACGCTTAAACGGTTGCGAGTCGCCGCTACCAAACGATGGCGTATCCCGATGTCTCAAAGGGCGCGAAATGAGGCTTACACACGCAGCGCAAGTCGCCCATGCGATGCGGCATCTTGGATCGATTGGACCCGAGTGAATAAAAATGCCGGCTGGTATCCAGCCGGCATTGGTTTTCGAGCGATCCCCCGTGTGTGGGCCTCGAAGCGCCGCTTAGTTGTTAGCGATCTGCGGCGCGCATTCGACCTTGCCATTAATGACTTCACACGCTTGCTGCTCGTTGGGCCGATAGTGCTTTAGTCCCAGCCACGGCAGAACGTCGCTCACCCCTGGCGTGGGCGGCCCCTGAACGTAGTTGGCCGCGTTGTTCACGTCACCTTGGCCGGTGTACACCGACGTCGCCGGATAGGGAAACACCGGCCTCGTTCTCGTCACCGGTGAAGTCGCGCTGCCGTTGGTGCGGTACGAGACGACCACTTTGTCCGGCGCCACATGGTCTTCCACCCAGCTTATCAGTGGTGTCAAAAAGTCGAACGTCGCGGCGACCGGTCCCCCCGCGCAGTGATATACCGCAGGCAGCAGGTACAGCGATATGAAGCTCGATGCAGCCGCTGGACCCATGAAGCTGCGTACGGCGGCGTAATAGTTCAGCGTGCCGAACGGTGACGTGCCCTGATCCGCCCATCCTTCCCACATCAGCAGTTTGCCGCCGTGGCCTGAGAACTTGCGCAGGTCGGGGTTGGTCGGGTCGTTGAGCCCGTGCATGAAATCGAGCTTCTCGAATTCCGCGCGCGTGAACTGGATGTTGCGATTGGTGATCCCGGTCACGTCCCAGCGGCTCATGTAGTTCGGAAAGTCATACGAAAACGCGAACTCGCTCGACGTGTCCTGGGTGAAGACGACTCCTGGTGCAAGCGCGATTGAGCCCGCCCACGCAAGTTCTGAGCCGTAGGGCTGGTCGCCCGGGGACATCAGCGCCCCCGTTTGATCGACGGGGCCTTGCCAGATCAGGTTTGCCACGTTGGCCTGCGCCGGGGTCAGGCAAGCCGGCGCATCGGTGCCCGTGGGACAAAGCAGCGTCCGCGCGTCGAAGTGACACGTTCTCGGATCCTGGATCTGGCCGCTGCTGTCGGCGCAGGCCGCGAGGACCGCTTGAGCGAGCGCCGGGATCTTATCGGCGGTCAGGATCGACGTGCCGTCGGGCTTCGAATTGACACGAACGTTCCACGAGTGAAGGAAGGTATTTTCCGACGTGTTGTCGATCGTCGGAGCGCCCGCGAGGATGCCGTTGTAGTCGTCGGGGAATCGCTGCGCTTCGTGGAGGGCGGCACGACCACCGCTCGAGCAGCCGTCGAAATAGGAATACGTCGGATTGCGGCCGTAGAACGCCTTGATCACAGCCTTCGCCGCGACGGTCGCCTTGTGATTGGACGCGTAAAAGAAATCGATGAGCGCCGTCGGATCCTCGATGGCCCACATGCCGTCCGCAATCGCCGCTAGAAATCGACCAGAGTTGGTGTTGCCGGTATGCCCGCCGTTGTGCGCGACGATGGCAAGCTCGCCGGAGTCCACAAAGGGACATCCAACGGCCGCTCCTGAATTACCCCCGGCGTTATAGGCCGTTGGGGTGGGCGCGATCAGATCTCCGCAATAGCCGCCGCATCCTTTCGTCAGCAACCGCTGGGTCCAATTCTCGGTCGGCATCCGGACCGTGAACTTGACCTTGGGCGCGACGTAGCCGGTGACCACACACTGCTGCGTCGGCACCGACGTCGACGGGTCGACCACGACAGCGCTGTCAAGCTTGGTCGGTGCGTCCAGATTCGTGAAGTCGATCTTCAACAGGTCCGTGCAGGCGACCGCTGGCGTGACCACCGGCAGGATGGCGCCATGCGCTTCGTCCGATGAGAAGCCTGCCATTGCACCCGCGAACAAAAGCGACGACACGCCGACGAGCCAGGCGCGCGTCCTGCGACGACTTGCATTAATGCGATCCATGTGTCCTCCGGTATTGCGATCTACGAAATCGGCACACGAGCACAGCGAAGGCTCGTGAAGCCGGGGGTGCGGGTATCGATCGTTGTTCGATCAGACGCAGCGCGCCTCGCTCGGCATCGTGCGCGTCCAATCGCATGGTCAGCGGCAGTTATGTGCTGCTCGTCGTGGCGGTAGGGCCCGCCCGCGACCACGTGCGGCAAGAATTAACACAAACGTTAGTTCTGTCAAGCACAATTAACAGGAATGTTGATTTGTCGGTCCACGCGTAGTGGTATCGTATTTGCTCGAGGAGACTCCTGCGATGGCGAAAGGCGCGGCGCGGCTGGCGGCGATGCGAAAGCCGAAGGATCCGGACGGAAATCGGGCCGACATCCTGCAGGCGGCGACGACGGAGTTCGCCGCGCGCGGACTGCACGGCGCCCGCATCGATGCCATCGCGCGCAAGACGCGAACCACGCGCGCGATGGTCTATTACTACTTCGGCAGCAAGGAAGGCCTCTATCTGGCGGTGCTGGAGGAGGCGTACCGCGGCATTCGCGAAGCCGAGAAGAAGCTCGATCTCACACACCTCCCGCCGCAGGAAGCGATGCGCCAGCTCGTGGCCTTCACCTTCGACTACTACCAGGCGCACCCCGACTTCGTCGCGCTCGTCGTGGCGGAGAATCAGTCACGCGGAAGGCACCTTCGCAAGATGCACCGGATGCGGCGCATGAACGTCTCGATCGTCGACACGATCGACGACGTGCTCGAGCGCGGCCGTCGCGAGGGCGCCTTTCGCGGCGGATTCGATGCGATCGAGCTCCACATGACGATTGCGGCGCTCGGTTGGTTTCAGATCGCGAACCGTCACACCTTCGGCTATCTCTTCAGGCGCGATTTCGCCTCCCGCGAGACGGTGAAGCGCCATCGCGAGCTCGTCATGGACATCGTCTGGCAGTTTGTGCGCGCCTCGCCGCCAGACACGGAACGCGAACCGCGAGCCGTCAGGCAAGCGCAACGGCGCAAGCCGATCGCCGGCGCGCCGGAGGCAGATCACGGGACAGCTGTCGCGAGCGGCGCCGCTCCGCCGCCGCTCGACTAAAACGTTCGCGCGCCTTCGCCCGCGGCGCGACCAGTGTCCCAAGTGTGCGCTGTCGGCCCTTCGTGCGCTTGTGCCGCCCGCGCGCAACTCGCAACCGAACGCTCTAACAGTTGCGAATGGCTGCTATAGCAGTGACGCAACCCCGCAGACCGGGGTGTCCGCAACCGACCGTTGCCGTCTGTCGAGCTACCAGAGCGGACGTTCGCCGATTGCGGGTAACGGCGAGAAGCGGAATTCGAAGGCGCGAACCCAAAGCGGACACCGGAGCGAAGTTCAACGAACTATTAGGCCGCATGTGGCGGCCCGGACTTGGTTGAATTGGGAGAGGAGCGGCGCAGGTAGGCGCGCGCGCTCGTTACTGGATGACTGAGGACGGTGACGACGCGCCCCAACCCTCGCACGGGCTCGTGGAAGAGACCGAGCTGGCGCAGCACCGCTCCGCGGTCATAGTAGATGCGCTCGCCCGCCAGCTTGTCATCGGCGTCGAACGCATAGACGGCACAAAGCGGGAACTCCATCCGCCGGCCCGTCGCTGGCAGGCCGCGCCACGGACCGAGATGCGTACCCCGGATGGTGACCTCCAGCTCCATGCTCTCGGATGCGATGTGGCGGTGCTTCACCTCAATTGCCAGATCGGGCAGCACGCGCATCAGCTCGGTGTAATACGACCGCACACCGTCGCGGGCAGTGCGGTGATCCCCCACGGCTCGTCGTCGTACCGTGCGTCCATGCCGAACGTCGCCATCATCGCGTCCAGGTCGTGCCTGTTCTCGCACCGAATGTGCTCATCCACCACCGCCGTGCGCGCCTGTGCGCGCTTCGCCTCGAGCAGTGACATGTCGAATCTCCTTGCGACGCACTCGGGCTTACCCCAGCGTCGCTGTGGGGCGTGTACACGTCGGCGTAACGAGTCCAAAGCTAACCGGCCGCGCCGCAGAACGCCGTCGAGTTCGGTTGAACGCGCAGTTACGCCCCATTGGGAACTATTCGTACCAGATCTCAATTTCGTAGCCATCGGGATCAGCGACATAGGCATAGGGATAGCCAGGTGCGAATTCGCCACGCCGCAAGAGTTTGCCGCCAGCGCGCTCAACTTCGGCGATCGCCAGCTCGATGTCAGTCGGGCTTAGCAGCCGAAAGCCAAAATGATCAATCCCGCCAGGCGACCCGGCAGAACCAGGGTTGTATTCAAACGCGATTACGTCATGCGCTCCAGGACCCTGGACCTGGATCGATGTGGCGTCTCGGAAGTACTCCCGCACGCCAAAGACCTGCACATAAAACTGTAGCGTCCGTTCGAGATCCCGAACGGCGAGGCTAATGTGCGTAAGCCCGTGGGTCTTCAGCATGGTGTCGCGTGCGCTGGAGGGGGGGCCAGCAAAACCCGGTTAACCGGGCGTGCCGGCGTCGCCGCAGGACGCCGCCGGACACGGTCCGGTTGAACCTTAGAGGTCGCCAGGCGAGGCTTGAACATGTGGCCGACGAAACATGTGCAAGTACCAGAAGATTGGAACAGCGAAGATGGAGCCGAACAACAAGAACATGACCCAAGCGCGTTGTTTGTCGGTTTCGACATGCGGTAAGCGATAGAGGAGAACGATACAAACGCCGACAAGCGTGAAGCCCAATACAATCGCAGCTACGTCGAGTGGCGATAGCGGTTGTAGCAACGAGTAGCCGGCACCGCCGCCCTCGGGTAGCCAGAGCGGCTCGAGCGAACGAAACGCGGCGTATCCCAACGGCAGGAAGGCGACGGCTCCAAACATTCCACTCGCGAGGCGCGCACCGGACATTGGCAACCTCTAACATAACCGGCGACTCGCGGCGGACACACAGGGCCGCCTGCGGGGCGTCCATGTTGACGGCCGGGCTAGGCGCCGTCTACTCACCCACTTTCGCCGCTATCGCTTAGGTTGGCAAACGCGCCGATACTCGCTGACAATCCGAGCGACTCGCGCTCCCCTGCTGCAAGCTCAGTATCGCTTAACCCGCGCCTCCGCTCAGGTCGAGCAATCGCCCAAATCGTCACGCTCGGTGTTCGCCGACTCTGACGATCTTCATCGTGTTCGTGCCACCGGATTTACCGATCGGCTCGCCAACCGTGAGCACGATCAGATCGCCGCGCTGCACGTGCGCGGTCGCGAGCAGCAGATCCTCGGCGCTTTGCAGCAACTCATCGCGGTCGTCGTGCTGTTCGAGGGGGAGCGGGCTGACGTTGCGGTACAGCGACATCCTGCGTAGCGACCGGATTTCCGACGTGAGCGCGTAGATCGGGCAGTCGCAGTTGTGGCGAGAGATCCAAAGCGCTGTCGATCCCGATTGCGTGAGCGCCGCGATCGCCTTGACCTTGAGATGCGATGCCGTGAACAGCGTTGCCATCGCGATCGACTGGTCGATGCGCGTAAACGTGCGGTTGAGGAAGTCGCGCTCGAGCTCGACCAGATGCGACTTCTCGGCCTCGACGCAGACCTGCGCCATTGTCTCGACCGTTTCGACCGGATAGCGGCCGCTCGCCGTCTCCGCGGACAGCATCACCGCGTCGGTGCCGTCGAGCACCGCGTTCGCGACGTCGGAGACCTCGGCGCGCGTGGGCACCGGATTGTGGATCATCGACTCCATCATCTGCGTCGCGGTGATCGTGAGCTTGTTGTGCTCGCGCGCCATGCGGATCATCCGTTTCTGCAAGCCCGGCACGACCGCGTTGCCGACTTCGACCGCGAGATCGCCGCGTGCGACCATGATGCCGTCGGACGCTTCGATGATCTCGGCGAGCGCGCCGATCGCCTCGGCACGTTCGATCTTCGCGATCAGCAGCGCGTTGCCGCCGGCGGCGCGCAGAAGCTGGCGCGCCATGTACATGTCTTCCTTGTTCTTCGGGAACGAGACGGCGAGGTAGTCCGCATCGATCGCAGCCGCCGTCTTCATGTCCTCCATGTCCTTTGCGGTGAGTGCCGGCGCTGTCAGTCCGCCGCCCATCCGGTTGATGCCCTTGTTGTTCGACAGCATGCCGCCGACGTCCACACGCGTGACGATGCGAGGTCCCTCGACCGATTCGACCGTCAGGCGAATGAGGCCGTCGTCGAGCAGCAGCACCGCACCGGGTCCGACGTCGTGCACGAGCTCCTTGTAATCGAGGCCGACGCGGCTCGCATCGCCCGGAGCGGCATCGGTGTCGAGCACGAAGCGCTGTCCGGGCTCGAGCAATGCCTCACCCGCCTCGAACTTGCCGATGCGGATCTTCGGGCCCTGCAGGTCGACCATGATGCCGACCTCGCGGCCGAGCTCTTTCGCGGCGGCGCGGACGTTGCTCGCGCGCTCGACGTGCTCGTCGGCGCGGCCGTGCGAGAAATTGAGCCGCACGACGTCCACGCCCGCGGCGAGCATGCGCGCGAGCGTCTGCGGCGCGTGCGACGCGGGTCCGAGCGTCGCAACGATCTTGGTGGCGCGAATCACGGAGCGGTGAAGCGGGGCGGTCGTGGCGCGGCCGGTGCGGCTTTACGCGCGCGCTTCGAGCGAGGCGACCGCCGGCAGCGTCTTGCCCTCGAGGAACTCGAGAAACGCGCCGCCCGCCGTCGAGATGTAACCGATGCGATCGGCGACGCCGAACTTGTTGATCGCGGCGATCGTGTCGCCGCCGCCGGCGATGCAGAATGCGGCCGACGACGCGATCGCTTCGGCCAGCGCCTTGGTTCCGCCGGCGAACGCATCGAACTCGAATACGCCGAGCGGTCCGTTCCAGACGATCGTGCCCGCTTTCGCGACGATCGTTTTCAGCACGGCGATCGACTGCGGTCCGATGTCGAGGATCATGTCGTCGGGCTCGACGTTCTCGATCGCCTTCAGCGTCGGCGTCGCAGTGGCGGAGAACTCCTTCGCGCATACCGCGTCGACCGGCACCGGCACTTTGCCGGGAAACGCGTCGAGGATCGCCTGTGCCTCGCCGACGAGATCGGGCTCGGCGAGCGATCGGCCGATGTTTCCGTGGGCCGCCAGGATGAACGTGTTGGCGATGCCGCCACCAACGACGAGCAGGTCGACCTTCTGCGCGAGCGACTTCAGCACAGTGAGCTTGGTGGACACCTTGGCGCCCGCGACGATCGCGACCAGCGGACGCTTCGGTTGCGCGAGCGCCTTGCCGAGCGCGTCGAGCTCCGCGGCGAGCAGCGGCCCCGCGCACGCGACCGGTGCGTAGCGCGCGATCCCTTCGGTCGTCGCCTCGGCGCGATGCGCCGTGGCGAACGCGTCGTTGACGTAGACGTCGCAGAGCTTCGCCATCTTGCGCGCGAGCGCCTCGTCGTTCTTCTTCTCGCCCTTGTTGAAGCGGCAGTTCTCGAGCAGCGCGACGTCGCCGGGCTTCAATGCGGAATGCCACGCACCACCGTCGACCCAGTCGCGCACGAGCGGCACGGGCTTGTCGAGGAGCTCGGACAGGCGCTTCGCCACCGGCGCAAGCGAATCGGCGGCGCTCCACTCGCCTTCCTTCGGCCGCCCCAGATGCGAGGTGACCATCACCGCGGCGCCGCGCGCGAGCGCGTCCTCGATGCCGGGGACTGAAGCGCGGATCCGCGTGTCGTCCGTGATCGCGCCGGAGTCATCCTGCGGCACGTTCAGGTCGGCGCGGATGAACACGCGCTTGCCGCGCACGTCGACATCGGCGAGACGCTTCAGCTTCATGTCGACACTCGCGCCGCTACTTGGCCGCCATCAACGCGACCGCAACGTCCAGCATGCGGTTCGAGAAAGCCCACTCGTTGTCATACCAGCTCGACACCTTCACCAGACGGCCCGACACCTTGGTGAGGGTGGCATCGAAAATCGACGAGCGCGCGTCGTGGTTGAAGTCGATCGACACGAGCGGGGCCTTGTTGTAGCCGAGGATACCGGCGAGCGGGCCCGATTCGGACGCGCCCTTCATGATGGAATTCACTTCGTCCACCGTCGTATCGCGTGCGGCGATGAACGAAAGATCGACGATCGAAACGTTGATCGTCGGCACGCGAATCGCGTAGCCGTCGAGCTTGCCGTTGAGCTGCGGCAACACGAGGCCGACCGCGGCTGCGGCGCCGGTCTTGGTCGGGATCATGCTCATCGTTGCCGAGCGCGCGCGGCGCAGGTCCTCGTGATAGACGTCGGTCAGCACCTGGTCGTTGGTGTAGGCGTGGATCGTGGTCATCAGTCCGTTGACGACGCCGATCTTCTCGTGCAGCGGCGCAACCAGCGGCGCAAGGCAGTTCGTCGTGCACGACGCGTTCGAGATCACCGTGTGCGAGGCCTTGAGCGTCGCGTGGTTGACGCCGTAGACGACGGTCGCGTCGACGTCCTTGCCGCCCGGCGCCGAAATGATGACCTTCTTCGCGCCGCCGGCGAGGTGAGCCGACGCTTTTTCCTTGCTGGTGAACAGACCCGTGCATTCCATGACAACGTCTACACCGAGCTCGCGCCACGGCAGCTTCGACGGATCGCGCTGCGCGAGCACCTTGATGCGGTCGCCGTTGACGATCATCGCGTCGCCGTCGACGTCGACCTTGCCGGGGAATTTGCCGTGCACCGTGTCGTAGCGCGTCAAATGGGCGTTCGTTTCGGGACTGCCGAGGTCGTTGACCGCGACGATTTCGATCGGGTGCTTCTTGCCACCCTCGTAATGGGCGCGAAGAGTGTTGCGGCCGATGCGGCCATAACCGTTGATCGCCACTTTGAGCGTCATGAGATTCTCCGTGAATCGAAACAAACCGGAAGGATATTGGACGATGAACGCCGCATGCGGTTCACCCGAGCACGCGCCGGACGGCGGCGGCGACGGCATCGGCGGTGAACCCGAAATGCTTGAACAGCACGCTGCCCGGCGCCGACTCACCGAAAGTATCCAGGCCGACGACCGCCCCGCGCGGATCGTCGGCGGCGCCGACGTACTTGCGCCAGCCGTCGGTCGAGCCCGCTTCGACTGCTACGCGCGCAACCCCGGCCGGCAGCACGCTCGCGCGATACGCTGCGTTCTGAGAGTCGAATACGCTCGTGCATGGCATCGATACGACGCGAACGCTGATGCCTTCGGCGGCGAGCGCGTCACGCGCGGCGATCGCGATCGCGACCTCCGAGCCGGTTGCAATGACGACCGCGCGCCGCGCGGCGTTGGCGTCTGCAAAATCGGCGAGCACATAGCCGCCGCGTCGGATTTGCGGCATCGACGCGTCGGCGCGCTTTTGGAACGGAACGTTCTGACGCGTGAAGAGCAGCGCGCTCGGGCCGTCGCGGCGCTCGATCGCTGCTTGCCACGCGAGCGCCGTCTCCACGATGTCGCACGGCCGCCACACGTTCATGTTCGGGATCAGGCGAAGCGTCGCCGCGTGCTCGATCGCCTGATGCGTCGGCCCGTCTTCGCCGAGCCCGATCGAATCGTGCGTGTAGACGAAGACGACGTGCGCCTTCATCAGCGCGGCCATCCGTACGGCGTTGCGCGCGTAATCGGAGAACGTGAGAAACGTGCCGACGTACGGAATGAATCCGCCGTGCAGCGCAAGGCCGTTCGCGATCGCGCTCATGCCGAACTCGCGCACGCCGAAGTTCACGTAGTTGCCGCTGCTCGTGCGCGACACGGCCTTGCTGCCCGACCAGTTGGTAAAGACCGATCCCGTAAGGTCCGCCGAGCCGCCGATCATCTCGGGCAGCGCGGCAGCGAACGTCTCGATCGCCTGCTGCGATGCCTTGCGCGTGGCAACGGTTTCGCCCTTGGCGGCCTGCGCGGCGACGAAAGCTGCCGCTTTGCGCGAGAAATCGGCGGGAAGCTCGCCCGCGATGCGCCGCTCGAATTGAGCGGCTGCTTCGGGGTGCGCGGCGCGATACGCGGCAAAGCGCGCACGCCAGTCCGATTCGAGCGCCTCGCCGCGCTCGCGCGCGTTCCATCCGGCGTAAACGTCCTCGGGAATCTCGAACGCGCCGAAGCTCCATCCGAGGGCCGCGCGGGTCGCCGCGACTTCCTTCTCGCCGAGCGGCGCGCCGTGCGCGTCGGCGGTGCCCGCCTTCGCCGGCGCGCCTTTCGCGATGGTCGTCTTGCAGCAAATCAGCGTCGGACGGTTCGAGCGGTGCGCCGCGACGATCGCCGCATCGACGGCATCGACGTCGTGCCCGTCGACGTTCGGGATCACGTTCCAGCCGTACGCCTCGAAGCGGCGCGGCGTGTCGTCGGTGAACCAGTGCTTCACCTCGCCGTCGATCGAGATGCCGTTGTCGTCGTAGAGCACGGTGAGCTTCG
>WNGA01022677.1_pt1 | contig 10446 bp, 14 predicted proteins | sample 5400061 | NCBI WGS metagenome assembly WNGA01 (sample SAMN13153366, study PRJNA577476) | soil metagenome | isolation source: 100 cm soil or saprolite under grassland replicate 2 | place: USA:California | collected 2016-06-15
TGGGTTGTCGTGGTGGCGGCGGCGGCCAGAGCAAGCCCACAACAGGCGCGAATGCTCGTTTGAAGGGTTGTGGGGGTGATTGGCAGTGGCGGCGGTCCAACAACCACCGAAACCGAGCATTTGTGCTCGATTTCGGGGGTTATGAGGTTGCTGAGTTGTCGTGGTGGCAGCGGTGGCCAGAACAAGCCCACAACAGGCGTGAACGCTCGTTTGAGGGGTTGTGGCGGTGGTTAGTGGCGGCGGTCCAAGGAAGCCCGTAAACGGGTCGATTTTGGTGGTCATGGCGGCTAGAGAAAGTTACAACTGCCGAAAACGAGCGTGAATGCTCGATTCCGATAGCTGTAGGGGAGGTGGTGGTAGTAATATAAATTATGAGGTAGTTCAAAAAACTCACCACTTTGCAGGATGGGCACGACGACCCACCCCTGCCCATTATCGTCCCTCGCGTGCTCCTCGCCATGCTATGGGTTTCCTCGTCGTGTCCTGTCACGTCTTCAATGGTCCGCCGTGTAGTGGTACTTTGCGATGAATCGGAGTTGATGGACAAATCAGATCCAAGTCACATGGTCATTTGAATAGCGCTAGCACTCTCCATAGCATTGCATACTTGGTGTATAGTAATCCATAGCTCCCCTTTACTGTTACCTAGTAGCACATAGGAAGAGCACGTCACTGTATATTCCCTTTATGTAATTATATAGTCTTACATAGCTCAATATTCACTTATGCCAGTGCTGCTGCTCATATGCATCCGCTCGAGCTGGAAAACATAAAACATCCGAAAAAATTTGTATTAAACAGCTAAGAACTATCCTACAGGACTTGGTCCTTAAAGCATAATCAATGAAGTATTGTTATAGTGACAAAGAAAGGAAGAGCTCCTTGTTAAAGTACTTGTTTAGCCAAAATTCTTCACTGTATTCCATGCTATTGGCCATTGTGAGTCGAGTGTCCGCTTTTCGACCAAATCGAGGCACTACATCTACAAGTGCGCGCACCTGATCCAATGGTACGATGTCACCCATAATGTCACCATTTCGGCGTTTCGCCCTCTTCAGGAGATATAAACCAGTGGTTGCCTCCGGAGATGAACCATGAATATCGTACCGTCGGACATATGTCAGGAATCGCCCTGTAATTTGTTGTCCCAATTTGGAATCCAGGGGGTAGATGGCCGAAGGAACAATGCGAAAAACGAGGCATAAATCTACAATGACATGTCCTAGCATTAACAAAAAAGTTCAGTATCAGAGACAACTTGAATGACAGGAATTTACCTGAGATACCACTTTTTGGCCATGAATGACCTTGATCAATATTAATGATAACTGGATCAAAGTGACCATGAGGAAATTCCAATGATGGTGGTCCAGCGTTGATAGTGACCGCAGGCAGAATGTTGTGTGGATGATGGTATGCAGTTGTCTGGAGCCGTAGCTTTGTCCAGACCTCGAGATGGGTTACTGGATATTGTACATCCCGTCGAGCCCGGCGATGCCCACCAACACGAGTCACATAGATGTTTCCCTCCAAGTCGTGCACATTCGAGTTAGTCTTCCGGACGTAACTGATGAAGTCGGCAATAGCTGGACGAAGATCTGGAAGGTTGAATTTCGTGGCAATTTCATCAATTGGAAGTCTTTTGAAGCTTGCATCACGAGACAGATGATAAACGGTGTTCTTTGTGCTTTGATATGTCCGAGCAGGAATAAGCGATGAGACTGCAAGACGGCCCAAAGCGAGGAAATTTGCTCGGTAAAAATAGTCGGTTTCTTGGCGCGTTCCAGAGTTGTAGCCGGATGCGGTAATGTGGGACAGGAGTTCGGACGTTGATTTAACGACTACGTCAACAGGTCTCGAAAAGGTTTCAGGTTCGTCTGGATCCTCTTGATCACTGCCATCAGGCGGAGAAGGAAGTGAATGAAGTTTGCGAAACTCGACACCAGATCTGCAAATGGCAGTGGCAAGTTCGAAGTTATTCAATTTGTCAATGCGGTCGAGATGGCGGCAGATTTGAGATTCATAACTCCTGTTGTTTCCCGAACGTGCAGGGTCTTTTACGATGCGTATATGAGCATTTTCTGTAACATCCGCTGACCACTGGATAGCAACGCCATTGTATTGAATGTTGAGAACAACGCTTTGGAGAAATTCGAGTTTGGGAATAAACCAGTTCGGTATCGGTCCATTCTTCCCTCTTCGAGCACCAGCAGTCGTAATAGCCTCTTTGTTTTGATGGAAGAGTTGGAGGGAACCTTCTATTTTCTCGCAGATATCCTCGCTGATGACGTTCGACTGCGCATAGTAACGAAAGTCTAGGAGCGCACGAATGGCCGTCACAAATAGAGAAGAAACAGTGTCGGCAATAACTGGAATGATGTAGCGTTGAATATCTCGGTGTTCTCGACCGGTGACTTGTTTCAATGTCGATATGCCCTCTCTGAAGCGTCGGTAGCCAGTGCGAGGAGGGAGGATAGAAAATCGGAAGTCCAGTTCTTTGTCTCCGACTGCATATATGCACCACTTGACATCGTGATCCCAGAACTGTTTGTGCCAGTGGTGAAGGGGTTCACTTGTCAGAAACACAGACGGATCCGACAGTGGCCAGTCACGCCAAAACGGGCGGTGGACACCATTTAACCGAACTCGTTTGGCTTCATGTTCGTATTCCTCCAAAGCCCAAGGTTCAACCAACTTCTCTATGTCGACAAGGACTCTTAAGGTGTTTCTTGCGAGTCGGGGGGGATGGCGGAAATCATCTCCAAACTGTAGGTAGGAAGCTGTAGTGACTGATGAAGTTTTGGACCCAACACCTGAAATGAGGGCTGACTCGGGCGTGTCGACAATGTAGGATGCAAGCGGTGTGAAACACCAACGATTCTGACCAAATGGATCAGCCATGAGGACTCCTTGCCGTGCAGCTTGTTTAAGTGGCCGAAGTATGAAATCGAGGCACTCATGAAAAAGCCTGGCTTCGAGAACGCTGCGGATTTTCGTCTTGGGGTGAAGAAACTTCGGAATCGGAATGAGAGCAACAAGGAGGAACGCTTCATTCGAAGCCTTGTTGCGGAAATCCATGGAGATATTGGCCAGGCTGATGAGTAATGGATGGGCGACACGGCCTCCTGTCATCACCGAGATATTTGTTTTGTCAGAGGACAAAATTGTTCCTAAAAGGGTTGCATTTTCCGGCAGTGCATCCTATACGAAGATTGTTCATTCTGCTTTCAGAGAACACTAAATGTCTCACCTGCATAAACCACGCAGCATCTCCTGACAGCCATTCTGTATATGTTCTTGTGGCCTTCGCGGCACTTTCATAAAGCCGAAAAGGACAGAACGAGATGTGGTCTTTGAAAAGAGGATTTCGCATCAAGGATTGGAGGCATTCTAGGGGATCTCGGTAGTAAAGGACAACAGGGTTTTTCGTAGGTACGGCAGTCTTCATCTTTATGGACTTCCAACTAGGACCAGATGGGAGTTTTTCTGCTCGGTCACGTAGAGACTTAGCGCTTTGGAATGAAAGTCCAATGCGGTTAATCTACGAAAAGTCAGTCTAACTAGTAATGAGATATAGGGAACGCTGACCAATTTCAACTTCAGAAACTCGCCAACAGAAGACATACTGAGTCCTGATTTCAGTAAAAAAGCAGCAAGTTGCCACTCTTCTTCTGAGGCAAAAGGAAAGTATAAATTGCCGGTTCTTTGTTCTGCGTATTCATCCTTGTCGAATAATTCCAAAAACGTTAAACCTTTATCATCAATGGGTCGAGATCGAGAGCCTTGAGGATGTAATTCCTTGTAGAAGGAATTGTCCGGCTCAAGGTTCTGAGGCTCAGGTGTAACGTCCATTTCGATATCTGGGAAGTCTTGAAATGGCTCTGGAGACTGGAATGATGGCGGACTTGTACCAGGAGGTGCGAGAGGTGCTGCATATATATTGGTTGTCGAGGAGGGTTGAGTGGTTTGATCAGGTAGCTGGGATTGCAGGACAGTTTCGAAATAGAGTCGACATTTTGAATAACGTTGGTTCATATGTTTCTGAACCGATGAGTCGGTCTTGAAAGACTTGCCACATCGCAGGCAAGTTGGTTTCCGTTGAGATGACATTTTACTGATGGTAGCAGGAAAGCAATGGCAAAGTTCAAGGTGGGGTAGGATGCAAGTAGCGGACGGCAACCTTTATAGGGCAGTGAAATGGGCAAAGGATATTGTGTATAGGCAAGAAATAGGTAATATGACGACAAGACTGCGGCAGCCTATGACGATGGTCAATTGCGGCACAGAGGCTGCGGCACAGAGGACAGAGGCTGCGGCAGAGGCTGTGGTACAGAGGCTGCGGCACAGAGGCTGCGGCACAGAGGCTGCGGCGTAAGGGCCTAAGCAGGTTGTCGTAGCGAAGTTGTCGGTCAAGTCGAAGCCACTCGTCCATTTGCCAACGAGCCATGATAAAACCAGTGTATGGTTCCGATGCCGGTTGTATGTCAGAGTACTGAAGAGTGCGAAATAGTGCAGAAGGAGTTGATAAGGTATCCTTGTTATAAAATGCGATCCAACCCCAAGTGGGCGAATGCCATCGAGCTTGCTCGTAGGTTGATGTACCGATGGCCCAGTAGTTATGCCGTCGGCCGAACGGCGTATCGGATTCGTAGTAACTTCGTCAAGAGGAACCACCGTCCGTTTAGAATTAGGAGAATAAAATACGTCCCCGCTGAGCGCGCCCACGCGATTTATCTATATTCTTGGGCCTAACGAAATGGAACATGTCAGGGAAAACATATCATAGAAAGTGGTGCAACACACCCCATGAATTCCTTTACAGCAGGGAGGCAAGAAACTGGTCTGTTGGCGCAGGGAGCTGACATTTATCTGCAGATTAAGCTATGGGTAAAATGTTGAACTTGAAAATAAGACCAATGGTGTGATGGCAAACCTTGGTTATGGAGAAGGTATTGAATCCAGTCGGAAACAATTGAGAGTTGCGGAGGAGGGAGGTTTTTGAAAGAGGAGGCCGAGATCCCAAGAGAGCGTCAATCAAGTTGGGTGTCGTGCCTGTTCGATCCTAGGTACAGTTACTCCAGGACGAGGGCGAGGGATTCCAATTCCTTGTACAGTTACTAAGGAATTGATGAGTGTATGGGGAAAATTGAACTTAGCAACGTTCAGCACGAAGCCGCCGGGGCGCCGGGCCGATGTCAGGCGCAGAATCAACAAAATGTGTTCCCGTACATTGCCTCAGTGAGTCAGTAACCGTACAGGGCAATGCACCTCGATCGTTAATCCAGAGTATCGCCACTTGTTCTAGTACCTTCAATTCCCATTCCAAGGAGAGCGGGTTAGGATATTTCACCGAGATTACCGAGTTTTGTCTCAAGATATTTTTGTAGGCCTCGATTCTATCCCAACAACGGATTGGATATGAATGTTTGAAGGTGGGAGCTGCACAGCCGCGATCTCAGCTCTCGCAAGCACTTGAACTCGATTCTCAAGCCAATCTTGCTCAGGAAACAACTCGGAAGTTAGCCATATCCACAATCTGTTGCAGGAGCAATATACCACCTTGGTCATCAAGTCCAACACCTCCTTCGTGAGGTTTCGCGTCGTGATTATCCAACTATTCCCTAGAACGAGGACCTGGAAAGCATTCCCACAGAGATACCCGCGCTGACCCAAACTTGGGGAAGGAGGAGAGTTTTCTTTCCGAACGTTGGTCCTTCGACCCACTGGTTCTCCCAAACGTTCCACCGTCGCCAACTCCAGATGCAACTGCCACGCCTTATCCCACTCCCGCCTTTGACACCTGTTCCGGCACTACCCTCATCTGTATCATCTGCAACTGACGTTAGGACGCCAACTAGTTTGGGGTTCACATCGGAATCGAGTTCTCCATTACGCTCAGTATCTGCGATAAGCTTGTCCTACCTAAGTGAACCATCGTTTACTCAATCAGAAATCGAGGAACTTGAAGTAGGGGAGGAGGGTGAGGCGGAAGTCCTTGAGGCTCGCTGTGTCGGACGGTGCCAACCTTACTATCTACTGTGCCACTATCGATTGTAAGACCTCCGATTCTTCCTTGATGAACCTATATGCTTATATTTTCCCTTTGTGGCATCATCTCCTAGCTCAAGACCTAGTGTGATTGTTGTCCCATCACTTTCGACACCAGAGCATCAAGATCTCGTTGAAGTTCAAGGATTTACATCAAACACCTTCCCCTGCTACCCCTGTTCCTCACAGAATACCTCCTCAACTCCCAGCTCCACGACGCTACATTGAATTGGTTTCTGAACGTGAGCGAGACGAAGCACGAGGTCTTGGTACGCAAGATATCGAGCTGGACCAGGTGTTGCAGGACAAAGAGAGCTCGCTGAAGGAAATGGAAGCCTCTGCTGAAGATGTCCATGAAGAACTTACCCGGGTTAAGCAGGAGCGAGATCAACTAGGTTTTTCAGCTTTATCCGGTCATATATTTATCAAAGCTCATTTCTTTGGTAGTTGAGGCGAAGACCACTCTGCAAACCCAGCTAACGACGTTATCCAGTTCGCAGTCTTCTATGTCTTCTGAGGTCGAAACTTTACGACGGCGCGTGGATGACACTGAACGAGAGAAACGGGATCTGGTGGGTGTCATTAGTCGGCTAAAGGACGAGGGCACGCAGCGTGATGGTCAGAACAATAATCATTCTGTTTCAATATGGTATATCTCACTTGTATTTTTAGAGGAGATTCATACCCTTCGTGTAAATCTTAAGGAGGCACATATGGAACACCAATCCATGGAGGCTCAATTGCGAGAATTGCGGTCAACAGAGACGGTCACAAAGGTAGGTTTTTTGTTTATGTTGACATTTTCTCTAACTAGTTTTCCAGTTCAAAACAGATTCTCTTGAACAACAACTGAAGTTATCTCAAGTTGAAGCCGAACGGGCGAACAACGATCTTGTGGCCAAGACGGACGAGTTCGCGAAGTATAGGCGGACAAAACATGCTGGAATCGCTACGCTTCAGGCTTCCTTTGACACACAGTCGACTTCATCCTCGGAGGCTTCTCTCAAAGCCCTTCAGTCTGCTCATACAGCACAAGGGCACCAATTAACTCAGGCATTGTCCAGAGCTCAGGATCTGACTGGCCAATTGGCAGAACAAGAAGCCAGGTATTCGAACGAAATTAGTGGTCTCAAGCGTCTCGTGTCTATGATGGAAGAAAGAGAACAACAAACGAAGGAAATAGTGGACAACATTGAGCATGAATGGGCGACTGTTGGGGAAAAGGCTGAGCGAAGGGGGGCCACATTGAGAGGAAAGCATGATAGGTCTCAGCCCTACTGTTGCGATGGCCAGCAGGGTCCAGCGTTCCGGCAAAACATTTACCGACGTGTATGCGGACTACATTCGACTCCAAGAAGAATACGCGAAGAATATGACCATATGGACCGAACACTTTCGTCCGTTCTTGCACAAATTGAGGAGCGGGTTAGTGTGTTGCATTGTGGTTACTGAGTTATGTCTCAAGAATTTTTCTAGGCCCCGATTTTCTCCCAACAACGAATCGAGTATGAACGTTTGCAGGTCGAAGCCGCACAACTGGGGTCTCAGCTCTCGCAGGCACTCGCGTTCCGCGATTCTCAAGTCAATCTTGCGCAGGAAACAACTCAAAAGTTGGCCAGATCCACGAATGAGGCCAATCTGTTGCAGAAGCAATTGTATGACCTTGGCCGTCAAATCCTCTCGAACGAGGACCTGGAAAGCCTTCCAGTAGAGGCTACTACCGATACTTCAACTCTCATTTCCAGTCATCTTGTCCTTTTCAGGAATGTCGACGAATTCCAGCAATAAAACCAGCGGTTGCTAAAGATTGTCAGAGACCTTGGAGAGAAGATGGAGAGAGAGGAGAGAGAGTACCGTGAAGCCATGGAAAGGGAACAAGCGGAGGCGATCCGAGAAGCCCATGAAACAAGGCAAGAACTGGCTGCTCAGAGCAGCGAAAGTATTATCAAGACCTACGTCAAGGAACCGGACGCCCTCAAAACTATCTCGCGCTGATGCTGGTGTTGGCTTACCATCTGGATCTCTGTCAAACGGAAGCCCTGGCATATCGGGCGAATTGGCACAAGAACTCGCTGAAGTGCAGAGTCCGTTCAGTGCTTACCAGGTAGAGATGGGCGTCGACTCGGGACGCTTGCGTGAGGATTTCATTGCCGCTCAGAGGGAGGTCAATGGAGTGTCCGCCGCATTAGCTAAGGCCAACGCAAAGGTTGAATTCTTGTTCGGTAAGGGTGATTGCACACACGGCTTTCCTATATCCTTAATTCGCTTCAACAGACAGGCAGCGGATGCACGAAGAGCAGTTCCGCGTACATAACCTCGAAATTGATGAGCTAAGCAAACGGAATGCCCACCTCAATGAGCAGAACGTCCGTCTGGATATTGAATGCGGACGACTCGGAGGAACTTCAAGTTTCCCTTGGGCATCTGGAACAACTGCGCAATAAGTGTGCAAATCTCCATGCTGAAAAGAAGATTTGGGAGGTTAGTACTTCCCTGGTTAATGATTGCCTGCCATTAAAATACCTCAGGGAATTCAAGGTCGGCTTGTGGAAGAAAACAAGTCACTTGCTATGGAAAGGTCACACCTGTCAGACCCTACGAGCAATATGCAAAAGATGCACAACGACCTCGAGAGATCTGGCGAGAACGACCGGCGACGTCTAGAAAGCCAGCTACAGACGTTGGAATCCCAGTCATGCATTGATGGCTTGAGTATTTCCTATCGTTAAAGCCCCGATGAAAATTTTAGCCAGCATCTCCGAACGCAGCTACTTCAAGAAGTTGAAGAACGAGAATCGATTCGACACATTCCGTTGCAGAAGGATATCGAGCTTAAGCAGCTACAGGCTAGGATTGAGAAAAATGTAGGGTTTTAGTGCCAATCTCTGCATTGATACTAATTTGTGTTTGCTAGGCACAAGAGTTCTTGAAAACATGCAAAGTGCTCGTGGAAGCTCAGACAAGCAAAAGGCACCTGGAAGAGAAAGTCGAAGATTTGAGTCGACAATTGAAGGGTAATGTGGAGAAGCGTGCTGTCTACAAACGTCGTCCTAGTAAGCAAGACATCAGCCGTGAGCAACAGCTTGAAACCGAAGTAGCACCTCTCAGGTTTGTTTTCCCTGTATTTGATCAACGTGATTTCTAACATTAAAACATGTAGAACTGCTCTGAAAGTAACGGAGGTCAACTTAGTTGCCACGTCGACCAATTCAAGGAGATCAGTCAAGCAAGCGAGGCAGCCCTGGTCGCGCTGAATACGACATTCAATGAATATAAGGCATTGTCCGAGGCTTCCATTGTTCGTCACGAGGTCAGTCTCGCTTTTTCAAAAATATTTTGCAAAAAGATAATGAGTTTCCTGCTAGTCCGAGATCAAGTCCTTGCAGGAGAATGGAAGCAAAGAGCTTGCCGAGATACGTGCCAAGTTCAACGAGCAACAGAAGGCATTAGAAGCTGAACGCACGGCATGGATTGACGATAAGAAAACACTTGAGGACACCATCGTGGACCTCAGTACATCGGGAAAGCAAACGGAGAGCGATCGTAATTCAAGGGAACAGGAACTGAGTGCTTTGGAGGACCGGGCAAAGGTGAGTTTCAAAGTGTTCTATTCCTTCTGGATTTTGAGGACAAACCCTTTGCAGAGCGCGGAACAGTGATATTCCCAGGAAACCATCGCGCATGCTGAATCCATGAAGACTTTGGATGGGTTAAAGAAGGATCTTGCAGCTGCTCGAGCTTCTGCACGAGGATTACGAACAGCAGCGGAGACAGCCAAAGCTAAGCTCACGTCTTCGGAAGGCAGTTGGAGGGAAAGATGCTCTGGACAAGGAAGTTGCAGATCTCAATGCTCGGTAGTGATTCTTTTCTTACGATTTTCTGCATTATTGATAAGGACTTCACAGCTGCCAAGAACTCTCACAACAGAACGCCACATTGCATCAACACCTTGAATCTATCAGCGCTCAAGCGACTCGCATCCGTCAGGCCACAGAGGCTCCTGTGGATCATGTTCCCGAAGGGGAAATTGCGACCATTGACGACACCGACAACAGAATGTCGGAGCTCCGTTCTGTTGTAAGCTACTTACGGAAGGAGAAAGGGATCGTCGATTTGCAACTAGAGATGGCTAAACGAGAAAATGGTGTTCTCAAGAACCAAAATGAACGCCTCTCTCAGAGACCCGAGATACTCTTGCTGAAGTAAGTTTATTTTGTGCTACTGATTCGGTATAAGAGACTGACATGCATCCAGGAGAGGGAACGTGCAGTCCAGGACACTGCTTCTGTCACCCAGCATGCCTAACTTGTCGAAAGGATTAACTAGCTCAACATCTCAAGGTAGCAGTGCTTTCCCTTAAGATGTTGAGCTAGTTAATCTTTTCGACAAGTTCGGCAT
>WNGA01032230.1_pt1 | contig 10446 bp, 15 predicted proteins | sample 5400061 | NCBI WGS metagenome assembly WNGA01 (sample SAMN13153366, study PRJNA577476) | soil metagenome | isolation source: 100 cm soil or saprolite under grassland replicate 2 | place: USA:California | collected 2016-06-15
ATTTTTTATCCAATGCTATTTGTAACACCGTATCCAATTTTTCTTTATTTGTTAAGATTGTAAATATATCGTCAAAGTTTGTCATTGGAATGACTGATAACTTTTCTATTTGTTCCATTATCTCATTGAGTTTGTGGTCTATCGGCTTTCCTCCTGGTATATTATATGCATACGGGTCTCCACAAAGAAAGGTGTCGATCTCTTGAACTTTAGCTGATTGAAAACCTTATCTGATCCGCCGACTATCTTATTTATGCAAATGTCGATCGCAGGGCAATCTGTGTATATACCAAAACCAAAGAAACTGAAGTGTGAGATATGCGGAAAGATCTTTGAGACTTGGTGTATGCTAAGCTATCATAAGTCCGTGGAGCATAGTTTGGATAAAAGACCACCAATGGGTATCTCCTAATCAAAGTCTTACTTCATCATTGGAGCTATGACTAATGTATTAAGATACTCTCCAACACTTATAGATGGGCTTCCAAAGAAAGAAAAGTCTTTATTGGAGAACATTTTCTTAGCCCAAAAATGTATTCAATTGATTAGCCACTAAATTCATAGCATGATGAATGATAAAACACTTTGTGAAATACAAGAATTTTTTAGAAAAGTTTTAAGTTTGAATAACTGAATATTATTTCATGTGGGGTATTACCATCTACTTAATGCATTTAGTCGATTATTTTCGTGGAAGAAAATACAAAATACAATGTAGATCATGTGGACGTGTATTCAAAGATGAAAGGGAATTAGATACCCATATCAGAATCGATCATAAATAACTCAATATGAATTCTATATTTAGTTCGGTGGAAACCACCGGATTTTGTTTTTAATGTTTATTCTGTTAGGTTGAAAGCAGTAAATTTTTAGCACTAAAAGTTTATTTAGAGTGGAAAATTGGCGTAGTTGAAAAATTACTTTGGTCTAGTGTAATAGTCGATAGGGCATAATAATCTTGTTGTGCTAATAAAGATATGGCTAAGGCAACATTACCGAATGCTGATGCAAGAAAAGATTTGTTTTGGAAGATGGAAGGGAGGTGGGTTACTTCGAGTAAAGTTTTTTCATTCCTAAGAGATCTAATGACTGAGTATATTCACGACAACAATACCAAAAAATCGAAACCAAAACCAACAATAAAGCCAATTACTATATCGGAAGATAAATTACAAATCCTGAACAGGAAATTAGAGGATACCAAAGTTTTACAATACCAGAAACGAGACTTAATTACAAAAATAGCGGGCGGACTCTGTGCTATCTGTCAAGAAACTCCAACAATGTTAGCAAGCTATGATATGCATGGAATAACCTTGATCGAAAGATATTGTGATAAATGTATAGAAAAGACGGATTTTAATTAGATATTTTATTTATGCCCAATTCCAATTATAGATCGATATCTATGAGCCCAGCTCCGGTAAAGTGGAATTATATAAAATTTATTTTCTCGAAGTAATTTCCGAACGAGATGAATAAACGACCAATGTATCCTCTTTATAGGAATGACTTTCTCCTGTGTCGTCATTCTTCTGTGCATGCTTACACCTATCTCTACTGTTAAAACATGATGATCATTACCAATTTACGATCAGCATTTACTGATGATATATCGCCTCGATTTATATAGATAACAAAACATCCAACACGATAATACAAGAGATGACTGAACTCAGATGAAGCTCATTATACAATTTTAATTAAATTCTATTGGTTCTTGTCAGACAATCGCCAATAAAAAAATAGTTGGGACCACCAGAAATTTAACCTGTTGGTGTGCCTCCTAGTTGTCCTGGCATTGTGGGAGATAATGATTGATTTCCAGTTTGGTTCCCTGCTTGGTTACCAGTTTGATTCATTCCTTGAGACAAGTTTCCTTGTGCGAATACCCAGATAGGTTGCACTGTTACTAAACCACTCATTATTGTACAAACTGCAAGGGTCAAAACTAATGCCAATTTCATGGTACTTTGGTTCGTCATGTACAACTATAGAATTTTATAGTATAAATATCTGTCAGGCTTTACAATTCGGCTTAATTCTAACATTAGAAATTCTAGTATTCTGATATAGTATTCAGCCAGATCCCCTTCGAACACAATTTGTTGAAAATCCTTAATCTTAGCTTGGGCACAGAGAAGAAAAGAATTCTTCGAAATGGTAACAATAGTATTCTAGTCTTTTGTGACTTACGATGCCAAGCGTTGGAATATCTGATGATTACTCATAAACAATATTCAACTACTAGTCAACTTCTCCTTTATGGAAGAATTCTAGCTCAACTCCCTTTGTAGGACTATAATGAAAACTGTAGTTTTCATCATGTCCAATTGGCATACATTCAATTTCACCATACTCGCATAGAGCACATTTAGGGAATGAATTTTGGTTCTTAAAATAAGACGCACACCAGAAACAAGAATTACATATAAGGAAATATTTGTCACCAGGAAACCTCGGATTATTTTCAACCGCTGTATATTCATTATCCTTTAACTGCGAAGCCAATCTAGCATCATCCAAAGTTTCATAGCTTCGAATCGTCGTCAAAAATTCATAAATTGATAATCTAGGTTGTATAGTTCTTTCCCTTAGTTCCTCAAGCATATACGATTTCGGTAATGCGTCGTAAGGAGAAACTGGTCGTGTTTTTTGACTATTCACTTTTGATTTTTTTGACATAATAAAAATGAGTACCTAAAATTATCGTATATAAATTAAAGCAATAAAAATCTAGGGCCCAAAAAAATTTTCTATATTGTTCACATGCAATTAATTGCATGAATTATTCACATTTATTACTGTGCTCTGGTATTTTTGTGAGTATACGAAAATCTAGGACACTTTTCTATTATACGAGATCGAAATTATTATTTAACTTGTATCGCATCTTAGAAACTCTAAACCAACCGATAGATTAACCATCAAATTCGATATTCTTATTGGGATTAATTTGCCTGAATAGTATAGTATATTTATTTATAGTTATGCTCTTATTCCATATTGAAATGAACAAATTAATGTCGAATGACATTTTTTACAAACCATCATTTTAAACAAGGCATGGAGTATGTCAGTTTTTTGTTTACAATAGTCGCATGTCATTGTACTTTCCATATAAAATAAATAATCAAAATAAGTTAAATGAGTTTGCTATTGTCCCTTAAATTGATTCAACTTAGGTAATTGATTTTGCATTAGCATTATTGAATCTAATTCATTTGTGAAGGTTTTATTTTTAAAAGCATTTTAGTTTCGTGTTTTTGGATATACTTGTCTTAGGCTAAACTTCAATTTTTTCACATAATAAATTTAATATAACTAGAGCATGCGTTGTATCTAAATGAATCCGGGAGAGTTCTACTCAGATCAAAGTAAATATGATTTTAAAGATTTAATGCAATGAAGAATAGGTCCAAAACCAGTAGATATTAGGGCAAAAGAAGGTCTTTGCCCAAAACCACTGGTGTAGGACCAACAGATCAATCAAGAAATTTAATCATAGAACAATACAAAAAGGTTGCAAAGCTGGAAAGACATTTTTCTGATGATATCATTTCTAAAATTAATTATGATGACATAACGAGAATTCAAAAAAGATTGATAACTACGGTATTTTGGGATATCAAAAATTTTAGTGAGCTGGCTGAAACATTACTGACTAATGATAACTTGTTAGTTGAATTTTTACAGGAATTGTATGGGATAACGAAGAAAACTATTTTCAAATTTGAAGGATCACTAGACAAATTCATGGGTGATGGAATAATGGCATTGTTTGGTATCCCTAGTAAAGATGAAAATGGATGTCAGGCTGCAATAGCTGCTGTTAAGTGTGCATTGGATTTACGAGAAAAATTTGAGGAACAAAAACAAAAATGCATCAAGATATGGAAGCCTTATGGCAGAGCACGAATTATTGACATTAATCTAAGATGTGGAATTCATACTGGAGTAGTCACTTATGGAAACATGGGAACTGATAAAAACGATCAGCTGACTGCAATAGGAACAAATATCAATATTGCAAGCAGATTTGAAGAAGCCGCTAATCCAGATAAAATAGTCATTTCATCCCAAACAGAGATGTTAGTTAAAGATCATTTTAGATTAAATTAGATTAATCCTGTTAATTTGAAAAATCATTATGGCAAATTTCAGGCATTCGAAGTTATATCGAGAAAAACTTAGAATAACTGGCTTCAGTTTAATTTTCAATTAAATGAAACCATTGATATCCCGTCAATTATTTCTTAATCTGTACGACATATTCCTGGAACGGCTACCTTCGTGAATAAATGCGGCGAAATTACTAGGCTGTTGTCATCATATTTTAAAAGTCGTGATTGTGGTTCGGAAGTAAAAAGTATTTTATTAACTGCTTCCTTATATCGCTCCATCGATTCCCAAACCGCATAATTAACGAATACACTACTTTTTCCTACTCCCTTATGCAATTGTGCAGAAACAAATCCTTGCTGTCGTTTAAAGGCAGCAGCATCCTCTGCCCAATCCTTCAAAAACTGCTCAACCTTATCTGGATGTACATTGAATTTGTTTATCAGAATTACTGGGCCATCTATTTTTTCTTCTGTCTGTTCTTTAAATTTTGTCCTCTCATCCATCTCAACAAATTTTGCCATAAAATATAATATAGTAATGAAAGGATAAATGGTTTTAACCTTGTATCTGTTTACTAATTTTAGTAACAATAATATTTGGGTTCGGTGGGATTAGTTCCCTGCATGTACTGGGGTTTTGTTAATTAGTTATTTAGCTGTTTCTAATCACAGATAACTTCTGTGAGTGCGCGAGCAAGCAAAAAGCCTAAATCAATTGTGGACTAAATTATGTATTGTGATAATAAACGTTGGAACTAAATCCAAGGGAGCAATGTCATGAAGCAACCAAAGAAACAAAGACGCCTTACAGTGGCTATCACTGGGGCTGGCAGCGGGCTTGGACGGGAACTCGCACTGGGATTTTCAGCAAAGGGATATCGAGTATTCGGTACAGCGCATTCAGAAAATGATATTGCCGAATTTCAAAACTTATCAGCTGGCAATGATATTACCCTTACTGTTACGGACATCACCAAAGAAGAACAGGTTAACAATTGGAAAGAGCAGATAAGAAAATTGCTTGATCAGGACGAGTTGGATCTCCTCATTAATAACGCCGGTGTGCTTACTCCTGGACCTATGGAGGTTTTATCGTTAAGCTCTGTCCGGCGCGAATTTGAAGTAAACGTTTTTGGCAGCCTAGCTACCATCCAGGCTTTTTTGCCCTTATTACGTCAGGCAAAAGGGCGTATTGTTCAGATCGGATCAATGACAGGACGTTTTCCGCTTCCATTTAGCGGACCATCGAGTGCTTCAAAAGCAGCTATGGAGGCATTTGCAGATGTTTACCGTACTGAATTAAAACCATTCGGCGTCGATTTTATAATGGTGCAGCCTGGCAATATGCTAACAGGCGGTCCTGCTAAGACTGCCGCTCAATTAAAACAGGTTACAGAAAATATGACAGTTGAGCAAAAAAATCTATACGGAAAATATTTTGATCAATTCGCAGCTGCAATCAACAAAATGCAAGCTTCCGGCTTGACTGCCTCCGAGGCTGCTACAAGAGTAATTGAAATTTCTGAACAGGTACCTGCTCCTATCAAAACCACTAATTATCGCCCATGATGCACAAAGCAAACGCAATGTTGAGGCTGTTCTTGACTTATATGATGAAATGATCAACAAAAAACGGGCTGTACAGGCTACTGAAAAGTACTTGGTGCCTGACTATATCCAGCATGATCCCATAATTCCCACCACGGCTAAAGCCTTGGGCGAGTTCTTTAGCAATGTTGCTGGAGCAAGACAAAATTTGCGTGTAGTGGTACATCGTGTTATTGCAAGTGGCGACTGGGTCTGGGCACATGTAAATTTTATCAACCTGCATAATGATGATCCGAATGACAGGGGTATAGCTGGCGTTGATATTTACAGGTTCAATCCCAATGGGAAAATGGTAGAACATTGGGATGTACTTCAGGAGGTACCGGATCCGGTCAAAGCCGCCAATACAAACGGTATGTTTTGATATGGCTTTAACTATTGAAGAGAACAAGGTTCTAATCCGACGTTTTTTTGCTGCCATTGAAAGAGGCGATTTAAACGATTTCGACCACATAGTCTCAGAGGATTACAACGATCACCTTGCTGGTCAGAGCCCAGGACGCGAAAGCCTCAAAAAGTATTTCACCGGACTTCGTACCTCTTTCCCCGACCTGAAACTTCCGATAATAAGAATGGTGGCTGAAGGGGATCATGTGGCAGTTCTGAACCGCGTCCGAGGTACCCACAAAGGCAATTTCCTAACAGTCGCGCCTACTGGCAATCGAATCGACATCATGGCATTTCAGCTGTACCGTATTGAAAATGGGCAACTGGCTGAGCACTGGGAAGTTGCAGACTTTGCGACGATGATGCAGCAACTGCATGCCTGATGCATAAATCCATTGTAGTCTCTCCTTTATCTGTTGTATACTACTTAGAAATGGTAACGACTATTTGAAACTACAAGAATTTAAGAAAGTAAATTGAAAATTAAGCAAAGATAATGGCTAATAAAGAAACGTCTGATAGTTTTGATTCTTAATTGGAAACTTGTTGTGAAACAAGTTACCTGAAGTAGTGATATTGTGTCCCAACATGAGCAATGGGTTTATTTTTTATTTTATTGTATTCTTGACTCTCTTATTGGACTTTGGAGTAGTTCTCCAATTTCGTTATGCATTTTTAATAGGATAAATCCTTTTTCAGTGGTTTTGTAGGTTTGTACACCCTCTAAATATTCGAGTAAATTATTTTCAATAAGTACGGATAGATATTCTTTCAATTGAGCATAGCTGAGGAAGGCTTTGTACATGATTTTTGTTTTAGTTGCACCACCATTTGCTGCTTCAAGAATCATTGATACTATTTCTGTTCTGCTTCTGTATTTCATATATTTGAACTGATAAATTTACTATATTAACATGTTGACACAAAAGTCTAGAACAAAACGAAATCGCATAATGATGTAGTCACTCACCAAGATGAGGATTTTCAACGGTCACGCACCTATCAAATAGACCTTCATTTTAAGCACCTTGATAGCCTCAAATGCCTAGAGTCTTCATCCGTTAACTGATACTTCAAAAGATTAACACGGACCTGGTGGCTTGAGAATAGATTTTGTCATTGTTTGACTCATATTCATATATTACAACGTGATAATTGAATGATATGGCAAAAGTAGCTGTAGTAACAGGTAGTTACAGGTAGTTCAAGTGGAATAGGTTATGAAACATCTCTTGCGTTAGCAAGAAACCAAATCAAAACATATGCAACTATGAGAAATATGAGTAAGAGCGACGGGCTCGTAAAAATTGCCTCTGAGGAAAATCTCCAACTAAACGTAGCTCAATTAGATGTAAACGACGATTTATCCGTAAATAAAGCCATAGACAATACCAGTTGGTCTTTCAAAGGTTGATTTGAATCCCCATTTTGTGATAATTACCCTCACTATCAAACACTTGAACTCGATTGTTTCGTTCCTCAGTTAGGTAAATATTTTCGTGAGAATCCAATGCTAGTCCACTCGGTTGGTTGAATTGGCCATCACCCTTACCAAGAGAACTCGTGGACTAAGACAATATTCGTAGTATTTGTCATGCTACAGAAAACTATCGAAATGGAAAAAGGGTCAAATTTGGTTTCTAAGATCAATTTATGAAGAATGATTCTTAACTTCGGGTTCAGGCGAGAGGGCGGTTGGTAGAGAACAAGTACCGATGGATCTTCCAATCGCCAATCTCCTTATGGAACACAAACAACTCGTTGTTGCCTTCTTCAACCTCGTTGCCATTGGCTAGGATTTGCGTACAACCGGCAGAGCTGGTCCGGACCCAGGCCCAGTCTCCGGCTATCTCGATATCGTGAATCTCAAAGCGGACGTTGAGCTTGATTGTTTTGAATACCTGCTCATAGCCAGCCCGAACGGCGTCGCGACCGACAAGGGCGGGCGAATTCTGTGGCATAAAAACTGGCTCGCTCCCGTAGAGGCCCATGATCGTGTCGATATCATTAGTGTTGACCGCGGTTTCATACGTCTTAATCACGGTTTCTATGCCTTTCTTTTCTTCAGGCTGGATTAAAGTTTTGTTTTCTGTACTCGACTGTGTCAAATTAAGCTCTTGAGGTTTCATTAATGTGTTGTTCTCGGGGCTGGCCGCACTAGAAGGCGTAGATGTTGACATAAAGAAAGCAGCGAGAGCTATGCTTAGAGATATTAAAACTAAAAATCTTGCTTTAGGTTGATACATTTAAATTCTAAATGTTCATCAACTATTTATCCTTTAGTTAAGCTCAGCCTCTTCGGTTATTGTGAAAGTATTATATCTGGAATGTCTTTTCATGATCTAATGAAAACAATACAGTAGATTAGTATCATACTAATAATTAGTAATCACATCTAGATGTTAATTCTGGGACGAATCCCTAAGGTGCAGGTCGAATTTACAAAATCCCTAGTTTAGCCGTAGGTAATGATGAATTACATGGTGGTAAGTCAAGAGATATCCTAAAAGGTAGTCCAGGAAACGACAGGCTATTTGGAGAGGGAAGCAATGATCAATTAATTGGTGGAAGCGGCAACGATGATCTCAAAGGCGGGGCTGGAACAGATTACTTTGTTTGTGGCAAAAGAATTGATGAAATTCTGGACTCCAGTATACAGCAAGGAGATACCAAAGCAAAAAATTGTGAAGACTTTAACATTGTAGCGCGCTAATTACTGATTGCGGGTCAGGATTTGACGTAGTAATAGGACGTGGAACTTACGTTCCATCTTACCTGTTGTCAATTTAAGATTCTACTATAGTGTCAGATACGTTCGCCATCAATTACTTATAGATGTTCATATGCTTTCGAGTAAGGTAATACTCACAATTACCCTCACCTATCTCTAAATGCGATATCAGTCCAAAATAAATTCCTTGGGTTATCAGCGCCTCTCGGTCTCGCCCTCTAGTTATGATGTGCAAAGAATCTTTTTTAAGTATACCACGGTTTTGAATCAACTTAAGCAATCTCTGCATAACCTTTGCTTGCTAATCACGGTAGCGAGTTGTGAAATAACTAATCCATCTTCAACCTCGTAGTGCCTTTGTATCTGATATCTCTTTGTCTCGGATGCAGAATTTGTCTCTGAAGTCACATCTTCCTTCTTCATAGATTATTTATTGCTAGCGGTCCCATGGAAAGGATTAAGATGACAATGGTAACAACAATGAGGGCAAATAACATCCCTAAATATCGGCTTTCCAAGAAGAGCATCATACAAGAATATGCCCCAACATTTACGACAGTGCAGATACAAACGTGAGTTAATTTCAATGCAGTACTCAAATCTTTTAATACTTCATTTACCTCCCGCAGTATCTTTCATCAAGTATCAACAAATTAATAAATATCACTAGTACCGTGGATCTGGAAATGGATAAGCGAATAAGGCTGGAGGCAAAAAAGTGACAATTAGGAACTCCATTGACGAAAACACTATACCAGCGGGTAGGTGCAGGAGGACATAGTAACTTTGAAGTTATCTTGTTCTCACCTTGAATAATTTGTGTATAATTAGCGCCTAATACAAACTCCCACTGTGAAAAATCGTTTGTCCCCCCGTTCCTTTTGCAACAGCAATTTGATAGGGCCGAACATCGTTAACGATGACAGAGACAGAACAGTTTTTCAGAGTGTCATCTGATGATAGACCTGATATTATTAACCCCTCCCCATTACTTACATTTTGGGTTGTTATCGGCTTAACTATGTTTATCGTCTCTGTTGGTATTGGAGACGGTGACAATACTTTGGAATTCTGGCTAAATAATAACTGATTCCCAGGATATGCCAATATAATATGAAAAACGATACCAATTGTCAAAATTGTCAAAACATATTGTAACGTCGGCTTACCAAACATCTATTGAAGACTCAACTCGCTACACTTTACCTAATTTACAAATGTCTATTCCAAATGCGACCTCATCCCATCCAGCTTCTTGGCTCATGGGTATATTACTGCAATATTTCTTATATCAATTTGTTATTAGCAGGTTGAAAATCGAGTCCTTCCAGCATTTTAGGCAAATTAGAGGTTTTGTTCTGTCAACAGCTTTGTTCTCAGTCATACAATCCGAGTGCACAACTATTAATAAAAACAATTTGTCTTTACCAATGATCTATAACGAAAATTAAATTTAAAACTACTGATAATGTCGATAGAATTTGCAATAACTTTCAAACTAATTCAAATCCCTGTTCTCCGTGTCACTATTATTTTAAAAATTTGAACTCAATATTTTGTATGGCAAATTTATATAGTAATTTTATGAGGTTG
>WNGA01013487.1_pt1 | contig 10445 bp, 11 predicted proteins | sample 5400061 | NCBI WGS metagenome assembly WNGA01 (sample SAMN13153366, study PRJNA577476) | soil metagenome | isolation source: 100 cm soil or saprolite under grassland replicate 2 | place: USA:California | collected 2016-06-15
TAGAAAATTGTACTATCTCTGGGCCGCTCTTTTGGGCGGCCCTTTTTTAAAAAAAAAAATGAAGAAGAATTTCTTCCTTTTCTTTTTGCTCCTTTGTTGAGCATCATTCCTTCTATTCAACAGCACCTGCCCTCGTATTAGTAGGCGCTTTTTATGCTGCGTCCAGTTACAAAAATCAACTGGCTTGGAGCTTAATGATGCACTACCCGCTTTCATTGCGATGGTTGTAATACCATTCACTTATTCAATCACGCAGGGTATTATCTGGGATTTATAACTTGTACAGTAATTAAAGCAACTGCTCGTAAATGGAAAGATATTTCAATAACTCTTATTGTTATCGATATCTTTTGCGTACTGGCGTTGCTAATGCAGTAAGAAGATAAGTTTATTTTTAAAGTTAACACTACGTAACACTACAATGAGTCAGCAAAAGATAAATTGATATTGACGGCATTTATGGATATTTTAGAAAATTGATGGTAATATTAAAAACAAAAAATCTCTCAATAAATATTTCTTTCACTCTTTATTATACTCCTTCGCCTAAATTTCTTATTAAGATCCTTAATTCAGGTTTGAAAATGTAGGAAGTCAACTGCCATTTTTTTAGCAGAAATTGACAGCGGAGATGAGCTGCGCATCCAATTCTCATGCTTTCATATTTCTATCAATTTTGGAGGCGCGGCTGTTTGTCATAGGACGCGCCGCGCAACATGGTCGGCATTTTTGGCAAAAAATTTTCTATTTCGGCGTGCAGATTTTATTATAATCCTTAAAAACTTAAGTAAATTTTTCAAGCTTAAGGCGATAAAAAAACCCTGCTTTTTGCGCTGTACTGTTGGCTGGCAAGGGCTGTGCTTGCTCTCAGTAAGCAAATCATATTTCTTTGAGGCAGCGGGAGCGCGCCCCCGTCGTGATAGGACTCGCCGTGCTGAACTTGGGTATTTTGATGAAATTTTTTTGGATTTTTTGGGCTCAAATACCTGATTTTACTACATTTCTTTAAAAAAATATCAGACTAAATTTTTCACCAGAAAATCCGTCAAAGAAGTCGGCAAAAAGTACGTGAAAAAAGCCCTTTATAGGCAATTGAATAATTTGTATTATATTGGTTATCAAATGAGTTTGATATGCAAAAAACAAACCACAAGTTCTAGTCCCGATAACAGAAAAAAGGTATCTTTGTTTAGATATGTACGGGACTGTTCAAAATAGTAAAGGAAGGAGTTTTTTAGAAACTACCCGCGACTAAAAACGCGACTAAAATCATAATAGATTAAAAATAAGAGAATTGTGGTCCTTTGAGTCCGACCCGTCGGTCCGCGAAAAGAAAGGATTACTGCACAGTAATCCTTACATATTTGAACAAATCTGAACCATTATTACCCTATATTTCAACTTCTTATAACACAATCCCAAGATTTCGCCTACAGAGGCTTACAAAAGTGGGACGTTTTCGCACTCGACTAAAATACTCGACTAAAAATTATAACTGCTTGTAATTTATAGTTTAAGAAGATGGAATAATGACTGCGGACCAGTTGGGTCTGCTAATACAGCAAATGAACAACTAATTAAAAAGTTGCTACGGTCCTTACGTACCTTTCCTTTTTAATGATTAATTTGATAAGCTGGGATATAGCTTAATCTATTTTTGTCAATTAAGTATAATCTCAAGCTGTGCAAATTGGTTAAGAACGTCAAACTGGCCACAAGAATTTAACACGGTAAGTGACTTTTTTAAATTAAAGCTGGAATAAAAATCTTTATAGCTTAAATAACTAAAGTAAGATATGACTTTCTATAAAAACAGAATATATCCCTTCCTGGTAAATAAGTTTGGGAACCCTTCTCCTATAAAAGAAATTCGCAAGAAAATTATTCCGTTAGCCTATGGAAACGTTTTGGAAATTGGTGTAGGTACAGGTGCAAATTTTTCTTATTACGATTCGACAAAAGTTAATAAACTATATGCTCTTGAGCCCAATAAAGGAATGATTCAAATTGCAGAATCTCTACTTCAGGGAATGAAATTAAATTTTGAATTTTTAGATCTTCCGGGAGAACAAATTCCTTTGAACGACGAAACCATAGACACTGTTGTAAGCACTTTTACTTTGTGTACAATTGCTGCACTTGATGATGCACTGCAAAATATCAAGCGCGTGTTAAAGCCAGACGGTAAACTTATTTTTTTTGAGATTGGGCTTTCGCCGGATTCAAGGGTAAGACGTTGGCAAAAAATATTTAATCCGATAGCTCATCGTGCATATCAAGGCTTGTCATTAACCCGGGACATTCCTTCTATCCTTGTTCAAAACGGCTTTAAGCCAGAGCAAATGGAAAAAGGATATATTGCCAAATTCCCAAAATCATGGACTTACTGTTTTTGGGGTAATGCAATTCGAGCGTAATTCAACGAAGCTCAATAGAAGCAATACAGTCGTATCAAAATAACCTTATGCTTTAAAACAGAATTATTTTTTTTCCGCAACCAATGAAACACTTTTCACGCCATAATCTTTGGAAGCCCCTTTAGCAGATTTTGAAATGAAAGAATAAGCATCGTTATTTCTTACCAAAAGAATTTCCATTCCAGCTTTTTCAATAGAACTTCGGTAATTGTCCTGTTGACTGGCACCACCGATGCATGATGCCCACAAGGTTGAATTACAAACAACATTTTCAGGCAATTGTTTTTCTGTAACAATATCTGCAATTACCATTCGCCCACCCGGTTTAAGCACACGAGCGACTTCAACAAATACTTTTTCTTTATCAGGGCAAAGATTGATAACCCCATTACTGATCACAACATCAATGGTATTATCACTAAATGGTAGCCTTTCTATGTATGATTTATGAAAGGATATATTTTCGAATTTGTACTCTTTGGAAAGATGCCGGGCTTTTTCCAGTTGCTCGTCTGTCATATCAACACCAAAAACCTTTCCTTTTTTTCCTACTTTTAAAGCTGCTATAAAACTATCCATTCCCGAACCACTCCCCAGGTCAAGTACATATTCACCCTCTTTCAAAGTAGCCATATCGAAATAATATCCTACCCCGGCAAAAGAGTCAATCGCTTCTGAAGGAATACTATCAAGGTCTTCCTTTTCGTAACCTAATTTTTCAGCAAGTGCACGACCCATCTCAAAATGGTATTCACCCGTCGGGTTTAATGCTACATCTCTGTACATGTTTTTTACTTTTTGTTCGAGATCAGCAGTGTCAAGTTTGCTGGTTGCAATCGTTTCCATAATAAATGGTTTTTTGTTTGAATGATGATGAATAAAAAGTTCCGCAACTATTAATACGGATAAAATTCAACTGATTTTAGCAATTCAACTATTCAATAAAGTTATTGAATAATTCAATTTTTACCTATTTTTGTTTTTTGAATTGAAAACAAGTATGGAGAAAAGAGTTTTTAAGGATAAGATTTATTCAATATTAGCCGGAATCGTCAAGGCAATGGCTAATCCCCACCGGTTGGAGATTATTGATCTGTTGAGTCAGGGTGAGAAATCGGTTGAAGAGATAGCGTCTGAAACAAATATGTCTGTTGCCAATGCCTCACAACATTTACAGGTATTAAAATCGGCAAATCTTGTGGAAATAAGGCGTGAAAAGAATTTTATTCATTACAGGCTTGCACATGAAGACATTTATAAATCATGGCAGAACCTGAGAGATTTGGGATTAGAAAGAGTGGCAGAGATTGAAAAAGTAATAAATGATTTTAGGGAGATAAAAGACGGTTTAGAACCCATAAACCTTGATGAATTATTAAGCAGGTTGAAGTCAAAAAATATAGTTCTGCTTGATGTGCGTCCTGAAAGTGAATTTAAAAAGGGGCATATTCCGCAAGCGATCAATATTCCTGTTAAGGAACTTTCTGCCAGCCTTAAACAACTTCCAAAGAACAAAGAATATATAGCTTATTGCCGGGGTCCTTTTTGTGTATTCGCTGATGAAGCCGTAAATATGCTTTCAAAAAAAGGCTTTAAAGCCAGGCGGCTTGTTGAAGGTTTTCCTGATTGGAAATCAAGAGGACTAAAAGTTGAAGTTTTTATCTGATGATTCAAAAATGAGTCTTATGCGTAAAGATCCTACAATAGATGCAAAAACTTTACAGGATTGGTTAATCTCAGGAAAAAAACTAAATGTGGTTGATGTAAGACCAATGAATGAATGGGCAGAGTGGTATATACCTGGCAGTATTTATTTTAACGCCTATGACAAATTAAAAGCAAAAGATAACAGTGCATTAGAAAAATTGCATATTGATAAATCTGTTCCTGTAATAACTGTTTGCGCTGCCGGTAAAACAAGTTCCATTGCAGCAGAATTATTAAATGATAAAGGATTTGAAGCGTACAGCCTTAAAGACGGAATGAAAGGTTGGAGCTTGTCATGGAACACAGCAAAAATTACGATACCAGGTTTTGAAATTATTCAAGTAAGGAGAACCGGCAAAGGATGTCTTTCATATATCATTACATCAAATGGTGAGGCAGTAATTGTTGATGCTTCAGTTTCATCTGATGTATATGAACAAATTTTAGATCAATACAATCTTAGTCTGAAATGCGTTATCGAAACGCATATTCATGCGGATCATCTTTCACGATCAAAACAATTGGCGGAACAAAATAAAGTGCCATTGTATTTACCGGTGCCAAACAAAGTAATATTTGGATTTGAACCAATCAACGATAGATTCACTTTTCATGTAGGGAATATTAATATTAAAGCAATTAAAACTCCGGGTCATACTTTAGAAAGCACTTCATTCCTCGTGGATGATAAAGTATTGCTTACGGGAGATACCCTTTTTATTAATGGCGTTGGCAGACCTGATTTGAAAGCAAATCCAGAAGAGGCGTTTGACAAATCAAAACTGCTTTATCAATCATTGCAAAAATTATTAGCTATTGATGATAATATTATCGTTTTACCTGCTCATTCGAGCCGCCCAGTTGATTTTGACGGAAAACCTGTTCAAACCACTTTAGCTGAAATAAAAAAGAATGTAACAATGCTTCATTTAAACGAAGAAGTTTTCATCAAAACATTGTTACAACATATTCCCGAAACTCCTGCAAATTATCTTTCTATTGTAGAGAAAAATTTGAAAGGTGATTTTAGCGATATAAATCCAATTGATCTGGAAGCGGGTGCCAACCGCTGCGCCATTTCCTAAACAAATGCTACAAATTATGAATAACAAAACTATTCCATCTCCTTCTTTAAGTTTTTCAGGTTCAATTCCCCGTCATTATGAACAATGTCTTGGTCCGATGTTTTTTGAGCCATATGCAATTGAAGTTTCCAAACGTGTCGATCCGTCTTCTGTTCACCTTGCTTTGGAAATCGCTTGCGGAACAGGTCGTGTTACACATCATTTACAAAAGGTAATTCCATCAAGTGCGAAACTGATAGCGTCTGATATAAGCCCTGATATGTTGGCTGTGGCAGAGGAAAAATTGAAAACATCAAATATTGACTGGAGGATAATAGACGCACAGGAACTACCTTTTGATGATAATAGTATTGACCTTGTTGTTTGTTGTTTCGGCTATATGCTTGTTCCTGATAAACCAAAAGCTTTTGCAGAAGCATATCGTGTTTTAAGACCAGAAGGTATGTTTTTATTTGCCACATGGGACAAGCTGGAACTCAATGCTGCATCTTATGTTTATAGAAAAGTTGCAAAAAAATATTTGACAGACCTCCCACCTGAATCCTACAACCTCCCATTTTCCATGAATGATGAAGCGGTTATCAAATCACTTTTACTAAATGCAGGCTTTTCAAAAATCACAATAGAGAGGGTAAATAAGATTTCTGTTTGCTCCACAGCAAAAGAAGCCGCTGAAGGGCTTGCACAGGGAGGATCAATTTATAACGAAATAATAAAACGTAACCCTGCGTGGATTGAAGAAATAAAAGAGACGGTAGAGAAAGAGCTTGCAAATAAATTTGGAGCATCACCAATGAGTGCACCCATGAGAGCTGTAATTACAGAGGCTTGGAAATGATTTATAAAAAGTAAAAAAAATTATTTGCTATGAAAAAAACGAAAATCATCGTCTTCCTTTTGCTTTTTATGATAATTGGAATTTTATCATTCAAAAACTTTGAACAACAGGTCAATGAACCCTGGAGCACAGATCAATTAATAGAACCTTCTGCACTTGCAGCTATTTTAAATGATTCGTCTGCGAAGCAGCCGATACTATACAGCATTGGATTTGGTGGTGGAATAAAAAAATTCGATTATAGAAGGGCCTGTGAAGGATAGTATTAATCTTCTTAAATGGAAAAATGAATTGCAGAAGCTTCCCCGCAATACAGACATTGTGATCTATTGTGGCTGCTGTCCTTTCGAACATTGCCCGAATATACGTCCTGCATTTAAACTTTTAAATGATATGGGATTTACTAATCAAAAATTGTTGAACCTGTCTCATAATTTGAAAGCTGACTGGATTGATAAAGGTTATCCAATAATGGCCAAACAGTAAAATAAGTGAGTACAAATTTGAAGGCATTTCAACAAAGACCAATGGAAGCAATAATTGCAAATAAATATTATAATGAACAATCGGTCTTTCTTCCTGAAAATTTATTGCGCGAAGGAAGACGCCAGAAAAACAAAAAAGAATGTGAGGTCCCCACTGTTTGTCTACTTGATCCTGATGGAGATGTAGCAGAATACCTTTTAAGAAAAGAATACTCTGCAAAAAGCGAATGTTGGGCTTGTTATCATTCATCGTTATATACATTTCATTCAGGAAATTTTGAAATTGGCATTATTCCATGCGTAGTAGGTGCATCTTATGCGGTGCTGGTTGCTGAACAACTTTTTGTTTCAGGTTGTAAACTTTTAATAAGCGTTACATCTGCGGGGATAATTAAAAAACCCGACAATTCAAAAAGGTTTGCATTAATAACATCTGCTATCCGCGATGAAGGAACAAGCTATCATTATTTACCTCCTGATAAGCCTTCTGAATTAAATAAAGACATCAAAGGCTTATTAAATTTATTTCAACAAAAAGATGAATGCCCATTTTTCGACGCAACAAGTTGGACAACTGATGCTCCTTATAGGGAAACACCAACCGCCATTGAAAATATGAGCAAGCTAAACGTTACTTGTGTTGAAATGGAAGCTGCAGCACTTTATGCATTATCTCAAGTAAAAGGACACCATATAATTTGCTTTGCACATCTGACAAACTCAATGGCTCAACAAGAAGGTGACTTTGAAAAAGGAAACGAACTTGGAAGCATCGACACATTGAATCTTATCTCTCTTGTGTTAAACATAATAGATCCTAAAAAAATTATTGTTCATGGAAGTTAAATTGGGTTTGAAAGAAAATTGGCAACAATTCAGTTTGCTTGTTATCATCAATGCTTTTGTTGGAGGAATGGTAGGGCTTGAAAGAAGTATTCTCCCACGAATTGCAGAAGCAGAATTTCATATTGGTGCAAAAACAGCCATATTATCTTTTATTATTGTATTTGGCATAGTAAAAGCTTGTACGAATTATTTTACCGGCGCATTAGCAAATAAAGTCGGAAGAAAAAATTTGCTTACAATCGGATGGCTTATAGGTATTCCTGTTCCTTTTGTTTTGATGTATGCCAATAGTTGGAACTGGATTGTTGCGGCAAATATTTTACTTGGCATCAACCAGGGGTTAACATGGAGCAGCACAGTTGTTATGAAAATTGATTTGATTGGTGAAAAGCAAAGAGGTTTTGCAATGGGATTAAATGAGTTCGCAGGTTACGTCGCCGTAGCGATTGTCGCATTCCTTACGGGGTGGATAGCGTCAAACTATGGTTTACGACCATATCCTTTTTATATAGGAATCGTATTATCATTGCTGGGTTTCTTTGGAAGTTGGCTTTTAGTGAGAGACACAAAGCATCACATCACTGTGGAAACATCAACAAGTAAAATTCCCAAACTAAAAAATATTTTTTGGGAAACAACTTTGAGGAATAAAAACCTAAGTTCGGTTACTCAGGCAGGCTTAGTCAACAATCTAAATGATGGAATGGCGTGGGGAATTTTTCCGATTCTTCTTTCATCAAAAGGTTTTAGTATCGCTGAAATTGGAATTGTAACTGCAGTGTATCCTGCTGTATGGGGAATAGGTCAACTATTCACAGGAAAAATGGCAGATCATTTTTGTAAAAAAGACTTACTCTTTGTCGGAATGCTTTTGCAGGGCCTTGTGCTGGTTATTTTAATTTTTGCTCAAACGACTACTCATTTCGTAATTCTTTCTTCGCTTCTTGGTATTGGCACAGCATTGGTTTATCCCACATTTCTTGCGACCGTTGCAGAAAACACGCATCCAACAGACCGTGCAAACAGTCTTGGAGTTTTTCGTTTGTGGAGAGATTTAGGTTATGCTATAGGAGCTATTCTTACGGGCATTATAGCTGATACGTTGGGAATAAATGCTTCTATACTCATAATTGGCTTGCTTACAATTTTTTCAGCAGAAATTATTTTTTATCGTATGAAATGCGGTAGCAATTATCCCATAAAAATTTTTGATTGGATTACAAATAAAAACAAACGACACCAAACAACAACCATTGGAAAATTGAAACACACCTGAAGACCAAAGTGATTAATAGATTTTTCTCGATGTAGTATTAAAAACCATTTTCACAAAAAACTAATTATCTTTTTTCATGATTTTTTTCTTGATTTTACTTCTTCAAACTTTTCATCATACTCGGGTCGAATGGTATGCATCGCCCTGTCCCAAAAAGTAAAATACAATCCATAATTTCCTTTAAAATATTGATGATGCATGTTGTGATTTACTGAAGTGTTTATCCACTTACCTATCCATGTTTTGTTAAATCCTTTTGGATATAACTCGTATCCTAAATGACCATAAACATTATATGTAAGACTGAAAATAAAAAAAACAAGAAGGTGCAGGTCATTTATCGGCATAATAAAAAGAAACACCACAAATACACCTGCTTCAAGAATTGCTTCCAATGGATGAAAAGAATATGCAGCCCAGGGAGAAGGATTTGTTGATTTATGATGAACAAGGTGGATAATTGAGAACAATGCTTTGTGATGTATTAAACGATGAAGCCAGTAGAAGTAAGTATCATGCACAAACAACATAATCGGAAATGCTGCAAAAAAATAGAACCATCCGTAAGTTGAAATATCAGAATAATAAGTAGTGTGTTCACGAATGGAATCTATTTTCAGCATTATAACAGGAGGAAGAGTAAAGATCATAATGCTAACTATCGAGAAAATAATTTCACGTATATAGTCTTTTCTTCTTACAAAACGCAACTGAATTTTCTTAAAAAATATTTTCTTTTTCAAGAGCACATAAAATATAATAAATGCAATGCCGGCAATGACAAAATAATTTCTGGCATTACCAACAAGAATGTGAATTACATCATTCCAGTTCATGTTTTAAACAGTTTTACCAAAAATACTTTCCTAACTTAAGATGAAAATTAACCGGAGTTAATTAATGTTTTTTGGAGAGGCGGTTACGTATCCTGCTCAGACTTTGAGGTTCCAAACCAAGATAACTTGCAATATATTTGAGGGGTATCCGATTATAAGCATCAAAATTTTGTTCTATAAAATGAAGGTATCGTTGCGTAGGTGAAGTTTCACGGTAGCGCTGATTTTGCAACAATACATTTTTAAGTTCCTGTGCCAATTCCAGAGTAAATAATTTATTAAGCCCTTCATGCTTTGTAAGAATTTTTTGCAGAGTGTTCTTATCCATTAAAATTACTTCACAGTCTTCCAGCGCCGCAAAATCTTCATGACATTTTCTTTCTTCTGATAACCCTTCGACGTAAGTAAAAAAGCATCCCTCATAAATAAACTGATTCGTAACTTCTTTAGCTTCACTATCAATATAACTCACACGTATTATACCTCTATTTAAAAAACCAATTACTTTACAAAATTCTCCACGCTTTATTATAACATCACCTTTTTTGTAATCCTGAACATGGCACAACAAAAAAATATCGCTTAAATCCTCATCACTAATGTTGGTTCTGCCTTGTATATAATTTTTGAGTTTCGAGAACATTGATAGAATAATTGAATGTGTTTTTTAGAGTGGTATCTACTAAAATTTGATTTTGAATCAAAAGATTTCAAGCAATTTGTGACTATCATCTATCGGTGCGCAAATATCGTATTCCCACTTCAAAAAACATAAAGAAGGCTTAATCATTAGATGACGTCGCTAAAATTTACTATTACGAATGCGACAGTGGAGTTGAAGGAGAACAAAAGGGTAAGGACTTTTGGTTGTTTTCTTATTTTGGCAATGGAATGAACGTTAAGGATATTGCTTTTTTAAAATGGAAAGATATACGGGACGATTATCTAATTTTTG
>WNGA01020783.1_pt1 | contig 10445 bp, 8 predicted proteins | sample 5400061 | NCBI WGS metagenome assembly WNGA01 (sample SAMN13153366, study PRJNA577476) | soil metagenome | isolation source: 100 cm soil or saprolite under grassland replicate 2 | place: USA:California | collected 2016-06-15
TCCTTTTCCACCTCTCGCTCGAACTGCCGGTGCTGCTCGCTCGCGAGGAACGATTGGGTGAAGTCGGTGCCGTCCATTGCGCGGGGACGGTGGCAATTCGCGGTTGCAGCGCGGCTGCAACCCGGCTACAGCGGGCTGCAGTGCCCACCGGCACGGAGGAGTAACCTCCAGGCATGCACCTGCTTGCCATCACCCATCACAACGGAATCCGGATTGCCGAGCTGGGCTTCGCGATCGCGGCGGTCGGAGGTGCTCTACTCGCGCTCGGCGCCATCAGGCGGCACGGGGATGGCAACCCTCCTGGCCGGTCTTGCGCTTGCCACCGGCTCCGTGCTCGTGATCGTCGCCGCACCTGGGCTACTTCGGCTAGGACGCATCTCCCAAGTTCGTAAGGCAAGCTCAGCATGGCCAAGCTGATCTACTCGGCGATCACGTCGCTCGACGGCTACGTCGCCGACGAGGCCGGCAACTTCGACTGGGCTGAGCCGGACGAGGAGGTACACAGGTTCGTCAACGACCTCGCGCGGCCGGTCGGCACCTACCTCTTCGGGCGCCGGATGTACGAGGTGATGCTCTATTGGGAGGCCCCGCCCAACCTCGCCGGCCAGTCGTCCTTCGTGCAGGACTTCGCGCAGATCTGGCAGGCGGCCGACAAGATCGTGTACTCCAAGACGCTGGAGACGGTATCCAGCGCCAGGACACGGATCGACCGAGACTTCGACCCTCAAGCGGTCCGGCAGCTGAAGGCGAAAGCCGGACGCGATATCACCGTCGCCGGTCCCAAGCTCGCCGCGCAGGCGGTCAAGGCCGGACTGGTCGACGAGTTGCATCTGTTTCTCGTCCCCGTCCTGGTGGGAGGCGGCAAGCAGGCTCTCCCCAGCAATGTGCGTCTGCAGCTCGAGCTGCTGGACGAACGGCGTTTCTCCAGCGGCGTGGTTCACCTCCACTACCGCACCGCGACATGAGGAGCTGCGGTGTCTTGACGTCCGCGTCCGCCACCAACCCGACCCTTACGAAGAGATCTCAAACGAAGAGGAAGTTCTATGCAGGGCTTTCCTGCACGGGAGCGACGGGATTCGAACCCACCGTCGGTATCCGCGGGATCTTCGTAGACCCAGAGCGGGTGCGCGACGCCCTACTACGTCAGCGTCGTAGACGCGTCCGCCGTTCTCAGCCGCAAGCTTGAGTTACGAGCCCGAGTGGGGGATACTTGGCGCTCCCGCGATAGGGCGCTCCAGTGGCCACTCGCGCGACTGTGAGTCGCCCGGAAAGGAGCACACCATGCTCCGCACAGCCCTTCGCACGCTCTCGCTGCCCCTGCTCGCAGCGATCGCAACCGCCTTGATCCTGCTCGCGCCGACCGCGCTCGCCGGCTCCGGGGTTGGATCGGTGTTCAACCTCGGGCAGGTGAACCCGGTCGACGCCACCAGCACCCTCAAGGGCACGAGCGCCGGAGCCCAGCTGCAGGTCATGAACGCTTCCACCGCCGCGGGCGCCCTGTCGCTGTACGGCGTGCTCACCTCGGCCACGCCGGGCGCAGACTCCGCGGCCGTGCGCGGGATCAACTCGGGACGGGCACCGCCGGCTACGGCCTGTGGGGAACGCACCAGGGCGAGGGCAGGGGCGTGTACGGCACCGCCGCCACCGGAGCCGGGATCGGCGTGTATGGCCGCCACACCGGCTCGTCCGGAACCGGCCCCGGCGTGCGCGGCCAGAGCGTGTCTGCGGACGGGCCAGGGGTGCTGGGCGTGAACCAGGCCGGAGGCCCGGGACTGTCCGCCGTCGTCAGCGCCGGCACTCCCCCGCTGCAGGTGAACTCGGCCACCAAGGTGCCGAACCTGAACGCCGACCTGCTGGACGGGCTCGGAGCCACAGCCTTCTGGCAGCTGGGCGGCAACGCCGGCACCAGCCCGGGAACCGACTTCCTCGGCACGAGCGACAACCAGGCGCTCGAGCTGAAGGTGAACGGCGCCCGAGCGCTCCGGCTCGAGCCCAACGCCACCAGCCCCAACCTGATCGGCGGCTTCTCCGGAAACTCGATCGATCCCGCTGCCGCCGGCGCGACGATCTCCGGCGGCGGGCAGTCGGGTGCGGCGAACACGATCACCTCAGACGGTTCTTTCTCGACGATCGGCGGCGGCTATTTCAACACGGTCAGCGCCGCTTTGGCCTTCCTTGGAGGCGGCAACGCGAACACCGCCAGCGGCCCCAACTCCGCCATCGGCGGCGGCCAGGGCAACACGGCAGGCGGCTCCGCCTCCGCCGTCGGAGGCGGCTTCTCCAACACGGCCAGCGGCGGCTCCTCCGCCGTCGCGGGCGGCTCCGTCAACACGGCCAGCGCCATCAACTCCGCCGTCGCGGGCGGCGCCTCCAACACGGCCAGCGGCGGCTCCTCCGCCGTCGCCGGCGGCTTCAACAACACGGCCAGCGGCAACTTTGCCGCCGTCGCCGGCGGCGCCTTCAACACGGCCAGCGGCAACCTCAGCTTCGCCGCCGGCAACCGGGCGAAGGCGACGCAGCCAGGCGCGTTCGTGTGGGGCGACTCAACCAACGCGGACGTCACTTCACCCGCTGCCGACACGTTCACTGTTCGAGCGTCCGGAGGAACGTTCATCCAGGGCAGCGCCAACGTGACCGGCGGCGCGCTCTCGACCGGGATCGTCACCTTTGCGGACGGCGACGCCACGCCGAGCGTGGCCGGCGGCAACGTCTTCAAGGCCAACAGCACCGCTCCGACGCTGATCACCGACCTCACCGGCGGCACCGCCGGGCAGACGATCACGATCGTCTTCGCTAACTCGAACACCGACGTCCAGGACATCGGCAACCTGCACCTGAGCGGCACCTTCACTCCGAACGCCGACTCCACGCTCGCGCTCGTTACCACCGACGGCACCAACTTCCTCGGCCCGGCTCAGCCTCGGGACCTCTTCGCCGAGCGCCTCCAGCGCCGCAGGCAGGCGCCGGCACCTCGGATGGCGGACACTCCTCGACCGGCCCGGGCGGCGACTCTTCCCGGACACCTCGGCCGGCGCCTACCTGTCGAGCGCCGGGGTGTGGACTGATTCGTCAGGGTGTTGTCAGTTGGAGAAGATCAGATCGACACGTGATGCCGCGCCTCAGAGTCGCCGGAAGAAGAGCGCATGGTCGTCCCCCATCCCCCAAGGCGAGCGAGCGAGCGGGCCACGCGTGCAGCCCCATTGATTTAGCGGTCGGCGAGCGCTCTGAGAACGTTACGGAGATCAATTCATTAGCGTTGGCGTCGTTGGAGAGCGGCATCAACGTGGCTTGTTCAAGCGTAGAGACGGGGCGCGAGTGTGCTGCACGAGCGATACGAGGCCACTTCCAAGTCACCGCTCGCGGATTCGTGGGAACTGGGTTCTCGCGTGGGCAAAGCGCCCGTTTCCTGCGTTCTCGCGACGATCGTGTCACTTCAGACCGGATGAAGTGGTCGCGCCGCAAGCCTGCGTGAGAAGCTTGATTGCAGCAGCCGTGTCAAGTGTGCGTCAAGCTCGCAGTCAGGAGCGAGAAAGCCTAGACCCGAGGGTGACCATCTAGCTCGCTGCGATGGCCGGTTCCCGAATCAAGAACCCGACATCGACTCTCTCGCGCCCAGTGTCCGGACGCGTAAGCGCGGGCCGGCACCCCATCCCCCCCAAGCGGCAGGAGTCCCGAGCGCTTCGATTGCACGAGATCAATCGGTGGCCGGGCGAGCGCCTGTGAGAAACAGTCGCAGCGCGGTCGAGCTGATGTCCTCCGAGCCCATACCTGCAGCTCGTCCGGTCCGGACGCACGCTCCGACGAGAACGAGCAGCGACTCGACCAGGCACGCGACCGGGACGTCGCCTCGGATCTGGCCGTGCTCGCGTCCCCGCTCGATCAGCGCAGCGAGCGGGGCGGCGAAATCGGGCTCGGGCGGGCGGCGTTCCCGCAGCAGAACGACGAAGTGCTCGCCAACCGCGACCAGGGCGCGGGTCGCGCGCGCGATCGCCTCCTCCACGGCCACCTGGTCGAGGTTCGCCTCCGCCAATCGTCGCCCCGCCTCCTCGTTCGCGGCCGTCTCGAGCGCCCGTAAGAGCGATTCGCGGGTCGCGAAATAGCGGTAGAGGGTCCCGCGCGCGATGCCGGCCGCGGCGGCGACCTCCGCCATGCCAGCGGCGTCTCGTGCGGCAAGCACGCCTGCCGCTGCGAGGAGGATCTCCCGCCTCCGTGTGTCTTTTCGGCTCGCGCTCACCTTGGGGCCCACTTGGGACACTCGTCTAACCAAGTCGTGACAGTCATTGACGCTATCGAGACAATCGTGATCTAAACTCAGGGCGGGCGATGCGGCGACACCGATCAGCGAGCCAGGGCGGCATGGGGAAAGCCCCGGGGGTCTCCTCGGCTCTTGGTGCCGCGAGCAGGTTACTCTCCGCGAAGCGGAGGGACGTTGCGCGCGGACGCCCGCCCACCTCATGCTTCGGCAGGCTCGTGGTCAACTCGTTGAGTCGCATTTGCGCTGCGCCGTCTGCCAAGCGGGAGATTTCCACCAGTGCGGGGGAGGCGAAAGCCCGCCAGACTCCGCTCTTGAGAGTGGCACTGCTGTAGCTGGCCGAAAGGCGGAGAGGAGGCCGATGTCTAGTCAATTCACTCGCAAGCGTTTTCTGCAGTATGGAGCAGCGGGAGGTGCAACCCTCTTCCTGCCTTGGGCAGCACGAGTCCCGGTGGCGCGCGCCTCGGCGGGAGGCACGCTGGCGAAGTACGTGCAGCCGGTGCCGCTGCCGGGCGCAGGGATCGTCGTCGCAACCCCGAGCGGAACCAACGAGTACTCGTTCACGTTGAGGCAGATCGCGCGGCAGCTGCATCCGGAGCTGCCGACGACGCCACTCTGGGCCTACGACGACGGCTCCGGGCTCGCAGGCCAAGCGGGCTCGTTCGGGATTGCGGTCGTCGCGCAGAGCGGCACCCCGCTCGACGTCAGCTTCACGCACGAGCTGCCGGCGGAGTACCCGAGCTGGATTCCGGTGGACAGGCGGCTGACGCCCCGTGGGGAAGAGGTGCGCATGTTGACCCACCTGCACGGCGGGTTCGTCGCCGGAGACAGCGACGGCAACCCGGCGGTGACCCCGGACGGATTCGGCCCCGGCGAGACGCAGAGCGTCTTCTATACCAACCAGCAGCCGCAGATGCCGGCCGAGCTGCTCTGGTTCCACGACCACGGCCTCGGGGCGACCCGGCTGAACGTGCTCGCCGGGCTCGCCGCCGCCTACATCCTCCGCGACGAGCACGACACCGGCGAAGAACCGAACCCGATCGGGATCCCGGGCGGCGCCTACGAGATCCCGCTCGTCGTCCAGGACAGGCAGTTCAACCCGGACGGGACGTTCCTCTACCCGACCAGCGACTTCCCCGGCGCTCCCTGGATCGGCGAGTACTTCGGCGACGTGATGCTCGTCAACGGCAAGGTCTGGCCGTTCCTGAACGTGGAGCCACGGATGTACCGCTTCCGGATCCTGAACGGTTGCAACGCGCGCATCCTGAGCCTCGACATCGGCGGTCCCAACCTCTGGCAGATCGGCGCCGAGGGCGGCATGTGGGACGTGCCGGTGCCGGTGAAGGAGCTCGTGCTCGCCCCCGCCGAGCGGGCGGACGTGCTCGTCGACTTCAGCAAGTTCCGGGGGGCAAGACTCGTCATGAAGAACCACAAACCGTCCAAGCCGGTCTCGAACCCGGCGCCGCAGCTGGAGCAGGTCATGCAGATCCGGGTCGGAACGACGGTCAGCCAACCGGGTCCGACCTCGATCCCGGCCAGCCTGCCGGGACGGGCGGCCAACGTGGTGGGCGCCGTGGCGGCGACGCGTTACATCACCCTGAACGAGGTCGCCCCCGAGACCGACCACTGGTTCCTGAACCTCGACGGCGTCCACTTCGACGAGCGTCCGGTGACGGAGACGCCGCAGGTCGGGACGGTCGAGGACTGGCTGTACATCAACCTGACCGAGGACACGCACCCGATCCACAACCACCTCGTCACCTTCCAGGTGGTCGGGCGAACGCCATTCGACGCCGAGGCCTACGAGGACGCCTACGAGGGTCCGAACGGCGTCCCCGGAGGACATGACCCAACTCCGTTTGCGACCGGGCCGATGGAACCGCCCGACCCAACCGAGCGCGGCTTCAAGGACACCGTCAAGGCCAACCCCGGCCAATTCACCACCATCCGGGCCAAGTACGAGCTGCCGACCGGCGTGACCGCGCCCCAGAGCTACGTCTACCACTGCCACATCCTCGAGCACGAGGACAACGACATGATGCGACCGTTCACGGTCGTCGCCTGATCGAGGCTGCGGCGCGAGGAGGCGGCCGCAAGGCCGCCCTCCTCCGTTTCCACTGCGCTCCAGGTCGGTGGATCGACGCGTCTACGGCATTTGCCGAAAGCGCCTACGAACCGGGCACCGATGGCAGCCGTTGCCGGAGGTGTCATGACACTTTCGCTTGACGCGGAGCGGCTTCATGCGTCGCATGCCGACCTGCACTTGCAGAGGTTCATCGTGGCGATCAGTTCGGGCGCGGCGCCGAGAAGGATTCGAACGACCGTCTCATCATCGGGTGCGGCCCGACGCTAGCCCCACCGATGAGTTTCGTTCTCCCATCACAACGGCCCCGGAGTCCTCGTCTCGAAAGCCGCTCTATATTCGGCTCCCTTCACGCGATGTCCGAGCACCGATCGGCGTCTACGGCGAGAGCTCGAGTTACATCGGCGTCTTTGGCCGTGAGAACGGCTCCAGCACCGGCTACGGCGTCGCCGGTGAGAGCACGACCGGCAAGGCGGTCTACGGTCTATCGACTTCGGGCTACGCCGGTTGGTTCCAGGGCAACGTCAACGTCACCGGCACCCTGACCAAGGGCGGGGGCGCCTTCCGCATCGACCACCCCCTCCACCCGGCGCACACGTACCTGCAGCACTCGTTCGTGGAGTCGCCGGACATGCTGGACGTGTACAACGGCAACGCGACGACGAACAGGAAGGGTTTTGCCACCGTCAGGCTGCCCGGCTACTTTCAGGCTCTGAACCGCAGCTTCCGCTACCAGCTGACGATCGTGGGGCGCTCGTTCGCCCGCGCGATCGTGTGGAAGCGGATCGAGCACAACCGCTTCACCATCCGCACCGACCGGCCGAACGTCCAAGTCTCCTGGCAGGTGACCGGGATCCGGCACGACCGGTACGCGAACGCGCACCGGATCCGGGTTGTCCTGCCGAAGTCGAAGGCAGAGCAGGGCAAGTACCTGCATCCGGAGCTGTACGGTCAGCGGAAGTCTGAGGGGATCGGCTACAGGAAGCCTGCCAACCTGCCCTCAAGGCGGTCCTCGACTCGGTAGCCCAGACGAAAGTGGCGGAGAGCGCCACCTTGCCCTGCTCTTGAGTTCGCAGGAGGGCGGGTCCATACTTGCTCCCACCACAAGGACGGCGCTCTGATGGCGGCGCTCTCCCCAGGCAAAGACCGTGGGTTCCCACGAGGCCGCCTGACGATCGCGGCCCTAAAGGTGGGCTTACCGACGAAAGGGGAGAACGATGACCACGCACCGCAACCACAAGCGGCGCCTTGCGCTGCTCGCCATCGCCGTGGCGGCGTGCGCGCTCGCGACCGCCTCGGCCGCCCAGGGCGCCTACCTGACCCTGGGCACGGGCAACACCAGCAACGCCCCGACCACGCTGAGCGGCAACACAGCAGGGCCGGAGCTATTGGTCAAGAACAGCAACGGCACCTCCGCAAGCGCCTTCGGGCTGTACGGGCTCCTGACCGCCACCTCGCCCACCGCCGCCGCGGCCGCCGTCCGCGGCCACAACAGCGCCACCAACGGGATCGGCTGGGGCGTGTACGGCTCGCAGGCGGGCTCGGGCACGGGCGTGTACGGATACACGCCCTACGGACGAGGCGTATATGGCCTCAGTTCGAGCGGCACCGGCGTGCGCGGCTCCAGCACGAGCGGCGTGGGCGTGCTGGGCCAGCACCTGGGCCCCGACCGGGACCGCTCCCGGCGTCTCCGCCAGCACGAATTCGACCGCCGCTAATGCCTCTGCCCTCCTCGCCACCGTCACTTCTACCTCGCCCGGGGTCGACTCGGCCGCCGTGCGGGGGGTCAACAACGGGACCGGCGTGCACGGGATCGGCGTCTACGGGCAGCAGAACGGCTTCGGCTACGGCGTGTACGGCTCAAGCGCGGACGGCACGGGCGTCTTCGGCACCGGGTACGGCATCGGCGTCCGGGGCGTCAGCCCGAACACCGGCGTCTACGGCGCCAGCCCGGCCAGCGTCGGCGTCGAAGGCTCCAGCTCGAGCGGCTTCGGCGTCTACGGCCTCAGCTCGAGCGGCTACGCCGTCTACGGCCTCAGCTCGAGCGGCTACGGCGTCTACGGCTACAGCGCGAGCGGCACCAACGGCGGCGTTCTCGGGGGGAGCGCCGGAGGGGACGCCATCCGCGGGATCAGCAACGCGACGAACTTCGCGGGCATCTACGGCGAGAACGCTTTGGGGGCAACCAACGCGGGGTACTTCGCCGGGCACGTGTACATCGGCGGCGGCTGCACCGGCTGCGCCGGGCCCTCCCTGCTGCAGATCGACGACCCGCTCGACCCGGCGCACAAGTACCTGCAGCACTCATCGGTCGCTTCCTCGCAGCAGCTGGACATGTACAGCGGGAACGTCACCACGAACGGCAAGGGCTTCGCCACCGTTCGGATGCCGCGCTGGTTCCAGGCCCTGAACAGGAGCTTCCGCTACCAGCTGACCTCGCTGAGCGGCCTGCAGGAGGTGGCGGTCGCGAAGGAGATCGCCCACAACCGCTTCACCATCCAGAGCCAAAAGCCTCACTCACGCATCTCCTGGCAGGTGACCGGGATCCGGCACGACCGCTACGCGAACGCAAACCCAACGAGGGTGATCGTTCCAAAGCCGAAGGCCGACCAGGGCAAGTACGTGCACCCGGAGCTGTTCGGGAAGCCGCGGTCGGACGTGATCGGCTACCAGAAGCCGCCCACCATCCCCCGGAGGTCGGAACAGACGCCGTAGGCGCAGACCACAAGAAGAAGTGGCGCTCTGCGCCACTTCGCCCTGCCCGCTTGAGTTCGCAGAAAGGCAGGTCCATACTCTTCCTCACCACGAGGACGGCGCTTTGCGGCTGTCCTTCGGCCTCCCGAGCGCCGCCCACGAAGGAGGGGAGAGAGATGTGGGCTCGCACACTGAGGGCGCTTGGCCTGCCCGTGCTCGCCGCTTCGCTGGCGGCGCTTCTTGCCACCACGGGCGCAAGCGCGGCCAACCCGGGCGATCCGTTCCTGCTCGGCCAGGACAACTCCATCACTGGCTTCACCACCAGTCTGAGCGGCGCCGTCTCGGGGCCGCAGCTGAAGGTGGCCAATGCTTCCACCGCCCGCACGTGGTGTTGCGCCTCGGCCATCTCCGGACTGCTCTCCTCGTCGAACCCGGGAACGTACTCGGACGCTGTCGCCGGGATCAATGACGGCACCGGCGGGCCCTTCCAAACGGGGGTGTATGGCCGGCAGAACGGATCGGGCTACGGTGTGTAGGGCTCGACCCAGAGCGGAAACGGCGTCCGCGGCTTCAGCGCCTCGGGCGGAACCGGCGTCTACGGTCTGTCCACGAGCGGCGTCGGCGTGCGGGGAGCCAGCACAAACGGGACGGGCGCCTGGGGGAGCAGCGTGAACGGAACGGGCCTCTTCGGCCAGCACACAGGTACCGCCGGCACGACCCCCGCCGTGCGCGGCGAGACCGCCTCAACCGCCGCCGCCGCGACGGCGGTCTACGGCCGGGTCTCCTCAGCCTCGGCGGGAAGCGGCTCGAAGGGAGTTGCCGGGATCAACAACGGGACGGGGTTCACGGTCATAGGCGTGTACGGGAGCGCAAGCGGACAGGGCACCGGAGTCGAGGGGAGGAGCCCAACGGGCTTCGCTGTCCAGGGCCTGAGCACGGACGGAGCCGGAGTGCTCGGCGAGAGTACGACCGCGTACGGTATCGGCGGCATCAGCTCGAGCGGCGACGGCGTCTACGGCGCCAGCGACAGCGGGAACGCCGGGTCCTTCGACGGCCACGTCGGCATCATCGGGGGCCTCTCGGTCGTAGGCGGCTGCACGGGCTGCGCCGGCGCCTCGCTCATGATCGACGACCCGCTCGACCCGGCGCACAGGTACCTGCAGCACTCCTCGGTTGCCTCTTCGCAGCAGCTCGATATCTACAGCGGAAACGTGACCACGAACGCGAAGGGCTTCGCCACCGTGCAGATGCCGCGCTGGTTCCAGGCCTTGAACCGGAGCTTCCGCTACCAGCTGACCGCGGTCGGCAGGGCGCACTGGGAGGCGAAGGCCGCGGTGTGGAACGAGATGCGGCACAACCGCTTCACCATCCGCACCGACCAGCCAAAGGTGAAGGTGTCCTGGCTGGTCACCGGCA
>WNGA01013488.1_pt1 | contig 10444 bp, 8 predicted proteins | sample 5400061 | NCBI WGS metagenome assembly WNGA01 (sample SAMN13153366, study PRJNA577476) | soil metagenome | isolation source: 100 cm soil or saprolite under grassland replicate 2 | place: USA:California | collected 2016-06-15
GCCGGGCCAGGCCGGCGATCGAGCGTGGAGGGAGCCGCGACGGTCCCCTCCCCCTCCGAGAAATTGGGAGGGGGCGCCGGTCCCTTTCCGAACCTCCCGAAGATCCCTTCCACCGAAGCCGGCGCTCGAACGCGTCGATCACCTCGTGAGCGCCCTTCACGTCGCCCGAGCCCTGCTCGGAAGGCTGCTGGCGGCGGCGCCTCCGGACATCCAGGGTCGCTCGACCGAGCGGTTCGACCGAGTTCCGTTCGAGCGGCAGCCTTGCTTGCGCAAGCACGTCGTGGGGGCGGTTCTCGGAGTGGCCCGTCGAGGCTCCGGCGAACTCATCGGGAATGTTCCTCCCGCGCGCTCAGGAATGCTCCTGATTGTTGGTCTTCACCACGGGCTCTAACGTGGGACGAGAGGTCAAGAGCGCGCGCCGCTCGAGCACGGCATGCGGTCGCCGGGCGAGCCCGGCAACTTCGCGTTACCCGAGGGCGCGCGCACCCCGTACGCGTGTCGGGTTCGGCCCCGGAGGGAGGACGGAACCGAAGGGGGCGAAGCCCGGCCGAAGGTCGTCAGGTCGCCGCGAATCGGCGTGAATGCGCCACGATCCGCCGGCACCGACCGGGGCGAACAGGGCCGGCGTGAACGGCCTGAACGAAGGATCGAGAACTGGACGTGAATCAGGAATTGTCCGCGCTCGGGTTCAGGAGTTCACCCGATTGTGCGCGCTCCGCGGCTGCCTCTACCGTGGGAAGCGTGAAGTCAAGAGCGCGTGCCGCTCGCCCGCGGCCCTCGCTGGCGGACCGGGTGGGGAGAAACACTCCCCGAGGGCGCGCGCAGTCGAGGTTGGACCTGTCGGCGTGTTCGGTGCCCGGGAGAGGGACCGAACCGAAGGGGGCAGAGCCTTGCCTGTGAGCGAGATGATGATTGAGACTCGGGCGCTCGAATCCTCGGTAGCCGATCAGACGACGACGGGTCAAACGCCGCCCGGCTCGAAACGATGGCACGCGCTGTGGACCCGGAGCCACTGCGAGCAGCTCGTGCACGACCAGCTCGCCGCGAAGGGGTTCGAGCTGTTCTTGCCCGAGGTCGACGTCTGGTCGAGCCGCGGCGGGGTGCGGCGCCTCATCTCGGCGCCGATGTTTCCGGGCTATCTCTTCCTGCATCACGCGATGGACAAGGCGAGTTACGTCGAGGTCGTCAAGGCGAGGGGCCTGGTCAAGGTCCTCGGGGAGCAGTGGGATCGGCTCCACGTGGTGCCGGACGTCCAGATCGAGGCGCTCCAGCGGGTGCTGGCCGCGCGCGCGCCGGTCTTGCCCTATCCATTCTTGCAGGAAGGGCAGCGGGTGCGTATCGCCCGCGGCCCGCTGGCCGACGTCGAGGGCATCCTGGTGCAGAGCAAGCCGAACAAAGGGCTCCTGGTCTTGTCCGTGACCCTGCTCCAGCGGAGCGTGGCGCTGGCGATCGACTGCACCCAGGTCGTCGCGGCGTAGGGACAGGAGCGTACCCGTGGCAGGAACGGAGGGAAAGATGAAGATCCGAACAGTGTCGGGCATGGCACTCCTGGTTCTCGTGTCGTTGGTCCTGATGAGCGCGGTCGCCCAGGCCGAAGGGCAGGGTCAGGTCGCCGCGCCCGCCCCGGCTCCGCCCGGTCAGGCCCCGCCCACCCAGGGCAATGGGACGGGGCAGCCGCCCCCGGACTACCAGATCGGGCCGGAGGACCTGCTGGATATCTCGGTGTGGAACAATCCCGCGCTCAGCCGCACGGCTCCCGTGCGGCCGGACGGCAAGATCTCCCTCCCGCTGCTCAACGACGTCCAGGCGGCGGGCCTCACGCCGATGCAGCTGCGCGACATCATCGCGAAGAAGCTGGTGGAGTACATGCCGAACCCGGAGGTCTCCGTCATCGTCCGTGAGGTCAACCGATTCAAGGTCTCCGTGATCGGTGAGGTCAAGAAGCCGGGCCGCTTCGACTTCAAGAGCAAGGCCACCGTCCTGGACGCCATCGCCCTCGCCGGCGGGTTCAACGACTTCGCCGCCCGCTCCCGGATCGTGATCCTGCGCCCGGACGGGGCGGGTACCAAGCGGATCCCCGTCAACTACAACAAGATCATCTCGACGACCTCGGAGCAGGACGACTTGTACCTGCAGCCGGGCGACGTCATCGTCGTGCCGTAGGCGGGGCACCGGAGGGAGAGCGGCGCGATGAGCCATCAAGCACGCAAGAGCTCGGGCTTCCAGCGTGCGCTGGAGGTGTGGAACCGGCGCAAGTGGCTGGCGACCGTCGTGTTCATGGTCGTCTTCGCGGGGTCGTTGAGCGCCATCTGGGCCCTGCCGTCGCTCTACCGGTCTTCGGCCACCGTGGTGGTGGACCGCCGGGAGGTCCCTGACAGCTTCGTGCGCTCGGCCGTGACCGGCGAGCTCGAACCCAGGCTGGACGCCATCAGCCAGGAGCTCCTCAGCCGCGCCCGGTTGGAAGCGGTGGTCACGCGCTTCGACCTGTACCGGGACCTGAGGAGGCAAGAGGGCTCGCCCGAGGCCGCCGTCCAGCAGATGCGCAGGGACATCCAGTTCGCGGCCAAGGCGACCGAGCAGCCCGGAGGCAAGAACACCACCATCGCGTTCACCCTGAGCTACCGGGGGATGGATCCCGACACGGTGGCGCGCGTGACCAATGCGCTCGCCACCAGTTACGTCGAGGAGAACTCGAGGGTCAGGGAGCGCCAGGCGGCCGGCACGGCGCAGTTCCTCAAGGGTCAACTGGCGGAGATGAAGCAGAAGGTCGAGGAGCAGGAGCGCATCCTCGGCGCCCAGCCGCAGCCGGTGGAGACGGAGCTGGCCGCCCTGGAGCGGCTCAACACGCGGCTCAAGATCAACACCGATCGTCAGCTGCGCGCCCTCGACCGGCGGGAGCGGGTGGTGAGGGGGTTCGACGTGGTGGAGGGGCCGGGCGGCACGATCTCCCCTGCGGGGGGGGGCGAGAGCATCACCGCGCGGCTCGCCAAGCTCAAGCACGAGCTCACCGAGCTCCGCACCCGCTTCAGCGACAAGTACCCGGATGTCATCCGCGTGAAGAGCGAGATCGCCGCCCTCGAGCGCCGGCGCGCCGAGGAGCCGCCGGAAACGCCGCCCGCGCCGGAGCGCGGCCGCGCGCGTCGGGACGACGGCGCGGCCGGCCAGGACAAGGCCGGCCAGGACAAGGACCCGCTCAAGGAGCTCAACGCCGAGCTCAAGGCGCTGAAGGACGAGGAGCATACCCTCCGCCAGGCCATCGCGACCTACGAGGGGCGGGCGGACAATGCGCCCAAGCGCCAGCAAGAGTACCAGCGGCAGGCGCGGGACTACGCCACCCTGAAGGAGCAGTACCAGTCGCTGCTGAAGCGATACGAAGAGGCCCAGGTGGCGGAGAGCATGGAGCAGGGCCTGAAAGGAGAGCAGTTCAGGATCCTCGACGGGGCCCTCCCCGCGAAGGAGCCGATTGCCCCGAGCCGCGCCCGGCTCGGCATGATGGGACTCATCCTCGCCCTGGGGATGTCGGTCGGCGCCGTCGTGCTGGCCGAGACCTTCGACGGCTCGTTCCACTCGGTCGACGAGCTGCGGGCGTTCAGCAAGGTGCCCGTGCTCGCGGGCATTCCGCGCCTCGTGACCGAGGCCGATACGCGTCGCCGCATCCAGCGCCGCTGGCTCGCGGCGGTGTCGCTCCTAATCATCCTGGCGCTCGTCGCCGCAGCCGCCTACCTCTTCGCCTATGGGAACGAGGGCTTGGTGCGGCTGCTTGCGATCACGTCCGGACGCTGAGAGGCGCCGATGTATCTGAACTTCTACATGCTCGACGAGAAGCCGTTCAACGCCACGCCGGACCCGAGGTTCCTGTTCCTGACGCCGGCCCACCGGGAGGCCCTGGCCCAACTCGTGTACGGCGCCCAGGAGAACAAGGGGTTCCTGGTCCTGACCGGTGAGGTCGGGACCGGGAAGACGACCCTGCTGCACACGCTGCTGCAGCGGCTGGACAGTAGCACGCCGGTCGCGTTCGTCATGAACTCGTTGCTCCCGTTCGACGGCCTGCTCGAGTACATGCTCGAGGACTTCGGGATCCGCGCCGCCGGCCAGTCGAGCGCCCAGCGACTCGTCGCGCTGAATCACTTCCTGATCGAGCGCCGCCGCGCGGGCCAGACGGCGGTGCTGATCCTCGACGAAGCCCAGAACCTGGCTCCGGAAACCCTCGAGCAGGTGCGGCTGCTCTCGAACTTCGAGACGCCGACCGACAAGCTCCTGCAGATCCTGCTCGTGGGTCAACCGGAGCTCAAGTTGAAGCTGCAGCTGCCCGGGCTTCGCCAGCTCCGGCAGCGCATCGGCCTGCACGCCGCCATCCGGCCGTTGACACCGGAGGAGACGCGCGACTACATCCAGAGCCGCTTGCGCGTGGCGGGCGCGCCCGACCTGCGGCTGTTCACGGACCATGCCGTGGCGCGGATCGCGGAATACTCCGGCGGGATCCCGCGGCTCGTCAACATCGTCTGCGATCACTGTCTGCTCATCGGCTATGCCGAGCAGAGGCGGCGGATCGAGGGGGACATCGTGGAGCAGGCCATCGAGTACCTCGAGGAGGGGAGGCGGCCCGGCCGCGCCCGGGGCTTCACCTGGCAGCGGGGTCGCCCCGTGCTCCGCTGGGTGCTCGGCGGGCTCGGCGCCGCCTTCGTGGGCGGGGCCGGCTTCCTGGTCCTGGGTTCCGACACCCTGGGAGGGGCCTGGGGCACGGTCTTCGAGCACGTTCTCAACATCGCGCGCGGCGCGCGCGACCTGGTGGCGCGATGAGCAAATTCTTCAAGGCCCTCGAGCAAGCTGAGCACGACCGCGCGCTGAGGGAGCAGGGACGCCGGCCGGAAGGCAAGCCGGCGGCGGCCCCGCCCCCCTCGCCCGCGGCGTCTCGGGAGGTGCTGTCCGCGACCGTGGTGGCCCCTCCGCCGCCGCCGGCCGCCCGTCCCACCGAGCCGGCCCGTGATCCGGCGGATCGGCGGAGCGTGGGGCGGGTATGGACCACCGAGGCTCCGCGACGCAAGGATCGGGCGGACGGGGCGTGGGGAGAGATCGACGAGCACCTCGTGAGCCTGCTGAACCCCACCTCCCCGGACGCCGAGCAGTACCGCGCCCTCCGCCACGCGGTCGAGCAGCTCCACCGGAGCGCCGGGCTGACGGCCCTCGCCGTGTCCAGCCCCACCGTCGGCGATGGCAAGACGACCACCGCGATCAACCTCGCGGGGGCGCTCGCCCAGGACCCCGAAGCGAGGATCCTCCTGGTCGACGCCGACCTGCGCCGCCCGTCCGTGGGCGACCGGCTCGGCCTGCGGAATTCCCGCGAGCGCGGACTCGTGGACCTGGTCCTCGGCGCCGATCTCGCCCTGGACGATGTGGTCCGCCGCCGCCCGGCCTACAACCTCTCGGTGCTCGCAGCGGGCCGCTCTCCCGCAGCTCCCTACGAGGTCCTGAAGTCGCCCCGGCTGGGGAACCTGCTCGATCAGGCGCGCCAGCAATACGACTTCATCGTGCTCGACACGCCTCCCATCGTGTTGACGCAGGACTGCCGGGTGATCTCGAAGTGGGTGGACGGCTTCCTGCTCGTCGTGGGCGCCGACCGGACACCCGCCAAGCTGGTGGAGGAGGCGCTGAACCGCATGGAGCCCGACAAGATCGTCGGGTTCGTCTTCAACGACGACGCCCGGTCGCTGTCGCGCTACTACTCCTATGGGTACACCGCGGCGCGGCACGACGAAGGCGGCGGGTGGCGGCGGGCGATGACGCGGATCGCCGGGTCCTTCCGGCAGCGGCCGTCCTTCTAACCCGCGCGCGGAAGGGATCAGCCATGTGTGGCATCGTCGGATACATCGGTCAGCGCGAGGCCGTGTCCTTCCTGCTCCCCGCCCTTCGCCGCCTCGAATACCGGGGGTACGACTCCTCCGGAGTCGCCACCGTCGACCGGGCGCGCCTCGACGTGCGCAAGGCGGTCGGAAAGATCGCCACGCTCGAGGCGCTCATGGCCGGCAGCGGGTACCCGGGGGGGACCGTGGGGATCGCGCACACGCGATGGGCCACCCACGGGCGCCCCAGCGACGCCAACGCGCATCCTCACGTGGACTGCGGGTCGGGCCTCGCCGTCGTCCACAACGGGATCATCGACAACTACCGCGAGCTGCGCCAGTCGCTCGCCGCCGAGGGCCATCACTTCCGCTCCCAGACCGACACCGAGGTCATCGCCCACCTCATCGAGCACTACCGGACCGACGGCCTGCCCGAGGCCGTGCGCCTGGCGAGCCAGAGGCTCCACGGCGCGTACGCGCTCGTCTGCATCGCCGAGAACACGCCGGATCAGCTGGTGGCTGTGCGCCGCGGCGGCTCCCCGCTCGTGATCGGATTCGGCAAGAGAGAGACCTTCGTCGCCTCCGACATCCCGGCGCTCGTGCGCGAGACGCGCGAGGTCGTGGTTCTGGAAGACGGGGACATGGCCGTCGTCAGCCGTGACGACACCGCCCTGCGTCGTCTCGACGGCGCCTCGGTGCGGCGCAAGCGCGCCACCGTCCCGTGGGACGCCGAGGCGGCCGAGAAGGGCGGCCACCCGCACTTCATGCTCAAGGAGATCACGGAGCAGCCGCGGGCGGTCCGCGACACGATCGGCGATCGCGTCGACCCGGACAGTGGCGAGATCCTGATCCCCGAGCTCGGCCTCAAGGACCGGGATCTGGCGGGGCTCAATCGGCTCTGCTTCGTGGCGTGCGGCACCTCCTGGCACGCCGCCCTGGTCGGCAAGTACCTGGTCGAGGAGTTCGCCCGGCTCCCGGTGGAGGTGGATATCGCCTCCGAGTTCCGCTATCGCCGGCCCGTGCTCGACGGCCGGGTCCTCACCGTGCCCATCTCGCAGTCGGGGGAGACGGCGGACACGCTGGCGGCCCTGCGCGCGGCCAAGGACCAGGGTTCGCGGGTGGTCGCCATCTGTAACGTCGTGGGCAGCTCGATGGCGCGCGAGGCCGACGGCGTGCTGTACACGCGCGCCGGGCTCGAGATCGGCGTGGCCTCCACCAAGGCCTTCACGGCCCAGCTCACCGCGGTCACCCTGCTCGCTCTCCGGCTCGGCCGCGCCCGGCGCCTGGCCGATCCCGCGCTGCTGCAGCAGGTGACCAAGGCGCTGTGGGAGGTGCCGGACCTCATCGGCGGGCTCGTGGAGCGGAGCGACGAGATCCGACGGGTCGCCGCCCGCTTCGCCGAGAGCAAGAGCCTGCTCTATCTCGGTCGGGGGCTGCACTTCCCGCTGGCCCTCGAGGGGGCGCTCAAGCTCAAGGAGATCTCCTACATCCACGCGGAGGGGTACGCGGCGGGCGAGATGAAGCACGGGCCCATCGCCCTCATCGACCAGCAGATGCCCGTGGTCGTCATCGCCCCCGTCGGGCCGACTCACGAGAAGATGTGCGCCAACATCGAAGAGGTGAAGGCTCGGGATGGGATCGTCGTCGCCCTCGCGGAGGAGGGGGACCGCGAGATCGAGGCCAAGGCCGACGTCGTGATCCCCGTCCCCGCTGCGTCGTACTGGATCCAACCGCTGCTCGTCTCGCCGCCGCTTCAGCTGTTCGCGTATCACCTCGGAGTGCTGCGGGGCTGTGACGTGGACCAGCCGCGCAACCTCGCGAAGAGCGTCACGGTGGAATGAGCTCGGAGACGGCGGGCTGACAGGGCAAGCGTCTGCGGGCCCTTCCGCGCCCCGCCCGCGGTCTCATGGGCGGGGCAACCCGACGCCCACTTTTCCCATGATCGAACGTCAGGCACTCGCGCGTCCGCGCTTCACGACACCGCGCGGCCGTCGTCTCGGCGGCAGCGACGGCTCGGCGGTGAGGATCACGGCGCACTTCTGGGTCGCCGACCGGCTCTACGAAGTGGACTACGACAGGTCCGCCCGGTCCGACGGGCGGACCCGGCTCATCAGGGTCGAGGGCTCGGAGCGGCGGTGCCGGTGTCCCGGCCGCCATGACGCGGAGGAGGGGCGGCGCGAGCGCGGCATGTGGCACGTGGCCTCACTCCGAACCGGTTCGATGGGGTCCTGGAGGCGACGATGATGGTGGCTCTGGCTCTCGTCGAAGGAGGCGCGATCTTCGCGACCCTCTGTGTCTCCGCCGTCGTCGGGGGGTGGTCGGTGCCGGGCGGCTGGCGCGGTGTCGCGGTGCTGGTGGTGACGGCCCTGGCGCTGTCCGTGTGCGGCGCCGGGGCGCTCTATTTCCACGACGCCTACGATCCCCGGGTCGTCCCGGGCTTCGGCCGGTTTGCCTCGCGACTGCCGCGCTGCGTGCTGACGATCCTCCTCCCCCTCGCCCCGGTGTACGCGCTGGTGCCGGGCAGCAGGATCGCCGTGGCCATGACCGTGCTGGCCGTGGTCGGGCTCGTCCCGCCGCTCCGGGCAGCGTGCTACGCGACCATGCGCAGCCGCTTGTTCACCAGGCGGGTTCTGATCCTCGGTACCAGCCCGCTGGCCCTCCGGCTGGCGGGGGAGATCGCGGAGCGCGCGCCCTGGTGCCGCATCATCGGTCTGGTCGACGGGACGCGGCCGGATGACGCACCACCGACGCGGTGGCCGGTGCTCGGGCCTCTCGAGCGGCTCGACAAGATCGTCGGCGAGACGAGGCCCCACCGCATCATCGCGGCGCTGGGCGAGCGGCGAGGGAAACTGCCCGTCGGCCCGCTCCTCGAGGCGCGGATGCAGGGCATATCCGTCGAGGAGGGCGTGGAGGTCTACGAGCGGCTCACCGGGAAGCTCGCGATCGAGTGGCTCACACCGAGCCCGATGATCTTCTCGGGGGGCTTCAGCGGGCCCCGGCTCACGCTGGCGGTGTCCCGCGGGCTGAGCCTCGTCGCCTCCGTGGTCGGGCTGGTGGCGTTCGCGCCGCTCCTCGGCCTGCTGGCGCTCCTGATCCGGGTGGACTCGCCCGGCCCCGTCTTCTTCGTCCAGGAGCGGGTCGGACAGGGCGGCAAGCGCTTCAAGCTCATCAAGTTCCGTACCATGCACCCGGCCGGAGGGCAACACTCCGAATGGGTGCGCGATAACCGCGACCGGATCACCCGCGTCGGCCGGTGGCTGCGGACGTTCCGGCTGGACGAGCTTCCCCAGTTCATCAACATCCTGCGCGGTGACATGAACCTCGTGGGCCCGCGCCCGCACCCGGTGTCCAACTTCGCGCTGTTCGTGACCGTGCTGCGCAACTGCCCCGAGTGGTGCGAGCAGATCCCGTACTACTCGCTCCGCCTGGTGGTTCGCCCGGGGCTCACCGGGTGGGCGCAGGTCCGCTACCGGTACGCGAACGACCTCGAGGAGGAGGTCGAGAAGACGTGTTACGACCTCTACTACATCAAGCACCTGTCACTCTGGCTCGACCTGCGCATCCTGCTCGACACGGTCAAGACCGTGCTGGCGGGACACGGATCGGCGGACGCCGAGACCGTCCCGGGTCCGGCTCCCGCGCCCGCCGCAGATCCGTGGTGGCTGGCCGCCACGCTCCGTGGGACCGGCGCCGAGGCCGGCGCGGTCGGGACGGTCCAGCCGGTCGAGGCGCTGGTGCGGGGACAGCGTCGGCGGCTGGAGGGAACGAGCGCGGGTACGCGGCACACCGACCACGCGCCCGATGGGCGGCGGCTTCGCGCGAGCTGAGCGCGTGGTGTCGACTCACACCCTCCGTTCGAACGCTGGCGTCGGCGGCGCAACCGGCGGAGGGAGGTTCCGGAAGGGGGGCCCGGCCCCCCTTCCGAGCTGCGTAGACCGGCAACCTGCTCAGCATAGGAGGCATGGGTGAGGCAAGGGGCAATGAGAGCGCAAGGGGCGGCAGTGAAGGTAGTGACCGAGATCGACGTGGGCGAGCGGCACGGCTCGAGCGCGGATTCCTGTAGTCGAAGCCTTCGGATCGTGGCGCTCGGCGGCGGGACGGGCCTGCCCCTCCTGCTTGGGGGTCTCCGGGCAGCGCTCTTCCCTTCCGGCGGCCGGAGGGGGCTCGACCGGGCTCGACAGCGCCTCACCGCGATCGTCACCGCCGCGGACGATGGGGGCAGCTCGGGACGCCTGCGGCGCGCGTACCGGGTGAGCCCGCCCGGCGACATCCGGAACTGCCTGCTGGCGCTGTCCGACGGCGATCCGACGCTGGCGGCGATCTTCAACTTCCGCTTCAACGGCCACGACCAGCAGGAGGTAGGGGGCCACAGCCTCGGGAACCTGATCCTCACGGCCCTCAGCCATCTGGAGAACGACTTTCTCGGCGCGGTGGAGCGCGCGAACCACATCCTGGGCGCCCGGGGACGGGTTTTTCCGGCCACGCTCGAGGACGTCCGGCTGCTCGCCGAGTTCAGCGATGGGAGCTGGGCCGAGGGAGAGTCGCGGATCGCCTCGGCGCGCCGGCGCATCCGGCAGGTTCGACTGGCGCCCGAGGACGCCCGG
>WNGA01013489.1_pt1 | contig 10444 bp, 11 predicted proteins | sample 5400061 | NCBI WGS metagenome assembly WNGA01 (sample SAMN13153366, study PRJNA577476) | soil metagenome | isolation source: 100 cm soil or saprolite under grassland replicate 2 | place: USA:California | collected 2016-06-15
CGTCATGCTCGCAATGCTCGGCCAAATCGACGAAGCGTGGACGCTCGGTCTTCTGGCGGACGAGCAATCGCGCGAGCTCGGGATTCAGGTGGGATCCACCTTCCTCGCCGAGCTCGCTCTGATAGCCGGAGACCAAGAAGCCGCGGCCGAGTACCTACGCAGCGCCTGCCAGGAGATGGAGACGCGAGGCGCCATGGCGCAGCTGTCCACGTACGCGGCCCTGCGAGGCCGGGTGCTCTGCGGGCTCGGACGCGTCGACCAGGCCGAGCAGCTCGCCCAGAAGGGACGCGAGCTAGGCGACCCCGAGGACGTGTGGACCCAGGCGCTCTGGCGACAGGCTCAGGCTCTCGTCCATTCGGCACGTGGAGAGCACGCCGAGGCGGTCGAGCTCGTCGGAGCAGGCCTCGACTGGTGGTCGCGGACCGATTCACTTCTGCGTACCGGTGAGGCGTATTGCGATCTCGCCCGGGTACTCGAAGGGGCCGGCCGTCGCGACGAGGCGATTGCGGCTTGGCAGGCGGCCCTCGACTGCTACGAACGCAAGCAGGTCGTCCCGCTCACTAGCCGCGTCCGCGAGCGGCTTGCCTCCCTACAAGAGACGCCCATCTAGCCCGAAGATCTCCATAGGGCGTATGTCGCGTGTCAGGTGGGAAGCGTTGGACGGTCGCACCCCCTTCTTCGTCGGCGTAGAACCTGACTTGTGATACTCACGTTCGTTGGTGAGATCGACCCCCTAGGCACGCGGCAGGGCAGGCCTCGACGCGTTCCTCGACCAGAAGGTCGAAGAGGGTTACGTGATCGAGACCCGCACCGACACTCACGCGATCATCTCGCAACGCCCGAAAGGTCTCAAACGCTTCACGAGGGGCGCAGACCCCGGACGCTACGTGGTTGAAGTCGACGAAGATGGAAGCGCGACGATGCGTCCGGCAGAGCCGCGACGCACATGAAGCGGTACCTGAGCCGTCAGAGGGTGAAGGACATCCTGGGCCACGGCTGACGTCTCACCCGCACCCCACAAGGAGGTGAGAACATGGCGACCAAGGACAAGAACACGAAGAAGAGCATGGAAAAGAAACCGGCTCAAAAGACGCTGAAAGAGAAGCGGCAGGCCAAGAAGGCGAAGAAGTAGCTGGGCCGGGCGCCATTCTCGAACACCGCCCAGGCGCAGCGTATGGCGCTGTCCCGGAAGGCGCCTGGCCGGGCCAAAGGGCCGATTGCAGGGAGCCTGGCTTCCTCTCGGAGCTACAAGGCACCAACCAAGCTCCGCTCTCACACCTCCTGCCGGCCTGTAGCGCACGGGCTCTTCCCGACGAGTTGGAGCTTTCGGTCTCGTTGGCGTCCTCGCCTTTGGTAGGGCGGGAGGACTCGAACCGTCGTTCGTGACCAAGACCGCTCGGCCCGTGTGCGGGCAAACGATTGGGGTTCTGGCGCGTAGTGGGGGCGGGAGGATTCGAACCTCCGTAGGCTGAGCCGACGGGTTTACAGCCCGTTCCCTTTGGCCGCTCGGGCACACCCCCGGGGACGGCGAATTGTAGCCGCGCCCGCGCAGTAGGATCGGAGCCGTGGAGCGGTTCGACGTGATCGTCGTGGGGGCCGGGCCGGCAGGCTCGACCGCCGCCTTCCGGCTCTCGCGCGCGGGCGCGCGTGTGCTGCTCCTCGACCGCGAGCGCTTCCCGCGCGACAAGCCCTGCGGCGGCGGGCTGACCTACCGGGCCGTGCGGGAGCTGCCGGTCTCGGTCGAGCCGGTGGTCGAGGACGTGGTCGACCGGTTCGAGCTCGGCTTCCGGTACGGCCCGCGTTTCGAGCGGCGCAGCGACGGGCCGCTGATCCTGATGACCCAGCGGCGCCGGCTCGACGCCTACCTCGCCGAGCAGGCCGCGGCCGCGGGAGCCGATTTCCGCGACGGACTCCGGGCGACCGCGCTCGAGCTCGACGACGCCGGCGGCACGGTCCGCTTCGACGACGGCGCCGCGGTCGCACCGGTCGTGCTCGGGGCGGACGGCGTCAATGGGCTGACCGCCCGCGCGCTCGGATTTGCGGGCACCCGCCGCCACGGTGTCGCGCTCGAGGGCAACGTCCCTTATGTTCACGCGCGCGCGAGAAGCTATCGAGGGAAGGCCGTGGTCGAGCTCGGCGCGGTGCCGGGGGGCTACGCGTGGGTGTTCCCGAAGGGCGACCACCTCAACGTCGGCGTCGGCGGCTGGGAGTCGGAGGGCCCGCGCCTGCGGGAGCACCTCGAGCGCGCCTGCGCCGCTTACGGTCTTCCGAGCGACCGGCTCGAGGCGCTTCGGGGCTACCGCCTGCCGATGCGCCGCTCCGGCGACAGGGCGGTCCACGGGCGTGCGCTGCTGCTGGGCGACGCGGCCGGGCTCGTCGACCCGCTCTCCGGCGACGGGATCTACGAGGCCCTCGTGAGCGCGCGGCTCGCCGCCGAGGCCGCGCTCGACTTGCTCGCCGGCCGCGCCGAGACGCTGGAGCCGTACCAGCCGGCCCTCGAGAGCGCCCTCGCCCGCTCGCTCTCCGCCTCCTGGAAGGCCAAGCTCGCGCTCGAGCGCTTCCCCCGGCTCGTCTTCGGCGTCGCCCGCCTGCCGCTCGTCTGGAGCTTCACCTCCGCCTTCCTGCGCGGCGACCTGGCGCATCCGGGCGACGCGAAGGGCCTGGTCCGGGCGCCCCTGCGGCTCGTCGAGGTGCTCGGCCGCTCCGCGTAGGGCTCCCCCCATCGACGCTCCGCTCCACGCGCTGGGTTGAAAATGCCTTATCACGGGTAGAGCATTTCGTTGAACCTAGGGAGGGGAGAGCATGGTGAAGAAGCTTCTTCTCGCCGCCGCCGTCCTCCTCACCATCGGTGTGCTCGGACCCGCGACCGCAGTCGCAGGTGCACCGGTGGTCCTGAGCGGAGGCGGCACAGGGACGTTCGACGGCATCCATCCGGGCTCGCAGTTCGGGATGGGAGTCGTCGTCCGCGGGGGGTCCGTACGAGGGCATTTCAACTGCGTGATGGCCGGCAGATCGGCCGTCCCCGGCCTCCGCCTGATGAAGGTCGACGGTCAGGTCACGGCCGGGTCTGCGAACCCGGCCGCCGGCACGGCGACCTTCAGCGGGATCGGAACGCCGCACATGAACAACGGGAAGTCGCAGGTTGCGTTCACGGTCAACGTGACGCGCGGGGGGCCAGGGGTCGGCACGCTCCAGCTGACAGTGACCGGCCCGCCGGTCGGGTCGCTTCCGCTGCCCGTGGAGCACGTCGCGACCGGACGGATCTCCGTCCGCTAGCGGTGTCGAGGCGAAACGGCAAAGGAGGGGAATCGAGATGAGAAGGAAGGCACTTGCAGGGCTTGCCGGACTGACGCTCGCCGTCGCCCTGCTGGCGCTTGCGTTGCTGGTCGGCGGAGCGGCCGGCGGGCACGGCAAGGGCAAGGGGCACGGCAACCAAAACGGATCCGGCACGCACGGCCGGACCGGCTTCCACTTCCTTGTCCTGGATCGAGTGGCGGGCACGCCCGATCGTCTGATCATCCAGGGCAACGGCAGCTTCAACCGGAACCGCGCGAGCGGCGGCGGAACCTTCGACCACTTCCAGGCAACAGGGAGTCCTCCGCTGCCACTCGTCGCAAGCGGAACCTGGAAGGCGGAGGACGTCGTCAGCTGGGCGCCGGGCACGACCCATGGCGTGTATCGGGGCGGAATCCTCGTCATCCATGCCACGCTCAAGCCGAACGGACAGCCGCCGGTGAAGAACGTGCTGATCGAGGTGGACTGCAACCTCGGGCCGGCCGGGTTCAGCACCGGCAAGACGGAGGGCGTCATCGTGACGGTCCCGGGCACGCCTTCGGTCGTCTTCACACCGCTGCCCACGCCGATGGGCGTGACGGTATTCAGTCTCACGAAGGGGCACAAGCACTAGGACAGCGCACGGCTCGGTAGAGCCTGCGAGCGCCGCGGCGTAATCGCCGCGGCGCTCGTGTCCTCGGCGTGCCCCCGCCCTAACCGGCCCAGGCCGCGAGCGCGGCCTCGCCGACGGATATCCCGAGCGCGAGCCCGACCTCGTTGTCGGTGCGGAAGTGGATGCCGCCGTAGAGGCGCGAGAGCGCCGCCTCGTCCGCCCACGCACGCAGCTGCGCAGCCTCTGCGGGGAAGAAGGCAGAGAGCACTGTCGCGGCGGCTCCGGACGTCCCCGAGTGTCCGGAGACGTAGGAGGGGAACGGCGGCGTCGTAATCAGCGGGCTCCAGCTCGGGTCGATCTCGCGCCGGATGACAGTGACGGGCCGCGGCGACCAGTAGGCGTACTTCGCGTCCCAGATACAGATGAAGGCGTCGGCCTGCGCGGTGTTCAGGGCGGCGAAGACGAGCGCCGCCTGCGCGGTGCTCAGCCGGTGGGCGCGCACGAGGCCGAGCGCGATCGCGTTCCAGCGCCCCGGGGGCGTGAAGGTCCCGGGGCCGTCCGCCCAGAAGAGCGCGATCGCACGCTGCTCGGGTGTCAGCGTTCGAGAGACGTCGTGAACCTCCCGAACCTCGGCCTCGAAGGCTGGTTGGCCCGGATGCGGCGGTGGGGGCGGGCGAAGTGCCACCGGATCTCCGATGTTCCAGGGCAGCACGCTGCCCCAGCGCGGCAGCAGCGGAGGGAGGAAGCCTGGCGGCGTCGGCACCCAGAGCTCCGGGCCGACGGGAATCGGCCCCGTGAACGGCGTGTCCGCGCCGTCGCTCTCCGCCCGCGCGACGAGCTCTTCGCCGGCGCGGCGCCCGAGGGCGAACCCGCGCCCGGCGCTCGAGCTCGCGGCTGCGTGCTCCGCGCGGTTGGCGAGGCCGTGGAAGCGGCCCCTGTCGTCGCGAAAGAAGTACGCGAGCACGGTCGAGGCCGCGCCGTCGACGGCCGCGTCGGCGGAGGCGGCGGGTGTCGCGCGCACGACAGCCCGCTGCATCGCCACGCTGAGGGTTGCCAGAGCGCGAGAGGCGTGCGGGGGATCGACGCGATGGGCCGCGATCTCGTCGAGCGCGACCTCGATCCACCGGCCGACGGCCCGGTCGGGCGAGGGCGGCCGTGCCTGTGCAGAAGGCGTGCAGAGGACCCCGGCCGCGACCACCGATACCAGCAGGCGCGCGAGCTTCAGCATTACCTCCTCCTCGAACGCGAACGCTACGCGACCCGCAGCTTCGCGACAAGACGCGTACATGATCCTCAAGCGGCGCCTGTTCAGCAGGCCTCGCCGGCCACGATCCGGGCGGGCTATGGAGCGAGTCGCTCTACTATCCAGCGGTTGCCTTCACGGCGGTAGCGGAGGCGGTCGTGCAGGCGGTCCTCCCGGTGCTGCCAGAGCTCGATCGTCTCCGGCTGGAGGACGTACCCGCCCCAGTGCGGCGGGCGAGGGACCGCGTCGCCGTGCTCGGCCAGCAGCCGCTCGAGCTCTGCCTCCAGCTGCCGGCGATCCTCGATCGGCTCGCTCTGACGCGAGGCCGCCGCCGCGGCGCGGCTGCGCGGCGGCCGAGTCTCGAAGTACGCATCGGAATCCTCCGGCGAGAGCCGCCGCACCGGCCCCTCGACCCGCACCTGGCGGCCGAGCGCGTGCCAGTAGACGACGATCGCGCCGCACGGGTTCTCCTCCAGGTCACGACCCTTGCGGCTCTCGTACCCGGTAAAGAACGCGAACCCCTCGGGTCCAGCGGACTTGAGCAGCAGCATCCGCGCAGACGGCCGGCCGGAGGCGTCGGCCGTTGCGAGCGTCATCGCCTCCGGGAGCGGCACATCCGCCGCCCGGGCCTCGTCGAGCCACGCGTTGAACTGGCGGATCGGATCCGCGTCCACGTCTTCTTCGGAGAGCGGCCGGGCCCGCGGATCGCCGCTCATCTCGACGCTCGCACCCTCCGGTCGAGCGTCACGAAGCGATAGCCGCGCCGCTTCGCCGCGGCGATCACCCGCGGAAGGGCTCGTGCGTCGAGCAGCGAGCCGTCGCGCGCCGCGCCCACATGCATCAGGACGATTGCCCCCGGCCGGAGGCCCTGCTCGAAGCGGCGCACGACCGTGCCGACCGACTGGCCCTCGGACGGGCCCATCCAACCCCAGGTGTCCAGCGACCAGCGCACCGACGTGTAGCCCAGGCGGTTCACGACGGCGACGGTGCGCGCGTCGCGGGCGCCGTAGGGGAAGCGGAAGAGCGGCCGCGGCTCCCTGTCGGCAACCCGGCTGATCCAGTAGGCCCCGCGGCGGACGTCCGCCCGCACCGCCGCGTCGGAGAGGCCGCGCAGGTCCTGGTGCGAGTAAGTGTGGTTCCCGACGGGGTAGCGGCGGCCGATCTCACGCGCGAGCGCGCGGTGAAGCCTGATCCAGCGCCCGGAGACGAAGAACGTCGCGCGTACGTGCCGGCGCCTCAGCGTGGCGAGGATGAGCGCGGTGCCGCTGGCGGTGGCGCCGCCGCCGTCGTAGGTCAGGGCGACCAGCTTGCGCTGGGTCGGGATCCGCTCGAGCTCGAAGAACCGCGGCGTCGCCCCCGCGGGCCCTGTGGCGAGCAGTGCGACCGCGACTACTCCGATTTGCTTCAGCGCCATCCGCTCTCGAGCAACTCGCGCATCTCCTCGACCCCAAAGCGGTCTTGTACCACGCCATGGGACGCGACCCGCCGGAGTCGTCTAAGAACGGAAGGTCTATGCAGCCTCGGCCCGAAGTGATGCTGACGAGTGCCGACGGTGAGGCTAAAGACAGCTCACCCCGAAGCCGATGAAGGGGTCACAACCGGAAGAATCTGGAGGGCGATGTCATGGAGCAGTTCGGCGATCGACACGCAACCGCGCAGAAAATCCAGGAGGGAGTGTGGGAGGGGGAGCAGTCGACGCGGCCGCCGCTTGCCCGCCTCCTTCAAGAGGAGGGTTTGGCGACGCGCGAGCGCGTTGAGGAAGCGCTTGCCGAGGGGGCACGTACTGGAGAGCGGCTGGGCGAGGTTCTGCTCCGCTGGCAGCTCGTCGACGAGCGCCAGCTTGCTCGGCTGCTCGCCCGCCAATGGCATCTCCCGTTCCTGGACGAGCAGGAAGTCGTTCCTGAACGGGCCGCGCTCACAGTCCTCGCGGCGGCCGATGCGCAACGCCTCGCGGCAGTTCCGGTGTTCTGGCAGGACGGCGTCCTTCGAGTGGTCGTCGCCGAGCCGACGGAGGAGCGGCTGGCGGAGGTGCACGCACGTATTCCCCAGGAGGTGGCATTCGCCGTCGTCACCTCGGGAACGCTCGAGCGGCTGCTCGCACGAGGCGAGGTACCTCCGGCGGAGGCTGCGCAGGGGCCGTCCGGCGAGAACCCGGTGCGTGGCTTCGACGAGCTCGTCGACTTGCTGGACGACGAGACGGCGCACCTGCACACGCTCTGCGAAAGGGTCCAGCAGTTTGCGGCCTTCGTCGCCGATCGCGACCAGACCGCCGTGCGGCTCGAGAACGAGCTCGACGCAGCTCGCGCTGCACGCGAGCAGAACGTTCGTACGATCGACCGCCTGCGAGCCGAGGTCGAAGAGCGCGATCGGCTGCTCTCGCTGGTCAGCTCGAAGGTAGAAGAGCTCGGAAGCGCGCTCGGAGCGGGCCGCGCCCGATAGTCGGGTGCGCCGAGTCTTCGTTCTCGCTGCGGTGGCCTCGGTCAGCTGGGCCGCCTGGGCTACGGTGAGCGGCGCGGCCGCCCTCCTCTACGCGGCGGCTGCCGTGACAGCGCTGCTGGGCCTTCTTCTGCCTCCGGCCCTGAAGCGCCGGCGTAGGGACGCCGGCGCCCGAGTTGACCCATCCGAGCTTGCGGACGACTCCGCTGTGGCCGGCAAGTCCGACCGCGGGGGTGCTCGGCCGCTGCCTGGTATCCGGAGAACGCGCTTCGTCCGCGAGCTGGAGGTACGCCTCGCCGAGGAGGACGAAGGGAATCGCATCCTGCGCGAGCAGCACCGCGCACTGCGCGAAGACCACCGCGCCCTGGAGGAGCGGCTACGGACGGAGCTGGAGGCGCAACGCGCACTGCGCGAAGACCACCGCGCCCTGGAGGAGCGGCTACGGACGGAGCTCGAGGCGCTCCGGACCGCGAACGAGCTGCTCGCCCGGGAGCGCTCCGTACGCCACGAGGCGCTGATCCGTCTGGATCGGAGCCTGGATAGTCATAGCCGCGAGCGGGCCAGGCTCGAGGCGGAGCTCCAAGCGGCGGCGGCAAAGCATCCAAAGGAGGGATCGGCACCCGCCGTCGATTTGCCGAACATGTCGCGGTAGAGAAGCATGTTCATCAAGATCCTCGTCGTCGCCTGCCTCGTGGTGGTCGGCATGGTCGTCGTCAAGGACGGCCGGATCCTCGCCCGCGCCGGGTTGACGGCGAACTGTAGCGAGGTCTCCAGCAGCGCCCAGGAGGGCACCGTGCAGGCCTGTAAGCGCGGCCGGCTCGAAGGTTATCCCGACCTCACGAATAGGTCGTGCGTCTCGATGGGTGTGAGGAAACGGGTCGAGCGCTGGAGCTGCCCCGCACCGGTCGTGAGCTCTCAGGCGCCGCGGCCGTAGCCGCTTCCGGGCGTCGCAAGCCGCGTCGGTCCGGCCGGATCTTGCCGGTCGAGAGTCGATCCCCCACCCGAGCGAGCGTGGGCTAAAGCCGACGAACGTCGCTGCCGATGGAGCGCGCGATGGAACTCGACGTTCTTCTCCGAAGCGTCGTCGACCTCGAGGCGAGCGATGTCCACCTCAAGGTCGGCCGACCGCCGGTGCTGCGTCACGACGGCGAGCTCACCGAGCTCGTCGAGTGGCCGTGGCTGACCGACTTCGACCTCGAGGCTGTCCTCTCACAGGTTTGCGCATCGACCCCGGCCCGGCTAGAGACCTTCCGCGAGACTGGCGAGCTCGACACCGCCTACACGCCGGAGGACCTTCCGCGCTTCCGCGTCAACGGCTTCCGCCAGCGCGGGTCGATCTCCTTTGCGTTTCGCGTCATCCCGCGAGAGGTGCCGAGCTTCGACGAGCTCGGTCTGCCCGTCGGCGTGCAGAACATGGCGGACGAGCAGCGCGGCCTGGTCCTGGTAACGGGCGCAACGGGATCGGGGAAGACGACGACGCTCGCCGCGATGATCGACCACATCAACCGCACCCGGCGCCAGCACATCGTCACGATCGAGGACCCGATCGAGATCGTGCACTTCGACCAGTCCTGCATCGTCAACCAGCGGGAGGTCGGAATCGACACGGCGTCGTTCGCGCAGGCGCTTCGGCGCGGCCTCCGCCAGGACCCGGACGTGATCCTGATCGGCGAGCTGCGCGACGCGGAGACGGCCGAGACCGCGCTCCAGGCGGCCGAGTCGGGCCACCTCGTCTTCTCGACAATGCACACCGTCGACGCCTCCGAGACGCTCGGGCGGATGGTCGAGTTCTTCCCGGCCGACAAGCAGCCGCAGATCCGCTCGATCATGGCCGGCGTGCTCCGCGGCGTCATCAGCCAGCGCCTGCTGCCGCGGGCCGACGGCGGTCGCATCCCCGCTGTCGAGGTGATGGTGGTGAATGCCCGGATCGCCGAGCTGATCCGCGAGAGCAAGACGGACGAGATCGGCGACGCAATCGAGGAAGGCACGTACTTCAAGATGCAGACGTTCACGGCGGCGCTGATCGAGCTCGTCCTCGCCGGCCGGATCGAGCAGGAGATGGCGGCCAACGCCGCGAGCAACCGGCACGACTTCCAGATCGCGCTCGAGCGGGCGCTGAAGGAGCAAGCTGTGCAGGCCGCACAGGACGGGCGGGAAAACGGCGCCGCCCTCCCTGCCGAGCCGCCGCTTACTCAGCCGCTCGAGAGGCTGCGGGTCGACGAGACCCTGCAGCCGTGAAGCGGCTCGCGGCGGTCGGTGCCGCTTCGCTCGTGCTCGCCGCCGCCGCGGGCGCAGACACGTTCACCGTCGTTCCCACGCCCGCCCCGACGGGTCTCCCGAGCTCGCAGGCGCCCAATGTCCCCGGCACGATCTTCGTACCCCCTGCACCGTCCGTCGCCTCCACGGCCGCCGGCGGGCCGTCCTTCGCGATGCTCCGTCAGCTCTGGAGCGGGGCGGGGGCCGCGTACGGCGTTCCCTGGCAGGTGCTCGCAGCGATCAACAAGATCGAGTCGAACTTCGGCCGCAACATGGGCCCGAGCTCGGCCGGCGCCGTCGGCTGGATGCAATTCATGCCCGACACATGGCTCCGGTGGGGCGTCGACGCGGACGGGGACGGCGTTGCCGATCCCTGGGACGCCGCCGACGCGATCTACGCGTCCGCGCGGTACCTGGCCGCCTCCGGCGCGCAGACGGACCTGCGCCGCTCCGTGTTCGCGTACAACCATGCCGACTGGTACGTAAACGAGGTGCTCGCGCTCGCTTCGCTCTACGGCCAGGGCGGGCCGGAAGTGGTGTTCACGCTCGACCGGCTACAGCTCGCCGTCGACGATGCGCGGAGGCAGACGGTCGCCGCGAACGAAGGGCTGCTGGTTGCGACG
>WNGA01013490.1_pt1 | contig 10444 bp, 5 predicted proteins | sample 5400061 | NCBI WGS metagenome assembly WNGA01 (sample SAMN13153366, study PRJNA577476) | soil metagenome | isolation source: 100 cm soil or saprolite under grassland replicate 2 | place: USA:California | collected 2016-06-15
GTTCCGGGGCAGACTTTAGAACGCGGCAAAGGCCGAAACCAAGTCGCCGCGTCAATCAAAGAACAAAACTGCGATAGGCAAATCAACAAAATCTATCGCGATAAAATGGTGGCGTATTTGTCATCATTTTATGGAACGGAACCAGACAGGACGGCACGATGACCGTCAGCTCGTTTACTGTGACAGTCAATGCGCCGACCACAACGACCGTCCCGGCGGTCGCCGGGCAGTACAGCGACCAGGTCACGTTGAAGGCGAACGTGACTAACGCGGTCTGTCCGGGCGGCTCGGTAGAATTCAAGGTCAACGGCTCCGTCGTCGGATCGGCGCCGGTCACGAGCGGCGCGGCCACTCTGCCTTACACGATCCCGTTGGCGCAGGGCAGCTACCCGATCGTGGCCACCTATTCCAGCTCGTCTCCAGGCACGGGCAGCGTCGGTTCCAGCACACTGACGGTCGCCAAGGAAGACGCCGTCGTGACCCCGTCTGATTCGAATCCGACGTCCGTCAAGGTGAATTCGCCTGGAGGGACGGCAGGCCCGATCACTCTCTGCGCCGCGATCAACGAGGCGAGTGACGGCAGTCCGGGCGACATCTCGCTGGCGACGCCGGTGACGTTCACTCTGACGCCAGTCGCGCCGGGAACGACGATCACGCGGACGGCGACAGTGAGCGGCGGGGGAGTCGGCGGTACGCTCACGGCCTGCGTGATGTTGAGCAACGTTCCGGTGAACGTCTACGACGTGGGCATCAGCGTCGGCGGGAGCTATTACACCGGTTCCAACGGCGCCGTGCTCGCGGTCTATGACCCATCGCTCGGATTCGTCACGGGCGGCGGGACCATCTTCCACAACGGCGTGACCGCTAACTTCGGGTTCAACGTCAAATACAAGAAGAACGGCGCCCCACAAGGCGAGTTGCTTTACATGGAATGCAGCCCGACCGGCTCGGTGAAGCTCAAGAGCACGTCAATGCAGTCGCTCTCGATCGTCGGCAATACGGGAGTGATTATCGGCAAGGCGACGCTCAACGGCGTGGGGAACTATACATTCCGCGCCACGGTCGTCGACAACGGCGAGCCGGGGAGGAACGATCAGTTCGGCTTGCGGGTGACCGCTCCGGGCGGAGCGATCATTCCCGGTCTGACGTTCGACCCGATAACCCTGAGCGGCGGAAACATACAGGTTCCGCATCAATCAGGCGCCACTGCGAGCGAAAGCACGGCGCTTAAATAGAAGGCCGTCAGGTGGCGCCAGAGTGTGACAGACTTTTGTCTGTCTATAGCATGGATTGGATACAGACAGATAAAAAGTCTGTCGCACTCTGGCGCCTCAACTTCATCAGTTCAATAAACTATTGACAAGTCCGAGTCATTACCTTTAGATTTCGCCCGCACTACATACGTCCTCATTGGTTGTCACTAGGGCCTGAACTCTAAGCAGGCTCTTTTCCTGAAAGCCCCAGTTGCAAATTTGTTCCTCGGGGCCGTTCCATACCCTGACTCGCTATTTGGCAATGCCGCAGAAACCTCTCGCTAAATCAGAAAGCCTGAGTTTTGCGCCGTTGAGCCGCGCGGCGGTCGCGTGGCTCGACGGCGCCACTACCGCGCAGCAGCCGCGCGCGAGGTAGCGGCGCCAGTGTCCCAGTGTCGCATGTTTCAACTTACAGCGTGTGCTTAGCGCAGCTGTCACGTTAAATAGAAATAGATCGCTTCAATCCTCAACCAAAGAAGGAGACACCTTATATATGAAGAGAACCCCACTATGGATTTCGGCAGCCCTCGTTGTCGCGTTGTTGGTCTCAACACTGTTATGGAATTACTCGACGCAGGCGGCTCATCCCTCAGGTCGAGGGGCAGGCGCCACGGCGCAGCAGGGCGCCATAAGCTCCGAAGCGCTGGAGCAGATCAGAGCCCTCATCATGGAGAAGGAATCGTGGACAGGGACACGACAGAAGATAGACTCGCAGCTCATCTTTGAACTTAAGATGCGGCGCGGCGAAATGATCGCGGAAGGCGTACGGACGCTCCAAACAGACCTTCCGTATAACGACCAAGGGAAACCGATCTTAGACCTCAAGGCCAAGGTCAGCGACGCCCTGATCGACCAGCTCAAGAATTACGGGGCCGAAATCGTCAGCTCCCTCCCGGAACATGACAGCCTTCGCATCCAAGTCGACATTGACAAGATAGAAGCCATTGCGGCGTTACCGGACGTAATATTCGTCCAGCAGAAACAGGGCGCGGTGACCTCGCGTGTTGTTAAGGCGGCGCAGGCCGGCCCGAAGTCGGCTGTGAGTCATGACCGGGGGCCCGGGTTCGAAATCCGCACGGCCAAGGTCCGGAGCCGCGTGTCGGCCGCGCTACGGAACGGAGCGTTTGCTATCGCCGGCACGGGCGTGGGCAGCCAGAGTACCGAGGGCGATGTCACGCACAGGGCGTCCTCCGCACGCGGTACCTTTAATGTAGATGGGACGGGCGTCAAGATCGGCGTGCTCTCGGACGGAGTGACAAGCCTCGCGGCGAGTCAAGCGTTGGGCGACCTCGGCCCGGTTACGGTTCTGCCAGGACAGGCCGGCTTCGGCGACGAGGGCACGGCCATGCTCGAAATCATTCATGACGTGGCCCCTGGCGCGCAACTTTTCTTCGCCACTGCCTTTAACGGCATCACGAGCTTCGCGCAGAACATCCGCGACCTTCGCGCCGCGGGCTGCGACATCATCGTGGACGACGTTTTCTATTTCGTGGAGACGCCGTTCCAGGACGGGCAGGCCCCGGGCGTGGCCTCGAATACGAACGGCGGGGTTGTTATCCAGGCGGTGAACGATGTGACGGCGTCTGGCGCGATGTACTTTTCATCGGCCGGCAACGAAGGCAACCTCAATGATGGCACGGCCGGCGTTTGGGAAGGGAATTTCGCGGACGGCGGCCCGGCGGGCCCGCCGCTGCCGACGGGCGCGGTGGGCAGCCTCCATAATTTTGGCGGTCAAAACTTCAACATACTGACGGTCCCCAGCGCCCCGATCAACTTCTACTGGTCAGACCCGTTGGGCGGTTCGTCAAACGACTATGACCTCTTCCTCCTGAATGCGGCCGGGACGGCGGTCGTAGCCAGTTCGATCAATATTCAAAACGGGACGCAGGACCCGTACGAACAGATCAATACAGCCGGCTTCGGTTTTCGCCTCGTGATCGTGAAGAAAACAGGCGCTGCGGACCGGTTCCTGCACCTGAACACCAACCGCGGCCGCCTCTCAATCGCGACGGCCGGACAGACGCACGGCCACGCCGCCGCCGCCAACGCCTTCGGCTGTGCGGCGACCCCCGCCCTTGCGGCTTTCCCAAATCCTTTCAGTTCGTCGAACGTGGTCGAGACCTTCAGTTCGGACGGCCCGCGCCGCATCTTCTTCCAGGCCGACGGGACGGCGATCACGCCCGGCAATTTCTTGGCCACTGGGGGGCTCCTTCGCCAGAAGCCGGACATCACGGCGGCGGACGGCGTCTCCGTCACAGGCGTCGGCGGATTCCCCAGCCCGTTCTTCGGGACTTCGGCGGCCGCGCCGCACGCCGCCGCGATCGCCGGCTTACTCAAATCCGCCGACCCGTCCTTCACCCCGGCGCAAATCCGCCTGGCGCTGACGGGCAGCGCGATTGACATCGAAGGGCCCGGCGTGGACCGTGATTCCGGCGCAGGCATCATTGACGCCTTCGCCGCCTTGCAGGCCCTCGGAGTCCCCGGCTTCGCAAACCTTGAACTCGGCGCGGTCACGGCGACCGAAAATTCCGGAGACGGCGACGGCCAGATTGAGCCGGGTGAAAGCGGCAAGATTGACATTCAATTGAAGAACACAGGCGTGCTCGGCGCCACGGGCATCACGGCTACGCTGACGACATCGACCCCCGGCGTGACCATCACTCAGGGCACGTCCGCCTATCCCGATCTGCCGGCGCTCGGCGGGAGCGGGACGAACACGTCGCCATTCCTTTTCGACGTCGACACCAATGCCCCCTGCCCGCTGACGGTCAACTTCACATTGACGGTGAGCTACACGGGCGGCGCCACCGGCAGCCCGAAGGTATTTACCTTCTCGATTGAGACGACGCCTCCGATCACCATTTCCTCAACGCTCGACACCATCGCCCCGACGCCCGGCCCGGGCTTCGGCGCCACAACTGGCACAATTGGCACTCGCATCTTCCGTGACGGCCTCCCTAGTTTGTGCGGAATTTCGAAGGGCTTCCCCGGCACGTTCGATCTGAACACGCGTCAATTCGACGCCTATGTCTTCACGACTTGCCCGACGAGCTCGGCGAGTTGCGTGACGGTGACGCTCAACAGCCCGGAAGGTATCAGACTCTTCGCCGCCGCCTACTCCGGGATTTTCAACCCGGCTGACATCACCCAGAACTATCTGGCCGACGCCGGGTTTAGCTCGGCTACCACTACTTATTCCTTCAACCTCCCTGCCGGGCAGCAGACTTTCACCATCGTGGTGAACGACGTGCTTTTTGGACCGCCGCCCGGCAGCAGCTATACGCTCAACGTCTCTGGCGCGTGCGTCGGTTCGTGCCAGCTCCCGAACCGACCGCCCGTGGCATATTGCAAAAACGTGACTGTTCCGGCCGGCGCCGGCTGCGCGGCGCAAGCTTCCATTGACAACGGGTCCTTCGACCTCGATGGCGATCCTATAACGATCACACAGACGCCGGCTGGGCCGTACCCGGTGGGCACGACAAATGTGACCTTGACGGTGACTGACAGTAATGGGATGTCAAGCCAGTGTTCCTCTACGGTAACAGTACAGGCGCCCACCACTACCACGGTCTCCGCCCCGGCGTCGGTTCAATACAGTGACCTCGTCACCTTGAGTTCGACCACGGTTGCGCAGAACTGCCCGGCTTCAACCGCCGCGGGCTCGGTCGAATTCTTCGTCAATAACTTGTCGTTCGGCACTGCGCCGATCAATAGCAGCGGCGTGGCGACAAAGCAGGCGCAAATCCTTCTAGCTCCGGGTACCTACCCGGTGAGGGCCGTCTTTACCGGTTCGAATCCGGGTTTCCTCGGCAGTCTGGGGACTTCGGCTCTGACGGTTACGAAGGAAGATGCAGTCGTAACGCCGTCAGCCTCCAATCCCATAGTAGTCAAAGTGAATTCGCCGAGAGGGACAGCCGGCCCGATCAACCTCTGCGCCGCGATCAACGAGGCTCCCGAAAGCCCCCCTTCCGGCCTCGCAGGCAACATCTCGCTGGCGGCGCCGGTTATATTCACTCTGACGCCTTTCGGGTCGGGCGCGCCCCAGATCGTCCAGACGGCGACCACGACCGGAGGAGGTTTTGGCGGGACGCTCACAGCTTGCGCGGCGTTCAACAATGTTCCGGTGAACGTTTACAACGTGGGCATTACCGTCACCGGGAATAATTACACCGGTTCCGGCAGTTCCGCGCTCGCGGTCTTTGATCCTGCGCTCGGGTCCTTCAGGGGCCTAGGAACCGTCGTCCACAACGGCAGGAACGGCGCCTTCATGTTCAACGTCAAGTACAGGAGGGACGGGACGCCACAAGGCGGACTGATTTACGCCGAACGCCGCCCGACGGGCTTTGTGGTACTCCAGGCCAACGCCGTGCAGTCGCTCTCGATTATCGGTAATACGGGGGTGATCTTCGGCAAAGCGTCGGTCAATGGCGTGGGGAACCATACGTTCCGCGCCACGGTCGTCGACGCCAGCAAGTCTGGAAGAGGCGATCGGTTCGGCTTGCAGGTGATCTCACCGTCCGGGGCGATCGTTACCGATCTGACGTTCGACCCGATAAACCTGAGGGGCGGAAACATCAGGCGTTAGGCGTTAGAATGTAAAGAGGAGGCAAAAAGGGAGTGGGAGACAAGGAGACAAGGAGACAAGGAGACAAGGAGACAAAGAGAAGGAGATTTCTTATCCCCTTGTCCCCCCTTCCCCTTGTCTCCTTGTCCCGCCTCCCTCACTCCCTTTTTGCCTCATTTGCTCTCTTTGCCTTCTTCGCCTTCTTCTTCCCTTTGTTCGCGCAGCAATCGAGGAAGGCGGAAGTGATTCGATTAGGCCAGGAGTTCGAGCTGAAGATCAATCAGGATGCGGCGATTGAAGGCGAAGGTCTGGCCGTCGTGTTCGAATCCGTGCTTGAAGACAGCCGCTGCCCCGAAGGCGTGGACTGCATCTGGTCGGGCAACGCGAAGATCAGAATCAGATCGAACAAACAGAAACATGCGCCCGCGCCCATCGAACTCAACACCAATGTCGGGCCGAAGAGTTCTTCATATTTGGACTATGAGATCAAACTCGTCGCGTTGAAGCCGCGCCCGAAAGCGGATAAGCCCCTTCAATCGAATGAATACAAAGCCGCTCTGATTATCACGAAGAAATAGCTCCAGCCAGCCGCCGACGCCCATCCGTCAACAGCTATTGACAAGGCCAAATCATTACATTTAGATTTCGCCCGCACTACAAACATCCTCAATGGTGGTCATGGACGCCTGAACATTAAGCAGGCTCTTTCCCTGAAAGCCCCAGTATAAGTCCTCAATAAAGCCGCGCTCCGTTATAAGCGACAGAATTTTGGCATCTGCCACAAAGGAGTACCCAACGATGATGTTCAAAATGAATAGAAATGCCAGATCCAGGCACGCCGCTTTAACGGCACAAAAACAGTTAAACCGCCGGCGAATAATGCGGTGGTTATTGACCTCAACGCTGATTATCTTTTCCGTCGGCGGGTTGAGCCTGGCGGGGTGGCTGTTTTCAAATGGGGTTCCAGGGGCAGGCGCCACGGCGAAGCAGGGCGACATAAGCCCCCAAGCGCTGGAGCAGATCGACGCCCTCCTCAAGGAGAAGGCCTCGCGTGTAGGCGCGCAACAGAAGATGGACTCGCAGCTCATCTATGAACTTAAGATGCGGCGCGGCGAAATGATCGCGGAAGGCGTACGGACACTCGAAACAAACATTTCGTATAACGCCCAGGGGAAAGTGACCTTGGACCTCAAGGCCAGGGTCAGCGACGCGCTGCTCAATCAGCTCAAGGCTTACGGGGCCGACGTTGTCAGCTCCGTACCGGAATATAACAGCCTTCGCATCCGGGCCGGCATGGATCAGATAGAAGCCATCACGGCGCTGCCGGCCGTAATCTACGTCCAGCCGAAACAGGACGCGATGACCTCGCGCGCCGATAGGGCGGCGCAGGCCGGCTCGCAGCCGGCTGTGAGTCATGACGGTGCGCCCGGGTTCGCCAGCCGTGCGGCCAAGGTCCGGAACCTCGTGTCGGCTGCGTTACTGAACAGAACGTTGGTTAAGGCCGGCATGGTCGTGGGCAGCAGGAACACCGAGGGCGATGTCACACACAGGGCGTTCCCCGCGCGCAATATATTTAATGTAGATGGGACGGGCGTCAGGATCGGCGTGCTCTCAGACGGAGTATCAAGCCTCTCGGCGAGTCAGATGTCGGGTGACCTCGGCCCGGTTACGATTCTGCCTGGACAGGCGGGCATGGGTGACGAAGGCACGGCCATACTCGAGATCATTCACGACGTGGCCCCTGGCGCCCAACTTTTCTTCGCCACTGCCTTTAACGGCATCACGAGCTTCGCGCAGAACATCCGCGCCCTTCGCGCCGCGGGCTGCGACATCATCGTGGACGACGTTTTCTATTTCGTCGAGACGCCTTTCCAGGACGGGCAGGCCCCGGGCGTGGCGTCGAATACGAACGGCGGCGTTGTTATCCAGGCGGTCAACGATGTGACCGCGTCGGGCGCGCTCTACTTTTCATCGGCGGGTAATTCCGGCAATCTCAACGACGGCACGGCAGGCGTCTGGGAGGGGAATTTCGTGGACGGCGGCCCGGCTGGTTCGCCGCTGCCGGCGAGCGTGATGGGCAGCCTCCATAATTTTGGCGGGCAAAATTTCAACCTGCTGACGGGAGGTAGCCGCCTGATCAACCTCTACTGGTCAGACCCGTTGGGCGGTTCGTCAAACGACTACGACCTATTCATCCTGAGTGCGGACGGGACGGCGGTCATAGCCAGTTCGACCAATATTCAAAACGGGGCGCAGGACGGGACGCCGGAAGATCCGTACGAGCAGGTCTTTCGAGACGACCCCAACCCCCCATTCGCCGCCGGCTCGCGCATCGTGATCGTGAAGAAGACGGGCGCCGCGGACCGGTTCCTTCATCTGAACACCAACCGTGGCCGCCTTTCAATCGCGACGGCTGGACAGACGCACGGCCACTCCGCCGCCGCCAACGCCTTTGGCTGCGCGGCGACTCCCGCCGCAACGGCTATCGGTCCGGCGCCGAATCCGACAGGCCCATTCCCGAATCCTTTCGGCCCGTCTAACGTGGTCGAGAGGTTCAGTTCGGACGGCCCGCGCCGCATCTTCTTCCAGGCCGACGGGACGCCGATCACGCCAGGCGATTTCTCGGCCACTGGAGGACTCCTTCGCCAGAAGCCGGACATCACGGCGGCGGACGGCGTGAGCACTGCGGCGCCTGGTTTCGGCACGTTCTTCGGGACTTCGGCGGCGGCGCCGCACGCGGCGGCGATCGCCGGTTTACTCAAATCCGCCAACCCGTCCTTCACCCCGGCGCAAATCCGCATGGCGCTGACGGGCAGCGCGATTGACATTGAAGCGCCCGGCGTGGACCGTGATTCCGGCGCGGGCATCGTTGACGCCGTCAAAGCCTTGCAGGCTATCGGAGTCCCCACCCCTACTACCACGGTCTCCGCCACGGGGCCGGTTCAATACAGTGACGTCGTCACCTTGAGTTCGACGACAATCCCGCAGGTCAACCCGGCTCCAACCCTCACAGGCTCGGTCGAATTCTTCGTCAATAACGTCTCGGTCGGCGCGGCGCCGGTCAACAGCGGCGGCGTGGCGACAATAAATACGCGTATCCTTCTAGCTGCGGGTTCCTACCCGCTGAGGGCCGTCTTTACCAGCTCGAATCCGGATATCTCCAACAGTATGGGGACTTCGATGCTGATGATTATGAAGGAAGACGCCGTCGTAACGCCATCAGCCTCGAACCCGGCGCTAGTCAAAGTGAACTCTCCCAGAGGCTCCGCCGGGCCGATTATGCTTTGCGCCATCATTGCCGAAGTGAGCGACGGGAGTCAAGGCGACATCTCCAACGCGGCGCCGGTGACCTTCACCCTTTCGCCGGTCGGACCGGGCTCGCCGATCACTCAGACGGCGACCACGACCGGCGGAGGCTTTGGCGGGACGCTCACGGCCTGCGTGACGTTCAACAACGTTCCGGTGAACGGTTACGGCGTGGGCGTCAGTGTCGGCGGGAATAATTACACCGGTTCCGCCGGCTCCGCGCTCGCGGTCTTTGATCCCGCGCTCGGGTCCTTCAAGGGCATAGGTACCGTCGTCCACAACGGCAGGAACGGTACCTTCATGTTCAACGTCAAGTACAGGAGGGACGGGGCGCCGCAGGGCGGACTGCTTTACGTCGAACGCCGCCCGACGGGCTTTGTGGCGCTCCAGACTAGCGCCGTGCAGTCGCTCTCGATTGTCGGTAATACGGGGGTGATCTTCGGCAAAGCTTCGCTCAACGGCGTAGGGAACCACACGTTCCGCGCCATTCTCGTCGACGCCAGCAAGTCGGGAAGAGGCGATCGGTTCGGCCTGCAGGTGATTTCACCGTCCGGGGCGATCATTACCGATCTGACGTTCGACCCGATAAACCTGCGTGGCGGGAACATCAGGCGTTAGGCGACAGAATGCAAAGAGGGAGTAGGGAGTGGGGAGTGGGAGAAGGAAATTATTTCCCCACTCCCCATTCCCCACTCCCTTTTCACCTTCTTCGCCTTCTTCTCCCATTAGTTCGCGCAGCAATCGAGGAAGGCGGAAGTGATGCGATTAGGCCAGGAGTTCGAGCTGAAGATCAATCAGGAGGCGGCGATTGAAGGCGAAGGTCTGGCCGTCGTGTTCGAATCCGTGCTTGAAGACAGCCGCTGCCCCGAAGGCGTGGACTGCATCTGGTCGGGCAACGCGAAGATCAGAATCAGATCGAGCAAACAGAAACATGCGCCCGCGCCCATCGAACTCGACACCAACGTCGGGCTGAAGAGTTATTCATATTTGGACTATGAGATCAAGCTAGTCGCGTTGAAGCCGCGCCCGAAAGCGGATAAGCCCGTTCAACCGAATGAATACAAAGCCGCTCTGATTATCACGAAGAGATAGCTCCAGCCGGCCAATCCCACCTTCAGCTTCCTCCGTGTCTCATTACGTATTTCTGTGGTATAACGTGAGTGGTTGTGTAAGTAATTAATCGAAGCCTGTGCGAATTAAAGTTGAATGCAATCAACCACTTGGATTCTGCGCATAAATCAGGAGACGCCTGGGTACGCATCGCTTCCAGCGTGCAGGCGTGGATCGTAGTATATTGGGAGGACCCGCAGCGCCTGGAGCC
>WNGA01013491.1_pt1 | contig 10444 bp, 9 predicted proteins | sample 5400061 | NCBI WGS metagenome assembly WNGA01 (sample SAMN13153366, study PRJNA577476) | soil metagenome | isolation source: 100 cm soil or saprolite under grassland replicate 2 | place: USA:California | collected 2016-06-15
GACGTCAAACGAATCGCCGCCCTTCTGCGCGCGCAGGCGATCGCGATCCGGGCTGAGGTCGAGGGCCTCGGCGACGAGCTTTGCAGCTCGCGGCCCGCCGAGGACGAGTGGTGCGTCAACGAAGTGCTCGGCCACATCGTGGAGGCGGAGCGACGCGGATTCAACGGTCGCATCCGATCGATCCTCGAGCAGGACAAGCCCGCTCTCCAGGCCTGGGACCAGGCCGGCGTGGCTCGGGAGCGTCACGACGACGAGCGAGCCAGCCTCGACGTCCTGCGCGAGTTCGAAGCCGTGCGCGAGGACAGCGTTGGGCTCGTCGCAGGCTTGACGCCTGCCCAGCTTCAGCGCTCGGGCCAACATCCTCACGTCGGCGAGCTGACGGTTCGCGACCTGCTGCACGAGTGGCTCCATCACGACCGCAACCACGTCAAACAGATCCTGAGCAACGTGCAAGCCTACGTCTGGCCAAGGATGGGGAATGCGCGCCGCTTCAGCGAGTTCGACTGATCGGGCGGCGGAGCAGCGCATGCACACGGACTTCACCGGCAAGGTAGTGATCGTGACCGGCGCCGGGCAGGGCATTGGGCGCGCGCTCGCGCGGGCGTTCGCCCAGGAGGGAGCCTCGATCGTGGCGGCCGACGTCAATGTGGTCGGAGCCGCGGAGACGGCCCGCCTCGTCGAGGCAGAGGGAGGCCGCGCGCTCGCCGTCGAGGTAGACGTGTCCGTCGCCAGCCAGGCGCGCTCAATGGTCGGCGCCGCGACCGACCGCTTCGGGCGCCTGGACGTGCTGGTCAACAACGCCGGGATTTTCCCGCGCGCTATGGCGCCCCATCGTATTACCGTCAACGCCATCGCGCCCGGCCTGACGAACACCGCCCAGCCACGCGGGGGGATGACCGAAGCCGAGATCGACGCGGCGGGCCAACTGGTCCCGCTCGGCCGAATCGGGGAGCCGGAGGACATTGTCCCCACTGCCCTGTTCCTGTGCAGCGACGCCGCCGCCTACATCACCGGCCAGACCCACCACGTCAACGGCGGCTCGTGGATGCCGTAACGAGTGGGCAGTGGGCAGTAGAGAGTAGGCAGCAGGTAGCATCGGATTACCGGACCCCGTCTCCCAGGGCAAGCGGCTCGGGGTTAGGCAAAGGTTGGAGGAGCCAGCAGTGGAACGTGAACGACTGAACCCGCCGGGCGTCCATGCGCCGCAGGCCAACTACTCCCACGTCGCGCGGGTGGGCAGTATGCTGTACATCTCGGGTCAGGTGGCGCTGGACGAGGGAGGCAAGCTGGTCGGCGGAGGGGATGCCGAAGCGCAGGCCGAGCAGTGCTTCCGCAACATCGAGACGATCGTCAGGCACTTTGGCGGCACGCTCGACAACGTGATGAAGACCACCACCTACATCACAGACTGGGGTTTTCGCCCGTTGGTGGCAAAGCCGCGCGACCGGATCTTCAGGCCGCCGTATCCCGCCAACACGCTGGTGGTCGTGACCGCCCTCGCCTCGCCAGACTTCCTGGTCGAGATCGAGGCCATCGTGGCGCTTGACCGGTAGGGGGGAAAATCCCTACCCGGATACGGCGGTCTGCACAAAGCGGCCGCACAACATTGGCCTACGTGGCGCTGCCCGCGACCACCTCGCGGAACGTATACTTGCCCTTACCGCGAGCCCCTGTCGCCCCCCGGGCTAGCGGCTTCGGAGATTGCGGATGGCCGTGGTCGAATCGCCACAGACTCGCACCCCCAGCACGCCCGGCCCGACCTCGGCTCCGCTCATCCTCGTGGACCGCGTCCAGAAGACTTACGCCAATGGCACGGTGGCGCTCGAGGACCTCTCCTTCGAAGTCTACGAGGGCCAGTTCGTCTCGCTGGTCGGGCCGTCCGGCTGTGGCAAGTCGACGCTCCTGCGGGTCATCGCCGGACTCGGTCCGATCAGCGCCGGCGAGGTGCTGGTCGAGGGGCTGTCGCCGAAGCGCGCCAGACAGGAGCGGGCCGACACGGCATTCGTGTTTCAGGACGCGACCCTGCTGCCCTGGCGGAACGTGCTCGGCAACGTCGACCTTCCCCTGGAGCTTCGCGGCCAGCCCCCCCGCGAGCGGCGGGGCGCGGCGATGCAGGCGCTCGAGACCGTTGGTCTGGCCGAGGTCGCGCGCGCCTATCCGCGCGAGCTATCGGGCGGCATGCGAATGCGGGTCTCGTTGGCGCGCGCACTGGCGGCCCATCCACGCCTGCTTTTGATGGACGAGCCATTCGGCTCGCTCGACGAGATCACGCGCCAACGTCTGAACGGCGAGCTGCTTCGGATCTGCGCCCTGGCCGGCTGGACCGTCGTGTTCGTGACCCACAACGTCTTCGAGGCCGTTTTTCTCTCCAGTCGGGTCCTGGTCATGAGCCGACGGCCCGGACGCGTCGTGGCCGAGGTGCCGGTCGAACTGGCCTACCCGCGACTTCCCGAGGTGCGGACCATGCCCGAGTACAGCGGGACCGTGGGCAAGGTCATCCAGCTGCTCGGGGAGGCCTGAGCTGGCAGCGACGCTCGAGCGGACCACCTCCACTGCCGCGCCAGGCGTGGGCACGACTACGAGGCCCGCCACCCGGAACGGGCTCGTCGAGTGGCTGTGGAGAGCGGCCCCGCCGGTTGGCGCCTTCGTCGTCTTCGTGGCCCTCTGGCAGGTCGTCGTCACCCTGCTGCGCGTCCCGCACTATCTGCTGCCTACCCCGTCGCTTATCGTCGGGGCCTGGGTCGATAGGATCGACATCCTGCTCGTCGCGCTCAGCTCCACCTTTCTGTCGGCGCTGTGCGGCTTCGGCCTCTCGATCGTGGTGGGTATGGCCGTGGCGCTGGTGATGTCGCAGAGCAAGCTGCTCGAGCGCAGCCTGTACCCGTATGCAATCCTTCTCCAGACGATCCCGATCGTCGCGATCGCACCGCTGATCGTGATCTGGGTCGGGGCCGGTATGCCGGCCGTGGTGATCATCGCCTTTCTCATCTCGTTGTTCCCGATCATCACCAACACGACGACCGGCTTGACTTCTACGGACCACAACCTGGTCAGCATGTTCGAGCTGTACAACGCGAGCTGGTGGCAGCGGATGGCCAAACTCAGGCTGCCCTTCGCGCTGCCCTACGTGATGACCGGGCTGAGGATCTCGTCCGGCCTGGCGGTCATCGGGGCGATCGTCGGCGAGTTCATCGCCGGGATCGGCGGCCTTCGCGGCGGCCTGGGCTACGTGATCGTCAGCGCCGCCAATCGCCTCGAGATGGCCTACCTGTTCGCGGCGGCGCTGACCTCGTCGCTGCTGGGGATCATCATCTTCATCGGCGTCAGCCTGGTCAGCGCCCGCTTCCTGCGCCACTGGCACGAGTCAGCGATTCAGCGAGACATGTGAACGAGGACTGAGGACTGAGGACTGAGGGATGAGGAGGATCGAATGCTCACCGTGCCTGACGGAGCTCTGTCGTTTGCCAGCACGCGGCTGAGCCGGCGCCGCTGGCTGCTGGTCGCCGCGGGGGCGGCGGGCGCCATGGTGGCGGCGTGCCAGCCCGCGGCGCCGCCCGCGCCGACCGCGGTCCCGGCCAAGCCTACCGAGGCCCCGAAGCCGGCCGCCAGCCCGGCCGCTTCGCCCGCTGCCTCGCCGGCCGCCTCACCCAGCCCGGCCGCCGCGGCTCCAGCCGCCCAGGGCACCGCGGCGGCCAAGCCTTCTTCTATGACCGAAGTCAGCCAGGTCATGAACTGGTTCGCCCAGGCCGCGCATGGCGGGCTGTTCGCCGCACTGAAGAACGGCGACTACGAGCGGGCCAACCTAAAGATGACCAATGAGCAGGGCGGACCCCAGATCTCCGCCATTCCGCTCGTCGCGTCCGGGAAGCACGCCTTCGGGATGATGCAGGGCGACCAGCTCCTGCTCGCGCGCCAGGAGGGCATCCCGCTGGTCGGCGTCTTCGCCATCTTCCAGACCAACCCCCAGGGACTCATGTTCCACATGAGCAACCCGGTCAAGGATTTTGCGGACCTGAACGGCCGCAAAGTCTACGTGTCGCCCACCGCCACGTACTGGCTTTACCTGGTCAAGAAGTTCAACCTGGACAAGGCGGAGCAGCTAGCCTACAACGGCCAGCTCGCCACATTCCTGGCCGACAAGACGGCCGTCTTCCAATGCTACGTTAGCTCGGAGCCCCCGGCCGCCAAAAAGCAGGGCGCCGAGGTCGGCTACCTGCTCAACGCCGACTCGGGCTACAACCCGTACGGCAACATCATGGCAACCACCGAGCAGATGGTGAAGGAGAAACCGGAGCTGGTCCAGGCGTACGTGACGGCCAGCCTCGCCGGCTGGAAGAGCTTTGCCGACAAGCCGGAGCCGATCATCTCGTTCGTCAAGGAGTACAACAAGGACTACGATGTCGAGCTCGGGCTCGTGGCGGCCGAGATCGAGAAGCCGCTGCTAACCGGCAAGAGCTGGGACCCAAAGATGATGGGGCTCATCAACGAGCAGCGGTTCAAGGAGCTCCACGACCAGATGCGCGAGGTCGGCGTGCTCAAACAAGACCAGGACGTCAAGAAGGCCTTCGACGCCCGCTTCATCGACGCAGCCCAGAAAGCGTAGAAGAGGACCGATGCAGCTAGGAGTGTTCTTCTTCAGTACCGTGGACATGACGGACGCGGGCGTCGGCGGGCCCGATCCGCAGGACCGCCGCTATTTCCAGGCTGATTACGGCAAGCAATACGATGACCTGTTTGCCTACGCCACGGCGGCCGAGGAGGCCGGCTTCGACTCGATGTGGTTCGCGGAGCACCACTTCCAGCACGAGGGCTACGAGGTCACGCCGAATATCATCTTGACCAGCGCCGTCCTGGCCATGAAGACCGAGCGGATCAAGTTCGGCGCCATGTTCAACGTCATCCCCCAGTGGCACCCACTGCGGTTCGCCGAGGACTTCGCCTTTGCCGACGTCGTCACGCGTGGGCGGATGATCTGCGGCATTGGGCGAGGCACGGTCCCGCGCGAGTCCACCGCGCTCGGAGCTCGGATGGGTTGGAACGATTCGCCGGACGACCAGTACAACCGCGAGTTGTTCGAAGAGCAGGTGGAGATCATCAAGAAGGCCTGGCACGACGAGACCTTCTCCTACCGAGGCACGCACTACGTCCTGCCGGCCGACGGCCTCGACGACCGCGGGCGCGACGTCACGTCACTAACTCTCGTGCCCAAGCCGTGGAACAGGCCGGTCGAGATCTGGCAGCCGGTCACCAGCCCGAAGACGTACGCCTACGTGGCCCAGCAGGGACACCAGGCTGTCTACTGGATGATGTCGCGGCCGCGTCTGCGGCAGGGATGGAAGCTCTACCAGGACCTCTTCGAGGAGCACCACGGCGTGAAGCTCCGCAGGGGCCAGAACCGCATGCTGGTCATCAACGTCACGATCGGCGACACCACCGAGCACGCCAAACAGATCGCCCGAAACGGCCACGACGAGTACTGGAAGTTCCTCGGACCGTACGGGCGGCAGGTCAATTACCTCGACGAGAACGGCAAGAGCTGGCCAAACACCCGCCTCCCGACGCTCGAGGAGTCGATGGAGCAGGGGCCGTGGGTGATCGGGACCGCGGCCGAGGTGCGCGACACCCTGGCCAGCCTCCAGGAGCAGCTCGGGATCGAATACCTGACCATCTTTCCGCATTACCCGGGCATGGTCCGCGAGCAGGCGATCGACCAGATGGAGCGCTTCATGCGCGACGTCGCGCCGACCCTCACGGCCCAGGCCCCGCCTATCGAGTCGGCGCCACCCGGTCAGATAGACCTGACCGGTACGGCCACGACACCAATCACGATGGCCCAGGCCAAGACCCGCGAGACGATCGGCGCGGCAACGCGATGGGCGCTGCCCGGCGAGACTCGCACCGCGCATTCATGAGCAGGTAACCAGAGACCCACAGGCGAGCAGGTATGAAGGAGGAGGCCATGGCTAGCTCGCTCGATCGCCCTTACAGCATCGCGACCGTGAGAACACGTGCGCTTCGCGGAACAAGTGCGCTTCGCGGGGAGCGGGCCGTGGTCGGAGAGAGACTCACGAGTCTTCGCCTGAGCCGCCGTCGCTGGCTGCTGGTCGCGGCAGGCGCGGCGGGCGCCATGCTGGCCGCGTGTCAAGCCGCCGCGCCGCCCGCGCCAACCGCGGTCCCGGCCAAGCCGACCGAGGCTCCAAAGCCAGCCGCCAGCCCCGCCGCTTCGCCGGGCGCCTCGCCGGCCGCTTCGCCCAGCCCAGCCGCCGCCGCTCCAGCCGCCCAGAGCGCCGCGGCGGCGGCAACGAAGCCCGCCGCGATGACACCCGTCAGCCAGGTGATGAACTGGTTCGCTCAGTCGTCCATGGGCGGCTTCTTCGCCGCCTTGAAGAATGGTGACTATGAGCGGCTGAACCTTCAGATGACGATCGAGCAGGGCGGGCCGGGGGTGTCGTCGATTCCGACGGTCGCCTCTGGCAAGTACACGTTGGGCATGGCACCGGCCGATCAGTTGTTCCTCGCCCGCCAGGAGGGAATCCCGGTCGTCTCGCTCTTTGCGACCTTCCAGACCAACCCGCAGGGGCTGATGTTCCACAAGAGCCATCCGGTCAGCGACTTCAAGGACCTGAACGGCCGCCGACTGTACGTTTCGCCCAACGGGGTCTACTGGTTGTACTTCAAGAAGAAGTTCAACCTGGACCAGGTCGAGGAGCTGACCTACCGCGGCCAGCTCGCAACTTTCCTGGCTGACGAGACCGCCGTCACCCAGTGCTTCGTCGGCGATGAGCCGCTGGCTGCCGAGAAGCAGGGCTTCTCCGTCGGCGCCCTGCTCAACGCCGACTCTGGCTACAACCCCTATGGCAACGTCATGTTCGCGATGGAGCAAACGGTCAAGGACAAGCCGGACCTCGTCCAGGCGTACGTGATCGCCAGCCTACAGGGTTGGAAGAGCTACGCCGACAAGCCCGAGCCGATCCTTGCCTTCATCAAGGAATACAATAAGGACTACGACATCGATCTCGCCGCGAAGACGGCCCAGGTCGAGAAGCCGCTCCTCACCGGCCGGAGCTACGATCCGAAGCTGCTCGGCATGATGACGGAACAGCGCTGGAAGGAGCTCCACGACCAGATGCGCGAGGTGGGCGGTCTCAAGTCGGACCTGGACGTCAAGAGCGTGTTCGACTCGCGCTTCATCGAGGCGGCGCAGAAAGGGTAGGGGCGCACGGCGTGCGCCCAAGGGGCGTACGCCGTACGCCCCTACGGACCGGAGGCAAGATGCAGCTCGGGGTGTTCTTCCTCGGCAACGTGGACATGCCGGACGCGAGCGCCGGTCCGCCAGACCCGCTGGACCGGCGCTACTACCAGGCGGACTACGTCAAGCAGTACGACGACCTGTTCGCGTACGCCAAGGCGGCGGAGGACCTCGGCTTCGATTCGATGTGGCTGGCCGAGCACCACTTCCAGCACGAGGGCTACGAGGTCATCCCAAACCTCATCCTGACCAGCGCCGTGCTGGCGATGAAGACCGAGCGGCTCAAGTTCGCTGCGCTGGTCAACATCATCCCGCAGTGGCATCCGCTGCGGTTCGCCGAGGACTTCGCCTTCGCCGACGTGGTCACGCGTGGGCGGATGATCTGTGGCGTGGGCCGCGGGACCGTGCCGCGCGAGTCGACCGCGCTGGGCGCTCGGATGGGCTACAACGACTCACCCAATGACCAGTACAACCGCGAGCTGTTCGAAGAGCAGATCGAGATCATCAAGAAGGCCTGGTACAACGAGACCTTCTCGCACCGCGGCAAGCATTACACGCTGCCGGCCGACGGGCTCGACGACCGCGGCCGCGAGGTGACCTCGCTGACGCTCGTGCCGAAGCCGTGGAAGACCCCGGTCGAGATCTGGCAGCCGCTCACGAGCCCGAAGACCTACCACTATGCCGCCCGGCAGGGCCACAACGCGCTCTTCTGGACCATGTCGCGACCCCGACTGCGCCAGGCTTGGGACCTGTATCAGGAGCTCTACGAGGAGCACCATGGGGCCACACTGCGCAAGGGTGAGAAGCGGATGCTGGTGACCAACGTGACCATCGGCGAGACGACTGAGCACGCCAAGCAGATCGCCCGCAACGGCCACGACGAGTACTGGAAGTTCCTGGGGCCGTATGGGCGGCAGGTCAACTACCTGGACGAAAACGGCCAGAGCTTTCCCAGGACCCGAATCCCGAGCCTCGAGGAGTCGATGGAGCAGGGACCGTGGGTGGTCGGGACGGCCGCCGAGGTGCGCGAGAACCTGGCCCAGGTCCAGGAAGAGCTTGGCGTCGAGCGCCTGACGATCTATCAGCACTATCCCGGCATGGTCCGCGAGCAGGTGATCGACCAGATGCAGCGCTTCGCGTACGATGTCGCGCCGATCCTGCGGGCGCAGGCCGTGGCGATCGAGTCGGCGCCGCCGAGTCGGATCGACACGTCGAAAGCCGCGACCGCGGCGATCGTCATGGCGCAGGCGAACACGCGGGACACGCTCCAGGTTGGGGTCCGTTGACCAGATCCCGGCTGAGTCCCGATGACTGACCATCGCAAACCTGTCGACCTGCTCGTCACCGCGGCTGGTGTCATAACCGTCGACCCGCAGGACACGGTGTTCGCGCCGGGCGCCGTCGCGACGCTGGGGGAGCGGATCGTTGCGGTCGGGCCGGTGGACGAGGTCATCGCAAACCACACCGCCGCCAAACGCATCGACGCGCCCGAGTGCTTCGTCTTCCCGGGCCTGATCAACACCCATACTCACCTCTACCAGACTCTCCTCAAGGGCCTGGGCGACGACATGCCCCTGCTGGCCTGGCTCGAGGCCCTGACCCTGCCCACCATTCCCCACCTCGACGACGAGGCATGCTACTTGGCGGCGGCCCTGGGCGCCCTCGAGGCTGCCCGCAGCGGCTGTACGACGACCCTCGATTTCATGGTCGACCACCCTGTGGTGTCGATTTACGACCAGCTCTTGCGCGCTTTCGAAGACGTCGGCGGTTCGCTGGTGCTCGGCCGAGGCGTCCGCGACCGGGTCCCGGAGGCAGCGCCGCGCGGCAGCGCGCCGACGCCACTCGAGGCTCAGCTCGGCGACTGCCGTCGCCTGGTCGAACGATATGGGCGCGATCGGGTCTGGCTGGCGCCCAGCACCGTCTGGGCGATGACCGGGCACGGTTTGAAGGCGGCTCGCGCCCTGGCCGACGAGCTGGGGCTGCGGATCACGATTCACATGAACGAGGTCAAGTACGACAGCGAGGTGAGCGTGCAGCGGTTCGGCAAGCGCTCCCTGCCGTACCTCGATTCGATCGGCTTCCTGCAGCCAGATGTGCTCCACGCCCACTGCGTCTGGCTGGACGACGAGGATATTCGGCTGCTCGCCAGGTGCGGCTGCGCCGTCTCCTACAACCCGGCGAGCAACATGTACCTGGGCAGCGGCATCGCGAGGATCGTCGAGTTGCTCGACGCTGGCGTGCGCGTGTCGCTGGCGACCGATGGGGCGGCCAGCAACAACAGCCAGGACATGCTCGAGGCGCTCAAGCTCGGAGCGCTGCTGCAGAAAGTGGCGCACTGCGATCCGACGGTGCTCTCGGCCCCCCAGGTCCTGCGCCTCGCGACCAGTGGTGGGGCCGAGGCCCTGGGCCGCGATGACCTCGGCCAGATCGCGCCAGGGATGCGAGCAGATTTCTTCGTCTTCGACCCACGGCGTCCCAAGTCGGTCCCGCTGCACGACCCGATCTCGACGCTCGTGTACAGTGGCGGCCAACAGAACGTGGTCACCACGGTCGCCGCTGGGCGGATCGTTCTGGAGGACGGCCACTTCACAACGGTCGACGAAGCCGATCTGCTCGCCCGCGCTCAGGCGGTCGCGGTCGACCTGGCACGGCGCGCCGGCACCGACGCCAACGTCCGGAACCGCCCCGGCCGCCTGGTCTCCAGCCGCCCTCGCTAGGCGTCTGGGTCAGGGAGGTCGCGCGGGCACCGGCTTCCGGCCGTCGTCACCACCGAGAATGAGAACGGTTGTAGGGGCGCGATTCATCGCGCCCTCCCCCCACCGGGGCGCGATTGATCCGCCCCTACACGAAACGATCTAGGTTCAATCCGAGTGTGACGTTAAGAACAGACGCGGCATTGGTGCATGAAAATAGGTCGCGGCCTATTTTCAGGCAAGCGAAGGACCTCGCCATTGCCCGGGCGACGTCGTCTGTTCGGCGTGTTGTGGCGAGCTGACGAGAACAACACTACGGGTTAGAAGCCAGCTCGGCGGTGCTGAAGACGACGCTGAACTGCTTACAGTAGATCACCACCGACTTGACCGCCGAGAGGTCCAGGTCTGCCGGCAGTTCGTAGTTCTGGTCGCCGACGTTCCCCTTGAGCCGGGCGATCTCGAACGCCCCACCCTCGTGAAGCTGTCGGCTGTCCCGCGGGGC
>WNGA01033911.1_pt1 | contig 10443 bp, 15 predicted proteins | sample 5400061 | NCBI WGS metagenome assembly WNGA01 (sample SAMN13153366, study PRJNA577476) | soil metagenome | isolation source: 100 cm soil or saprolite under grassland replicate 2 | place: USA:California | collected 2016-06-15
CGCCGCGTTCATGGAATGCGTGCTCTCGGCCGTGCCCGACAAGGCGGGCGCGCTTGCGGAGGTGGCCCGGGTCCTGCGGGCCGGCGGGTCGTTCGCGCTTTCCGACGTCGTGGTGGAAGGCGTTCTTCCGGATGCCCTGGACTCGTTCGCCGGCTGGATCGCGTGCGCGGCGGGAGCACTCCCCGCGAGCGGCTACGTCGGGCTGCTGGAGGCAGCCGGATTCGTCGTGGAGGTAGACGAGGACCACCGATCGGCGATGGCCGACCTCCTCGCGCAGGTGGCGCGGCGGCTCGCCCTGATCCGCGGAGCGATCCGCGCGGGCCTGGTCGACGTCGCCTCGGTGGGACTCGACGGGAGTCTTCTCGATGTGGGCGAGCGGTTGCTGGCCACTGCGAATGAGGCGGTCGGCGACGGCCTCCTCGGCTACGGATTGTTCATCGCCCGGATTCCGGTCCGGAGTTGACGGCCCCAAGCTCGCCCTTCAGGGCTCACGATCGTTCCGACTCCGGGCGCGCTCCTCGGCCATCGCCTTGACATCGTCGAGGTGGCAGCCGACCACCCGCTCCCACGTGGGCTTCACCAAGAATCGGCCGGCCAGCCTGCCGAAGATCCAGAAGTCCATGGCCAGCTCCCCCTGGTAGCCCATTACCGTGCCGCCGTCGTCCTGCTCGAACGTGAACTCTTCGGTCACCGATGGCGCCACGCCGCGCAAGAGGCGGAACGAGATCCGCTCGGGCATCTCGAACCGAACGCTCTCGACGGTGGTCGAGGTGAGAAGCGACAGGCGCGTGTGATGCGCGGCGACGACGAGGTCCGTTCCGCGCTCCAAGACCTCGAGCTGTTCGCGGAGCTCGCGAGGGGTCCGGCCAAGGTAGGGGGAGGCCACCACGTCGAACACGACGGTCCGCGGCGCGTCGATCTTGAGCTCGATCGGACCGAGAGCGTGTCGGGTCCGGCCCCACCCCAGATCGATCGTCAGTCGGCCGACGAGCCACGCGCCCACGAGGAGTGCGATGAGCAGTACCAGGACCGCGCTCACCACCACGAGGCTCCACGTCACCGCGCCCGCTCCGATCATCGGGCCGACCTCACCCCGGCCGTCCCCGGTACGTGCGCCGCTCCCTGGCCTCGGGCGGCCAGTACCCCTCCAGCTCGACGCCGAGGCCCTCGGCCACGCGGTTCACGTAGTTGTAGTACGCGACCACCTGGTTGGCGTCGACGATGTCGCGGTCGCTGAACCCAGTCTCTCGAAGGACTAGGACATCTGCCTCGGTCATCTCCGACGGAGTCATCGTGAGCTTCAGCGCGTAGCGGCAGAGGAGCCGCATCCGTTCGGGTAGGGCGTCGAGGTCTCTGGAGGCGACCGCCTCCACCAGCGCCTCCCCGCCCTCCCGGGCCAGCGCGGCGCCGTGGTGGATCACTCAATAGTGGCAGTCGTTGGCGGCCGAGACGGACACGGCCATCGCCTCCCGCTCAGCACGCGAGAGGCCCGATGAGCCGAACATGATGGTCCGGTACAGGGCCAGGTGGGTGTTCAGAGCTTCCCGGTTCAAGCTGTGCGACGCCAGGACATTGTCCATGTCTCCGGCATCGGCGGCCGTTTCGACCCACATCATCATGGCCTCCTCCGATACGTGATCCCGCCGGCGAGGGTGGCCAGCACGGACATCGTATGGGTAGCGGATGCAGTACTCGTCTGGTCTCCGAAGGTCATGGAGCAGACAGGAATCCAGCCACCCTCCTCGGCTGGAATCGCCGCCCCGCTCGTGGCGTCCCAATCCCAAAGAGCTAGCCAAGGCAATCCGCGCTCGCCGGTCGCTCGTTGCGGCGGCGAGTACGAACTCCGTGCCCGAGATCCATCGCCCGGGCTCGAGGAGGTGATCGAGCAGCCCCGCGAGAGAACAGCCAACCGGCGCCCCTGAATCGGCCTCGGCTCGCGGTCGCGAGCCTTCGTCGCCTGTCTCCGGAGGACCTCATGGTGAACACGACTCCACGCCTCGCCGCTTCCCTCATTGGGTTGTTGGTCATAGCGACGGCCTGCTCCAAGAGTTCCGGCCCCCCTGCCGCGTCTGGGGCCTCGGGTTCCCCCCGTGCTTCGGCGAGCGACTCCATGATGCCGCTGCCGCCGTGGGCAGATGCGATGAAAGTCTCCATCACGTCTCCCGCCGACGGGACGAAGGTGACCGCGAACGCGGTGACCCTTCACGTGGGAACTTCCGGATTTCAGGACACCTGTGCCATGGCCGGAAAGCCAGTCACACAGGGCACTGGGCACTACCACGTACTCATCGATGGATCCCTGGTGAACATGTTCTGTACCCCGACGGCCCAGATCTCGATGCAGAACGTCACGTCGGGGATGCACGAACTGGCCGTGGTGCCAACCCTGGATGATCACGCCGAGGTCCTGGACAACGAGACCAAGATCGAGATCGATTACGAGCCCACGAAGCCGTTGCCGGCGATCACGGACGCCACCATCGCAGGGAAGCCCTCGATCCAGATCCTGTCGCCGAAGGACGGAGAGACAGTCTCGGGCTCGTTCGACGTCGTGGTGCGGATCACGAATTTCAACCCGAGCTGTGACCTGATGGGGAAGCCGGGCGTGTCCGGCTACGGGCACTGGCACGTGAACCTCGACTCGATGACCGGCCCCATGATGGGCATGGGCACCATGCTCGGCATGAGCTGCGAGAACGTCTTCCATGCCACGACCCAAGGCCTCAAGGCGGGCGAGACCCACACGGTCATCGCCCTGCTCACCGACAACGGCCACGCGCCCCTCGAGCCCCCGGTCACCTCCGTGGTCAAGGTGAGCATCGGATGACAACGATGGTGCGGGGCATTGCGCTCGCCGTCGCGTTCGCCTTGGCGGGAGTGGCCTGCGGCGGTTCCGGTAGCAGTGGTTCCGCGCCCTCAGCGGCAGCGTCGGCGAGCGCCGCGGGATCGTCTGCCACCTGCCCGGCGTCGGCGGCCCTTCCCACGCCGGTCAGCGACCACGGCGCCGTGGCGGCGAGAGGCTCGAGTGTGCCCATCCAGGCCGGCGACTTCTTCTTCGCTCCCACGTGCGCCACGGACGTGTCGGCGGGGACCCTGACGCTGACCGTGCACAACACGGGAACGGCGTTGCACAACGTGACGATCCAGTCGCTCGGGATCGACAAGGACGTTCCCGCCGGTCAGACCATCACGGTGACCGTGAACGTGGGGAGCGCGCCAGTGCCCTTCTTCTGCAAGTACCACCGCACGTCTGGCATGGTGGGCGCGCTCCTGCCATCGGGCGGGTGAGTGCTCGCTTCGCGGTGAGATCGGAGCGGGTCGCCTCGTGGGGGGCCGCGCTGGTTCCGGCGGGCGCGGGCCTGGGCGCGCAGTGGCTCCTGCACATCGCCGTGCCCGAAGCTCCGTTCGCTCCGTTCTCCGTAGGAGAGTGGATCATTCGCCACACCCCCGGAGGCCTTGGCACGATGGCGATCGACGTCCTGGGGCGGTGGGCTCTCCGCCTCTTGGCCGCCTTGACGATCGCCGGAGCGCTCTTCGGGGGAGTGGTGCTTCGTCGGGTGCGGCCGGTCTTCCTCGGGGCGACCGCACTGGCGGCGTCCCTGGGGGGTGCAGCTCTGGACCCAGGGCGTCCAGCCATCGAACACTCTCTAGCCGCGGGCCTGGTGGCGGCGGGGGCGGCAACCCTCGCCGCGGGGGCCATAGGGTCGGAACCTCGGGGGGCAGCTTCGGTGAATCTCGGACGGCGGCGGTTCCTCGCCGGGCTCGTCGCGGGGGTGGGGATGCTCGCACTCGGCAGCGGTGCGTTGTGGAGGGCCTTCCGAGCCGCCGTTCCGGCACGGTTCGAGGCAACCCGTCCCCTCGGAGTCCAGACGGACCCGGCCTTCGACCGCATCGGGGGGCTCTCGCCGCTGGTGACGCCGCGCGAGGACCACTACGTGGTCGATGTGGACCTTGTGGACCCTATCGTCGCCGCGAGCGGCTGGCGTCTCACCGTGGGAGGCCAGATGGGCCCGGCATTTGCCCTGTCGCTCGGCGATCTGCTGGACATGCCGACCGTCGAGCGGTTGGTCTGCATGTCGTGCATCTCGAATCCGGTCGGAGGGGCCCTAGTGAGCGATTCGACCTGGACCGGTGTGCCCGTGAAGGACGTTCTGGGTCGGGCCGGCCTATCCGGCGGCGCAGCGACCCTTGTCGCCCGCGGCGCCGACGGCTATTTCGAGACGATTCCCCTCGACGCGGCGACGCTCCCGTTCACGCTCGTCGCCGTCGCCATGGACGGCGCGCTCCTGCCGCGTGAGCACGGATACCCCGCTCGATTGCTTGTCCCCGGTCACTACGGCTACAAGAGCGTGAAGTGGCTCCAGTCCCTGTCGGTCGTCCCGGGCCGCGCTCAGGGGTACTGGGTGCGGCGAGGATGGGATCCCGCCGGTGTCATCCGGACAGAATCCCGATTCGACGTCCCTTCCGACCACGCGCAGGTACCGGCCCGCTTCATGGCTGCCGGTGTGGCCTGGGCGGGTGACCGCGGCATCTCGCGGGTGGAGGTATCGTCCGACGACCGCCGTAGGTGGACTCGGGCCGAACTCGAACGCCCGGGCGATCCCCTCGCCTGGCGGCGGTGGCGGCTCCCCATGACGCTGCGGCCGGGCATCCATGCGCTCACCGTCAGGGCCACCGACGGAACCGGGGCCATCCAGTCGGCGACCTACCTGCCTCCGCACCCCTCGGGGGCGAGCGGGTACCACCGCATCGTGGTCTCGGTCATGGGTTAAGAAGGTAGGAGGTATACGCTGAGAAATCCGAGGGGTCTGTCCCAGGCGCAAAGGTCGAGTCGTTCAGGCATCCGAAGAGGCGGTGACCCTGGGAAACGGCGTTGGGATAGGAACCGACATCGCCATGATGTCACCAGACGGTAAGGGAGGCCGGTCTCTGTCCTGGAGGGAGGCAATGGCGACCAGGCCAGGGTGGGTGAACAAGGAGCTGAGCTGTTCCCGTTCGAGAGCCACTTCGCGGTGGTCGATGGGGCGCGTGTCCACTACATCGACGAGGGTGAGGGGCCGGTGTTCCTCGGACTGCACGGTAATCCCACCTGGTCCTTCCTGTACCGGCACATCGTGAACGGACTCAAGGACCGGTTCCGGTGCGTCGCCCTCGACTATCCAGGGTTCGGGCGGGCTCTCAACAGCGCCGCCCAGCTACGGTTACACCATCGCCGAGCACTCCCGGGTGGTGGAGGGCTTCGTCACCCACCTTGGCCTGGAGGGGATCACGGTGATGGTCCAGGACTGGGGCGGGCCGATCGGGTTCTCCGTCGCGGTCCGTCACCCCGAGCGGTTCCGGGCCTTCGTTATCGGTAACACCTTCGGGTGGCCGGTTCGGGGGGAGAAGATCTTCGAGCGATTCTCGAAGCTGATGGGGAGCGCCTTCCCGGGCGGCTTCCTGATCAAGCGTCTCGACCTGTTCACGAACGTGTTCGTCCCCGGCGGGATCAAGCGGAAAAAGCTCTCGGCGGCCGAAAAGGAGATGTACAAGCGGCCCCATCCCACGCCCCAGTCTCGGGTCCCCGTGCACGTGATGCCTCGGGAGATCCTCGCCGCCCATGAGCTGCTCTCGGAGGTCGAGCAGGGGCTTCCTCACGTTGCCCACCTCCCCGCGCTGATCGTGTGGGGCGACCGTGACCGCGCGTTCAAGGAACCTCAGCGGCTCCGGTGGGAGCGCACCTTCCCCAACCACATGACCGTGATCCTGAAGGGCGCCTCCCATTACATCCAGGAGGATGCCCCCCAGGAGATCATCGGGGCGATCAAGGAGTGGTGGCCGGGAGGGTAGCCACTCCAGGAGAGATGAAGCAGTGAACGATGCCCCCGATCGACCTGCGGTAGGTGCATTCCGCATCGGGAGAGTGGGCGAAGGGGCGGACCACCTGCCTTACCAGCGAAGAATGGAGGTGTCAGATGAACGCAGTCGACTTTCCGGCGCCGAAGGAAGGTCTCACCCTCGCCACGCCTCCCGATCCCGACCGGACCAGCGCCTTCCTCAATGTCCGTGTTGCAGACATCGACAAGATCTACAAGGAATGGTCGGCCAAGGCGGAGTTCCTGACGGAGCCGAAGGACCACGGGTGGGAAATCCGCGCGTACATCCAGGACCCCGATGGGCACCTGATCGAGGTAGGCCAGACGACCGGGCTCCTCGCCTGATCGCGGCTCGGCGCCTCACCGTTGTGACGGGGCTGGCCTGCAGCGACTAACGCTCGGTAGCCTCGATGATGTGGTAGAAGGCCGCGTCTCGAGCCTTCCCCGCGGACATCGCTCGGGCCTTCTTGGAAAGGCGCTCCAGATCTCGGCGCATCCGCTCGAGGGCCGCGATGCGCTCGGACAGGTCGGCCGCGCGCCGCTCGATGAGGGATGCCACGTGGGCGCACGGGGTTTCGCCCCTGTCCCGGAAGGCGAGCACCTCCCGGATCTCCCCGAGGCTCAGACCCACCGACTGGGCCGCTCGGATGAAACCGAGCCTCGCCGCGGCGTCTTCTCCGTATTCCCTGTAGCCGGAGGGAGTGCGGGGAGGGTCCGGTATCAGGCCGATGCCCTCGTAGTACCTGATGGTCTTGGTCGGTACGTCCGTTCGCTGGCTGAGTTCTCCAATCCGCATAGGCCCATGCTACCGGGTTGACATTCCAGCCGACTGGAACCTATACGGTGCACGGAGTCGATCGACCGCTGCGGGCAGGAGACGCGTAAGTCAGCTGATAGGCCGAGGGGATGGGGACGATGAGAGAGCTTCCTCTTAGGGAACCCGGCCGGCCTCCCAGGCGGCCGAGCTGGGCTGGATACGCCGTCCTGGCTGCGGGCGTCGCCCTCCTCGGAGTGGCCGGGTACGTCGGCTATATCACGTATCCGAGGTTCAACATGCCCTCGGTGGCTGGGGCAGGGGTGCTGCTCCTCGGGGCGGCGGCTGGCGTGGCTTCCTTCTTCTCGCCTTGCTCCTTCCCCTTGCTCCTCACGCTCCTGGCGAGAGAGGTGAGGAGCGGGCGCGGGGGCCGAGCCCGAGCCGTGCTCGTCTTCGCCGGGGCCTTCTCGGCAGGGGCGGTGGCGTTCCTCGCGCTGCTCGGTGCGCTGATCGGGTTGGGGGGCCGGGGCCTGGTCGGGTCGGTGACGTTTACCAGCCCACTCGGCATCACTGTGCGGATCCTCGTGGGCGTCCTCCTCGTGTTCCTCGGGCTCATTCAGTCGGGGCTCATCCCCGTCTCCTTCCATGGGGTTGATCGGGTGACACGGCCGCTCACCGAGGGGCAGGCCCGCCTCCGGCGGGAGCGCCCCGTCGCCGGCTTCGCCCTGTTCGGGTTCGCCTACCTGATCATCGGGTTCGGCTGAACGGGGCCGATCCTGGCCGGTCTGGCGGGACAAGCGCTCTCGACGGGAGGGGTCTTCGCCGCGCTCGCCGCGTTCTCGGCGGCGGCCGCCGCGATCGTGGCCCTGTCGTTCGGCGCGGCCTTCACGGTCGGATGGGCGCAGGAGGGCACCGCTGAGCGGCTTCGGGCCAGTGCACCGAGCGTCAAGCGCTGGGGCGGCATCGTCCTGGTGGTGGTCGGGGTGTGGTTCATCCTGCTCGGGATCTTCGCCGACGCGTTCGCCCGCATCTTCCCCGTCAGGCCGCCCCGGTGAGCCGCGTGCGGCGGACCGAGGGGGAAGGGGAGCGGCCGAGTGCGTGTATCTTCGCGACGTGGCTCGTGAGCCCGACGCCGCCCGGGTGCGGGAGGTCTACGGGAAGCTCGCGCCCCGCTACGACCGGAGCGTGCGCTTCTGGGAGAGGCTGCTCCGGATCGAGGAGGGACGCCGATGGGTCTGCTCGCAGGCCCGAGGTGAGGTCCTGGAGATCGGCATTGGCACCGGCCTGAACCTTCCGCACTACCCCCAGGAAGTTCGGCTGACCGGGATCGAGCTCACCCCTGCCATGCTCGAGTTGGCCCGCCGGCGGGCCAGCGATCTTGGCCGGGAGGTCGAACTCCGACTGGGCGACGCTCAGGCCCTGGACTTCCCGGAGGAGAGCTTCGACACGGTTGTGTTTGGCTTGTGCCTCTGCTCGATCCCCGACGACCGCCGGGCTATGGCAGAGGCGTGGCGAGTGCTGCGCCCGGGCGGCCACCTGCTCTTGCTGGAGCACGTCCGCAGTCCCTCGCCGGTGGTTCGGGCCGGCCAACGCCTCCTGGAGCCGCTGTTCCTGCGGTTCCTGGCCGATCACCTGCTCCGGGAGCCGCTCGAGAACCCGAAGCCGGAGGGGTTCGAGGTCGAGCGGGTCGACCGCTGGGCCTGGGGCATCATGGAGCGGGCATCGGCCCGTAAGCCTCCTGGGGAATAGCCTACCTCTGGCAGGGTACTCGTTTTGGAATCTCGGACGTTGCGTGCGCGTCCTTGGTGGTGGAGGGAATTCGCCAACCGGTTCGTTTGCCTCCACTCGGATCTGAAGGCGGAGGTCGGAGTGATCTCTGAAATCGTGGATACGGGGCTTCGAGCCTGGTGGGCTCCAGCATTGGCCTTCGCCGCGGGCACCGTTTCCTGCGCCTCCCCGTGTGTCCTGCCCCTGGTTCCCGGGTACGTGGCGTTCGTCTCCGGTGGACATGCCCCAGAGGAGGGGAGGCGGGGCGCTGCCGTGCCGATCCTTCTCTTCATCATGGGCTTCACGATCGTGTTCACCTTCGTGTTCGGCTTCGCGGCGAGCTCGGTCAGCAGGTGGCTCCGTCTCCCGGTGGGCCAGCGCCTCGCCGGCGCCTTCGTCTTGTCCTTTGGCGTGTTCATGATGGTGTACGCGCTCCGGGCGCGGGTGCCGTGGCTGTACCGGGAGGGCCGACCGCTCCTGTCCGGGATCCAGCCGGGGAAGGCCGGGGCCCTTCCCCTCGGGATGGCCTTCGCCATCGGATGGACGCCCTGCATAGGTCCCGTGCTCGGCGCCATCCTGACCCTGGCTGCGGCGCAGGGCGCGACGGCGAGGACTCTCCTGATGCTCTTCTTCTACTCGCTGGGCCTCGGCCTGCCGATCTTTCTGCTGGGGATGGGGATGCGGTGGGGGATGGAGGCGTCGCGGTTCATCAGCCGCAACTACCACTGGTTCGCCGGGGTGGGGGGCACGCTCATGGTCACCATCGGCGTGCTGCTGATCAGCGGCATGTGGGTCCGGCTGCTGGTTCCCGTGCTCCGGCTAGTCAACCGGTTCAGTCCGGCGATTTGATGGATTCTCCGAGGCTGACCGGTCGGTTCGTGGTGACGACGGTTCCGATCCTGGCTGCGATCACGTTGGTTGGCGCCGCGTGCTCGGGAGGGACGAGCCCGCGGCGAGAGGATACATCCGCGAGCGGACCCTCGGAGCCGGCCGTCGTGGTCGCGAACGCGATGGGCATCGCGATGCTCCCAAAGGACCGGTTCTCTCTTCCCACTTTCGACTTCGCTGGGTTCCAGGACCTGTTGGGTAAGCTCGCGAACGCCGGCGTTCCAGTGGTGGTGAACATATGGGCTTCGTGGTGCGGCCCGTGCCGGGCGGAATCGCCGAACCTGGTGAAAGCCGCGGAGCGTCACGGCACGGAGGTCCAGTTCCTGGGAGTCGACATCCTGGACCAGCGGGCGGCGGCGCAGGCATTCATCCAGGAGGAGGGGTATCCGTATCCCAGCGTGTTCGATCCGACGGGTGAGATTCGCGATCGCCTCGGGTACATCGGGCAGCCGGGGACCATCTTCTACAACGCGTCCGGCCGCAAGGTGGACGAGTGGTCAGGCCCGATAGGCCTGCAACAGCTCCTCGATCGGATCGACAAGATCCTGAATTCCCAGCCGACCGCGTCGACTTGACGACAAAGGAAGGAGGATCTCAAGTGTCAGACCCGGCTCCTAAGCCCTAGTCGAGCCAGAAGGGAGGAGCCGTGGCCGAGAGCCACGACATCGGGGAGAAGCGGGAGTCGGCCGGTACTGCCGTACCAACTGCCGTTTGTCCGTCGACCTGAACGACGCTGACGACCGGCTGCCGCCCTGCGGCAGCTGCGGGAAGGGGCAGGATACGACGTACCGGCACTGCTAGAGGACTCGGCCTCATCAGTGAGGAGGTGAGGACCGAGCGGTCTTGCGAGGCCTGATCGCGGTCGGGATCGCTCTCGCGCTTGCTTGGCTGGTGCTGGTCGCCTTCCTCTTCGTGGACCGCCCGAGAGGATCGGTGCTTAGGGAGGCCCTGCGGATTCTTCCCGACACGGTGCGGCTCCTCCGACGCATCGCAGCCGACCCCAGCCTGCCCCGGGGAGTTCGGGTTCGGCTGTGGCTCCTTCTCATCTACCTGGCCATCCCTATCGATCTCGTGCCCGACTTCATCCCGGTCGTTGGCTATGCCGACGACGCCGTCACGGTGGCAGCCGTCCTCCGTTCGGTCGTTCGACGAGCCGGACGGGAGGCCGTGCGCCGGCAC
>WNGA01013497.1_pt1 | contig 10441 bp, 11 predicted proteins | sample 5400061 | NCBI WGS metagenome assembly WNGA01 (sample SAMN13153366, study PRJNA577476) | soil metagenome | isolation source: 100 cm soil or saprolite under grassland replicate 2 | place: USA:California | collected 2016-06-15
CGACCCCCGAACCGGCGGCGGAGCCCGCCGCGAACGCTGCGCCGGCCGTCCGGCAATAACGCGTTAGCGCGCCGGCTCCCGCCTACACGCGAAGCAGCCGCCTGGCGTTGCCGCTCGCGATCTTCGCCTTGTCCGCATCGCTCAGCGGCACCGATTCGAGCCAGCGCACGCCCGGCGGATTCATCACGAACGGCCAGTCGATCGCGAACAGGATGCGGTCGATGCCCAGCTCCATGACGCAGCACAGCAGCGCCGGATCGGAGAAGAAGCCGCTGGTGGTCACGTGGAAATGGCTGCAGAACACGTCGCGAAAGCCGGCTTCCCGCGCCGCGCCCGGCCGCGCCATCGCCATGTCGACGCGCCAGACCAGAAACGGCAGCGTCTCGCCGAAGTGGCCGAGGATGAAGGCGAGCTTCGGGTATTTGTCGAACACGCCGCTCAGCACCATGCGGATGGCAAGCGTCGCCGTCTCGACCGTGTAGCCCCAGCCGGCGCGCAGGAGCTGCGGGAACTCCTTGGCATAGTCCTTGTAGTAGGCGTCGGTGACGCGCGCATCCGGCAGACCCGGGTGCAGGTAGATCGGCACGTCGAGCTTTTCCGCGCGCTCGTAGATCGGCCAGAAGCGCTTGTCGTCGAGGAACAGGCCGTTGGCGAGCCCGTGCAGCATGGCGCCCTTGAAGCCGAGCTTGGTGACGCAGCGTTCCAGCTCGTCGGCGGCCGCCGCCGGATCGGCGGTGGGCAGCGCCGCAAAGCCGGCAAAGCGCTTGGGGTTCGCCTGGATCGTGGCGTGCAGCCGGTCGTTGACCTGCTTCGTCAGGGCGGCGGCGACGTCCTTCTCGAGCTTCTGCGTCGAGGGCGCGCCGTGCGAGAGCACCTGGATGTCCACTCCGGCCTCGTCCATCTCCCTCAAACGCAATTCGCCGAGGTCGTAGAGGCGCTTCGTCGCCTCGCCCTCGCGTCCCACGTCCGGGCCGGTGTATTGCTTGGTCAATTCCGCGTCCCAATAATGCTCCTCCAGCGCGATCACCGGACAATTCGGCTTCGTCAGCATGATTTCCTTCCCTTTCGTTGCATGAAAAAAGACTGGATGCCCGCTTTCGCGGGCATGAGCGGTGCAGTCCATTCGATCGGCACAGGCTCCAGCGCTACATTAGCCGACGGGATGTTGCTTGAAGTAGGCGGCGTCTTCCGGCTGCTGCCTGAAGTCCGGTTTGCCGCGCCAGTCGAAGTGCCGCGCCAGCATATCGCTGCCGTAGCGGACGCGGAACAGAAGCGTGCGCTCGGGACCGTTGGCATATTCGTGCAGCTCGCCCACCGGATGGACCACGAACGAGCCCGGCTTCACCTCCACGGTGCGATCGGGCGTGCGCATCGTGCCGCCGCCGGTGAAGCAGAAATAGATTTCCGTCGCGTGCGGATGGCAGTGATAGGGACTGATCTGCCCCGGCTCCCAGCAGGCGACGGTGACATCGCCGCCGCCGACCTTGCCCAGGATCTTTTCCACGTGCTTCTTCGGATCGAACTCCTGCTCGGCTTCGAGGCTGAACACGTCCATGTCCCTGATCTCCCCCACAAGGCTGCACACGCCTTTCGCGTCCAAGTGTGGCCCGGACGATAAACGCGTCAGCATCGGAACGAAAGCGCCTCCTGCTTGTTATCGAACCGGATTGCGCCCCGCCGGAATGAATCCATGCTCAGATACGCGATCATTTTTCTCATCATTTCATTGATCGCCGGCGCGCTCGGCCTCGTCAACGTTTCAACGGTCGCCCGGCGCATCTCGATGGTCCTGTTCGCATTGTTCTTCCTGATCGCCGCGGCGCTGTTCGGGATCGTCGTACTCATCGGCGAAGCGGCAGTACATTAGGCTAAAGGCCCGCGAGCTTCGGCATCACCTCGGTTGCGAACAGCTGGAGCGAGCGCAGCGCCTGGTGAAGCGTCATCGTGCCGAGGAAAAGGTAGGCCAAGAGGTAGTTGATGCCGAGCTCGGACGCCTGCCGCTCGATCTCCGCCCGCACGGTTTCCGGCGTGCCGTAGATCACCGTCCCGTCCGCCACGCACTCGGCGAAATTCGCCCCGCGCGGAACGTTGAGCCGCGAGGTCAGGCCGGTCACGCCGTGCTTGACGCGCAGCCAATTCAGGTGCGCGAGGTGAACCTCCATGGCCGGCTGGGCGAAGCTTCTCGCCTCCGCCTCGGTGTCGGCCACGAAGATGTGGCGCTGGAGGCCGATCGCCACCCCGCCGGGAAATTCGGCCTTGGGCTGGGCCGCCCCGCCGCGCTTCGCCAGCGCTTCCCTGAATGCGTCGATGTTGGGCTTGGCGGTCCCCATCGGGCCGAGCGTGACGAATTGCAGTCCCTGCTCGCCGGCCCAGGTCGCGCCGGTCGTGTTGGATGACCCGTACCAGAACGCCGGATGGGGCTGCTGCAGGGGTCGCAATGCAATCGGCACATCCTCGTAGGCGAAGTGCTCGCCGGCATAGCTGAGCGTGTCGGTGGTCAACCCCGCGCTGATGCAGCGGAACGCATCGATGAAAATCTCGCGCGACCGGTCGTGCTCGACCTTGTGGTACTTGAGCTCGAACGGCGAGACGCCGCGGCCGACGCCGACCTCGAGCCGTCCCTGGCTCAGGTGATCGAGCATGCAGATCTCCTCGATCAGCCGCAGCGGCGAATAGAGCGGCAGCAGGTAGACCAGCGGCCCGAGGCGGATGCGGCTGGTCGCGCGGGCGACCGCGCCGAGATAGACGCCCGGCACCGGAACCATGTTGAGCGGCGTCGCGTGGTGCTCGGCCACGTGCAGGCAGTAGATGCCGGCCGCTTCGGCGGCTTGGGCGAAGGTCAGGCGCTCGTCGAACAGGGCCGCGAGCGGCCGGCCGGCGTGCTCGACGTGGTCGAAAAGTCCGAATTTCATGTTTCCTCGATACGCGTTCGAGATGAGCGGCTCGCGAGAGCGCGCGGGCGGGCGGAAATGGAGCTTGCACGATCCGGCGGCGATGCGGAAGATTGCCGCTCCTGTCACCAGCTTTCGATTTTCCCCCATGTCCATCCCCCACATCGAGCCCGCGCCCGACACCGTGCACTGGGGCTTCTTCGACGCGAGCCTTGCGCCGCTCCTCACCATCGCGAGCGGCGAGCGGGTGACGATCTCGAGCGTCTCGGGCGCGCCCGACATGATGCCGGGTAAGCGGCTCGTCGTTCCGCCGGCCCTTCCCGCCATCCACGCGAGCAGCAAGCGCAAGATGGTGCCGGGCCACATGTGCACCGGCCCGGTCGCGGTCAACGGCGCCAAGCCCGGCCAGGTGCTGCAGGTCGACATCGAGACGATCGAGCCCTACTACGACTGGGGCTACGTCCACGTCCGGCCGCTTGCCGGCGCGCTCCCGGACGACGTCTCCGAGCTTCGCGTCATCCACGCCGTGCTCGACCCCGCACGCAAGGCATGGCGCTTGCCGTGGGGCCACACGGTGCCGCTCGCGCCGTTCTTCGGCGTGATGGGCGTCGCGCCGCCGGCCGCCTGGGGCGTGATCTCCACGCTGCCGCCGCGCCGGAACGGCGGAAACATGGACAACAAGGAACTCGTCGCCGGGACCACGCTCTATCTGCCGATCTTCGTCGAGGGGGCGCTGTTCTCCGCCGGCGACGGCCACGGCGCACAAGGCGACGGCGAGGTCTGCATCAACGCGGTCGAGACCGGCTTGACCGGAACCTTCCGTCTCACCGTGCGCGAGGACATGCGGCTCGATTGGCCGCTTGCCGAGACGCCGACGCACATGATCACGATGGCGTTCGATCCCGACCTCGACGATTGCGTCGTGATCGCGCTGCGCCTGATGATCGATCTCTTGTGCGCCCGAACCGCGCTCGACCGCACCCAGGCCTACATGCTGTGCAGCCTCGCCGCCGACCTGCGGGTCACGCAGGTGGTCAACGGCAACAAGGGCATCCACGTGATGCTCGACAAGCGCTACTTCGCGCGCGTGTGAGACCAACGCGGCACCCCGGAACGGCGGAGCGTCGCGCTTCCCACGCCGGCAAGCTTCCACATGATCCGGCGGCCAACCTCGGCCGGGTCTTGATCGCCCCGGTTGGCAAGGATCACGATGCCGAGCCTTCTCGCCGGAATCATCCCGATGTAGGTCGACGAATTGTTGAGACCGCCATTTTTTTCCACGATGGGCCGTTCGCCGTTGAAATTTATTTCCCACCCCAGCGCCTGCGTGTTGCGTGGGCTGATGGCGAAAACACCCTGCTGCGCGAAATGCATCGCCTGCTGCAGCGGGCGATGGTCGGGGAGCTCGCCGAGATTGGCGGCAAGAAAGACGGCCATGTCGCGCGCCGAGGAGAACATCTGGCCGGTTCCCGGCCAGTCATAATAGGTCTGCTGGTCTCCCGGCTTGCCGACGGGTTCGCCGTCTTCGGAATAGCCCTGCACCGCGCGGCGCATCAACCCGGGAGGAAGCCCGGCGCGGCCATCCCGGCCCCGCAGCGGCAGCCTCGTCGAGGCCATGCCGAGCGGTTTTGCCACGCGGCTTTCAATCAATTCGCCGATCGGGGCAGCGAGCCTGCGCTGCAGCGCAAGCTGCAGCAGCACGTAGCCGGCGTGGGTATAGATGTGTTGATGGCCGGGCTCCTGATCCTTGTCCGCCTTCCATGCGTTGAGAACGCCGATGAAGCTCGCGAACGTGTAGCGGTCGGTGGGCCAGGGCGGATGGTCCTGCGGCAGCAGCAGCCCGGACGTGTGCGCCGCGAGCTGACCGATGGTGACGCGACCGATATCGCCGCCCTGCTCCAGCTCGATGACGTACTTGGCCACGGGATCGTCGAGGCTCAGGTCGCCCTGCCCGACCGCCCGCGCCAACAGGGCCGTCTCGAACACCTTGCGGATCGAACCCAGGTTGAACAGCGAGTCCGACGTGATCGCGATTCGCTTCGTACGATCGGCCCAGCCGTAGTTGAAGAACAGCGTACGGCCTTCGATCCGGAGCGCGACGGCTGCGCCCCCGGCCCCGTTCGCCGGCAGAATGGCCCGCACCTCGTGCGTGACGAGCCGCTGCAGCGCGGCTTCGCTCCCGGCCCGCGCGGCCTCGATTGGGACGACGAGCATCATTCCCAGCGCCTGCGCCAGCAACCGGATGAGCGGTCTCGACAGGTCCAACACGCTCTTCCCCCGCCGCGGACGGAATCCGCCTGGGTTAGAAGCCCTTGGAGCCGCGAGGGTTCCAGTGAAATGAGGAATGGATCGGGCGCGGACCTACCGCTCCGGCACCGGCCACCAATGGCTAGCCAGCCACTGGGCCTCGTTGACCTGGAAAACGGTCATTTTCGACGCCAGCGCGTTGCGCATTCTCAGGAAATACTCGCGGTCGCGTTTTCCCGACCCGGAGGCGGCGAGGTTCAACCACTTGTGCGCCTGGATGTAGTCCTGCGTCACGCCTTGGCCCTTGTCGTACATCAGGCCCAGCATGTGTTGCGCGCGCGAGTAGCCCTGGCGGGCGGCACGGTGGTACCACTGCGCCGCCAGCGCATAGTCCTGCGGGAGGCCGCGGCCGGTCTCGTACATGAAGCCGATGTAGGTCTGCGCGCGCGGATCGCCCCGTTCGGCCGCGACGATCAGCGCCGCCGGTCCGGCCTCGGCGCGACCCACCTTTGTCGGCCCGGCCGAGTCCGCCGGCGTGGACGCCGCAAGCGCCAGAATAACCGCTCCGAGGAACACCCGCGCCTTTTTCATGCCTGCCTCGACCGGCTCGATCGGCTTTCCGCCCTATCGAAAGCGCGAAATGCCGCCGAAGGCAAGCGCCCTATTTCTTCAAGCCGCGGAAGCCTTGCCCGTGGGCGGGCTGGGTGGAAAACGCAAAGGAGTCCGGGGCGACCCCGCTCGCCCGCGGCGCAGCCGCGAATTGATCGGGGGCTGCCGCATGGCCCGGTTGGAGCCGTGCGAATTCCTCGGCCGCGAGCGCGTCGATATCGTCCCCCTCCTCGCCCATCAGCTTGTGGCTCATGGTCGCGCCGCGCCAGCGCTGAACCACGGCGGCGATGAAATCCGCATCGACGGCCTGTCCCTTGTCCATGCGCGCGCGGGCGAGCGCTTCGCTCTTCGGCACGAGGTGGCCGGGGAGCTCCTTGAACTTCAGGCGGGTGGGCAGCGCTACGCCTTCGCCGAAAGCGAACACCTCGCGGGTGCCGAGCGAGGGCACGAAGCCGAGCAGACCGGCGGCCGCGTCGGAGACGGCCGAGCGCACGATCGCCTGGTCGCGGTCGTTCGCCATGCGCATGGCGAACAGCGTGCTGCACTGGGAGATGATGGTCGCGTCGAGCTCCGCCGGCCGCTGCGTGACGAGGCCGAGAAAGACCCCGTATTTCCGGCCTTCCTTGGCGATGCGGGACACCGCCTTGCGGGTCGGGCCGAAGCCGATGGTGCGGTCCGCCGGCGCATAACGGTGGGCTTCCTCGCACACCAACAGCTGCGGCGCCGCGCCGTCGCTCCACAGGCCGAACTCGAACGCCATGCGACACAGCACGGAGACGACCGAGTCGACCACCTCGGCGGGAAAGCCGGCGAGCTGCATGATGGTCATCGGCTTGCCGTTGGACGGCAGGCGGAACAGCCCGCTCAACACCTCCACCATGGTGTCGCCGCCGACGTTGGCGTTGTCGAACATGAAGGTGTAGCGCGGGTCGTTGCGCACCGTCTCGATGCGCGTGATGAGCCGGTTGTATTTCGTCCAGCCCGACTTGTTCTCGAGCCTGCCCATCCGCTCGTCGATCAGGGCGACCAGGTCGGCGAGCCGGTACGGCACCGGCGTGTCCACCGTGAATCCCGTGCTCTTGGGGTCGTTCTTGCGGATGCTCAGCCGGTCGGCGGTGCGCACGCCGGCGAAGACTCCCTTGGCGAGCGGAATGACCTCGGAAAGGATCGCCACCTCTTCCTCGACGCCCGGCCGGCCGCGGTAGAAGACGTCGACGATCTCCTCGAAATTGAACAGCCAGAACGGCAGTCTGAGGTTACGCGGGTTCAACACCTGCGCCCGGTCGTCGAAGCAACGCCCGTATTCGTTGTGAGGATCGACCAGGAAGATGCGCAGATCCGGCCGCGCCTCCAGGATCTGCCGCAGGATGAGCGCGACCGCGCTCGATTTTCCCACGCCGGTCGTTCCGAACACCGCAAAATGCTTGGCGACCATGTCGTCGAGATTGACGTAGGCTCCGATCGTCGCGTCCTGCTGCAGGGTTCCGATATCGATCGTGCACGGCGCCGAGATGTCGTAGATGAGCTGCAATTCGTCGCGGCTGAGCAGGTCGGCCCCATCGCCGATCAGCGGGTACTCGGTGACGCCGCGCTGGAACACCGCGCCCCTCTCGTTCCACTTGATCTCGCCGAGGAGGTCGAGTTGGCCGATCGCGTGGTCGCCCGGCTCGGAGTGCGGTACGGGCGTCGATATCCTGGTGATGACGCCGATGAGGAGCGAAGCGCCGGTTCGTATCCCCAAGAACTTGCCGACGGTCGCCTGGGCGTTGTCGTGCGCTTGCCCCCGCCCGATCACGTTGAGCCGCACGGTCGCTTGGGCGCCGTCGACGGAGAGCACGCGTCCGAGCGGCTCGATCGGCGCACGCGTGGTGTCGCGGTGGAGCTGGACCGGTTGCAAGCTCGCCTCCCTGGCGTTCGTCTGACGTGGCCGCCGCAGGCCTTCGCCATTTTGCCGGCGATCTTAAGCGTGATTTCCCCTCCATCCGGTTAACTCGCGTTGACGAAATTTGCGCGGATTTCACGGCCGCCGGTTGAGGAATGCCGGACGCTAGTGCTCCGATTCCGAAGTTCGCATCACTTCGCGGCACCCTCTTGTGCGAACTTCGGAATCAAAGGAGCACTAGCAAGTATATGTTTCTAGTGCGGTTTTGGATTTGAAGTTCCTATACGGACCTTGCCGCACGATCTGATAGGAACTTCAAATCGGCGGCACTAGACGCAAGGCCCGCCCGCCGCTCTCCCGCGCAGCCTGGTTTCCGAAGCTCGCAGCATTCATGGGACGCGGGCGCCGCTTCACCATGGGTCGCGCGGCGGCGAGCCGGCATATTTATGAATATGTTCCCACATTAACAGCGCATTAAGCAGGCTGTGATTTCTTTGCGCTCCGCGCCTTCGAGCCCTGGGAGAATTCATCATGAGCGAGCGCCGGACGTCAGTGCGCCACAAGAGCCTGTTGCGCGGCCGCATCTACTTCAACAATCGCCAGTCGGTGGTCGACTGCCTGGTGCGCGAGATGTCCGGCGGGGGCGCAAAGCTCATCTTCGCCGATACCGCCAGCATCCCGGACAAGATCGATTTGTACATTCCGCAGAAGGAGCAGACGTTGCACGCGCGGGTGTGCTGGCGCAGCGACGAGGAGGTGGGCATCGCCTTCAAGTCCGCGCCGGCGCGGCCGTCCGACGCCGAACTGGCCGACCGGGTCGCGCAGCTCGAAGCGCAAGTCGCTTCGCTCAGGCGCATGCTCAAGCGGCTGAAAGCCGAGGTCGCGGCCGGCGGCGAGACCGAAGCCGCGTGAGCAAGGCGCCTGCCATCCCGTATTGGGCTGTCGTTATCGAGAGGTCTCGCACGTTGCCGTCGATGAAAAAGGTCTTGTGAGCGTTACCGGGGTGGCCTTGGTGCATGAATGATCTGATACTGCACGGAGCACGATGCTTGATTTCTGCGTGGCGACGGAGCTGTAGAGCATGGCAGCATTCGCGCACGGTTACGTCTAAAGCCCGGAAGGATCATGTAATCGCGGTGATCAAAGGCGGCCTGCATTTGGTTCCGCAAATCGGCGGGTCCGTCTTCGAAGAGCGCGCTTGCATTGAATGAATCCGCGCATGTATCTATCCGGCGACATGAAGGTGCAAGCCGGCCCTTTTTTGCAGATAGCCGATCACGCTGAACAGATTCTTGGCCTGCGGATTGCCGCGCGGGCCGAACATGCGGATCAGGCTTTTGGGCGGCGCGCCGGTTGCCGCGCCGAGTTTTTCGAAGCCGACGGTCGCCTTGATGTAATCGCGCATGATGGCTTTCCCGGTATCCAGGTCGCCGCTCAGCATGGCGTCGATGCCTTCGCGCAGAAGCGCTTCGGCGAATTTCGCGTCACCCTTGACGTGATGCTCGACCAAGTCCTTGAAGCTCTTTGTTCTCGCCATCTCTACCTCCGTTCAGCGCCGCCCGCGGCTGCTTTGCTTGTAGTCCTGCCAATAGGCATGAGCTGCATCGATATCGCGCTGCTGGCGCTTCTTCGTGCCGCCCGTGAGCAAGATCACCAACGTTTGGCCGTCCTGCCCGAAATAGACGCGGTAGCCCGGCCCGAAATCGATTCGATATTCGAACACACCTTGCCCGACCGTTTTAACATTGGAGAAATTGCCCTACTCCAGTCGTACAATGGCGCGCGTGACCTTGGCTCGTGCAACCGCCTCTAAATCCGCAAACCACGCGGCAAACGGCTGCTGGCCGTCGGAGGCCACGTAGTAACGTATTTCAGGTATCCTCTAAAGTAACACAAGTGTTACCCACTTTCAAGGGCTTGCTATCGAAATTTCCTCTGGAATCTCTGGTCGTTAGGGTTTCTCAATGCCCGCATTCACGGCCTCAGCCGCAAAATGGTGGTGTGGCTGACTTTGTAGGACCGGCCGATAGCGGTTGACGCTGGTGGATTGCCTGGTGCGCGACATGTCCGGCGAGGGCGCAAAGCTCATCTTCGCCGATACCGCCAGCATCCCGGATAAGATCGATTTGTACATTCCGCAGAAGGAGCAGACGTTGCACGCGCGGGTGTGCTGGCGCAGCGACGAGGAGGTGGGCATCGCCTTCAAGTCCGCCCAGGCGCCGGCGCGGCCGTCCGACGCCGAACTGGCCGACCGGGTCGCGCAGCTCGAAGCGCAAGTCGCTTCGCTCAGGCGCATTGACGGCGCAACCCTGTTCCCGCGGCGGCAGCCACCCCAATCATGCTAAGGCAAAGCCGAACGTGTGCGCGATGAAGGATACCCTGCCGATGGCGAACAGCGTGAAGCGCGTCTTCTACGTGCGATACGTGGCGGACCCGGTCTATGTGGACATCCTGGCGAAGCGGCCCGACGTGCGGCTCGACAAGCTCGAGAACGAGAGCGACGACGGCGTCGCCGCGCCGATCATCGCCGCCGCGCAGGCCTTCCAGGTCGGCTCCGCGCGCGACGAGCTTGCCGCCAAGTATCACGTCACCAAGGCGCTGCTCGCGCGTGCGCCCAACCTCATCATCGTCTCGACCAATGGGGCGGGCTACGACACGGTGGACGTGAAGGACTGCACCGCGGCGGGCGTGCTGGTCGTCAACCAGTCGGGGGGAAACCGCGAGGCGGTGGCGCAGCACGTGCTCGGCATGCTGCTGTGCCTGGCCAAGCGCATTGTCGAGACCGACCGCGCGCTGCGCAGCGGCACGCTCA
>WNGA01013498.1_pt1 | contig 10441 bp, 5 predicted proteins | sample 5400061 | NCBI WGS metagenome assembly WNGA01 (sample SAMN13153366, study PRJNA577476) | soil metagenome | isolation source: 100 cm soil or saprolite under grassland replicate 2 | place: USA:California | collected 2016-06-15
GCGCAGACGCATCTGGGGGCGGCGCTCGACGGAGCGCGCCAGGAGCTCGCGGGTCTGCCGCTGGCCGGCGTGGTTCTCGTCAGCGATGGCGCCGACACGACCGATGACGGACTCGGGGCGTCGCTGCTGGCGCTGAAGTCACAGGAGCTTCCGGTGTTTACCGTGGGCGTCGGACGCGAGTCGCTCGACCGCGACATTCAGATTGGCCGCGTCAGCACACCGCGCACCGCGCTCAAAGGCTCGACGTTGATGATCGACGTCGTCCTCACTCAGAACGGCTACGCCGGCCAGACCGTCAACGTCGACGTGGAGGACGATGGCCGCATAGTGGGGACGCAGCAGGTGAGATTGCCGGAGGATGGGTCGGCGGCGACGGCCCGCGTGCGGTTTACGGTGTCCGAGGCTGGCCCGCGTGTCTTGCGTTTCCGCGTCGCTCCGCAACCCGGCGAGCTCGTGACCGAGAACAACGCGCGCGAAGCGCTCATCGACGTACGTGATCGACGCGAAAAGATTCTGTACTTCGAAGGCGAACCACGGCCGGAGATGAAGTTCATCCGCCGCGCTGTCGCCGATGATCCCAATCTTCTCGTCGTGACGCTGCAGAGGACGGCTGACAACAAGTACATGCGCCTCGGCGTCGACGGCCCCGACGAGCTCGTGGCAGGTTTTCCGAAAACGCGGGAAGAGCTCTTTGCCTATCGCGGCCTGATCCTGGGCAGCGTTGAAGCGGGGGCGTTCTCCGGCGATCAGCTGAAGATGATTTCAGAATTCGTCGACCGCCGTGGCGGTGGACTGTTGATGCTCGGAGGCGCGCGTTCGTTTGGAGAAGGCGGTTATGGAGGAACGTCGATTGCCGATGTTCTTCCCGTGGTCCTCGATCCGGCGACGCGCGATCAACAGCCAGTGCTCGCGCGATTGAAGTTGAACCCGACTCGCGCGGGCAGCGCGCATGCCGTGACGCAGATCGCCGACACGGAATCCGCTTCGGCGGAGAAGTGGACGTTTTTGACGACGCTGACGCCGAGCGTCACCAGCATCAATCGGATCGATCAGTTCAAGCCGGGAGCGACGGTGCTTCTATCCGGCGTCGATGAATCGCGACGAGAACGGCCCGTGCTGGCCTTTCAGCGCTACGGACGCGGCAAAGCGCTCGCGTTTACACTGCAGGACTCGTGGCACTGGCAGATGAACGCCGCCATTCCCGTCGAAGACATGACGCACGAACACTTCTGGCGTCAGCTGCTGCGGTGGCTGGTGGACGGCGTGCCGGATGCCGTCGAGGCGCAGCTCACCTCGGATCGCGTCGAGCCGAACGACGCAGCCACGCTGCGCGCTGACGTGGTCGACGAAAACTTTGTCGAGTTGAATGACGCCGCGGTCACCGCACACATTACCGCGCCTGACGGCCACATCATCGATGTGCCGATGCAGTGGAACGGCGAACGCGACGGCGAGTACGGCGCGACGCTTCCCACCGCCGCGCAAGGTTGGTACGAAGCGCGGATCGACGCGACGCGCGGCGGAAAGACGATTGGCGCGACGGTCACGCATCTGCGGGCGGCGCCCGGCGACGCCGAGTACTTCGACGCGACCATGCATGCCCCGACCTTGAAGCGGGTCGCGGATGAAACGGGCGGCCGCTTTTACACCCCGGCCACGATTCAGGGACTCGCCGAGGATTTGAAATATACGGGGCGCGGCGTGACCACTGTCGAAGAGCGCGATCTCTGGCACCTGCCGATTGTCCTCGTTCTGATGATCGGTCTTCTGTGCGCCGAATGGGGTTACCGCCGTGCGGTTGGCCTCTCTTAGCGCGGCCATTGCCGTGGCCATCGGCACGTCACTCGCGGCGCAGGACGGGTTTTTCAGGCAGCGCGCACGACCGTCGCCGACAATCGACGAGTCCGCGCGTGTCGACTACGACGGGCGGTTCGCGTTCGTGCGGTTGCGCTATTCCGGATTCGAGGGCGGCTTCCGCCGTGACCCTCCCTGGTCGCATGACTATCCCCGCGCGGAACGGCACTTCATGCGCATCCTTCGCGAGATCACGCTTCTCAATCCGCATCTCGACGAGAGCAACATCTTCACGCTCGACGACCCGGAACTCTTCAACTACCCGGTCGCATACATGTCAGAGCCTGGCTACTGGACGATGAGCGACGTCGAAGTGCAGGGGATGCGCAACTACCTGCAAAAGGGCGGGTTCGTGATCTTCGATGACTTCCGCGGCCGCGACTGGGAGAACTTCGATCAGCAGATGCGCCGCGTCCTGCCGGAAGGGCGATTCGTCGAGCTCGATGCGAAGAACCCGATCTTTCATTCGTTTTTCGAAATCAACTCGCTCGAGTTCGTCCAGATGTACGACCGCGGCAAGGCGAGCTTTCTCGGGATCTTCGAAGACAACGATCCGGGCAAGCGGCTGCTGCTCATCGCGAACTACAACAACGACATTGGCGAGTACTGGGAATTCTCGGATGAGGGGTACGTGCCCATCGATCTGTCGAACGAAGCGTACAAGTTTGGTGTGAATTACGTCGTGTATGCGCTGACGCATTAGAACTAAGAACGCATGACTCAACACGAACGAATCGTCCACCTACGGGCCACAGAGGCACAGAGACGCAGAGAATTTCTTAAAGGCGTTATCTCTGTGTCTCAGTGTCTCTGTGGCTTCGGATGCGTGTTCTTGGTTCATCGTTCTTCGTTCCCTCAGGAGGAGCCGTGGAACTGACGCGAGACGCCACCGAAACCGTTCATCTCGACTCGCCAGACGATGTGGCGCTTGCGGATCGGATGAAGGAAGGCCGCGAGAAAATCGTGACCGAGCTGCGCAAGGTCATCGTCGGGCAGGACGACGTCGTTGCACAGGTCCTGCTCACGCTGTTCGTCGGCGGCAACAGCCTCATCGTAGGTGTGCCCGGCCTCGCGAAGACGTTGCTCGTTCACACGCTGGCGCGGGTCGTCGACCTGAAGTTTTCGCGCATCCAGTTCACGCCCGACCTGATGCCGTCGGACATTACGGGCACCGACATCATCAACGAAGAACCCGCGACCGGGCGGCGGCAGATGGTGTTTGCGCCGGGGCCCATTTTCTGCAACATCCTGCTCGCGGACGAAATCAACCGCACGCCGCCGAAGACGCAGTCGGCGCTGCTCGAAGCCATGCAGGAGCACCGAGTCACAATTCAGGGGCGCACGTACTCGCTCGATGAGCCGTTCTACGTCTTCGCGACGCAAAACCCGATCGAGCTCGAAGGTACGTACCCGCTGCCGGAAGCGCAGCTCGATCGCTTCATGTTCCACATCGTCATCGAGCACCCGCCCGAAGATGAGGAATACAACGTCGTCCGCACGACGACCACCATTCAAGAGCCGGATTTGCAGCGCCCGGTGAGCGGCGCTGATCTCGTGTCGTTCCAGCGTCTCGTGCGGCGTGTGCCCGTGGCCGAGCCGATCATGCGGTACGCATTGTCGATCGTGCGCGCAAGCCGGCCGAAGGCGTCGGCGATCCCTGATTCGATCAAGAAATGGATTGCGTTCGGCGCGAGCGTTCGTGCCGCGCAGTACCTGGTGCTCGGCGGCAAAGCGCGCGCGCTCACGCTGGGCCGCTACCATGTCACCTACGAAGACATTCGCGCGCTGGCGCATCCCGTGCTGCGCCACCGCGTGCTGACGAATTTCCACGCGCAGTCGGAAGGGATTACGAGCGATACGCTCGTCGATCGCCTTCTCGAGGCCGTGCCCGTGCCGAAGTCGGGCATGTGAACAGAAGTAAGTCATGTAGTGGCGGGGCTTTAGCCCCGCCAGTAAGAGAAGATGCAGGAAACCACGTTAATCCCCGGCGCGCGATTCGTCGACCCGGCGGTACTCGCGCGCGTCGGCAATCTCGACCTCGTCGCGCGCACGGTCGTCGACGGCGTCATCAACGGCTTGCACCGCACACCGTTCTTTGGCGCCTCGGTCGACTTCGCGGAACACCGCGGCTACGTGCCTGGAGACGACATCCGCCGCGTCGACTGGAAGGTGTTCGCGCGAACGGACCGTTACTACATCAAGGAGTTCGAGGCCGATTCAAACGCCAATTTCAGCGTCATTCTGGATGTCTCGAAGTCCATGGCGTTTGGCGCGAAGATCTCCAAGCTCGATTACGCCAAAACGCTCGCCGCGTGCCTGACTTACCTGGTGCACAAACAGCGCGACCGCGTGGGCATCGTGACGTTCGACGAGGAGATCGTGGACTTCGTCCCTGCGTCCGCGAAACACATGGACGTGGTGCTGCACACGCTGGATCGGGCAAAGGCCGTCCGTCCAGGGCGTCTGGGCCCGCCGCTCCGGAAACTCGCGGAGCACTTCGGCCGGCGGGGAATCGTCGTGCTGATCTCCGACCTCTATGAGGATCCGGAGGCGGTGATGGACGCCATCTCGTTGATCCGCTTCCGCGGCAACGACGTCATCATTTTTCACGTGCTCGACCCCGCCGAGATCGAGTTCGATTTTTCAGAGCCGTCGGCGTTCGAAGATCTCGAGAACGGGGACCAGATTCCGATCGTGCCTGACGCACTGGCCGAACAATATCGCGCGCTGGTTCGTGAGCACATCGCGGCGCTGACGTCGCGCGCGGCGGAGCATCGCATCGACTACACGATGCTGAGCACGTCCATGCCGCTTGATTTCGCGCTGTTCAACTACCTGTCGATCCGCGAGCGGTTGACGAGAACTCGATGATGTCGTTTCTTGCTCCACTCTTTTTCGCCGGCCTGGGCGCGCTGGCCATCCCTGTCCTGATTCACCTGATTCAGAAGGAGCGCAAGAACGTCGTCGTCTTTCCATCGCTGATGTTCCTGAAGCGCGTGCCGTACCAATCCGTGCGGCGGCGCCGCATTCGTCACTGGTCTTTGCTCGCGATGCGGCTTGCCGCCCTGGCGTTGATCATCTCGGCATTTGCGCGGCCCTTTCTCCGCGGCACCAGTGTGTCGGCAGCCGCCGGCGGCGCGCGCGCGGTCGTGATTCTGCTCGACCGCTCGTACAGCATGGGACATGGAGATCAGTGGCAACGTGCGCAGCGCGCGGCAGCCGACGCGGTCAACAAGCTGGCACTTGGCGATCGCGCGTCGCTCGTGTTCTTCTCGACGTCCGCCGAGGTCGCTGTGAGACCGACGGACGATCGTCCACGGCTGCTCGCGGAGATCGGTGCCGCATCGCCCACCGCCGGCGCGACGCGCTACGGACCGGCATTCAAGCTCGCCGGCAGCTTGCTTGCCGAATCGAACCTCCCGCGCCGCGAAGTCGTCGTGATCAGCGATTTCCAACGCAGCGGATGGACCGCGTCGGACGGCTTGCGTCTCCCGGACGCCACGGTCGTCACTCCTGTAGTCGTCGATGCTGGCGAGGTGCGCAACGTGTCGGTCACCCCGCCGAGCATTCAGCGCGAAGTGTTTTCGGGACAGGAACGCGTGGCGGTCACCGCGGGTCTCATCAATCGCAGCGCCGTGCCGATCACCAATTTCAACGTGTCGCTTGAAATCGATGGCCGGGCAATGCAGACAACCCAGGTGTCGATGCAGCCAAAGGGTGCGGCCACCACGACGTTTGCGCCGGTGACCATCACGGCAGACAACACACGCGCCGCGGTACGTATCGATGGAGATGCGCTTGCCGCGGACAACGCATTTCATTTCGTCTTGACGCCGCCGCGACCGGTCGATGTGACGCTCGTGACCCGCGGCACGCGCGGACCGTCGGTGTATTTGACGCGCGCGCTTTCCATTGGCGAGAGCCCGCGCTTCGCCGTAAACGTCGCCGGACTCGACTCGCTCACCGAGGAGCTTCTCAATAGAACGCGGGTCATCATTCTGGACGACGTCAGTCCGAGCGATGCAACCGCTGCACGCCTCAAGCGATTCGTTGAAAACGGCGGAGGCCTCTTCGTCGTGATGGGGCCGCAGGCATCGTGGTCCGGGAGTGCCGTCGATCTCCTGCCCGGCACCCCCGCGGCTGTTGTCGATCGAACGCGCGGCGATGCCGCCACGCTCGGCGGCCTCGCGTACGGGCACGCGGTGTTCGAGCCATTCCGCGCGCCGCGCAGCGGGGATTTCTCGGCTGCCCGGTTCTTCGGATACCGAAGCGTCACGGCGAGCAAGGACGCCCAGGTGCTCGCGCGTTTCGATGATGGATCGCCCGCGCTTGTGGAGCGTCAGATGGGCCGCGGCCGCGCGCTGTTGTGGGGATCGACGCTCGATCTGTATTGGAACGACCTCGCGTTGAAGCCGGTCTTTCTGCCGTTCGTCCATCAGGTCGTCCGGTACTTGAGCTCCTACCGCGAGCGGCCGCCGTTTTCAACGGTCGGCCAGGTCATCGATCTCACCGAGTTTGCTGAAGAGGCCGGATCCAACAGCCGCACGGGCGGCAAACCCACCGGCCGATTGGTATTGACGCCCTCGGGCAAACGCGAAGACCTGGAAGGAGATCGCAGTCGCGTCCTCGAGCTCGACGAGCAGGGTTTCTACGAAATTCGCGAGGCGCGGGCGGGGAGTCCGACCGCCGTGGCCGCCAGCAACGTCGAACTCATTGAAGCCGACCTGACGCCCATCGATCCCAAAGAGATTGCCGCCGCTGTGACTGCTGGCGCCAGAGGCGCAGATGCAGGGACGAACGCCGTGACGTTGCCGGATGAGGCGCAGGAGCGCATACAACGACTCTGGTGGTACTTGCTGTTCGCGGGTATTCTGCTGTTAACGGCGGAATCTGTTGTGGCGCATCGGCTGTCACGGTCGGTGTAAGAGAAGAGGAGCGCGATGGTGAGTCGCGCCGGATTCTTTCGTGTTTTCGTGTCCGTGACGGATTTCGTGATTTCGTGTTTTGTGTTTTCGTGACCGCGGCGAATTTCGTGTTTTCGTGTTTCTGTGACCGTGGCCGATTTCGTGTTTTCGTGATCCTGTTTCGTGATTTCGTGTTTCGTGATTGGGGGCAGGCATGCTCGGTCAGCAATCGCGCGGCGGTACCCGCTCAGCACTGCTCGACGTCATTCGTCAGGTGCGATCGCGCTGGCGCTACAAAGTCGCGCTTCTCGGCACCGCGCGATTTCTGGCGGTCACCGCGCTCGTGCTGGTGGCATCGGGCTACGCGCTCGAATCGCTTCGCTTCACGCCGGGCGCGATCCTCGCCTTCCGTGTCGTTCTGGCCCTCGCGGTCCTCGCATCAGGCGCGTGGTTCATCGTGCGCCCGCTCCTGCGAAAAGTCAGCGACGAGCAGGTGGCGTTGTACCTCGAGGAGCACGAGCCGACGCTCGAAGCCACCATCATCACCGCAATCGAAGCGGATCAAGCGGGTCGTGCTCACGAGATGTCGCCCACGCTCGTGCGACGGCTGGTCGAAGCCGCCATCGAGCGCTGTCACGAAATCGAAGAAGGACGCCGCGTGGAGCGCACCGCCATGCGGCGCTACGCAACGGCCGCAGCCGCCATCGCCGCCATTGCCCTTGCGACATTCACGCTCGGGCCTGCGTATCTGCGACAGGCCCTCTCGGCGCTGCTGATCATCTCGCGCGATGTCGAAGCCGCGGCGCCCTACCGCATCGAGGTGACCCCGGGCAATGCAACCGTGCCCCGCGGGGCCGATCAAACCATCACGGCTAAACTCGACGGCTTTCAATCGACCGAGGCGATGCTCGTGATGCGCAAAGCACCGGCGGCCGCCTACGAACGAGTGCCGCTCGCACGCAGCGAGAACGGATCGTACGAAGGCATGATGTTCGACCTCGCCGAGCCAGTGGAGTATTTCATCGAGGCGGCGGGCGTGCGCTCGTCAGTCTTCAATCTGAAGGTTGTCGATCTGCCGTACGTGAAGCGGCTGGATCTCGAGTACCACTTCCCGGCATATACCGGCCTCGCACCGCGCACGGTCGAGGACGGCGGCGACATTGCGGCGCTTCGCGGCACGACCGTCAACGTTCACATCACGCCGACGATGAGCGCGAAAGGCGGCAGACTCCTGCTGGACGACGGATCGGCGGCGACGCTCTCGCTCAATCCGGACGGCACGCTCAACGGTCAGGTACCGATCGCCAAGCAAGGTTTCTATCGCGTGGAGCTCGACGCGCCGGCGGGAGACAAGGTCGCCGCCTCGCCGCAGTACACGATCGATCTGCTGTCGGATCAGGCGCCGTCAGTGGCGTTGTCGAAACCAGGCCGCGACACCAGCGCGACGCCGGTCGAGGAGTTCTTCGTCGAGGCGCGGGCGGACGACGATTTTGCGGTGCGCGATCTGCAGCTGGTCTACTCGATCAACGGCGGCGACGAGAAGACGCTCCACCTCTACGACGGCAAGAAGCCGATGCCCAAAGTGACGGCCGGTCACACCTTTTATCTGGAGGAGCTCGGCGTCCAGCCCGGTGATTCCGTTTCCTACTACGCCCGTGCGATGGACAACGACACCGTCGAGGGACCAAAGCGGGCGACCAGCGACATCTATTTCCTGCGCGTCCGGCCGTTTGGCAAGGAGTTCAAGCCGGCGACCTCCATGGGCGGCGGCGGTGGTGGCGGTGGCGGTGGCGGCGGAGAAGTCGGCGCGCTGTCACAGCAGCAGCGGCAGATCATCGCGGGCACTTTCAAAGTGCAGCGCGATCGCAAATCCATGGGCGCCGACAAGGTCCGCGAGGCGATGGTCGTGCTTGCGCTCTCGCAAAGCAAGCTGCGCGAACAGGTGAACGGTCTCGTCGAGCGGATGAACAGTCGTCTCGTGACGCCCGACCCGGCGTTCAAGAAAATCGCGGAGGTCCTGCCGCTCGCGTCAGCAGAAATGAAGACCGCGGAAGGAAAGCTCCAGGCGCAAACACCTGAGGGCGCGCTCCCTCCGGAGAACAAGGCCCTTCAATTCCTGCAGCAGGCAGAGGAAGAGTACGAGCTGCAGGTGCAGACGTCACGCCAGGCGGGCGGCGGCGGTGGTGGCGGCGGCGCCGGATCGATCGCCGAGGATCTCGCAGACCTGTTCAAGCTCGAGCTCGATCGGATGGCCAACCAGTACGAGACGAATCAGCGCGCATCCGCCGAAAACAGCGAACGCCAGGTCGACGAGCTCGCCGAAAAACTGAAGGAGCTTGCGCGGCGCCAGGAACAGGAAGTCGAGCGGCAGCGCAGGATGACCGCCGGACAATCGCCCAGGAGCTCCGCAGATCTGCAGCGTGCGCTCGCGGAGCAGGCGCAGGAAGCGGCGCGCCAACTGGAGCGGTTGTCGCGCGAGCAGAACCGCCCCGATCTTCGTGACGCCGCACGCAGGATGCAGGAAGCCGCCGACGCGATGCGACGCGCGGCAGCAAACGGGGATCCGAGCGCTGCCGGACAAGCGGCAGCGGCCGCCGAACGGCTGCGGGAAGCGCAGCGGCAGCTCCAGGGCGCGCAGGGCGCTCGCGCCGAGCGCGCCATCAAGGACGCGTTGCGCGAAGCCGAAGCCGCCGCAGAAGAGCAGCGGCAGATTGCCGACGATGTTCGCAATCTCTCGGGGCTCGGCATCCAGGAGCGCACGTTCAAATCCCAGTTGGTCGGGGAGCGGAAGGAAGCGCTCGAGGGCAAGGTCGACGAGCTCGAGAAGCAGTTGGACAAATCGGCAAGCGAGATCGCGCGCGAAGCTCTCGAATCGTCACGCAAGCTGCAACAGGCGGCTGGGGAGATTCGCGACGACAAGATCAAAGAGAAGATGCGCTACTCGCGGCGCATTGTCGCCGGCGCTGGAGATCAGGACTTCGCGCGAAAGCTCGAGGACGAAATCAGCAGCAACCTTGACAAGGTGCGAGACACGCTGCGTGACGCGGAGCGTGCGCTCGGTCCCGGAGGCCGCGATCGCACCACCGATACGCTCGACAAGGCGCGCGAGATTGCGCGCGGCGTGGAGTCGCTCACCCGCCGCATGCAGGAACGCGCTGCGCAAGGACAACGCGGCCAGCAGGGACGACAGGGGCAGCAGTCACAGGATGGCCGCGCACAGCAAGGCCAGCAAGGCCAGCAGGGGCAACAAGGGCAGGCAGGTCAACGGGGTCAGCAGGGCCAGGAGGGGCAACAAGGTCAACAGGGTCAACAAGGCCAACAGGGCGGCCGTGGAGACGGATCGCAAGGCGGCGATCGCAATGCAGATGGACGCGGCGCATACGGCGACACCGCCGGGCCATGGCGCGAAGACGGCTACGGGTACGGCGGCGATCGCCGCTACGGCGATTGGCTCTCGCCGGAGGATATCCGTCAGTTCCGCGGCGAGATCACTCGCTGGAGCTCCGAGACGCGGCAACTGCGCGACATGCTGCGGAACCAGAACGTCGACACCAAGCAGCTCGAGGAAATTCTCCGGCGGCTTCGTGAGCTCGAAGACACGCGAAACTATCGTGACGCCGCCGAGCTCGAGCGATTGCAGACCTTCATCGCGGAGGGTCTGAAGCGCTTCGAATACGATCTGC
>WNGA01013499.1_pt1 | contig 10441 bp, 6 predicted proteins | sample 5400061 | NCBI WGS metagenome assembly WNGA01 (sample SAMN13153366, study PRJNA577476) | soil metagenome | isolation source: 100 cm soil or saprolite under grassland replicate 2 | place: USA:California | collected 2016-06-15
GGCCGACCTGGCAGGTGGGCCGAGGTTGCGGCTGCTCGGCCCGCTCGCCTGCCCATGCCCACCAGCTCGCCACAACACGGCTGCCGTGAGCGTGCGATCCTCGCCATGACGCTGCGCCCCAGCCGGAACAGGCGCTTTGGGCAACACCCTGGTACGAGTCAAGAGCACCTGTGCCACGGCAGTGTGCTGATGGTCGCTGGTCGCATCAACGCGGCCGTGGGCCGGTCGCAGCGACCGCCTGCTACATGGCGCGCTCGTGGCCGTGGCCGTGGTCGCGTTCGCGGTCGAGTAGTCGCTGCCTACGGTCGCGCCATTGGTCGCCACGGTGGTCGCCTTGGCGGTCGCTGCGGCTGGTCGCCCCCTCATGGTCGCTGCGACCGGTCGCCGTCCCGTGGTCGCCTTTCTGGTCGCTACGACCGGTCGCTTCCCGATGGTCGCCCCGCTCGACACGGTCGCTCCGGTCGTCGGCGAGGTCGCGCAGGCGACCAACCGCCCTGGTCGCGTGCTGCCACGCCTGCCGCTGCTCAAGCGAAGCATTCAGGGCGTGCGGCTCCCGCCCCAACGGATGCTCAGCATCCTCCACGCCCCAGCGCTGCCGGTACTCGATGGTCTGCTCCACCGCCCGATCCCAGGTACGGCCACCCTTGACGCTGACGGGTCGCTCGCCCAGCTCCCGCGACCACTCCGGCCGCAACAGCTCGACCGCGCGGGCGTCGGCGCGCTTGCGCCACGCCTGCACCCGAAGCAACTCGCGGCGACGCTCCTCCAGGTCGGGGTTGGCCTCCCGGTGGGCCTGGTACTGCTGCTGTTGCTGGCGGGCGTCGCGTTCGCGGTCGGCGGCACGGTCGGCAGCTTGCCGGGCGACCAGTTCGGCCTGCGCTGCCAGGTCGGCTTGCTCTCTGGCGCGGGCGAGGTCGCCTCGGCGCAGCCACCGGGCCGGACCATGCTCCATGAGCGCGACCAGGTCGCGGGCCTGCTGGTGCCGGGTGGTCGCCTCGGCCAACCGCTGGTCGTGCTGTTCGCGCCGGCTGGTCGCAAGGGCGACCAACCGGGACTGGTCGCGTGGTCCCTTGTCGATGACCTCCTCCAGCCGGTGCAGCTCGGCGCGCAGGTCGTGCTTGCTCATCCGGCGCCCGTCCACCGGGGCCGAGGTGTCGGCGGCCAGGCGCTTGCTGCCGTCGCGGCGGGCGACCGCGGCGAACTGGTCGGCCTGTTGCTTGGGGGTGCGGTCGGCGGCGGGCACGTCCACCTGCTCCCGCTCCCGGTCTTGGCGGATGGCGGGCTCGGGGCTGATGACGCTGTAGTAGCGGGTGCGCCCGATCGCCCGCGACCCGGCGACGTGCAGCCACTGGCGGTCCTCGGCGCTGGTCACCCTGACCAGCACCTCGTCGCGGGTGATCCCTTGCGACTTGTGCCCGGTGGTCGCATACGCAAGGTCCACGGTGCGCCGGTCGGGGTTGTTGCCAAGCCAGCGGGCCGGCCGCTTGTCCAGGTACGCCCTGGGCAGGGTCACCTCGCGGCCGTTGTCCAGCTTGAGCGTCATCGAGCGCTGCTCGGGGTCGAGCGCGACGACCTGGCCGCGAGTGGCGTTGGCGACCCCAAACTGCTTGATGGCGTTCTTACCGCACACCACCTGGTCGCCCACCGCGAAGCTGCGATCCCGGACCTGGAGCCGCTCGGCGCCGAGGTGGCCTTCGGCGTCGCGGAGCTGCTGGCAGGCGGTGTTGAACTGGTCCACCTCATCACGCCGGTAGGCCAGGATGACCACACGGTTGCCCTGCTGGAACGACTGCCACCAGTCCGACAGCATCGTCTCCTTGAGCTGCCCGGGCGTCTCGGTCGCCACCAGCCGCTCATGCTCCCGATACGCATGCAGCGCGGCGTCGATGTTGCCGTCGCGCAGGTGCTCGACCGCCTCGCGCTCCCACGGCTCGGCCTGCCGGCGGTTCTCGGTCAACTCACTGGCGCCAAGCCGCAGCCGCAGTCCCCGAAAGCCGCCACCGGCCTCGATCGCGGCGAGCTGCTTGTCGTCGCCCACCAGCACGATCTTGCAGCGCGCCTCGGCGGCGTAGTCCAGCAGGCGCGCGAGCTTGCGGGAACCGAGCATCCCCGCCTCGTCCACCACCAGGACCGTCCGCTCGTCCAACACGCGCTCGTCCTGGTGCTCGTCGCGGTTGATACGAGTCGTATCACGGTCCCGACCCGGTGGTGGTTGACGCTTAACAGCCTGTTGCACAAAGCCGTTTCGGGAACCACCCGCTTTCCAAAAGCCCTGGTCAGGGGCTCGATGAGGCAGCCGATCAGGGCGATTTCGGGGTTTGTGCAACAGGCTGTTAAGCGACAACTTTGGTTGTCGCTCCCCGGGTCTTCCGGTTTTTCGACCACTTCTGAGGCTTGCGGCGCGCTCCTGGTCCAGCTCGGCAAGCAGCGCGTCCACCGTGCGGGACCGCTCGAACCCCTCGGCGTCCAAGCAGACCGTGGCGATCCCGGTCGGCGCCGCGCCGAGGACCCGGTAGCCGTCGAGCTGCCAGGCGTGCCGGGCGACCCCGAGGGCGTAGGTCTTGCCGGCGCCGGCCTTGCCGACCACCACACTCACGCCCTGGCCGCCCTGGGTGATGTCCCGCACCATCGCCGCCTGGTCCTCACCGATGGTCGGATGCGCCGCCAGGGTCGCCCGCAGGGTGTCGTGCGAGCACACCCCGGTCTGCTCGTCCCCCCGGCTCACCGCGGCATCGATCAGCCGTTGCTCGACCTGGAGCAGCTCCGGGGTGGCGTAGTGGCGCTCCCCGATGGCGTGCTCACTGACCACGCTGACGGCACGCTCGGCGAGGAACCGATCGGCCAGCGCCTCCAGGTCGGCGGGGCCGACCGTGCCGGCCGCCTCGACGGGCAGCTCGCGGCCGACCGCGCACAGCACTTGGGGGCGGGTGAAGGTGGATGCCTGCGCGGTGAGCCCTTCCGGGCTGGCCAGCCGGTCAAACATCGTCGTAACCGTCCGCTCGGGCAGTCCTGCCGTGGTGGTCAGCGTCCCGGCCAGTCCTGCCGGCGTCCCGCCCGGCGTGCTGTCGTGTTCTCCGGTCTTGGCCGGGTCCTGCTCGCGGGACCGCTCTCGCCCAGTCACCTGGCGCACCAGCCGCCCCGGCTCAAAGCCGAGGTCGCGGGCCTCCTGCTGCCAGCGGCCGTACAGCGTCTCGGGGGTCTCGTGGGACTTGGCCGGCCGGGTCTCATGCACCACCTTCTGCACGAGCTTCGGCGTGCGGTGCTTGCCCTGCGCCTCCTGCCGCTCCAGCTCGGCGCTGATCTGCTCATGGCGCTTGGAGAACACCCGGCGCAGCTCCTCGGGCATCCCCTGGACGGCGCGGTTGCCCCACCGATCCGGCGCCTCCCAGCGGACTCCGAGGGTCCGAGTCAGCTCCTGCTGGTAGGCCGCCTGGTACATCGCGTCCGCGGTCGCCCGATGGGCCAGCAGGTCGCGGGAGTCCAACGTCCGCCACACGCCGTCCGGACCCTGGGTGCGGTTGGTGACGATCAGGTGCGTGTGCAGCAGCGGATCGCCCGCGCGGCTGGTCCGGTGGGTGAACCCCACCGCCAGCAGGCCCGACCCCTGCACATGCCCGGCCCCATGCCGGCCGGTGCGGGTGCCAACCTGCCCGTCCAGATAGGCCACAGCGGCGCGTACGCCGGCCTGATGCGCCGCGGCCACCCGTCGGCCGGTTGCCTCATCGCCCAGGGCGTACAGGATCGACACGTCCTTGTGCGGCCGCAGCACCAGGTCCCAGGCGGGCATGGCGTCCTGCCGGGGCGCGCGGCCAAGCTGCTCGCCGGTCCTGGGGTCCTGCCAGGCGAACAGCCGCTTGAACGCCTCCGGGGAACACTCCCCTCCAGGCCGAGCGCGCGGGCGCTGCCACCGTGGAAGATGCCGGGGGACTCGCCCTTGCCGGACAGGTACTCCTCGCGGTTCTTGGCGATCTCGCGGGTGTAGTAGTCCTCTCGCCCCACCGCCAGCTTGTGCAGGTCCGCGACCACAGGCGCCTCTCGCTACTCGACCTGGCAGGCGTGGATCTCGCCAAGCGGGCGGACCGGTTGGCTGACACAGGCCAGCATCGGCGCCGTCAGGCCCCACACCTCGCAGGAGCCGTCCAGTGCCATCTGCTGCCAGTTCAACCCCAGCTCCCGCAGCGTCGGCGAGACGGTGCGGCGCACCAGCAGGTGGTAGCCGAAGACAAGCCGCTCGGCCATCCCCGCCACCGTGGTGGCGTTGAGCGGCGCCCACACCTCGCGCTGGCGCTGCGGGCCGGTCCAGCCGGGCCGCTCGGGCCGGGCGAGCGCGCCCACGATGACATGGTGTGTAGCCAGGGCTGCCCAGCCGAGTCGAACTGGTGGGCCACCAGCACGGGCACTTCTGACCCGATCGTGACGGAGAACTCAACCGCGACATCCTGCACGGCCCGGTGGTCGGCGCGCATGATCTCGTCCGCCACGCCCCGGTCGGTGTCAAAGAAGCACCAGCCAAGCGCGCTCAGCGTCCGCGGGGTCGCCAAGACCAGGTCGTAGCCTGCTGGGGCGCCGTGCTCGCCGGCCGGGTTCCAGCCGCGCACCGCGGGCGGCTGGTCGGGCTGGTAGGCGGTGGCGATCGCGTGCTCCCAGGCGCGGGCCTGCCAGCGGTTGATCCTCACCAGCTCCGAGCCGGCCTGCATCGCCGGCGCCGGCGTCTCCGGGTCGCGGGTTCCAAGGGCCACGATGCTTCGCCTCCCGGTGCGCACCGGAGGGCCTGGCGGCATCCCCGATGCATATCTGTCGTGCTGAAAAGTATAGCGCTGAGAGGATGACCGGAAAGGAAAATGCCAGTGCACGCAAGGTCGAGCTGTGAGGCTGCTGCCGTGAGTAGCGATCAGACTGTCGATGCAGGTAGAGAGGCTGACGTAGGTAGTTGAGCGACTGTGGCTGGGAAGCTGGAGGCTGATAGAGCAACGAGTCTGACGAGGTTTCAGAGAGCCCAATACGATGCTATTAGATCGTTGCTAGATGAGTCTAAAGCATTCTCGTTTAACAAGCAGTCTGTCAATCTTTGGTCGTGCCTACACTCGCTTTCCTGATTGGCCTCACTCCCCTGGCTCGCGTCCGACTCCTGCTGTCAAACGGCTCTCCCATGTGCCGAGCGGCCTACCGGTCGGCCTCGCTGATGCGGTGGACGTATCGCCCGAACCCAAGGCGTACGAGATCAGCCGCCGCCTGGCGCTTCGCGCTAGGCGCGTTCGACCTCGAACTGCGTGACCAGGTGCTCAACGTCACGGACGCGAGCGGCCAGTAGGCGATCGATGACGTCGAGACAGCGAGTTCGGAACCCGGTCGACTCCGCGGAGGCATAAGCGCGGAACGCCAGCTTGCTCACCGTCGACGCGTCGAAAGCGGCGGGGCGCCTGATGTCGGTGATCTCGCCGCCGTGCTGCTCCACAAACACCTCAGCGGCCCGCAAGGCAAGGTCAGCGATCGGTACACCGGCCGCCTCATCGAGCGCGCGCAGCAGGGCGTGCTCGTGCTCGGCGTGCGCGGGCGTCTCAACGTAGGCGCGCGCGAGGTCCAGCAACGTGTTGAGGTCGCCGCCTTCGAGCTGCGTGCACCAACCCGTCGTCATCTCGCGCACGCTTGGATCAGGATCGGAGAACAGCGCCTCAAGCCAGCGTGCGCACTGGTTGCCGACATCTGGGTTCGTGATGTTGTGCGCCGCAACCTCCGCCACTCCAACCCGGGCACTCGCCGGGCCGTGAAGGGCAAGCTCGGCAAGATCTGCCGCCTCATTGGCTGCGAGGTGCGCGAGAGCCGCCTGCCTCCCGCCCGCCTGCTGAACCCCACCAACCGACGACCGCAACATCCGCACAAGGGTTGGGCGCACGGCGTCGAGTCGCCTTTGTGCCAGCGCGCGAAGAAGTTCTTCGACTGGTTGTGCCGCAAGAATCTCGTCATCTGCATCGACCAGCGCGCTGAAGAGCGCGAGCCCGAGGTCGACATCGTGACGAGTGACGGCTGCCACCGTCCACGCAGCACACGCGCGAACAGCTAAGACGGGATCTCGAACAAGCGTCTCCAGCGAGGACTCCAAGCGCGGCAGGGAATCCGGCTTTCGCGAGAGGACATACGCAAGTGCCTGTGCAGCGGAGCCGCGAACGCTGTTGATGCCCGCCGTGAGGAGGTCGCCGCCGTAGTAGGGACCCGACGAGCCAGCCTCGACTCTCGCGAGCTCCTGCTCCGGGTCAGGGTGCTCCGTGGCGTACCACACGACAATGTCCACAACGTCGCCCGGCACCTCAACGGCCTCGGCAACGCGCGCGAGCGGTCGGCCAATCCATCGCCCGCCCAGCTTGGCGGGAATGGAGAATACTCGGCGAATGACCTCGAAGACGTCTTGAGGTGCGACGTCGCGCTCGGAGTCCGCAAGCCCCCTCAGCACGGCGTCGAAGTAGTTCTCGTTTGCGCCGTCAGGGAACTGGAGCGCCAGCGCTGCGAAGCGGTGTGGATCTTCCTGCGTGCGGCCTTCTAGGACCCTGGATAGCTCGACCGCGCCACCCGTAAGAAACTCCCGCGACTCGTCACGGCCGTACTTGTTGATCGCGTTGAGCCACTGCCTGTCTGACATCTTTGCCGCTGCCGCGTCTGAGATCGGCGACCCTACCCAGCCGACGGTGATCCCCTGTGGCTTTTCAATGTCTTCTCGGAACTTGTCCTGGAGTTCGCGCAGCCGCTTCTTGCCGCGATTGGTGAGCCGACCTGGGTCGAACGCGGATAGGAGCACGTACTGGGCGTGGCCAGAGGCGGCATGCCCATCGTGCGACTTCTCCCAGGCGGGGTAGAACGAGAGCAGGGCTCTTTCGAGCCGAGTGAGGGAGGATGCGTCCGCATATCGCTGGATTGCGACGATCAGCTCCCGCGTCACCCAATAAGGACTGTCGATGTAGCCGCACCGCCGAGACGTCGCATTCTCTGTCAGCAGGGAAATTGCCTGTCGCCAGAACCTTCGTGGATTGGCGGACCATGCTCGGAACAGGAGGAAGGTCGCGCTGTGGTAATTCGCAAGCGGGACGAGTGTGGCCTCAAATCGCGCAAACGATCGCGGGCTCCTTCTTGCGATCGACTGAAGAGCCAAGTCAAGCCCGTAGTAGATGCCGTCGACGAATCCCGCGTCGCGTTCGTTCACTGTTTGGTGTGCCCATAGCGGATCGCGCCGTACGCGGTCGGCATCTGGCTCGCTGGCGGTCCCGGTGACGACGTCGAGAACGACCGGCAGGACAACCTTGGCGAACGCGCGGGGCGCTCCCCTGGCTGCTTGCGGGGCGAAGTCGGCGCTCCAGTAGTCGCGATCCCCGATACGGAAGCGGCCCTCTGCTGCGGCAAACAGTCTCTGTCGGCCGTGGCGCTGAAGATAGACGTCGAGAAGTTCGACCGCCCATTGGGGCCTAGCAGTAGGGAGTTCATGGACCGCCAGCCAAAGTTGGGACTGGGCGTGATCCTCGTCCTCGTCAAAGGCCCCTTCGCGGAGTGCACGCAGGATCAGGTCGAAGTACGCGCGCTCGTAGTTGGCGTCACTGAAACGGATGAGCCAGCGCAGGCGGGCGTCCCAATCAAGCAGCCCGATGAAGGGAGTCAGGAGGCGGGCGGCGCGTTCGCTGTCGTGAGACTGCATCGTCCTGAGCAGCCCGACCGCCGCGTCGCGCTCGCGCTCATCCTCACTCGCCATCCATCGCAAGATCTCGCCGGACGCGTCAAGTGAGCGGCTCCAGCCTGGTTGGGCTACGACCTGCCACGCGGCTTCGTGGCCGACAGCCCTCGGATCGAGCACGAGCCTCCTAAGAATCGGCCAAACGCTCGGTGCTGGCTGGTCATCCTGCTGCAACAGGCTGAAGACCACATCCTTGATGAAGAACCTGATGTCAGCCGAGAGGAGTTGCTCCGCGGAGGCGATGAAGTCGTCATGGTCTTCGGCGCGCTGATAGTCAAGGACCCGGCGCACAGTCGCTCGCAGGCGCAGGTCTTGCTGGCCCTGCCGCACATACTCAACTAGCGATGAGCCGCGCTCAGCGAAGTCGCGCGCGACCACGTAGTCAAGGAAGTTTTGGTGGAAGAACCTTATCTTTCCGCGCTCTTCGAGCAGCACGCCGCGTTCGACGAGTTCGCTGATGTGCGGCTGGAGGTCATCCAGCTCAGTTGCCGGCATCTCCAACGAACCCGACTTAACGAGCCGTTGAGCGAGCGCTTTCGCCGCATCCCAGCGAGCGCCTGGTTCCATCACGGCCATCATTGCTTCACTAGCTCCTCAGCGTACGCCGCTTCAAGATCCTGCCGAGACACGAACGACGCAGGCACACGGCCCCCAAGTTCGACGTAAAGGCGCAAGTTGTACGCGTTGCGCAAGAGCTCGGTCTGGGGCTCCGTTCGCGTCGCAGTAATCCTTGCAGCCGCGATGGCACCTTCGACGTCTTCGACCGTCAACCGCGGCACCTCCAAGCGCTCACCCGGCTCTTCGCCGTACACGAGGCCGCGGAGCCGATCGTCGTTCTCCAGGTCGAATGACCTGCACGCGAGCAGCAGTACGACATTCGGATGTGCCCGTGCCTGTTGAATGACCTCGCCGACCGCGCGCAGCAACATGATCGGGCGGTCGTTCAACGAGCTTGCCGAGTCCAGCGCGTCAACCACGAGGACGGCGTGACGGTCTGCGAAGGCTGCGGCGAGCGACCGCGCTGGCGCTGCGGGGAGCCCGAGAAGGTGCCCGACGCTCTCTGCGTCGCCTTGGGTGCCAAGCTCGGACACGTCGAGCGTCAGCACAGGAAGGCCGAGGGCCAAGAGCTCGTCGACTATCTCCCCGAGCACCTGGCTCTTTCCACTGCCACCTTCTCCGGTCAACAGCACCGACCGAGGCGGCCGGGCGCGATTCAGCATCCCGAGCGCCTCGGCGACCTGCGGCCGCCCGATGAAGCTCCCATTGATCAGGCCCCGACGGCGCGAGTCGCGGAAAGCAAGCGCGCGCTCGCGGATAGCGCCTGACAGCGTACCGCCGGGGACGCTCAAGGCTCGCCGCGGGCACGCCTGTTCCTCCATCAGCCGCCGCAGCTCGTCGGTCGTGACCGGGTTGTGGAGCGTCGCCTCCATCACGCGCTCAAGGATCACGCGCGCGGTAGCCGGCTCAGCATCCACCAGGGCAGCCAGCCGCTCATCGACGAACTGCCGTAGCAGCTGGTGGTCGATCGTCCGGACGAGGATGCGGCGCAGCCAACGCCATGTCATCTCATCGTCGCCGAGCTGCCAGTACGTGTCACGCAGCTTCTCAAATGCCTGTTGCATTTCCGCAGTGGGCATGTAGGTCGCGAGCATTGCCGCCAAGTCGGGCGCGTGCGAGGCGTGGGCACACAGCCTGCTAAAGGGAGCCGCCGAATGGGCCGAGACGAAGACGCAGAGGTCGTCGTGATCGGCCGACAGCTTGTCGCCGAAGTTCTGCAGGACCTCTGCCTTCCGAAGCTCAGTAAGTGTCCAGCGGGACCGGTTGCTGTTCTGCGCCTTCACCTGGTGCCACTCGCGAGCGGACGGGCGCCGAATCCAGAACTCGAATCCCACCCCGGCAGGGCCAGGGACTTCGATGAGCATCGAGTTCGCAAGACCCGCCAGCACATCGAGCATGCAGAACAGGTTCCACTCCTCCTCGTAGGCGCCGCTAACTTTGGCGGCGCCACCCCCGTGCAGAATCAGACCAGACACGACGAAGAGTCATTCTCGCGTCCCCGACCGCCGAACACTCGACAGGGAGACAGCCCTCCGGCCTCTCGGCGGTCAACTGCTTCTTCACGCCGCCAGGCCCTCTCCGGTGTGTGGACGATCAGGTGCGGCTCTCGTGCCGTCGAGGGCGCCGAGCGAGAGCAGCCGTTTGGTCTCAATGGCAAGCCGAGGGTCCCCTCCTTCGAGCGGTCGGTGAGTCCCTCTGTTGTGAGCTGGTCGTGCGCCTCGCCTGTGATCCAGAACGGCAGCTCAGGGCTGCTTATCCAACGGGTCAGGCCAAGCTGTCGCATAGTCGAGGTTAGCGCCTCAGCAGCAAGTAGCGCCCACAGCTGACGGGGTGCGAGTTGCCGCTCCTAGAGGTACCAGGCGGGGAGCGAGAACGCGAAGTCGAAGCCGACGATGAGGTGGGGTTGCGATCTGCCTCAGCGCTCAGCAACTCGATGAGCTCGGTGCGGGTCCGGCCGCCTTCGAGCCGAACCAGCGCACCGTCGACGGCCTCGGTCAGCCAGAGCGCTCGGCGCCGGTGGGCCACTTACCCCCAGGGTCCCGGCATGATCGTGTGTGCGTGATGTTGCGGTGCTGACGGGTTGAGGGCGAGTCTGCCCGGCAGGCATGGGTGCCCGGTGGCGGCTGTGGCGCGGCAGGCCGCTGGTCCGGGGTGGCATGCTACGACCAT
>WNGA01013502.1_pt1 | contig 10441 bp, 10 predicted proteins | sample 5400061 | NCBI WGS metagenome assembly WNGA01 (sample SAMN13153366, study PRJNA577476) | soil metagenome | isolation source: 100 cm soil or saprolite under grassland replicate 2 | place: USA:California | collected 2016-06-15
AACCAGTCGGTCTCGACCTCCTCGGCGAACGTCGTCGTGATGACGCCGGCGCGCGTCGCGCCGACGCCCTGCGCGTAGGCGAGAGCGGTCTGCTCGGCCTTGCCGGAGACGTCCTGGTAGACGGCGAGGAGCGCCGGGACGCCTTTGCCTTCTTTGAAGACCTCCCGCATGCGGTGGCCGGGCGCCTTGGGCGCGATCATCACCACGTCGGCCTCGGGATGCGGCTTGACCTCGCCGAAGTGCACCGAGAATGCGTGCGCGACGAGAAGCGTCCGACCCTTGCCCATGTACGGGGCGACTTTCTCGTACGCCTCGCGGTGGTTCTGGTCGGGCACGAGCAGCGCGACGACCTCGGCGTGGCGCGCCGCGTCGCCGGTCTCGCGGACCGTGAACCCGTCTTGCTCCGCCTTCGCCCAGCTCTTACTGCCGGCCTGCAGACCGACGATGACGTCGTATCCACTGTCGCGGAGGTTCTGCGCGTGCGCGTGACCCTGGCTGCCGTAACCGATGACGGCGATGGTCTTGCCGCGCAGCGCCCTCGGGTCGGCGTCCTTGTCGTAATACACCGTGGCCATCGTCGTCCTCCTCTTAGAGATAGGTCTTCGTCGTCAGGTTGCCCAGGCGCGGGTTGAGACCGAGCATCTGATCCGCGTCGATCGGCACTTCGACGAGCAGCGAGCGGCCCTTCTGCTCGTAGCACGCGTCGACGATGTCGCTGAGATTCGAGAGATCGGGCGCAACACGAACGCCGTCCCAGCCGTGCGCCTCGGCGGCCTTCACGAAGTCGATCTGCGGGAGCTTCGAGTGGTACTGGCGCTTCGGGACGTCGGGGATGATGACCTCGAGGCCCTTGTCGACTATGCCGTACACGCCGTTGTTCACGACGAAGACGCGCAGGTCCATGTTCGCCGCGTCGGCGAGCGCCCCGCCGAAGAGACGCCAGCATCCATCACCGGTGAACACGAAGGTGTTGAGCGACGGGTCACCGGCCTTCGCGCCGACGCCCAGGCCGAACGCGCCGCCCATCGCGGACCCGTCATGCGTCGTGAAGAACCGGATGTTCTCGCTCGGCCGCTGCGCCACGTACTGCCGGTCCTTGTATGCGGTGCAGACGTCGTCGAAGCCGATCGAGTTCGGCCGCCACGCGGTGTGCAGCCGGCCGTAGAACTCCATCGCGTCCACGGTGCCCGGCCGCGTCTCCCGCGAGATCTCCCGGCGGTTGAGGGACGCGGGCGCCGGAACGACCTCGGGCCGCTCGCCCAGCGCGGACGGCAGACGCTTCAGGATCTCTTCGAGGACGAACCCGATGTCGCCGCGCACGAGGCGGTACTCGTTCGCGACACGGTGACGGAACTCGCCCTGCTTGTGTCCGTACGCGTCGCGGAGATCGGTGAAGTGCCAGACGTGGCCGGCGTTGATCTTTCCGAGGTTGAGCGAGTACTCGCCCGCGTCGAAGCCGAGCGTGATCACGACGTCGTCGTTCGTCACGCCCTTCCAGAGGTCCATGGCGACGTCGTTCCCGCCGAACGAGATGTAGCCGAAGCCCCAGCGGTTCGCCGGCGAGATGGCGTTCGCGCCGTTCACCGACCAGACCGTGGGTGCGTGGAGGAGCTCTGAGAGACGCGTCGTGAGCTCGCGGATGCCCGGCGCGAATGCGGCCTCGCCGCCGACGTAGATGAGGACACGCTTGCCGCGGGCGACGCGCGGGAATTCCTCGAGGAAGTCGGAAACATCGCGCGCCGCGAACGTCCGCGGCTTCGAGGTCCAGGGCACCGACGCGTCCGCCGGACGGGAGAGGACGTCGGGATGGAACGCGATGGCGACGGGCTTCGATCGCTTCAGCACGCGCTGCGCTTGGCGCAGGCCATCCTCGAGCGAATGGACGCTGTCGATGACGACGCAGCCCTCGCCCAGCTCGGCTTCCAGCTGCGGGACGACGTTCATGCCGTGCTCCGACACGTCCTGCAGGGGCGCGTTGCCGATCGACATCGTCGAGTTCAGCGCGATGAGATAGACGGCCGGGATGTTGTGCAGCTTCGCGTCGGTCATGCCGCTGCCGCCGAGCTTCGTCGCGGCGCCGGTCGTCGTGATACAGCCCGCGACGCGGCCCGTCGCATACCAGTGCCCGAGCGGGGCGAAGCCGGCGACATACTCGCCCATCGTCAGCATCCGGGACACGCCGTCGCGCGATTGGGAGAGATCGGTGTACGGCTCGAGGTGCTTCGCGACATGCACGACGCCACCGCCGTTGACGCCCGCGAAGAAGGAGACGCCCCAGGACCTCAGGACGTCGATGAGCACCTGGTTGCCGCTGGTCTCGATCCATGGCGTGGTGCGCTCGCGTTCTTTGCGCTCGGCCGTCATTGCCACTTGCGTCTCCCTTTCTTCACGGAAATGAAGAAGGCCTCCCTTTTTCGGGAGGCCCTTGTGCTTGCGCTTGGTGCGAGGTGTGAGCCGCTACCCTCCCGAACGGACGTACGCCCTCTCAACGAGGACGATGCCAATAAGGGCGAGGAGGAAGCGGGCGAATTCCATGTCCGACCAGTGTTCTTGCCAGACCACACGACGGTCAACCCCCGATTGGGTGCGTTGTGCACCGCGCACTACTGCGGCGGGCGCGAAGCGCCCCCGCCAAGCAGATGAGAGCGGCGAAGGCCGCTCGATTAGGCGGTCCATCAGGAGGCCAGGCGCACGAGCGCCTGACGTCCGAGGATCGCCAGGCGCAACGCGAGGAGCGCATCGGCGTCGGTGAGATCGGCGCCCGTCAGCTTCGCGATGCGGCGCAGACGATGGCGGACCGTGTTGCGGTGCAGATAGAGCTCACGGGCGACGCCGTTCACGCTCCCTTGAAGGCGCAGATACGCGTCGAGCGTCTGCACCAGATCGGCGTTCTTCTCGTCGGCGCCAAGCGGTCCGAGGATGCGATCGGAGAACGCGCGGATCTCGCTCGCCGGCTGACCGAGAACGAAGCAATAGGGGCCGAGGTCGTCGAAGTGCGTCGTGCGGCCATCGCCGTCGGTCGTGCGTCCGAGCGCGAGGGCTTGCTCCGCCTGGACGAGCGCGAAGTGCGCGCCCGATGAACCCGGTTTCGGACCGGCGACGCCCGCCGAGAGCTCGTTGTCGGAGACATCGGCGGCCACGCGCGCGCGCAGCCGCTCCCCTTCGCTGCGCGCGTCGACCGGCGTGGCCGCCGCGATGACCGCCGTTACGAACCCACTCGCGGTGCGGACGACGCGGGCGTCGTCGGGCACGGCCGCCGCCACGGCCACGCGCAGCTTCGCCGCCGCTCCGGAGTGGCGGCTTGCGAACGCGATCGCCAGATACCGCGCGTCGCTCGTACGTGCCCCCTTAACAACAAAAGCCTCCCTTCTGGGAGGCTTTTCGAGTCTTCGCTTGTTCTGTGCGGCTAGGTCGTTTCGCCTCCCAACGTCTGGTGCGCCTTCTCAAGGACGAGAAGGTCGACCGGGACGATGACGATGATCGGCTGTGACACGAGGTCGTCAGGCTAGTGCGTCACGCACAGTCGGTCAATGTTTACGGGGATGTAGCCCGTATCAGTCGGCCCCGAGTTTCCACGATCCGGGAACCGCCCGCTCGAGGCGCGCCTCAGAGGCCCGAACGAGCCGCTATAGGCGGGCCTGGGTCTGCGGATCGGGTTGACCGCCGAAATACTTCTGCAGGCACGCCGCAAAGATCGGTTCTCGAGGCGCGGCACGGGCAAATAACGTCATCGACGAATGGAATTTGCGGTCGTCGGGATAGGCGAAGATCTCATCGATCGAACGCCCTTCAATGCTGGCGACCAGCGCGGCGCACTCGCGCAGCCGCGGGCCAAGCGTGGGATGCGCCACGTAGGCGGCGGCTTCGGCAAGCGACGAGACGGCGAACGTCTGCGAGGTCACGCTATGGCCGAGCCCCGAAACCTGCGGAAAGATGAACCACATCCAGTGGCTGCGCTTGCGGCCGGCACGAAGCTCAGCCAGCACGGCCGTATATACGGGTTGCTGCGCGTCGACGAACCGCTGCAGTCGAAAGCGATCGTCCATCGCCCGCGGGGAATCCTACGGGTCAGCCTCCTGACATCGCCGGCAAGATCTCCACGACCTTCGCCGTACTTAGATCGGCGTTCTGTTCTAGGAAACGGGCGTCCTCGCCGTCCACGAAGACGGTGACGAAGCGGCCGAAGGCCCCGTCGCGCAACACCCGCGCACCGAGCTCCGGGTAGCGCGCAGCGATCTCGCTCTGGAGCGACGCGAGGTCGGTCGCGTTGACCTCGATCGTGCGCTCTCCACCGACGGCGGAGCGCAGCGGTGTGGGAAGGCGCACGGTGACGCTCACGCGAGCACCTCCTCGTACGCGAGACGGAACGCGTCGGCATCGGCGTCGATGACCGGTCCGAGCGCGCTCTCCTCCGGGCCACCCTTGTAGCCGTTGCCGGTGAGATAGAGGACGACGGTCTCACCGGGAGGGAAGACGCCGCGCAAGGCGAGCTGTTTCGCGGTCGCGACGACGACACCTCCGGCGGGCTCGACAAGCACGCCCTCGGTCGTCGCGAGCAGCGTCGCCGCGTCGCGGATCTCGTCGTCGCTCACCGAGGCCGCGCTTCCGCGCGTGTCGCGGATGATCTTTACCGAGCCGTCGCCGTCGGCCGGCGCGCCGATCGCGAGCGACTTCGCGAGCGTCTCAGGCCGGCGCACCGGTTCGACCGGGCGCCAGTTGTCGAGCACGGCATCGGACACGGGTGCGCATCCGGCGGGCTGCGCGGCGTGGATGTGGAAATGCGACTCCGGGACGAGGCCGGTCGCGCGAAGCTGATTCGCGGCGGTGGCCTGACGCGTGAGGAGCGCGCCCGACCCGACCGGCACGACGATGTGATGCGGAAGCGTCCACCCGAGCTGCTCGGCGCACTCGAAGAGGACGGTTTTGCTGCCCTCGGCGTAGTACGGACGCAGCGTGAAGTTCACGAACCCCCAGCCGTACTCGTCGGCGAGCCGGCCGCAGAGACGGTTGACCGCGTCATAGGGACCGCGCACGCGAACGACCGTCGCGCCGTACGCTGCCGCGCTCGCGATCTTTCCTGGCTCGATGTCGGCCGGCACGAATACGAATGCGCGAAGGCCGTTGCGTGCCGCGGCCGCTGCCACCGCTCCTGCGAGATTGCCGGTCGACGCGCACGCGATCGTGTCGAGCCCGAGCTCGAGCGCGCGCGCCAGCGCGACCGACACCGGACGGTCCTTGAACGAGAGCGTCGGATTGCGCGTGTCGTCCTTCAGGTAGAGGCGCTCGATCCCGAGCGCTCGGCCGAGGCGGTCCGCTTCGATCAGCGGCGTCCAGCCCACGGGCCAATGCGTCGCGGGCGCCGCGACCGGGAGCAGCGGCGCGTAGCGCCAGAGCGACTGCGGCCCGCTCTCGATGTCGGCGCGGAGCGTCTCGGTCTCGAACACGCTCAGGTCGTAGTCCGGTTCGATCGGGCCGAGACACTCGCCACACACGTAGCGCTCGTCGGCGGGTTGCAGGACTCCGCACGCGCGACAGCGCAGCCCGCGCAGTGCGGTGATCTCCTTCAGTGTTGTCGCCATTTTCGTTCTCCCCTCAAAATCAAAAGGCCTCCCGAACGGGAGGCCTCGGTGCCGAAGGTGCGCGAATACGGGTCGGGCTCAGCCTCCCAAACGCGTAGCAGGCCCCGCCATGGGGGCCATCGGCATGGACATCGAGATCCGCTGAGCCATCGTCCCCGGACCGTACCGACCAGCTCGTACCCGCGTCAACCGCGAAGCATTGCCGTCGGGGCAGGTTGCACAAGGTCCGTACACTGACGCTCTTTCTAAGGGGAGGGCCATCACGTGAGCTTTCAGGACAAGACCTTGACCTGCCGCGACTGCGGTCAGGAGTTCATCTGGACCGCCGGCGAGCAGGAGTTCTACGCCTCGCGAGGACTTCAGAACGCACCAAGCCGTTGCCCGGCCGATCGCGCCGCGCGTCGCGCGGGCGGTGGTGGCGGTGGCGGCGGTGGCGGCGGATACGGCGGCGGTCAGCGCGAGATGTTCAGCGCGGTATGCAGCAACTGCGGCAAGGAGGCGCGCGTTCCGTTCCAGCCGCGCGGCGACAAGCCGGTGTACTGCTCCGACTGCTTCGAGCAGAAGCGGCCGCCAAGGAACGCGTACTAGCCGAAGCTCTTAACCGGAGCCGCGCGCCCAGTCCGCATAGTCCAAGAAGTCGAGGTCTCCCGGAGACTGCCCGAGCTGAGTGAGCAGCTGCGCTGCTTCCGCGCGGTGCTGCTGGCTGTGCGTGACCATGTGGATCAGGTAGTACCAGACCGGATACTGCTCCTTCGGATCGAGATCGGCGCTGCGCGCGAGCGTGTCGTCGTCGAGGCTTGCGACCCACGCGCGCATTTCGGCTTCGTCACGCTGCCAGTGATCGGCCAGCGCCGCGGCGTTGCCGTAGTTCGTGACGGAAAGAGTCTTGCGCCACTCCGGCTCTGGGCGACGCTGTAAGCGCAGGCGCCAGCTGCACTCGACATCGAGCGTATGCACGAGCGTTGCGCGCAGGTCGCGCCCAACGATCACCGATCGCAGCGTGAACTGCGCGTCCGTCAGCCGCGCGGCGGTGGTGAGGATCCGGCGATGCGCCCAATACGTGTAGTCGAAGAGCGTCGCGAGCTCCCGCTGTCGCATCGCCCGATGCTATCCGCACGTACGATGGTGCCATCGAGACGATCTGGCGCCCGAGCGAAGAAACGATCGACCGCGCGAACATCACGCGCTATCTGGAGTGGCTCGCGCGACATCGCGGCCTCGCGTTTGCGAGCTACCAGGAGCTGTGGCGGTGGTCGGTCACGGACCTCGACGCCTTCTGGTCGTCGATCTGGGACCACTTCGGCGTGCGCTCCAGCCGGCGCTACGAACGCGTTCTCGCCAGCGAGGCGATGCCCGGCGCCTCGTGGTTTCCTGGCGCCGAGCTGGGCTACGCGGAGCACGCGCTCGCGCGACGCGACGATCATCCCGCGCTCATCGCACGCTCCGAGACGCGCGGGCTCGAGAACTCCACGACCCTGAGCTATGCGGAGCTCGCGCGACAGGTCGCCGCAATCCGCGCCGGACTCGTGCGACTCGGTATCACGCGCGGCGATCGAGTGGTCGCGTACATGCCGAACATCCCGGAGACCGTCGTCGCGCTGCTCGCGACGTCCAGCCTCGGCGCGATCTGGTCCAGCTGCTCGCCGGACTTCGGAACGCGCGCGGTCGTCGATCGCTTCAGCCAGCTCGATCCGACGGTCCTCTTCGTCGTCGATGGTTATCGCTACGGCGGACGTGACTTCGACCGCACGGGTGAGCTCGCGGACATCGAGGCCGCGCTGCCGACCCTCCGGGCCACGGTCGTATTCCCCTACCTGCGGCCCGATGCCGCGCCGACACGAACCAGAGCTCGCATGTCGTGGGCGGAGCTCGCGTCAGAGTCTGCGCCGCTCGAGTTCGCACAGCTGCCGTTCGAGCATCCGCTGTGGGTGCTCTACACATCGGGAACCACCGGCCTGCCGAAGGGACTCGTGCACAGCCAGGGTGGGATCCTCCTCGAGCACCTCAAGTCGCTCGCGCTGCATCAGGACCTCGGTGTCGACGACCGCTTCTTCTGGTTCACGACGACCGGCTGGATGATGTGGAACTACATGCTCGGCGTGCTGCCGCTCGGCGGCACGGCAGTCCTGTTCGACGGCAGCCCCGCATATCCGGACATGGAGACGCTGTGGCGCTTCGCCGCGGACGTCAGTGTCACGTACTTCGGCACATCGGCGGCGTTCATCCAGGCGTGCATGAAGGCGGACATCTCGCCCGGTCGCGACAACGACCTAGGTCACGTGCGCGCCGTCGGTTCGACCGGCGCACCACTTTCGCCTGAAGGCTTCACCTGGATCGTCGACGCGCTCGGACGACCGGTCCCCGTCGGCAGCGTGAGCGGCGGCACCGATGTGTGCACCGCGTTCCTCCAGTCGTGCCCGGTCCTGCCGGTCCGCGCCGGCGAGCTGCAGTGCGCGGCGCTCGGCGCGAAGATCGAGGCGTACTCCGCGGAAGGAAAGCCGGTCGTCGGCGAGGTCGGCGAGCTGGTGATCACGCGACCGCTCCCCTCGATGCCGGTGTACCTCTGGAACGATCCCGATGGCGCGCGTTATCGCGCGAGCTACTTCGATGTCTTCCCAGGCGTGTGGCGTCACGGCGACTGGATCCGCTTCAACGCGGACGGCTCATCGGTCATCTACGGACGCTCCGACGCGACGCTCAATCGCGGCGGCGTGCGCATGGGCACGAGCGAGTTCTACCGGATCGTCGAACAGCTGCCCGAGATAAAGGACAGCCTGGTGGTCGAGGTGGGCGGTGAGAACGCGGAGCTCGTGCTCTTCGTCGTGCTCGCGGCGAACATGTCGCTCGACGACGCGCTGCGGCGTCGCATCAGCGACACGCTCCGGCGCGAGCTATCGCCACGTCACGCACCGGATCGCATCCTCGCCGTGCCCGAGATCCCGAAGACGCTGAACGGCAAGAAGCTCGAGGTCCCGGTGAAGCGGCTGCTCATGGGCCAGCCGCTCGCGGGCGCGGTCAGCGAGGGCGCGGTCGCGAATCCGGCGAGCCTCGGCGTGCTCGTCGAGGCGTACAAGGGAGTTGCGCCCGGACGTGTCTAGCGCTTCATGGCGGTGTACGCGCTGAAGACCTTCGACGGACGATGACTCACACTCGCGATCTCGAAGCCGGAGCGTTCGAGCATCGACTCGAGCAGCCAGCTGAAGGTGCTGTATTCCTCGCGGAGGTGGGTTTCGAGCTCCGCTCGGGTCCAACCTTCGTCTGGGTTCGGCGGCGCCGCTGCGAGCCAAGCTTCGACGATATTCGCGGTGTCGCCGAGCGCGAACGAGAACACGAGGTCGCGCAGCAGCAGGATGCCACCAGGCCGAAGCATCGCCGCGATGCGTACGAGCGCGAGTGCCTTCCAGAAGTCCGGCAAGTGGTGAAGCGCATTCCGCGAGTAAACAAAGTCAGCCGTCCCGGGTGGATGTTGATACGTGAGGAAGCCGGCGCGCACGCAGCTGACGTTGGTCGAGCCAAGGTGCTCGAGCTTGGCTCGGAGGATCGTCAGCATCGCAGCCGAAACGTCCACTGCGACGACGCTCCGGCAGAACGGCGCCGCGGCCATCGTGAAGGTGCCCGTCCCCGCGCCGAGATCGACGAGCATCGCATGAGCGCCAAGGCCGAGGTCGCGGAGAAGCGCTACGTCCTCGGTCGGATCTGTCGCAGCCTTGCGGTCATAGGTCGCGACGTACGCGGGGTCGAGATGCTCGTCTCCCGCGTGCGCGAACTCGTCGAAGAGCCAACCCGATTCCTGCCCCGTCGTGTTCATCGGCAGAGCATGACTCGTGCGACCGCTACGAGCGACCGCGAGGGCGGCGGGATGCCACGACCGCTGTAGTTAACTCGCGATGCGCTCCAGCGCCTGACGTCCGAGGAGCGCGAGCTGTAGTGCGAGGCGGTCGTCCGCGCTGCTCAGCTTCGCGCCGGTCAGCTGACCGATGCGCCGCAGCCGCTGCCGCACCGTGTTGCGGTGCAGGAAGAGCTCGCGCGCCACACCGTTCACGCTGCCGTGCAGCTTGAGATACGCCTCGAGCGTGCGCACCAGATCGGCATAGCGCTCGTCGTCGGCGAGCGGTCCGAGCACACGTTCGGCGTTGGCCTCGATATCGCTCTCCGGCTGACCGAGGACGAAGCGGTACGGACCGAGGTCCTCGAAATGCGTCGTCTTCGCCTTGCCGCCGTTGGTCCGCGCGAGTGAGACCGCCTGCTCGGCCTGGAGGAGCGCGAGGTGCGCACCGGTCGCACCGCGCTTCGGACCCGAAACGGCGACCGAGAGCTGGTCGTCGTCGGCCTCCTTCGAGACGCGACGGCGCAGCCGCTCCCCCTCGCTGCGCGCGTCGATATCCTCGTCCACTTCGAAGACCGCCGCGACCACGTCCGAGCGCGTTCGCACGACCTTCGCGTCGGCCGGGGCGGCCGCGGTCACCGCGGTCCGCAGATGCCCGTTGGCGATCCGGCTCGAGAACGCGATCGCCAGATATCTCGTGTCACTCATCTCTTTCCTCCCTAGAAATCAAAAGGCCTCCCGTGTGGGAGGCCGGTGCTGAAACGCTGAGAACGGGCGTGCGAGCTAGCTGCCGCCTCCCAAACCGTGGTCGCCCATCGCACAGACGCAGGTGCAATGGGCTTCGGGCATGGCCATGGCGCAGCAGCGATAAAGCATCTGAGATGAAGTTAGTGCCCCATCTGCGCCACGTCAACGGTTCTGCGAGGATTGCCGGCATCCCATGAGCGCCTCATTCCGCCTGGCCGTCATCGGCGGCGACGGCATCGGCCCCGAGGTCACCCGGGCGGCGCTCCGCGTCCTCGACGCGGCCGAGCGG
>WNGA01027536.1_pt2 | contig 10441 bp, 8 predicted proteins | sample 5400061 | NCBI WGS metagenome assembly WNGA01 (sample SAMN13153366, study PRJNA577476) | soil metagenome | isolation source: 100 cm soil or saprolite under grassland replicate 2 | place: USA:California | collected 2016-06-15
CCATTTTGGATTCAAAAATAGTTTGAATCCGCTCGCGTTCAAGGAGGATCCAATCATCGTAGAATCCAGGCAGCAGTTCGCCTTGATATAGAGAGAGGCTGGATGTAAGAGATTGGGGATCAAACTCAGGTCTCTCCAGGCTGGCGACATCCAGCCAGTAGTCCGCATCACGGTTAAAGGTTAATGTAAATTCGTCGGCAAGCAGATAATCATCAGCCGCACTGGAATGTTGAGCGGGGATTGCTTTGCGAATGCGCCAAAGTTCATGACGGAGATAAGCCCGCGCTTTCTCTTCGGTTGTATCGGGCCAGAACATCCCCGCCAGTTTTTCACGACGGTGTAAGATCCCTGCTGTCAGGATCAAATAAGAAAAAAGGGATTGAGCTACACGCGAGGAAATCGTAACGGATTTGCCGTCACACTGGATTTCAAATTTCCCAATCAACCTGACTTCGAGCATACCTGTCCTTTGGCTATACAAAGTATAGCAGCATGATACAGGAAATTCAACGACCTCAATGGCATCATCCTTTGAGGTCGTTTCGATAAGAACAAATTGCTTACTTCGCTTTTCCCTGACTCGCGACGGCCGCGGCCTTCCTTGCAACTTCTTCCTGGTTGCCAAGATAGTAATGTGTTATTGGACGCATCTGTTCGTCCAACTCATAGACCAACGGGACACCCGTCGGGATGTTGAGTTCGGGAATCTCTTCATCCGAGATGTTATCGAGATATTTCACCAGGGCGCGCATGCTATTTCCATGCGCAGAGACCAATACCTTTTTTCCTGATTTGACCGTGGGAGCCAGTGTCGAGTGCCAGTAAGGGAGAACTCTCTCTAGGGTGATCTTAAGCGACTCGGTGGCGGGTAGTTGTTCAGGAGTCAGAGAAGCGTAACGTGGGTCGAATCTAGGATGGCGTTTATCATCCCAATCCAACGCTGGAGGTGGAACATCGTAACTGCGCCGCCAGAGCTTGACTTGGGCCTCACCAAATTTCTCCGCAGTCTCGGATTTATTCAATCCCTGCAAAGCGCCATAGTGACGTTCATTTAGCTGCCACGCATTCGTAACAGGAATCCATTCCAGATTCATTTCCTGCAAGATAATCCAAAGGGTATGGATGGCGCGTCGCAAAACGGATGTGAACGCCAGATCAAATGTGTATCCACCCTCTTTCAACAACTTCGCCGAGGCGAGTGCTTCAGAGCGCCCTAGTTCGGTCAAACCAACATCCGTCCAACCAGTAAACCGGTTTTCGAGATTCCAGGTGCTTTGTCCGTGTCGGACAAGAACGAGTTTATACATACGGTTACCTCAATCAATTAAGAATTTTATTTCTTTCAAAATGGTCAAGCAGCTCTTCCCTCATGCGGGAAGCGATTACCGTATCCTTAGTAAACAAATTTTTTACTTCATCCAAATCTGTCTGCAAATTATATAACTCAAATACATCGGAGTATTTACGATATCCCAGATAATATATCAGTTTGTAGTCACCTTTAATCATCGAAGTTGTAATCTGTTGGAGAGCCCGAAATGAAGAACTTTCCTTTGCTTCGACGGAAAAAATACTTCTCTCTGTATCTTCCTCTCCGCCGACGCCAGGTAAGATTTTACCCTCAACTCCATCGGGGATCGGCTTGCCAGCCAAGGAAAGAAAGGTTGGCAAAAGATCAATATTGCTCGTACTTGTATATATATCCTGCCGGTTTTGCTGTCCCGGAGCGATGATCAGAAGTGGAATATGAATTACCGAGTCAAATAGCAACCGGGTATTATGCCCGGACTCCCCTCGCTCGAACACCTCCCCGTGATCTGAGGTAAGGATCAGGTAACTGTTTTGTAAAATCCCCTGGCTTTCGAGAGCATCAACCAATTTCCCAATCTCAAAATCTACATTTGCTATATATTCATCATAAGTTGTCCTGTACTTCATCAACTGGCTTTTTGGTAAATCAAGCCTTGATAGCTTATGTATAGGCTTGTTCCGTATTTTTATTTCCGGAAAAATTCCTATAAATTCCTTTTTGGGAGCATACGGCTCGTGGGGTGACCAAAGATGAAAATAACCAAAAAATGGTATTCCTAGATCTTCTAGTTTACGAAGCTCCTCCAAAACACCGGCATAAACAGTTTCATTGAGGAATACATAGTGCCAATTGTCTGGCAGGCTCTCAGGATAGTCAATCGAAAGCTGCTTATAGCTGTCTTTCACTTTGGCTTGAAAAACTCTTTCCATAAAGCCAAACAAAGGTGAGGCCGGACGATGAATATCAGAAAATAGAAAATCGTCCAGGGCCTTATACGCGACAATTGGGTCTTTAGGAAAATTCTCAGCTAGAAGCATACGATACGACTTATAAATAAATGATCCAATAGGCAGGTGACGATTAATGCTGCTATCAAATTGGGCGAGCAGTAAATCCGCAAAATCGTTTTGAGAAAATGCAGCACAATAATATTCATCTTGTAAAAAATTGAAAATATTGTGTTCAATAAAATTTCGGGCAACTAAGCCACCAAGATTTATTGCACGATGAGTCCAGGGATATGACCCGGTCAACATGGATGCAGTTCCAGTACTTGTAAAATTTCCGCCCGAATAGTGAGCATGATAAACAGTTGCGCGCTGGGCAAGTCTCTCCAAGTTAGGCGTAGTCCTTCTCGGATATCCATAGAGCGATAAGTTCCGGGCAGACATGGCATCAAAAACTAAGACAATAATATTAGGCTTATTATTTACATCTATCAGATTTTTAGGAAATAGAGACAATAAAGGGTAAAGAGCTGCCCCAGCCGAAAGACATAAGGCTGCCTTCAAAGCGTCGCGCCTACTGATAGATGGCATTAAATGGGCTCCTATATTACATTGCGAATTACTACAATAAGTATGGAAAACAGGGATAACGGTACCAGAATATAGAGGAAGATAATAAAACTATCTGAGAGCCAATTTATGAATTGATGCAGTCTGGGAAAGGCTGTAGAAACGAAGGCGATCACTATGATGCTCAATAACAAGGTAAGCAAAAAGAGATAAAAATGGTTATCAAGACGTATCGCAGAAATGAAGTAACGCAAATATATCATTACCGACCCAATGATACTGATTGCAACAACGGTACCCCGCGCAATAAATTCATCCCTTAAGATCGTTGCTGGCAGAATAAAGCACCATACCAGAAGAAATATCAGAAAAGCTAAACTTTCAATCAAACTGAATCCCAAAACATAACTAAAACCAGAGAGTATCTCGCCTGTAGTCATAAATTTCAGCCAGGATGGAAGGCTCCATAGAAACCAGCCAATTGACCAGGCGTACACCATAAAAGCAACTACAGCGAACACTTGGATAATACTGTGTGCGCTTGGAAAACGTTTAAGCAACTTTTTCAAAAAACTTCCCTAAATAATTTGACCCTACGAACGATTTCGGTAGAGGGCGTGATCGGGAACAGACTTCATTGCATGAATGTTCAATGGTAATCTTAAAAATTCCGCAATAGAAGTACAAAAAGCCTCAGGCTCGGCAATCATCTCATTGTATTTGATATATGTTACGCGCATATTCGGTTTGCGTGCCAACCAGTACTTTACAGCCCGCAGATGCTCGCGGAACTCCGCTTCCATTTGCACATCTGGTATCTTGGGTGCTTCATTCCGTCTTTGCAGCATTTTTTTTTGAGAGGCAAGGATTTCGCCAATTTCGCGTTCCATGAAAATGATGTCGTAATTTAAATCATCAGGCAGGAATTCAAGCAAATATGAAATCACTTTCACAGCTTTGCCCTGTGCGTTTTTTAGCCACGTTTTGTCACCATCCCTGAGGTTCTTACTACGTTCAATCTCAAAATAACCGTTCGGGTTATCTTCATCTGCGGTACGGAAGGAATCGCTTAGGATATCCAATCCCCCTTCGGCCAGCATTTTCATCATCATGGATGTACCAGAACGGGGAAGCCCCGAAACAACAACCAGCGGTTTGACAAGAGAAGATTCAGTGTGTGAGAAGAATTTCTTAAGCATTTACAAGTAGCCAAGTCCTTTTAAACGCTCTTCGATGTTTTCCTGTCCTTGGCGATTTTGTTCCGAAGGGGGTTTAAGATAGGACTGATCAAGATGTTTTCCGATCATTAATAAGGGAATATCGCGGAAAGAGACTTCTGGGATATTCGCAACGTCGCGGTTGGCGAATAAAACTCCGGGGACGACCTCAGGATCAATACAATGATCAGCACCCCAATGATCGTGATTGACTTCGATTGTCGTTTGAGGGGCTTTGCCGAGACCAGTCTCAGAAGAGACGCGATAATTCGGGGCATAACCAACTACCAAGTCCGGCCCGAGGCGCAGGTAAGGACCAGAAAAGGCTTCGTGTTTCAATAGAACTGAGCTGATCACAGACCTACCGTCAGGTCCAAGCAAATTCAAAAGCTTTCCCTTGATCTCAGCCAGCAAGGGTTCGACCTGTTCGGCAGCTACTTGGCCTTTCCCTTCACGTCCTTTGATGTTAAGGTAGATGCTATTCAAACCGAGGGCATACGCGGAGGTCTCAGTCCAATTTACATTTTGCAATCCAGTTTCCCCAGCATGATTCGAAAAGGTTAGATAATTATTTTCTGCAAGCCAGCGATTGAGATGTACTTTATACCCGAATTGTTGAAAACCATGATCTGACATCACGAGAAATCGTACCTTGTCTAAACCCAGAGACGAGATTTTAGTGCGTACCTCGCCTACAAAACCATCCAGCTTCCGATACCAATCATGGACAATATCGATACGGTCGCGTAAGAACATGTGTTGGACACGGTCAAGGCAATCGAATATTCCCGCCAGCACTCCTTCTTTCATATTCGAAAGATGGTAATAGAAAACCTTTTTACGTGACTCAAAAATGGAGTCGCATAAAGCGAGGAATTGAGGATCCGTGATACAACCTTCTTCCAAGGCGGTGGTATCTTGTGGCCAGCCTAACGTAAGAAAGGGACCAGCATGTGTCCACGATTCTTTGAGGAATGCTTTCGATGCTCCATAATGCCAGTTTGAATGCAGAGGATGGATCTGCAAGGGCAGGAAATATAAACTGAGCTTACCTCGTATTTGCGTGAGTATTGCTTTCGTAATGGCTGTGACATTGAACATCAGACCAAACTTGAACTTGACTTCGAAGATCGGACTCCATTGCTCGAGAGCAAGAGGCAGTTCAACGGTCCCGATACGAAGCTTTGCTTGTGTATCGTTCAAGATATCCAGTATGAAATCCACCTTCGCAGGTTGAATACCTTCACGCGTTTTGGTCATCGGCCCGTCGAGTGTCCCCGCATACTTTCCCTTCGATGTCTCTTTCAAAACAGCGACGCGTATCTTATCTTTCTTTTCATTGGAATCAGAGGTTGCGTAGGTCCCTACGCCAAGCTGACCGCGCACATCCGGCGTTCCAAGCCCAGGGATGGTCGAGATAGGAAGATCAAGCCGTGCAGGAAACAAGGCAGGCCACCATAAGGCAATAGCCGGATAAGCCATATCTGCTGCTTCTGAAAATATCGTCTTAGCCGTATACGGCGGGATAAATTGCTCGCCTACTGCACTTTGTTTTGTTGGCAAGATCGAAACGTAGGGAGCATAAGTAGCAGGATCGCGGTGAACAAAATCGAAAATGCCATGCGTTCCAGGATCTGATCCAGTGGCAATGCTAGTCCACGAGACTTCGGTTTGTGGCGGTGCACAGACCTTAAGGCGCGAATAACCTGACTTGCCTGCCAGCGAAGTCAGGTTAGGCATTTCTCCCTTTTCAGCAAGATATTCAAAGGTGAATGGGTTAAACGAATCTAACCCTATTAATACACTATGCATTATTTATTGTCTTGCTCCTCATCTTCATTTCGTCCGCGGCGGCGCATTTTTGCAATACCCGCTCGAATTTTTGAAGAAAAGATAAGCAGCAGGCCTGAAACTACAGCCAGAACCGCGGCTAATGCCTGGAATAATATACCGCCAGTATTAGGATCAATGTACATGATGAACTCCTTTTATTGAGAAATAACCTTATTCACATTATAGTTAGCAATTGGTCTTCATGCTCTTTCAAGGGCTAAGCCCTTGAAAGAGCTAGAGAGAACTATACCCTCGAAAAAGCTAAAGCAAGCTCTTAAGCTGCACGTAGTGCCTGATTTGCTTCTTCGAACCTCATCATAAGCTCTGTTTTCAACTCAGACACAATCGAGGCATTCTTCGGAACCAGATCGTCCATTGCCTCAGGATCATTTGCCAAATCATATACCTCAAAAGCATCAGTTGATTCATAACCTGTATAGTAAATCATTTTATTTGTCCCTTTACGCATGGCGATCGCAGCTATATATAGTAACGTAGGTAGCAGGTCAATGCTATTCGTTGGTGAGTAAATATCTTTTCTGCCTTGCTGACCCGGAACGGATATTAAAAGAGGGCTATGCACAACAGGATCATATAACAATGGCGTGGAATGGCCTTGCTCCCCTCTTTCAAACATTTCGCCATGGTCAGAAGTTAGGATCACATAACAGTCATCCAGGATACTAGAGTCCTCCAACGTGCTTAGCAGACGACCAAATTCAGCATCCAGATTTGCTATAAACCTATCATAGTTAGCCCGACGTGCGTTAAGACGGTCATCTGAGTCCCGACCGACAGCGAGCCTGTGTTGAGGTTTTGTCTGAGGCACCCAATCGTCCTGGAAAAGAGCACGAAAATCCTTTGAGGGTTTATAGGGATCGTGAGGTGGGTAAACATGAAGATATGCAAAGTAAGGAGGGCGCAACTCCGTACACAACGACACGAGGCCAGTAAAAAGATCATCCATACGATAGTAAAAGGGTGCACTGAGAACCTGGGGCAACCCATTTGGATAATCTTTGGCTTTCAAATTTTTGGATTTATTAAAGCCGTAAAGTCGTTCTGCCAAGCCAAATACAAGGGAAGCCGGAGGATCACCCTTCGAAAAGAGAAAGGAATCAATCGCTTGGTAGCCTAAATTCGCGTCTTTTAGCCAATCACCAGTTACCCACGGGCTGATGGCGCCAAATGAACGGACCGGCAGATGATAGTCAATATCCGCATCAAATTGATTCAGGAATATATTCGCCCAGGAATTCTGGCCAAACGCATAGCGATTATATTCTTCACCGAGTAGGCTAAAAATATTTCTCTTTGCCAACCGTGAGGCGACTTGCCCGGATTGATTAATGGCACGGTGTGTCCAGGGGTACATTCCAGTCAGTAGGGAAGCCGTACCTGGCGTTGTATAGTTTCCTGCTGAATAGTGCGAGTGATAGACAATAGCTCTCTCAGCGAACCTCTCAATATTTGGGGCTGTTTTCCTCGGATAGCCATAAACGGACAAATTCCGCGCTGACATGGCATCAAACACGATTACGATCACATTTGGCAGTGAACCATTATCCTTATACCTAAGTTTCTTTAAGCCCCAAAAGGCACTGGGAAGGTAAGCCGCGGCTGGTATGAGAGCAGCCAGTCGCAAGAAGTCTCGCCTACTTAATTTACCCATTAAGAAAGCCAAAGTATAAATTTCTGACGACCACATACAACAAGGCAACTGTGCTCATTGGGATTGATATGTACAAGAAAATCACTGCGCGCAGAGACAATTCTTCAACGGCCTTGCCAAGGAGTCCGATTTTACCAAATAAGAAAACGAGCCCAAGGATAAGAGCAACTATAACAGGCGTCCAATTGGCCAACCCTTGTGGGTAATCCTTCACTTCAATTGTCTTAAAGGAATATGAAAAAAACATCAAGTAGCCGAGAAACAATATCGCAGATGCTGAGCCGCGAATGACGAACGAATCATAAAACCACTTCCTGGGCAGGAGCAGACATATCACAACTAATAACAATAATATGGCGAGACTCTCAAGAAAATCGATTGCCAAAGTGTATGCAAAAATTCCGAAAATATCGACGAGTGACAAAAAGTACATCCAACTGGGCACTTTCCATAAAAACCACAGGAGGGTCCAGCCATAGGTCATCATTACGATAACCGCATAAACAGGTAATAGTTGTTGGAGTTTGGGGAGTCGACTAAAAATAGCCAAAACGAACCTCGGTAAATCCCCGCAATTATATCGCAAGTACCTTACGTCATAGTAAAATCATATTATGTCCAACGAAGATGCTACTCCGGTTCGCCACCAATATCTTGATATAAAACGGGATTACCCGAATACGATTCTCTTTTTCCGTCTTGGGGATTTTTACGAAACATTCGACGAAGATGCCGAGATTACCGCTCGTGAACTCGATATTGTCCTGACTTCACGTACCGTCGGTAAGGGAATCCGGGTACCACTGGCCGGGATCCCTTACCATGCAGTTGAAAATTATTTGGCGCGACTGATCGAAAAGGGTTACCACGTCGCGATTTGTGAACAGATCGGCGATCAACCAACCAGAGGGATTTTCCCGCGCAAAGTTGTCCGTGTGGTGACTCCCGGTACGGTCACTGAACCTGGACTTCTGCCTGGGGACTCAAATAACTACCTCGCCTCGGTCATTCTATCTGAGAATTCGTCCGCTACTGGACATCTAACTGCTTCCGTTTCATACGCGGATATCACTACGGGAGAATTTGCCGTTACCGAATTGCCGGTCGAAGCATTGCGCGCAGAGCTGACTCGGCTCCACCCAGCGGAAATTATTCATCCTGATAATCTCTCCCTTACCCCCACCCCTCTGCCAGAGGGAGAGGGGCTTGGTCATTTTACGAAATATCCGGCATGGCGCTTTGAGCCAGGCAAATGTGAAGAGACATTGCTCTCCCACTTCAAAGCTGCCGCGCTGGATGGGTTTGGGATCAAAAATAGAAACCTTGCCATCCGTGCTGCTGGCTCAATTCTTCAATACATCAAAGATACTCAGCCGGATGCGCTGAATTTATTAACCGGTTTGCGCTTCTACAGCCTGAATGAATTTATGGTGCTTGATACTCCCACACGGCGCAACCTTGAATTAGATGAAACCTTACGCGGTGAACGTAAAGGCTCGTTGCTCGGCACGCTCGATCAAACGGTTACTCCGATGGGCAAACGGATGATGCACCAGTGGGTCAACCAGCCACTCTTAAGTGTGGAAAAAATCAAGGCGCGGCAGGATCGCGTTGCCTTTTTCTTCGAACGTGGCATGGACCGCGCCGAAATGCGCGCCGCGCTCAAGCCACTGGCCGATTTGGAACGCCTGACAAACAGAATTATCGCGGGCCACGCGCAGCCTCGGGATATGGTCGCTTTACGAGAGACGCTCAAACATATCCCAAAGATACAAGAGATTTTGATCAAGGCAGGCTCCAAAGGAAAACTCAATCCGTGCAGCGAAGAACTTAATCTCCTGCAGGCCGCAATCGATGATGATCCTCCCGCGACGTTGCAGAACGTGGGAGTCATTCGTCCTGGTTATTCGCAGGAACTTGATTCAGTAATTGAAGCGTCGAAGCATGCGCGCGAATGGATTGCAAACCTCGAATCAGTTGAACGCGACCGAACCGGCCTCAAAACCCTCAAAGTAGGTTACAACAAAGTCTTTGGTTATTACATAGAAATCTCGCGCGGCGCGGCAGAGAAGGCTCCCTCAAATTACATCCGCAAGCAGACCTTGGTCAATGCTGAGCGGTTCATCACCCCAGAGATGAAAGAATATGAAACGATTGTTTTGAATGCCGAAGAACGAATCCACGATATCGAAACACGCTTATTCAAGGAAGTCTGTACGACGCTGTCGAAGTCCGCGCATACATTACTGGAAACGGCTCGAGCGCTGGCAAAGTTAGACGTGCTTTCTTCTTTAGCGGAGGCAGCAGCCATTGGAGGCTACAACAGGCCTGAGGTCTACGAAGGAAACGAATTAATCATTTACGAGGGCCGGCATCCTGTCGTCGAGCAGAGTCTGCATGGCGAACGATATGTTCCAAATGACGTCATCTTTGAAAAAGGCGAGATCGTGCGCGTTATTACGGGACCCAACATGAGTGGGAAAAGCACGTTTTTGCGTCAGACCGCATTGATTGTCCTAATGGCACAGATGGGCTCTTTTGTTCCCGCAGATTCAGCGAAAATCGGTCTTGTGGATCGGATCTTTACTCGCATCGGCGCACAGGATGAGATCCATGCAGGCCAGTCAACATTTATGGTGGAAATGATCGAAGCAGCGAATATCCTGCATCACGCCACTTCTAGGAGTTTGCTGATTTTGGATGAAATCGGGCGCGGGACAAGCACCTATGATGGCCTTTCCATTGCATGGGCTATGATTGAATTTATCCACAATCACCCTCAGCTGCGCGCCAAAACTTTATTCGCCACGCACTACCATGAGTTGACACAACTTGCTGACCTGCTGCCCGGTGTACGGAATTACAATGTGGCTGTCACTGAAGCCGATAG
>WNGA01013503.1_pt1 | contig 10440 bp, 7 predicted proteins | sample 5400061 | NCBI WGS metagenome assembly WNGA01 (sample SAMN13153366, study PRJNA577476) | soil metagenome | isolation source: 100 cm soil or saprolite under grassland replicate 2 | place: USA:California | collected 2016-06-15
AGCGTACAATCCAAACCTCACTCTCTTTTTTGACCGTTAAGAATAGCGCTGTGAACCGCGATGACATACCTGAGGTAACAGGAGGCATTTCACTTCGTTCCAGAGCGCAAGCATCGTATGAAAATGAAAATTGCGCCAATAGCAGTGCTTGCGATCGCATTCGTCTCTGCCGTGATGATATCTCCTATTCACGCTTCCTACGCTCCAAGCGTCTACGCCTGGACTGACAAGCCGAGCTACCTACCGGGTGATGCAGGAGTCCTTCACATAACCGTCCGGAACCAAGGCACTCAAGCTTTCACAGTAAAAAACATCACAGTAGCATATCCATGGAAGTCATTCATAGTAGATCATTGGGACGGAAACTTCACGACGGCCGGAATCAACCAAGCAATCGCGACTGGGCAGAACTACAACACCCAATACTCGTTCACGGTCCCCACGGACGGACGAGCGAGCGTGTTCATTTCCTCGGTATTGATAAGCATAGGGACGGACATCGGCACAACAGGGTCGTACGTACCTGGCTCGGCAACTATCTCTTTAGCTGCACCAACCTACCAGCTCGTCGCACTGACAACCTCCGCGTTCGCGATAGTCACCATTGCTCTGCTCGCTGTCGCAGTCGGCATGCTTGCACTAGTCTACATGGGCATACACAAGCAATCGAAGACGTAGACCCTCCCTGCCTACACCGTAGGGGGACACTCCTTTTTTCGTAAAGCTATTTGTACAATTGTCTTTTGAGTGCCTTTCTGGGCCCGTAGCTCAGCATGGACAGTAGCGTCGGCCCTCTATCGAAAACGAGGAAAGCCGAAGGTCGAGGGTTCAAATCCCTCCGGGCCCGCATCAACCCAGACTAGTTACTGCTTGTCGATGATTATCATCCGCTGAATCCTCTTGAGAATGGGCCGCAGCCCTGTCGGAAGTACATCGTGAAGCATAGCGAAGTCTCCATGATGGAAGACCTTCAGCTGCCTGCTGAAGCTTGCAAACAGTACAACGAACACTACGAATAAGATTGCAAGCTGAACGCTCGACCTGAGCCATGAAGGATGATAGAAATGCAAGAAGAATTGATCCAACGCGAGCAGGGGAAGAGCCACGCCCAATGCTAGTGGGACGGCTTTCTTCATCGAGGAGTTGGTGTGAGTGGGTACGGCGTGGCGGAGAGCGAATATTGCCAATCCCACTATCAAGAACGACAGTATCGCCCTTCCAATGGCTCCGGCAAGTGTGCCTAGGGGAAGCGCGCCTAGCCCCACGATCGCGAGAAAGGCGAGGGTAGAGGTAAGGGTAACTCCCACGTATTGTCTGGTGTGACCCACGGCTTGAAGAGTCGTGACCAACAGGGCTCCCCGGGCCGCTAGGACAGAGGACACGGAGAGAATCGACATGGTTAGCGCTTCGCCGACGTACTGCGGACCGTAGACGATCGCAAGGGCAGTCGGGGAGACTGCCGCGAGCGCTGCCCCGATGGGTAAGACTGAGAGATTGATGAGCCTGAAAGCTGAGGCCAGCCGGTCCGAGACCCCGCGAATGTCGTCGGCTGAATGAGCCGCCGACAATGCCGGATAGATAGCCTGGTTAACCGGTATCCAGAGAACGGAGAGGAAGCTAACACTGTTCACGACAAGGTAGTAGGGTCCTAGAATGACCGGGCCGAGTAGCAGATAGACGATGGCCATGTCGCCCCACTGCCATCCGAGGGTGATCAGCATCGACACGAAGACAGGAAGACTGAAGGCGAGTATAGGGCGTAGGGGGTACGTTCCCCCTCTCGGCAACCGGCCATGCCACATGTAGATGGATAGGAGGATAGTTACCATGCCTCCTATTGCCAAGCCTGCGATGACCCCGAGGACTCGCAGACCTAGATAGGCTAGAAACAGTCCGAGTCCTCTACTGAGAGGAACATAGAGCAGGTTCTGGTAGAGCGTCTGGGCGTATCGGCCGACACCGATGAAGAATGCGGCATATAGGAGCATCAAGTCGGCAAAGAGGGCCGAGACAAACGTTACCAAGAGTAGGTCCGTGGGATCTATAGCGCCGAGGAGGAAGCTGCTCAGAAACGGTGAGAACGCAGCAGCAATTATGAATACGGGAATGACTATGGCGAGTGATAATCTGAGAGTAGTCCTTGCGACGCCACCTGCGGCCTCGGGGTTTCCCGACGCGATGCTTCTTGAAATGAACCTGGTGGCGGCGGAAGGAAATGAACCGGATACGACGCCTACAAACAGTGCCTGGATGAGCGCAAGCACTGCGAACAGGCCGACCTCTTGCTTGCTCAATACACGGGCGAGTAGAGCATAGAAAACCAGGTACGTGATGTACAGGATTATCTGCTGGCTTGTTAGATACGCAGTACCCCTCGGAACATTGTATAGCTCAGCGTCCTTCGTCAATGGACTCCGCGACGAGCCTCAACGCAAATGCCTCTTCTAGATTATGTTTAGCTCAAAACAAGACTAGCATGGATCCGTACGAGACATATCATCTGAAGTGTTCGTATCCGCGAGGCTCTATGGATCTTATCCTTGCGTCGAGCTTAGCGATGACTTCTCCTCTCCCTCTCTCCACGTGGCCTATCTTCAGTAAGGATGGGACTCTGCTTCGAACGGAGGCAAAGCTAGCCCTTTTGATAGTTATGACAAGCTCGTACTCCTCGCCCCCAAACAGCGCCAAGTCCTCCCTGGATAGGTGGTGCTCTCTCGCGAAGACCTCCACGTCTGCTGCTACAGGGATATTGTCCAGGACTATTTTCACCTGGCTAAGCCGGGCGATCTCGTGAAGGCTCCAGGCTAGACCGTCGCTCGAATCGATAGAAGAACTGACAGCTCCGGTTTGGGCCAACTCAAGCCCTGCCCTGAGTCTTGCCACTGGATGCAGAATCGAGCTGACTAATCCCGAGAATCTGCGTGCTCGAAGTTTCTTCGAGAGAAGAATTCTGAGTCCTGCGTTGGTCTTCCCAAATGGGCCTGTGACGGCAACTATGTCCCCGGGTCTTGCACCATCTCTTGGAAGAATTGCTCCCTGCTCTCCAAATCCAATACCGATACAGTCGATGACGAGATCGTCGGACTGTCCAGTATCGCCGCCGATTATCCTGCAACCATACTCCAGTGCACCTTTAGACAGTCCGCGGGCTATTTCCCGCACGGTCGCACGTGTTACGGGAGGGATAAGTCCGAGAGAGACCAAGAGCGCTTTGGGCTGGACGCCCTTCGCGGCGAAATCGCTTACCGTGGCGACGACTGCTTTTCGGGCTGCCTGGTTGAGCGTCATGCCTGGTGGGATGTCGGTACTCCCTACCAGCATGTCTGTCTTGATCACAACGAGTCTACGATCCGATATTGGGAGTGCGGCGACATCCTCGTCAAACCCTAGTGGAAGCGGCGGTCCGGAGTCAAATCGTCGTTTGAAAAAATCGATTATCTCGCGTTCTGTAAGCCCTTTCTTTCTCATCCGGTGTCGAGTTAGGCCGTTGCATTGTAGAGCTTTAAGTCGAGGGAAGAACTCCGTTTGCCCGTGCCTCGGTGGCTCAGCCTGGTAGATGCGTCTCGCAGCAGACAGCATCCGCCTCGTAAGCGGAAAGGCAGAAAGACATGCCCCGCAGGGTCGCGGGTTCAAACCCCGCCCGAGGCTCCAACTCTAAAGGGCCCATGTCGATGATTGGACGAGCCAGCTCAGCCAAGGACTCTCCGGGGAGTGATCCCAGCCGAATCTATTCCAAATATTCTGAAGATCGTGGCGGTCAGATCGAGGCTGTCACCGTTCACTTGACTTCAGGGTTGAAATCGACTATTATCCATGGCTGAGATCTTTCTTCTGAGCCTTCGCGTGGGATCAACGAATGAGTAGCGCATCAGATTTCAAGGAAGCAACTTTCATTGTCGGAAGGCTGGTTCGGATTTCGAAACGAAAGGCAGAGATAGAATCCGAAGATGAGGATGGAGAGTTATCTCTACTGAAGCTGAAATTGGCCGATGATGTGAACATTGACATTGACACGATAGGTGAAGACATCAAAGCGGTCATAGTGGACGGAAAGGTCGCGCGGATAACTCCCATAACCGGAGGTCCTGCCGAAAATCATGAAAAATCCGTCGCATAGTATCAGTTTAGTCTGAGGGACTTCTTCAACCTCGACTCAATCTTCTCAAACGTCGAGACGGGCAGACGATATTATAGAAGCGTGAACCCCGAACAGCTACAAGAAATGGAATCAAACTGAATAGCTAGGGTCGCAATCTCCAATTGACTCCTGAGTGAGATTCTAGACAGGGCCGGTCAGAACGGTGATGGTCTGGGAGGTTGTGATGCTCTGACCATTCGCGTCTGTGACCGTTAGGGTCACAGTGTAAGTTCCTGGAAGCAAGTACGAGTGACTTGTTGACTGACCACTGCCGGAAGACCCGTCACCGAACTCCCAGCTATAGCTGTATGGCTGAGTCCCACCGCTGGCGCTAGCAGAAAATGTGACAGGCAAGAGCGGCAGCGGACTCGACGGGCTGTAGGTGAAACTTGCAGAGAGTTGGGAATTGACTATTACTGTCTGAGACGATTTCGCGACACTGCTTCCTCCGTCAGTGATCGTTAATGCTACAGTGTAGGTGCCGCCTGACTGGTACGTGTGACTGACCGAGCTCCCGGAGGATGTTCCTCCGTCACCGAAGCTCCAGGAGTAGGTGTAGGGGGAGGTTCCTCCTGACGCTGAGCCGGTGAATGAAACGGTTTGTCCTACTTGTGGAGATGACGGACTATAGGTGAAGCTGGCAGACAGCGGAGGCGGTGGGCTGGTGACGGTGACAGTCTTCTGAGAGGATACCGTCTGTTGAGGTGAGCTGCTATCCTTGACGCTGAGGGTAACCGTGTACGATCCAGCTGACGAGTACGTGTGGGTTACTGACGACCCAGTTCCGGTCGACCCGTCGCCGAAGTTCCAGCTGTAACTGTAGGGTGACGTTCCTCCACTGGCGGAGGCGCTGAATGACACTTGCTGGCCAGCCTGCGGCGAGGATGGACTGTAACTGAAGCTCGCGCTCAGAGGAGGAGGCGGACTGGACACAGAGACAGTTTGCTGAGACGTTACTGTCTGCTGGGGCGAACCACTGTCCTTGACAGTCAGAATGACGGTGAACGACCCGGCAGAGGAGTAAGTGTGACTCACAGACGACCCGGTTCCAGTAGACCCATCACCGAAACTCCAAGAGTAGCTGTACGGCGAGGTTCCACCACTAGCAGAGCCTGTGAACGAAACAGTCTGTCCCGCCTGCGGGGAAGACGGACTATAGTTGAAGCTGGTTGTCAGCGTTGGAGGCGGGCCGCTGACTGTAACGGTCTGCTGCGAGGTCACCGCCTGTTGAGGCGAACCACCGTCCGTGACAGTCAAGGTGACAGGGAAAGACCCAGCAGATGGGTAGGTGTGGGTCACAGTGGGACCCGTTCCTGTGGATCCATCTCCGAACGACCAGCTGAATGAATACGGAGTCGTCCCGCCAGCAGCGGAGGCGGTGAACGTGACCTGCTGTCCAACCTGAGGCGATGAAGGACTGTAAGTAAAGCTCGCAGACAATGGAGGAGGCGTACTAGATACAGCGACCGTCTTCTGTGAAGTCACCGTCTGCTGTGGTGAGCCGCTGTCTCTGACCGTCAACGTGACAGTGTATGAACCTGCGGACGAAAACGCATGAGTCACCGACGAACCTGTTCCGGTCGAACCGTCTCCAAATGACCAACTGAAAGTGTAGGGAGTCGTTCCGCCAGTGGCGCTGGCCGTGAACGTGATTTGCTGTCCAGCCTGGGGTGAAGATGGACTGTAGCTGAAACTACCACTCAGAACAGGAGGCGCACTGGAGACAGTTATGGATTGTTGGGTTGTCGTTGTCTGTTGAGGCGAGCTACTATCCTTGACGGTCAATACAACTGGAAATGATCCTGTTGAGGAATATGCGTGAGTTGCTGACGATCCTGTCCCCGTGGACCCGTCACCGAAACTCCAAGAATAGCTGTACGGCGAGGTTCCTCCTGACGCTGAGCCGGTGAATGAAACGGTTTGTCCTACTTGTGGAGATGACGGACTATAGGTGAAGCTTGCTGTCAGCGCCGGCCGTGGACTAGTGACCGAGACAGGCTGCTGGTAAGACGTGGTTTGCTGCGGCGAGCCACTGTCCTTGACCGTCAAAACCACGTTAAACGTTCCAGCCGCAGTATAGGTATGACTCGCCGAAACGCCTGTTCCAGTCGATCCATCACCGAAGTTCCAAGTGTAAGAGTAGGGAGCTGTTCCACCGGTCACGCTTGCGGTGAATGTGACCTGTTGTCCTGCCTGGGGAGAGGATGGGCTGAATGTGAAGCTGGCAGACAGCGTGGGCGGTGAGCTCGTGACAGTGAATGTCTTCTGGGAAGTTATTGTCTGCTGTGGTGAGCCGCTATCCTTCGCTGTCAGTGTTACGGTGAATGATCCTGCTGACGCGTAGGTGTGTGTTACAGGAGATCCTGTTCCAGTTGATCCGTCTCCGAAGGACCAGCTGAACGAGTATGGACTCGTTCCACCACTAGCCGACGCTGTGAAGGTCACCTGCTGTCCTGCTTGAGGCGACGAAGGACTGTAAGTGAAGCTGGCTGTTAGAACAGGAGGCGGACTGGACACGGTTATGGATTGCTGAGATGTTGCCGTTTGTTGAGGCGAACTGCTATCCTTGACGGTCAAGATCACATTGAACGTTCCTGCTGATGAGTAAGTATGTGTAGTAGACGAGCCTGTCCCTGATGATCCGTCTCCGAAGCTCCAGCTGAAACTATAGGGACTAGTCCCACCACTGGCCGAGGCTGTGAACGTTATTGTCTGGCCTGTTGTGGGCGTGGTGGGGCTGTAGGTGAAGCCTGCTGTCAGTGCGGAGCTGGAGGAGGAGAGCCTCCACGCGCTGAGAGGATGAATCTCCCAGCCGGAAAAACTATGCCAGCTGTCAGGGACGTGTACATCATCCCAGAAGACAAAACCCTGAACATCAATAATACTCCCAGACGTAGGCGCGGATGGAGCAATACCGCTCTCTTCCCAATTCATGTCGATCTCTGTGTGGACCTTATGCATCGTATCAGGATATGTAGAGCTGCAGGCAGGCGCAAGATTCGCATTGCATGAGTTCCAAGTTATGTCACAGACGCCAGGGTAGAGGCTCCCACACTCATCATTGCTGGGAGGGACAGGAACTTTGACTCTATGGATCTCGACGAGTGTTGGTAGAACTGTACCGTTGGCCAGAGTGACGGTGCATGGTGGACTCGTGGATCTCTTCTGGAAGGGCCAGGACGAGGAGGGCGGGCTTGTACCCGGGGGCTTAGAGCCTTCCAATGGTAAGGCTCCTCCGCTGTAGTCGGCTCCTGCGTTAGGTTGTGTCTGGGTTGGGTTCGGAACACCTCCGAGATACTGCTCCATGGTTAACACCACGGCGTTGCAGTTTGTTGCTGGGTTCCAAGAGGGCGACGTTGCCTGTTGGGCTAGTGGAGAAAGACTCGTAGCTTGAATCCTGATCGGGCCTATGCCGGCTGTCAACTGAGCAACAACCAATAAACCAATGACCAGTGGTACGGTAACCGCAAGCGCGGTGGCCCGGTTTCCCCTAGCGAGCCGAAGCATGTTCACGGCTGGCCTCACTCATCCGAGCATCAGGATGAGCACCGGAGTATTTGACGAGTCTGTCCACAATGTGTTAGGAAACCGCACATTCGAACAACCGTGTTCGGATGGAGTACAATAGAACACTTCAGCTACCCTGCCGTACTTGGTATTGCGAAATCTATAACTCGATACTTTTTTGAACCATGCTGTGCCTCGCGCTCGCGAGAGGCCTTGTATGGTTGACCGTTGGCACCCAAAGACGAGGGGACACGCAAAAGATCAGTTCAGGACAGCGGCAGATAACCAGATTTGGAAGAATCCTGCTAACCATGCTTGCGCGCTTCGGATTGAGACTACAGATATGAGGAGACGGGGCTGCGGGATCGCTACCCGGTGCCTATAATCTAGCGGATCCTACCCTGATGTCGAGTCTCCGCCGGCCTCCAACTCTTTACTCCATTAGTTTGAGTGCCTAGCTGTAGATAGAAACAGATAATGGTTCGCCACACCCCGGCGATCCAATGATCGTTCGCTGCAGACAAACAAGACTCGACTCGACCACATCAGATCATCAACAGATGGACGGTCGAAGGTCCTTAACTTGGCATGTCAATCGTCTGTTTTCAGACGAGAGGGCTAGGTGACGTTGACTGTCACGGTCACGGAGTGGGATACTGTCCCGACTATCCCTGTTACGGTCACAAGATAAGTGCCGGGGGTTGTCTTCTTCAACGCTGTTATTTTGAGAGACGATGATCCTGATCCGTCTGGAGCCAACGTGACTTGGCTAGGGTTCAGTAACGTCTTAAGGTTGATGGAAGAGTCAGATTGGGTCAGGCTTACGGTCCCGGTGAACCCGTTAACGCTGGATAGGTTGATGCTGACTGTTGCCGAATGACCGTGTACGATCGTAATCGAGCTGGGGAGGGCGGAGAGCGTGAAGTCCACCATTCTTACAGCGATGTTGGTGGAGTGAGACAGCGAACCACTAGCACCAGTGACCGTGACAAGGTATGTCCCGATGGTCGGAGAGGTGAAAGTGCATGTCGAATTGGCGGATCCAGCGGCAATCAGAGTGAGGCTACTTGGGCTACACGATATTGTAAGGCCAGTCTTGTCCGTGGAGGTTGACAGCGTAACTTGGCCGGAGAAACCGTCCAGGGTATTGAGGCTGACCTTTGTGCTGCCGGAGGGGCCGGCCAGAATTGTCAAAGAGCCTGGGTTGGCAGAAATTGCAAAGTCAGGCTGGGGAGGCGGGCTGACGTTGACCGTGCGAGTTGCAGTGGTGCTGGCACTGGCTGAGTCGTGGACTGTCAACTGGACAGTGTAACTTCCCGCAGAATAGGAATGGGTTACAGGGTTGCCTGTTCCTGTGGTGCTGTCTCCGAAGCTCCAGCTGAAACTATAGGGACTCGTCCCACCACTGGCCGAGGCTGTGAATGTTATTGTCTGGCCTGTTGTGGGTGCGGTCGGGCTATAGGTGAAGCCTGCTGTCAGTGCGGAGCTGGAGGATGAGAGCCTCCACGCCGCTAGGGGATGGATCTCCCAGCCTGAAAAACTATGCCAGCTCTCAGAGACATGAGTATCATCCCAGAAAACAAAACCCTGAACATCAATAATACTCCCAGATGTAGGCTTAGGAGGAGCTATGCCGTTCTTCTGCCAGTACATGTCAATCTCTGTATGGACCTTGTGCATCGTGTCAGGATACGAGCTTGCACAATTGGGCGCGAGGACGGCGTTACAGGAGTTGAATGTTATGTCGCATATGTTGGCAAAGACGCTTCCACACTCATCATTACTGACAAACCCAACCTTCACGCCATGGATCTCGACGAGTGTTGGTAGGACTGTACCGTTGGCCAGGGTGACTGTGCATGGTGGACTCGTGGATCTCTTAGAGTAGGGCCAGGATGTCGACGCCGGGTTGGTTCCCGCAGATTTCGCGCCCTCCAACGGCAGGGCCCCGCCACTGTAGTCCGCACCCGCGTTAGGCTTCGTCTGCTTTGGGTTCGCAACACTCCCAAGGAATTGCTCAAGAGTCAGAACCACAGCATTGCAGGACGTCGCTGAGTTCCAGGATGGTGAAGTGGGTTGAACTGAGAGAGGCGAAACGAGGTTGATGGTTCCAGGGGTCAATAAATAGCCAACCGTTCCACCAGATGAAATTACCAGCGAAATAATTGCGACGACGAGGGTCTTACTACCGACCGGAGAGATCCGCTTCAAAAATTCGTCCCAACCGTGACGGCCCTAGCGAGTAAACGGTCTTTGAGATCCAGTCTCGTTGGTGAGGGTTTTCTCAGGCTGCATACTCTGTAAGATACTTGAATGTTCGTTGTTGAGAAAGAAGATGAGAGCGGTATTCCTGCGGAGTGTTGTAATTTCAGGTTCTTACCTGCGTTCACGTCCCGGCCTATTCGAATATTTAGGAGTTAATCTTATTTTGATAGATCTTGGTATCTTCGGGTATCCGATAGCTCTTGGGGACGATCAAAGACGGTGTTGCTTGCAAAGGTCAGCTGACGGGAGAGTCGTTCATTCTTGCTGGCCAATTTGAAACTGTCGCAACTGACCCGATCCTAATCTAGTCTCGGACGGTGTTCTTCGTATGCAACTTTACTACTGGACAACAAGCCATCAATGAGTACAATCATCAGGATTCCCACGATGATTATTAGAAGGAGGGATTGGGAGTGAGATGCCCAGAACCCGGTGAGGGACTGAAAACTTTGAGCGAGAAGAGTAATGGGGGTAGTGGTTTCGAGGGCTGCATAGGTGTATCCGCCCTCATGCAACTGGCCGTTTCTCAT
>WNGA01024750.1_pt1 | contig 10438 bp, 12 predicted proteins | sample 5400061 | NCBI WGS metagenome assembly WNGA01 (sample SAMN13153366, study PRJNA577476) | soil metagenome | isolation source: 100 cm soil or saprolite under grassland replicate 2 | place: USA:California | collected 2016-06-15
CGCTTCGTCGCTGCCGGCCGGGATGACATAGCCGGTGCCGCTTGCACCGGCTGCGCCAGCGTCGTTGACGATCGCCTCGATGCTGCCGGCCGGGACGACATAGGCGGTGCCGCTCGCACCACCCGCCGCAGCCGAGGCCACACCTGCACTGCCGGCCATCGCCGCGACGGCCACGGTGAGGACGGCCGCCGTCTCGCGCAGCCCCTGCGCCTCCACCTCCGAGCCTTCGATCGCGCGCTCGAGCTCGTCCGGGTCGAAGACGAGCGCGAGTTCCTCTCCATCCGCCGACTGGAGCGTCCGCTCGAGGTCGGATCGTTCCAGGATCATCCTCATCGCTTCCGTTGCCCCGCCTACGCGGACGACGTCGAACGTCAGCTCCACCGGCCCGTCGACGTCGCGCAGCGCCTCCTCCGCCGCGGCGCGGCGGATCAGTAGCGCCGGACGCGCGATGGGGGCGGTCGCGGCACCCTCTGCGAGCCGCGCGCGACTCTGGATCTCATTCATCGTTTCTCCTTCCGCGGGGAAACCCCGTTCGATTTTGTCACCGGTGCGACCCGGACGCAACGATCCACCAATTGCGGCGCGTGAGCGCCTGACCGCAACCGTCTGTGGTTCGATCGAGGCCTCCGTTGTGCCTCATCGCAGTCCTGTAGAGGTGCGTGCGGCGCTGGCGCCCGATCCCTGCGGCGTACCTAGCTTGATCAGGCGGCGCACACTCAACCGCAGCACATCAACCGCGACGATCTGCCGAGCATGAGGGCAGTCCACGGGAAACCAGACTCCGAAATACACCTTCCCACTCTGGAGATACATGGCGAAAAGCCGGCCGTCCTAGCCGGGAACCTCCTTCCTTCCCTTTCACTAGACGGAGGAGCCCGGAGCGATCTTCCTGGGTGAGAGGACACTCCGACTGCGCGCACAAGGCCGAAACAGCCCTGACAAAAGTGACAGGACATAGCCGACCGGAAGGTTATTTTTGGTCTCTCCGGCCCCGCTGAGCTTTCCTTCCACTTGCTGGATGCCGGCTTTCGCGCCAGCCTTCGCGGCGTCGTAGATGCCCGCCCCCGCTACGCCGATCAAGCCATCCCCTCGGACAGGGGCGCAATCCGAACCCGCTCCGGCTTTCGTATCGGCGTTCGATTCGTCTTGACGACGTCCTCGAAAACGGTCGGCGCGCGCAAGATGCGGCCGGCGCCGACCGCGCACCACGACAGCTCACCGTCCTCCTTGACGAGCTTGTAGAAGTCGAGAAGATTCTCGCCGAAACGAAACATGTGGGAGACCGTCGTTTTAGCGCGTCGCGCGCACGCACGTCGCCGCTGTCGGCGACGGCATCGATGCGGAGCTTGCGGCGCCGCTCCGTGAGCCGGATTGTGCGCGCGCCGCGAGGAATCGGCAGCGTCGTCTCCAGCACGCGCGCCTCGAGGTCGAGACGGTTGGGAGGCAATTCGGCGACTCCGTGCGACGCGATCGTGCGCGCGAAGTCGACGGGCTCGCCGCCCGCGCCTCGCAGTGGGATGTCTGCGACGAGGGTCACGGTGTTCGAATTCGCACGCCGATGTGCAAGCTATCTACGATGAGTGAGATCACGTACAGCCGGCTCGTCCCCGCAGACCTCGAGCGGATCGGCGAGATCGATCGAACCGAACGAATCGACACCCTGTACGTCCAGCACGGCGACCAGCTCGACCGGCGGTTCGGCGATTTCAGCGCGCCGGCGTGGTTCAGCGAAGGGGAGGGCGAGCACTCGGTCGCTCACCAGCGCGCCGAGTGCGAGCGCCATCTCGCCGCAGGTGGAATTGCACTGGGAGCGTTTGCGAATGGCCAACTCGTGGGGATCGGGATTGTCAGGCCGCACATCCGGCCGGGAATCGCGCAGTTCGCCTTCCTCTACGTGAGCAACGGGCGCCGAGCTCAGGGCATCGGCCAGCACCTCAGCGAGGAGCTCGAACGCCTGGCCCGCGAAGGGGGCGACACGACAATGGTCGTCTCTGCAACGCCGTCTCTGAACACCGTGCGCTTCTACCTCCACCGAGGCTTCGAGCCGACGGCGGAGCCACTACCGGAGCTTTACGAGCTCGAGCCCGAGGATGTGCACTTGCAGAAGCCCCTGTAATTCGCGCTTTGCGTAAGGCTCACCCATTCGAGCCGATGTTCGTATGAGCGTTCGTCTCGTCTTGACGACGTCCTCGAACACTCGGAGCGAGGCAGCTCGGCGACCCCGTGCGAGGCGATCGTGCGCACGAAGTCGACCGGCTCCTCGCCCGCGCCTTGGAGGAGAAGCTCTGCGACGAGCATGTTGTCAGCCTTCCGAAAACGAGTGGGCGTAGAGAAGCAAGCTCTGATGCATTCCAGGAGGATCGGTCGTCGGAGGTTTGATCCGCCTCAGCGCCGCTTGCCGACGGCGGGCGCGCTGAACTCGCCGGCGCCCAGTTCGTTCGTCGCCCGCACGATGTAGGTGTAGGCGATGCCGCGAACGGCGCGGCGGTCGTCGAACCGCCTGGCCGCCGTCCGCGCGACAAGCCGTCTCCGGCCGCCACGCCAAGACCGCCAAACCTCGTAGCCGGACGCCCCGGAGACTGCCCGCCAGATCAGGACGATTCGATCGCGCCTGTCCCGTGAAGCACGCAGTCCGGTCGGCACAGCCGGACGGACAAGCTGGAGCTGCACCTCATGGCGCTCCTGACCACCCGGCCCACCGGCGAATGCATCGAACACGTCGACATGACCGTCCCGATTCGCGTCGAGGAACAGAAACGCCTGGCTGGCCGCCGGAAGGGTGACCGGGTGAAAGACGCCGGCGCCGTCGTTGACGTAAAGGGGGCCGTGCTCGGACGGAGCCTGATACACGGAAACCCCGAAGTCGAGGGCGCCATCACCATTTACGTCAGCCACGCGGATTGCGTAGGGCCAGCCTTGCCCCGCGTCCTGAGCCGTGAGCCGCTCAGCCGTCTCGTCGCGGAAGGTGCCGTCCCCGAGCCCAATCAGAAGCTGGATCCGCCGGCCGCTGAAGTCAGAGCGCTGGAAACCAGCGAGCAGGTCAGCACGGCCATCACGGTTGATGTCGAAGCTCGCGAGGCTGATCAGGATCGACGCTATGCCGAACGGCTTCGCCGGCAGTGCGTTCGGAACCAATCGGAAGTGGCCCGTGCCGTCGTTTAGCAGCACGGCTGAGTCCAACGTCTGATTCGACGCCCCAAGGACGAGGTCGGGAGCGCCGTCGGAGTTCACATCGACGAAGAGCGAACGCGTATACGTGCGGTTGTTCGTATCCAGGATCTGGGGCGGCAACAGGTCGAGATGCCGCGTAAAGTGTCCGGTGCCGTCGTTGAGCAGGATCTCCGGTGGCGTGTGGTCGCCGCAGCAGAGGTTCCCGACGTAGATGTCGACGCTGCCGTCCCGGTTGACATCGGCGGCGGCGGCGGAGTGACTGAAGCCCGACTCCGTCGGCAGGTTCGCGGACGCGTCCACGAGCCTCCCCTGTGCCGTCGAGAGCGCGAGCGTGTTTGGATGCCCTGGGAACGGCTCAGCGTCGTAGCCGTGGTCGGCGACGAAGATGTCGTTGCGGTGGTCTCCGTTGAAGTCCGCGATCAAGACCTGCCGCCCGTGCTCGGTCCGAGGGGCCAGCCCGTCCCAGAGCTTCGAGCCGTCCGTGAAGCCGCCGTGGCCGTTGCCAAGCAGGGTCCCGACTGGGAACGTCCTGTGGGCCGGCGGGTACGCCAGGCGCGTCACTACGACATCGGCCACGTCGTCGCCGTTCACATCGCCGGTCTCAAGCTCCGAGAGGCCGCCGACCTCGTCGCCGTTGAACGTCAAGACCGTCCTCGGTGGGCCGAAGACAGGCGTTGTCACCGCTGGCGACGCAAGAGGCACACCTGTCAGTGCGAAGGCGCCCAGCAACCCAATGAGACCCCGGCCCACGGCCACCAAATTCCTTGCACGAAGCGGACTACGGCGCAAGACCGAGGCCCCAGCGTGTGGGTCGCGCACACCAGACGGACGTTCCGGAGGCCCGGAAAGGCGGCGGTTCGTACGAGCGTGCAGATCGTCTTCGCCACGGCCTCAAAGATCGTCGAGGTACGGAGCATGCGCCGGCTCCGCGGGCTGCCCAGGAGAGGTCGGAGTCGTTCGCGACGAGGGCGTAGAAGACCGACAAATCCTCATCGAGGCGGAGCATGTGACGCACGGCCGCAATCGGATCGCGCGCGGGTCTCGCGCCGAGCTTTCGCCCCTCGACGTCGATCCGCGCAAATCCTGGACGGCCATCGACGATCTGGATTGTGCGCGGCTGCGCCGAGGGGAGCGCCAGTGTCGTTGTGTATGCCCGCGCTTCCCCATCGACGTGGCCGGGAGGGAGATCGGCGACCCCGCGGCTGAAAGGTCGTCGCGTCGCGCCCCACGGTAGGCAAGCGCCCTCCCCTATCGACTGCTCGCGCTTCAAAAAACGTTAGGGGCGTCTAGAGAATGAGGTTCGCTGCGCTCAGTGGTAGAGCCGCTTGGGCATCCGCCCTTGTTGTCGCCGGTGGTGCGCGCGATCCTTGACGGTGTGGTTCCTCAGCCCACCGGCACCGTGACGTTCATGTTTTCGGATATCGACAGCTCGACGAGGCTGCTCGCCGAGCTGGGTCGAGAGTGCTATGCGGGGGTGTTGGACGAGCACCGGCGGCTCCTGCGGGCCGCGTTCGCAGCGCATGGCGGCTACGAGGTGGATTGCGAGGGTGACTCCTTTTTCGTGGCCTTTCAGAGCGCGCGCGAGGCGGCGGCCGCCTCGGCAGAGGCGCAGCAAGCGCTCGCGGGCGGACCGGTACTGGTGCGCATGGGGCTGCACACGGGGGAGGCGCTGGTCGCGCCGCCCAAGTACGTTGGCCTGGATGTGCACCGCGCGGCGCGGATCATGGCCGCCGCCCATGGTGGGCAGGTTCTGCTCTCGCAGGCGACGGCGGATCTGGTCGCAGGCGCGTTGCGCGACGACCAGTGCCTGCGCGACCTCGGTGAGCACCGGTTGAAAGACCTCGCCGCCCCGGAGCGCATCTACCAGGTTGGTGATGGCGAGTATCCGCCGCTGCTGTCGCTCTATCGAACGAACCTGCCCGTGCCGGCGACACCCTTCCTAGGTCGCGCCGAAGAGCTCGCCGAGGTGATCGCGCTCCTCCACCGAGATGATCTGCGCCTGGTCACGTTGACCGGCCCCGGCGGTACCGGCAAGACCCGACTGGCACTGCAAGCCACCGCCGAGGCGGCGGAGTCCTTCCCGGACGGCCTCTGGTGGGTGCCACTCGCACCGCTGCGCGATTCTGCGCACATCGTCTCGACGGTCGCCGATGCGCTTCAGTTGAAGGAGCAGCCGGACCGTGAGCTCACCGATGCGCTCGCCCAGGCGCTCGCCGGCAAGCGTGCGCTCGTCCTGCTCGACAACGCTGAACACCTGCTGCCCGGCGTCGCTGAGACGATCGGCCGGCTGCGTGACGTCGGTGGGGTGACGATCCTTGTCACCAGCCGTGAACGACTCAGGCTCAGGGGCGAGCACACCTATCCCGTGCCGCCGCTCCACGAGCAAGATGGCATCGAACTGCTCCTAACGACTGCGGCCGCGGCCGGCGTGCGGATCGAGTCGACCGAGACGGTGCGCGAGCTGTGCGCGCGGCTCGACTATCTGCCGCTCGCGCTCGAGCTCGCCGCGGGACGTACGCCACTCTTCTCTCCCGAGCAGCTGCTCGAACGCCTGAGCCAGCGGCTCGATCTGCTGGAAGGCGGGCGAGATGCCGATCCGCGCCAGCAGACGCTCCGCGCCACGATTGAATGGTCACACGAGCTTCTCACCGAGAACGAGAAGCAGCTCTTCCGCCGCCTCAGCCTGTTCTCCGGCGGCTGCACCCTCGAGGCAGCCGAGCAGGTGTGCGAGGCACGGCCGGACACGCTCCAATCGCTCCTCGACAAGAACCTGGTGCGCCGCCGCGACACCAGCGAGAAACCCCGCTACTGGATGCTCGAAACCATCCGCGAGTACGCGGCCGAATCGCTTGAGGAGGCCGGCGAGACGGACCAGCTAGGTCGAAGACACGCCGAGCACTTCCTCGAGCTCGTCGAATCGGCACGTCCCGCGCGGTTCGGCCCATTCGATCTGGTGTGGGTCGAGCGGCTCGACGAAGAGTACGACAACCTCCGTGCCGCACTCGCCTGGTCGGATCGCACGGCCGCCGTCGAGACGAACGCCCGGCTGGGAGCGGCCCTCGCCGAGTTCTGGCGGCAGCGGGGTCATTTCGCGGACGCGCGTGGTTGGCTCGAGAACGCGGTCACCTATGAAATAGAGGAGCCGGGTCTCCGCGCGAGGGTTTTATGTTTCGCCGGACTGCTGGCGTTCCTGCTGGGCGATTGGAACCGCGGAGAGTCTCTCTCCGCGGAAGCCCTCGCCGTGTATCGCGACTTGGGCGACATAGAGGGTGTCGGCCAATGCTTGAACACGCTCGGCGGGTGCGCCTCGGCGGGAGGCCAGAACGCACGCGGGCGCGAGTTCCTCGAGGAGTGCCGGCGACTCGCGCAGGAGGTCGGCCTCACCCGCTTGGTGGCCGTCTCGACCACCAACCTCGCCGATCTCGCGCTTAAGGAGGAGCGGTACGACGAGGCTGTTGTCCTCAACACGGAAGCACTGGACCTGTTTCGACGGGTCGGTTCGGGCGAGGAGCTCCAATATCCGCTGCTCAACCTCGGCTTCGCTGCGCTGTTCCGGGCTCAGTTCGGCCAAGCCGGAAGCTTCCTCCGGGAGGGACTCGAGCTCGCCCGGGAGCGACGCAATCCCGTACTCGGCTCATCAGCGATTGCTGGACTTGCCATGCTCGCCGAAGCGAGCGGGGCCATCCAGAAGGACGCGGCAGCTCGGAGAGGAGCGTCTCCACGAGCTGCTTGCCGAAGGCGAGGAGATGTCGTTCGAGGACGCGGCTCGCTACGCCCTCGAAGAAGAGAACACGACCGGCAATCTTCATGAGCACAGCGACCAGCGTTCGCGAGGAAGCTGAGTATGTGCGTGAGACAGGCGAGCGAAGATCCGCGATCACCCTGTCCGCCGGGATTTGCGGGAGAAAGCCCTGATGTCCTCATCGAGGTTGAGGATCTGACGCACAGCCGCAGTTAGATCGCGCGCGGCCGTTCCCCCGAGCTTTCGCCCTTCGACGTCGATCCGGGCGAATCCCGGACGGCCACCGACGATCCGAATCGTGCGCGGCCGCACCGAAGCGAGCGCGAGTGTCGTCGTGTGTGCGCCTGCCTCGAGCGCCAACTGGGGAGGCCCAGGAGAGATCGGGGTCGTTCGCGACCAGGGCTTAGAGGCGATCGCGACGTCGCCACTCCGGGTGTAGTGGATGTCCGGGACTTCCACGAGTCGTCAGTCTCCTAGCCGGCGCGGTTGCGGCGAGAAAGCCGCTAGTCCTCCCCGTCCCAGTAGTCGAGGTTCGGCCCGGGCCGGCTCAGGAGAATCCGCTCGCCGGCGACGCTGCGAGCACCGATCTTGCCGCTGTCGAGATACTCGACGATGTCCGGGGCGATGAGCGTCGAGAGCATCAGGATGCGGATCGGGGAATCGGTACGGTTGCTGACCTGGTGCGCGCCGTCCTTGCCGCGCGGAAAGCAGACGACATCGCCCTCCTTCAGGTCCTGCTCGCCTTCGGCTGAGCGCAGCGTGGGCGTTCCGCGAACGACGAGGAGCCACTCCTCGTTCGCGTGATGAGTGTGGTACGGCCACAGCCGATCCCCGGGCTCGAGCTCGTACATGCTTCCGCCGATGAGCTCGGCGCCGATGCGCGCGCCGACCCACGCGTCCTTCGAGCGCCAGCCCTTCCGCTCCTCGGCCCGGTCCCAGTCGTCTCCGTGGAGATTGAAAATTTTCATAGCGAGAGAGCCTAGAGGACGACGACGGCGAGAGAACGCGGGCTCGGCCGGTTTCGGATTAGGTTGGGCGGACGGACATTCACCGGTGTCGTAGCGTGAAGACGGCCCGAATCGACTATCGAAGGAGCCACCATGATCAAGGAGTTCAAGGACTTTCTCTTCAGGGGCAACATTGTCGAACTCGCGGTGGCGTTCGTCATGGGTCTCGCGTTTGCTGCGGTCATCAACTCGCTGGTCAACAACCTCGTGATGCCCGTCATTGCGGCGATCATCGGCAAGCCTGACTTCCGCAACCTCACATTCACCATTCACCGAGCTGTCTTTCACTATGGGGCATTTCTCACCGACCTGATTCAGTTCGTTGCCATCGGAGCTGCCGTCTTCTTCTTCATCGTCAAGCCTGTGCAGATGATGCTCGCTCGAACTCGCAAAGAGCCGATCGAGGAGGGCATGCCGGACGAGGAGCGTCGCCACCAAGAACTCCTAGCCGCCCTCCGCGCGAGCAACTAGCAGACCTGTGGCCCACTCAGCGAGCGAGACTCGTCCGCTGAGTCACTCGTCTCTCGGCAACTCGAAGCGAGCGATGATCCCCTTGTCGCCGCCCGCCGGGACGGGGCGCTCCGGGTGGCGTGTCGCCACCCACGCGATCCCCTGCTCCGGATAGGCAACGACGTCAGGGAAGCGTTTGGTCGAGACGGCGAGGATTCGCACCGGCTCATCCGTCGGGTTCGAGAACGTGTGCAGACCGTCGATCCCTTCGGGGCAATACACAACGTCTCCCGGCGAAAGCTGCTCCTCGCCCTTGCCGGTGCGGAGTGTCGGCGTGCCGCTGAGGACGAAGAACATCTCCTCGACGCCGTAATGCATGTGCAACCAGCTACCGGGCGACCCCGGCAGGAGCTCGAGCAGCGACGCGCCGAGCATGTCAGCGCCCAATGGATGCCCGAACCACCGTGTACGGAACTGCAGGTCATCGTGCATCTCGTCCCAAGGTTCGTCGTTCAGAAAGTTCAGGCGGGGCATTCGTTCCTCCCGTTCGCGTCTCGACCCGACAATGTTGCAGGAAGGGAATCGTTGCACCTGTCGGTACCGTTGAAGGGTGAAGCCCAACCGCTCTATTCCGTCGGCTGTCGTCATTCCCGTCCTCATCTATCCGGACGTCCGCGAGGCAGTCGCCTGGCTGAGCGCGGCTTTTGGATTCGAGGAGCGCCTCCAGATCGGCGAGAACCACCGCTCGCAGCTCAGCTTCGGGGACGGCGCTGTCATCGTCGCCGACGTCCGCGGGGAGCAGCGGCCCCCACGAGCGGGTGAAGTCACGCACTCGATACTGGTGCGCGTAGATGACGTTCGCGCCCACTGCGAGCGCGCCAGGTCACACAGCGCTCAGGTCGTGATGGAGCCCACCGACTTCGAGTACGGCGAGCGGCAGTACACGGCCGAAGATCCGGTAGGCCGCCGATGGACATTTTCCGAGACGCTCGAGGACGTCGCCCCCGAAGCCTGGGGCGGGACGCTCGTCAACCCGAACTAGCTCCTCGAACCGATCGTGGCTCTAGGGCACTCGGCGAGCGGTGCGTTTGTGCGCGTGCGAATGGGGACGCGCCGCGAGCAGAGCCAGCAGAGCGACAGCGACGAAGTTGCGGAAGGTCGGCTCGGGCCAACGAACTTGAGCAGAACCGTGGAACCAAGAGGGATCGATGAGGAAGACGATGCCCGCGATCACGACTTTGCCGAACCAGCCTGCAACGAGGAACAGCGTTGCGAAAACGATGCCCCGGAAACCCAATTCTGGAAGGCCCACTGCGGATGCGAAGTTGAGCACGTTCCAGGCGATCCAGAAGACGAGGGGGCCGAGCAGGAGCGCTGCGGCGAGTGCTAGGAGCGCAACGGCGAGCCCGCCGGCAACGAGCGCGCCGAACCCGAGGATTCGCAGCACGACGCGGAGGACGGGACTCACGGGCCGAGTCTATGACGCAGCGTCGTAGGGGGACAAAGGGCGGCCGGGTACGCCAGGTGTGCGGGATCAGTCGATCGTGGTGATGTAGGCACCGACCAGGGTCGCCGTCTGCTGGTCGACGCCGCCCTCGCGGCGGTCCGCGTGGTCCTGCTGGAAATGCGCAAACGCAGCTGTCGAGGCGATTGGGTTCAGCTCGTCGTCGCCATGGTTGTGGAACGACACGTGCACGAACGAGTCATCCGCGAGCCGGAGAACGATGTAGCTCACGTTGTCAGGCTTGGCAGTCGCGAGCTCGTCAAAGACCCCTTCGACTCGTCGTTGGTTCTCATTCGCCGCTTCAGCCGACCGCATCGCGTAACGCGTTACCAGTCTCTTCTCCATGGATTGCTCCTTTCACGGATGCCCAGCTACTCGATCTTGTCGAGGAAGCTAAGCACGCGTTGCTTGAGCAGCTTCGCGGTACCTTCGTCGTAGTCGGGCAGGCTGTTGTCGGCGAACAGGTGTCGATCGCCGGGGTACAGGAACAACTCCGCGCCCTCGATCGTCTCAACGAGCTCGCGCGCGGCGGGGAGGTCTTCCGCACTCCACTCGTCGTCCTCC
>WNGA01023509.1_pt1 | contig 10437 bp, 16 predicted proteins | sample 5400061 | NCBI WGS metagenome assembly WNGA01 (sample SAMN13153366, study PRJNA577476) | soil metagenome | isolation source: 100 cm soil or saprolite under grassland replicate 2 | place: USA:California | collected 2016-06-15
AGGCAAGAGGGCATCCTGCCCGCTCTGGAGCCGTCTCATGCTCTCGCTGAGGCCCTTCGCCTCGACGAAGAGGTGATCCTGGTCTGCCTGTCCGGACGTGGTGACAAAGACCTGGAAGTGGTGTTGTCGTCGGGATCGGGATCGGGACCGGTTGAGGAGAAGGTATCCGGGTCCTCGGCGGAGGAGCGCCGGCCCGGACCGTTCGAGTTGAGCGGATGAAGCGGCTGTCGATCTACCTGATGGCGGGGGCAGACACGCCGAACCTGGCCGAGGCGGCGGTCGCCGGGGGAGCAGACCTCCTCGAAATCGGCTTCCCCTTCTCCGACCCGCTCGCCGACGGGCCAGTCATCCGGAAGGCGGCGGAGCGGGCCCTGGCCCAAGGGATGCGTACGGCGGCGTGCCTGCAGTGCATGGTCGAGGTCCGCTCCAGAGTCGGCGTCCCCCTGGTCCCGATGACGTACGCCTCCATCCTCGAACAGTACGGGTACGAGCGGTTCGCCTGCGACGCGCGCGCGGCTGGAGCGACGAGCCTGATCGTAGCCGACCTTCCACTCGAAGCCGTCCCCCAGCTTCGCCGAATCCACCTCGTGGCCCCCACCACTCCCACCGGCCGCGTTCGACAAGCCGCCGAGCGAACCGACGGCTGGCTCTACCTCGTGTCCGTGACCGGAGCGACCGGGGCCCGGGAACGGCTCTCCGAAGGGCTCCCCGACCTGGTGGCTCGCGCCCGGATGGTGAGTACCGTCCCGTTGCTGGTCGGCTTCGGCATCTCCACTCCCGAGCAGGCGGCGGCCGCCGCGGATCTGGCCGATGGAGTGGTCGTGGGCAGCCGGGCCATCCAGGTGGCCGAAGAAGGCGGACCGGATGCGCTCCTCCGCTACGTGGCCAGCCTGCGGGTCGCGCTGGACGACCTCGAGCCCGCCGTCGCGGGCCACCGCCTCACAGACGCCCAGGCGGGTGGGATGCGAGCACCATGAGAAACTTCCCGTTCTCGCTGATGCCTCGCCATCGGGCGGTCAGTCCGGCTTCCTCCAGGATCGCCACGAAGGTGTCCTGGGAGTACACGCCCGACCTGCTCATGGACAAGCGCTCACCCGACAGAACGGTTCCGGCTGATCCTTGACGGTGGCTCCGGGTGATGCTTGACACCTCCCGTCTCCTTGCCTCGGCGGGGGCCGAGGAGGAGGTGGGCGGTGCTTGTTACCATCGCGAGTACGTCCGGCGCATCGGCCGGCATCCCCACCGGAAGAGAGGAGAGCGTGACGATGCTTCGCGGATTCGCGACGATCAATTACTGGGCGGCCGACCTGGCCAGGCAAGGGACTGCACCGCCGCCGTCGTCGACCCGTTCGGGAATGTTCTCGGCGTCATGTACAACCCACACTATCTGGAGGTCCTGCGGGCGGAGGAGCAGGGGTGAGCGACATCGCGCCAGCGGCGTCGGACTGGACGGCGCGAGCCGCTTGTTTCAGGCCCCGCTCGACCGGATGACGCCACCGGAAGCGGGGAGGGCCACTCGTGAAGGCGTTCATATAGGAGAGGTACGGGCCGCCGGAGATGCTTCGGATGGCGGAGGTCGAGAAGCCTGCGCCGGACGCCGGTGAAGTCCTGGTAAAGGTGCTGGCAACATCCGTCAATGCGGCGGATTGGTATTCCATGCGCGGCAAGCCCCTCTTTTCACGCGCCACCCTGGGCTTGCTGCGGCCGAAACATAAGATCCTCGGCGTCGACATTGCCGGGCAGGTGGAGGCGGTCGGCAGCGGCGTTATCCAGTTCAAGCCCGGCGACGAGGTCTATGCCAATCTCTTGTACCACGGGTACGGCGGCTTTGCAGAATACGTTTCGGTGCCTGTTGACGTTATGTCATTGAAGCCGGCGAACCTGTCGTTCGAGGAAGCGGCCGCAGTCCCGATGGCGGCGGTAACCGCACTCCAGGGCCTTCGCCACCACGGAGAAATCCAGCCCGAGCCGAAGGTCCTGATCGATGGCGCTTCAGGCGGCGTTGGCACTTTCGCGGTCCAGATCGACCACATCGCTGCGCAGACTGACTTGAGTGGCATCCTCACCCCGGGCCGCGGGCTCGGTGCTGCACGATTGGCAGACTCCGGCTTGATCGACCGGTTGCAGCAGCTGGTGGGTTTCCCGATGGTCCCGGGCACTCTCAACGTGCGCCTGTCCGGACCGATCGAGCGGAGCTCAAACTGGCGATATCTCGCCGCCGCGGAGATCAGCTCGGACTGGGAGAGTGAGACCGGGCAGGCCGGATACTTCCTCGCCCCCGTCCGTGTCGCCGAACGCTACCGCTGCGTGGCCTTTCAGGCCGACGAACCGGGGTACCCTGCCGACCAGATCGAGCTGGTCTGTGAGGTGCATATCCGAAGCACGCTCGGTTTGAGCAACGGCGACCCGATCTCCCTCTCGGTGATCGCAATGGATAGCGGCGCATGACCGGGAATCTGGGCCAGAGGGAGGTCTTGGCTTCTCCCGGCCCCCACGTTTGCGCCGGTCAGGGGCACTCTCCGCCCCGCCGTTCGTCCCGCTGCTACCCCCCGGACTACCCAACATCCGGAGATTCTTGGTTCGTCTGAACGGAACGGCCTCGGGCGTCAATCAGATCTGTTCGATTGGGCGAGGCAGTCCCTCTTGTCGTACGTTCGCAAACAAGACCCGGCAGCGGGGCCGAGGTCTTGCCGGTCCGAGGCGGCCGAACTCGCTCGGCCGGTGGTGCGCGCCTCATACGGTAATGACGACTTTTCCTCGGGCGTGTCCCTCTTCCAGATAACGGACGGCCTCTGGGACCTCGTTGAGCGGGTACGTCTTACCGATGACCGGCGTTACCTTTCCGGCCTCGATGAGTTCCTTGAGCACGACCAGGTCCTCGCTCGCCGTTCTGCTTCGCGATGAACGTGCCCAGCCTCTGGCCCACGAACGGGGACAGCACGAGCGCCCGGAGCTGGCGATCGATGCCTCCGAACCATCGTCCGCCCCCTTCGCCTCCGACGATGACGAGGGTCCCCCGGGGGGCGAGGGCTCGCCGGAGGTGTGACACGGAACGGTTCCCCGCGATATCGAGGATGAGGTCGTAGCGCTCCCCCGTCTCCGCGAAGTCGTCGCGCGTGTAGTCGATGACCTCGTCCGCGCCGATCGAACGGACCAGGTCCACCTTCGTCGTGCTGCACACGCCGGTGACGTGGGCTCCGAACGCCTTGGCGATCTGCACGGCGAACGACCCCACGCCTCCCGCCGCGCCGATGATCAGCACCTTCTGCCCCGGCTGAACCCTTCCCACGTCGCGAAGAGCCTGGAGCGCGGTGGAGCCGGTGGTGGGAACGGCCGCCGCTTGCTCGAAGGTGAGGTTCGCCGGCTTGGGCGCAACCTTGTCCTTTCGAGCGCGGGCGTACTCGGCGAATGAGCCGTCGCAGGTGCCGAACACCTCATCGCCCGGCTGAAACCGCGTGACATCCTTGCCGACAGCCTCAACACGACCCGCGACATCCTGGCCCCGAACGCGGGCTTTGGGCCCGCGGAGGCCGGAGCCCATGCGGATCAGGTACGGAAGGCCCGTCATGATGTGCCAGTCCCCGATGGATACGCTCGCCGCGTGAACGCGTACGAGCACGTCGTCGTCGCCGACCACCGGCTTATCGATGTCCCTGAGTTCCAGGACGTCGGGTGAGCCGTACGTGTCTTGGACGATTGCTTTCATGGCGTTCTCCTCATTCGTCGCGCCTTACACGGTGAAGCCGTCTTTGCCGCGCGCGTGGCCCTGCCAGATACCGGATGGCCTGGGGGGACCTCGGCGAGCAGTCTGCCCCGGTACCCGGCGCCCCGTCCCCCAGGAGGCTGCCCCTGATACCCCTGCGTCTTGACGGCTTCCTCCGCTGCCGGCTCCACGCAGGAAGTCTAGGGAGTAGTAGCGGGCGCCGAGTTCTCCACAGGGAGGAACATCACTCCCGGTGGTTTGAAGAGGGGCTGAGCGAGCTGCCCATTTCAGGAGGCGGAGGCTGGCACGCGCAACGCCCGTGTACGCGCGCGAGCCTCGCGCCCGTCGGTCGCCCTGGGGCGCGCCGTGCGGCACGGAGCTGAACACCTTGGTGGTCTCGACCTGGGCCACCCCTCATCCTTCGTCTGTTCGAGGGAGCCGGGAGTCACCCGTCGATTCCGATGCTCTCGTCCCCCTGCTCAGCCGGACTCGGCCTACTCCTAAAGAGGAAGGTGTTCCTCGGCCCAGCGGCTGATCTGTTCAAGCGCCGGCAAGAGAGCGCGGCCCGCGTCGGTGAGGGTGTAGGTGACGGAGAGAGGCGGTCCCTCCGTTACAGTGCGGGTGACGAGTCCCGCGTTGCTGAGTTCGCTGAGCCGATCGGAGAGCATCGAGTCGCTGATGCCCTCGACGGAGCGGGCGAGAGCGCGGAAGCCAGTTGGCCCGCCGCTCAGCGTCCCCAGCACCACCCCGGTCCAGCGCTTGCCGAGCAGGTCGAACGCGCGCATCAGCGACCCGTCGGCGCGCCCGCACGCTTCGGCGTCGAGGCGCGGCTTCCGTCGAGTCGAGACGCTCACGGGAATAAGACTAGCACGCTCGAAGTTACTAGCCATTTAGAAGTCACTGGGAGGGAGAGATGACCACGGGATCTTCGCCACAGGCGGCGAATGAGGGACTCGATTACGGCCACCGGCACGTTCGTGCTCGCGATCACACCCGATCCCGGCGCGCTCACCGCGTTCGTCGAACAGGTCGCTCCGCTGGTTCGCGAGCGCGTGGGGAAGCGGAGAGCGTGGTCGTCGACGCCCCTTACGGAAGGGAGATGAGGAAGATGGAACTACAGGTTGAGGCAGTTTCGCGAGACGCGATCCTCGTGGAGGACGCGCACATCCGCCCGATGATGGGCTTCGAGGTCCTCGAGCCCTTGCCCACGCGGAGCGTGCCGTACGAACGGGTCGATCCATTCATCCTCGTCCACGAGAGTCGCCTCCGGCTGTCGGAGCTGAAGGACGTGGACACCAAGCATCCTCACCGAGGGTTCGACAACCTGTGGTACATCCTCGAGGGGTCGGCCAGCACCGGCCACAGCACCGGCCCCGGCGGGACCATCGAGCGGGCGCGCCTCCCCCAGGGCGCGCTCCTGGCGCTCAGGACGGGCCGGGGTGCGTGGCACGCCGAAGCGATCGGAGCGGACGAGCTCGCCGAGGGCTCGGCCGACCACGACTGGCGAAGCGTGCTGTTCTGGGTGAACCTCGCCCGCAAGGACAAGCAGGCAGAGCCGAGCGCACAGGTCCTGTTGCCGGAGCAGATCCCCGTGCGGAGGGAGGGGGACGCGACGGTCCGGGTGCTGGTGGGCGAGGGCTCTCCTGTTCGTCTGGGGACGCCCGCGCTCGTCCTGGATGTCGAGCTGCCCGAGGGCGGGGAGGTCACCACGCCCGTCCCACCCGAGTTCCAGGGCTTCGCCTACGTGCTGGAGGGCGAGGCCGCCTTCGGGGCCAACCTGCGCTGGGCGCGGCCTCCTCAACTGGTCCTGATGGGTCCGGGCGAGGAGTTCACGGTGACGGACGCCGCTCCCGGCACGCGGCTCATGCTCATGGCGGGGCGGCCGTACGGGGAGGTGCCCGTGTTCAACGGGCCGTACGTGGACTAGCGATTCGCGCGATGCGAATCCCGGTCCGTGACCTCCCGACGCGCCTCGCCACCGGGGGGGAGTACATCCTGCACGAATCGCGAGCGCTTGAAGAAGCTCGGGGTCACTCTTGAACAGTGCTGCGATCTGTTGCATCAGCGACGCGCTCGGAGATCCGCCGGCCTGAACCGCGACGAGGCACGATTGCGCGATGAGAAGACAGTCGAGGGGTATGATCCGCCGGTCGCCGGTTCGAGCCCAGCCCGCCCCACCCCTCCGATCTCCGGACTTTTCCGCCGCATCCGTTGTCAACCGTTTGCCAACGGCGAACGACGAGGCGCAGCCCGGTCATAGTCGAGCAAGCGAAGGAGAGGATCGAGCCTCGTCGGGATCGGGCCCGTCTCCCTGATCTCCCCGATGCCTCTTCCACTCGAACCCACCGGTATCCATTGCTTGGCTTGCTGACGCAAAATAGGTGCGGTGGGGGCCGCCACTCCCCTGGCGGAGAGCCCTACCCGGTGACCTGGAATGTGAGCTCGCTGCTCAAGAGTGCGTAAACGCCTTCCGGATGCGGCACTTCGGTCGCGTGGGCCAAGGCTCCGAAGAACCATCGCAGCGGGTAGGTGCCCGGCTCGACATCCGGGACCGTGAACTGAGCCTGGAACGCACACTCCCCGGTCGTGGCAGGGCCCGCGATGGCGGCGAGTTTCACGACCGGCCCCGGTCCGGCCGGGTCGAACGGGAGATCGGGACCGGTCGGCGGCCAGGGCGGGGGAGCGACCCCTCCGCTGATCTCCTCGGCGTTCCACAGGAGTTGCATCCAGAGTTGCTCGCTCCCGAACATCCCGGAGACCTTGACCGAAGACCCGGCCGCCCCGGAGGTGGTCGAGAGGACCACCTGGGGAGCACTGTCGCCCGACGGCGTAGGACACTGTACCGCGCCCGCTGTCGCTGCAGTTGGTTTTGCAGCGGACCCTGCCGCCCACGTGGCGATGACCTTGATCTTCGGGTGTGTGCGAGGGCTCGAGGCTGGGAACGCCCGGACGATGAGTAGTGAGCTTCCTGCAGTCACGGAAAGGGCCAGTGCCCCGGTAATGATCCGTCGCCGCGTCCGCGTCCGGCCTCGGCGGCGGGATAGATCGTCGAATCCGTGACCCGGCGGATCGAACCGCGCCCCCACACGTTCGATCGCTTCTCGCAGTTCGTTCACGGCGTCTCTCCTTCCTCATCATGGCCGCGGCGGAGCGCGGCCCTTCCCTTCGATGCCAGCCGCCTGACCGTACCCGGCCGGATGCCCAATGCTCGGCCGGCCTCTGTGGAGTCGTGTCCCAAGTACTCGGTGAGGACCAGCGCGGCTCGCTGGCGAGCCGGAAGCTCGAGCAGTCGGCGGGCCACAAGGTCGCGGTCCTCCACGATCTCGAGCGGGTCGACCACCCGACCGGGGGTCGCGATCCGCCTGGCCGCCCGGAGAGCCCGCCGGTGGACCTGGAACCACCCATTCAACGCGGTCCGGTAGAGGTAGCCGGTGCGGTCTTCCATCTCCCGAATCCGGTCCCACCGCTCCCAGACCCTGACGAAGGCCTCCTGTGCCACCTCCTCCGCCGCATGGGCGTCGCGCGTCACCACCACCAGCGCCCGGAACAGTCGGACCCGATGGGCCAGATAGAACGACTCGAAATCCGCACTGGTCACTGGCGGCGTCACTGCCGAGCGCTCGGCGAGCGGAGGCGCGTCAGTCATGTCGCATCATGAATGCCGGAGAGGCTCGAAACGCATACGCAACCCATTGCTTGGCCCTAGGCCAGGGTTCCCGCGTCCCCAGACAGCCGGGCGCCGGCCGCCCTTCCCAGGACGGGCCGATGTTCTCACTGGTGCTCCGAGTGCGGGTCACGATTCAGCTGCGCGATCGTGCGGTCGAACTCTCTGCGGGTGACCTCTTTGTCGTCCCCCACGGCGTCGAGCACTGCCCGAAGGCCGACGAGGAGGCGCACGCTCTTCTGATCGAGCCGGTCGGCACCGTGAACATGGGCAACGCCGGAGGTGAGGTCACGGCGGAAGATGAGCACATCTGAACCATCTGTTAGGCGAGCGCTGCCGTGTACAGGGCAACTGGGGAATCGAGCGCATCGCTGGCTCCGAGGTCGGAGCCAGCGCAGAGGAGGAAACCGAACATGAAGCTGCCCCCCTCGCCGGGTTGATTCCTTAGCCAAGTGGTTGCGCCGCTGTCGTGAGCGCCCTGCGAGCCACCCGCTTGAGGTTACGCTCGTAGCGTCTCCGGGACCAACCCCGAGCCACGATGAGCTGCTCGCAGGTCTGGATCGACGCCAGCGCCCACAGGAGGTCCGCCGCTTCGGCGACCGTGAGCCCCTCGGCAAGCACGCCCTCTCGCGCGAGCCGCTCCACCACGCTCCTCGCGGCCCCGTACCGCCGCCTCATCCGGTCCTCCCAGGCCGCTGCCGCATCGGGGTCGGTCCGTCGCGCCGACTCCAGCACCGTGGCGATCCGGAGGATCTGGGGAACGTAGGTGGCGTGAAGCTCCATCAATCGATCGAGGGCCTCCAAACCGGTAGTCGCCTCCTCCACGCGACGGATCAGCCCGGGGAGCGGTCCCGTCTGGTCGATCCAGTCGACGAGCGCGAGCAGCAGACCCGCCTTCGACCCGAAGTGCAGATAAACGGCCTGACGCGAGACCCCCGCCGCCCGAGCGATGCGGTCCAGCCCCACCCCGTGGTAGCCCCGGTCCTCGAGCAGGCGCCGGGCGGCGCCGAGGATCGCCGTCCGGGTGTCCGCTCGTTGCTCGGCCTTCCCTGTTGACACGCTGTCAACGGTATCTTACTTTACATACTGTAAACATTAATCGGGGAGGCTCGGCCGCTGAGATATCTGCGAACGGGCTCGTGCAGGGGTCGAGCCGCTGAAAGGAGGGCAGGCTCATGGAACCGGCTCCCGACGTTCGGGACGCATACCTCCATTTCACCAAGGCGCTCTCGTCAGGAGATGCGTCTTCGCTCCTGGGGACGTATTCCCGAGTCCCCGGGGTCATCGAGATCGGGAGCGCCCCCGACGCGTGGTCCGAGGGCTACGAGAGCATCACCAATCGGCTGACCGCAGTATCCAGGGAGATCGCCGGGACGAGCATCGAGCCGGGCGACGTGAAGGCCTTCCAGGAGGGGACTGTCGCTTGGCTGGCGGATCGGCCGACCATGACATCACCAGAGGGGATGAGGGTGTCGGCCCGGATCACCGCGCTGTTTCGTCGCGAAGGCGACGAGTGGAAGATCGTGCAATCGCACCTCTCGATGGGTCGCAGGCTTACCGCGTAAGCCTTGGCCCACGGCGGCAGCGCCGTCCCGATGGAGCGAGACGAGATGAAGAGCGACGGAGGCGATCCGTGGCAACGCTTCGAACGAAACCGCCTGGCCCTCTTCGCCGAACATGGAGCCGAATGTCGAAGCCGGCGGATCCCCGACCGCAAGGGGCGGGAAACCTATGCGGTGGTTTGCGGCGACGGACCGTCTCCGACCTTCCTCGTCCACGGCGGCCTGAGTGACGCGAGCGAGTGGGCCCTGCTCGCCGGTCGGCTCGACGGACCCCTGATCATCCCCGATCGCCCCGGGTACGGGCTCACCTACAGGATCGATTATCGAAAGGTCGACTTCCGCCGCGCCGCCGCCGATTGGCTGATCGAACTGATCGATGAACTCGAGGTCGAAACGATCGACCTCCTCGGAGCGTCGATGGGCGGGTTCTTTGCCCTGGCGTTCGCCACGAGCCACCCCGAGCGGGTGCGAAGGCTCGTCCTCCTGGGTGCCCCGGTGGGGCTGTTCCGGGAGGCTCCCTTGTTCCTGCGGCTGTGGGGCAACCCCATCGTTGGCCGGCTGATCTCGCTTATGAAGATCCCTGACGCCGAGACACTGCGGAACCGAGCATTCGCCGGCCTCGTCGCGCACCGGGAGCGCGTCCCGGTGGAGTTCCTCGAGGTTGCGCTCGCGGGGGGAGCGCTCCCGGGAACCGCGCTCACGACACGCACGATGCTGCACGCGGTCACCTCGCTGCGCGGGCTGCGCCGCGGACTGTGGATGGGGGAGGACATCGTTCATCTCCAGGTCCCTACCTTGTTCGTGTGGGGCGACCAGGACGGCCAGGCCCGACCTTCGATCGGGGCAGGGTTCAGTCGGCGCATGCCCGAGGCCAAGCTCACCATCGTCGACGACGCCGGCCATATGCCACAGCTTGACCAGCCGAAGGCTCGCCACCATCGTCCGTTCGTTCCTTGGGAAAGCTTGATCCCCGCAGTCGCGGACCGTGACCGCCGGCTGGCCGCCTTCGAAGAAGCGCTGCGGCAGGCTGCGTCTTTCATTTAGAAACGGTTTCTCAGCCACGGTAGCATTGGCGACCTCGCGACCGGTGTGAGGGTGGAAGGAGAATGACCATGGACCGCAACGAGATCCTTCGCCTCTTCGAAGCCCACCGCGAGGCGGAAGCGGCGCGCGACATCGACGCCATCCTCGAGACCTTCGTCGCGCACCCTTTCCTCGAGACGATGCCACTCGGGCTCCGAAACGAGGGCAGGGACGCGGTCCGAGCAGCCTACGAGCTGCAGTTCTTCACCGCTTTCCCGGATCTGACGCCGGAGGACGAGGGCATGGCCGTTGGCGACGACGTCATCGCCGTCTGGGGGACCCTGCACGGGACCAGCCGTGGGGATTGGCTGGGGATCCCTCCAGGCGGGGGGACCTTCGCCGTGGCGTTCGCCAACGTCGTCCCGTTCAGCCAGGGGCTCATGGCCGGCGAGACGATCTACTTCGACCTCGCCACGTTGTGCGAG
>WNGA01017803.1_pt1 | contig 10435 bp, 6 predicted proteins | sample 5400061 | NCBI WGS metagenome assembly WNGA01 (sample SAMN13153366, study PRJNA577476) | soil metagenome | isolation source: 100 cm soil or saprolite under grassland replicate 2 | place: USA:California | collected 2016-06-15
TCAGTTTGGGAGAGCACCTGAATGGCATTCAGGGGGTCGCCGGTTCGATCCCGGTCAGCTCCACCAACGTCGCTTCCGCTTCGCGAGGGATCTGCGCCTTCGGCGCACCGGCGAGCGACTCGGCCGGATGCGGCCTCGATCGCTCGCCTGATCCCTGGCTGCGCTCTCGCTCCCGCGGCGCGAGGCTCCTCCCCTCTGGGAGACTCCTCGCGCCGCGACCGGGGCCTGTAATTGCTTACCGGCGCTTAAATGTCGAGTCCCGCCTTGCGCCAGCCGTCGATCAAGGACTCCACGTAGTCGGGCTCCCACCACTTCTCGATATCCGCCTGGACGTTGGCGGCGAAGCCCGGACGGAGTTTGAGCAGATCCCGCACGGCTTTCGAGGCCGCCTCATTCTCTCCGAGCTGCCCGCAGGCAGCGGCCATAGCCGCGTGCGAAAACCACTGGCCGGGCAGATTGACTTTGAGCGCGAAACCGAGCGCGCCGCGGTAGTCGCCCTGGCGGTACGCGTTGTAGAAGTCGGCATACCAGTACCATCCGGGATGACTGGGATTGAGCTGCTTGGCGCGCCCGGCGAGCGCAAGACCGCGCTCCCAGTCGCCTGAATAGGTCAGCAGCTCGCCGAGAAAAGCGATGGAGTTGCCGTCCATGGGGTTGAGTGCAATGGTCCGCTCCGCAGCATTCCGAAAACTCTGGAATTCCTTCTGAAAGAAGAGCGCCTGGGCCAGGCTGAAATAGGCGAGATGATTGGATGGCGCTGCCTCGACGGCACGCCGAGCGGCGGTTGACCCGCTCGCCAAGGAATCCGCCTGAAGGTTGAATCCTTGCGCATGCTCCTGGACGCACAGTAACGCCAGCATCGCCCAGGCATCGGCATAGGCTGGCGTCTTCTGCACCGCCAATTCCAGACCAGACCGCGCCGCGGCAAGTTCCTCGGCGGTGACCCGCTCGAAGTAGCCGAAGCTGCGCAGCACGGCCTCGTAGGGGCTCAACTGCTCGGGCGCGCGGCTGCGCAACGCCTCGCTCACGCTCCGGGGCAGAACCCCGTGCACATCCGCAACCGTCGAGACAATCCGCGGAACCAGGTCGTCCTGAAGCTCAAACACCGCTTCCGGGCTGAAGGTGCGCTCGTAGTTCTCGGCCCAAAGATGGGCCCCGGAGACCGCATCCACGAGCTGCACACCGAGGCGCAGCTTCGTCCCCGCCTGCCGCAGATTGCCTTCCATCACATAGCGAGCGCCCAGTTCCCTGCCCGCGGAGCGGAGATCCACGGCTTGGCTGGCGAGGTAGGGGGTGGAACTCCGAGCGATGACGCGCAGGTAAGAGAAACGTGAGAGGCCGGTCACGATGTCCTCGGTCAGCCCCTCGGCCAGGGCCGTGAGCTCAGCGTTGTTGCCGCTGGACTTGAATGGCAACACCGCGACCCAGAATCCCTCGTCGGCGCGAACCGCTCCCGAGTCTGTTGCGGCGGCTCCCGTTCCTTTCTCCGAAACAATCTCCAGACCCGCCTTGCGAAGCCCTTCGAGCAGGTGCTCGACGAGTTCCGGATCCCAGGACTTCCCAAGCTCCTCGCGCGCAGCCACGGCACACTCCGGCTTCACTGCGAGCAGGGCTTGCAGGGCGTTGCGCGCCGCCTCACGCTCGCCGAGTTGCCCGTATGCCGCCGCGAGAGCAAGGTTCGCACGCCAGAAGCCGGCCATGTTGATCTTGAGGGCGACGTCCAGCGCGCCGCGGTAGTCGCTCTTGCGGTAAGCATCGAAGAGGGAGGGGAGCCAGTACCATCCGGGATGATGGGGATTGAGTTGCCTGGCGCTCCCATTCGCCGGAATAGGCCATCAGGAAGCCCTGGTAGGCGGCAGTGTATCCGTCCATGGGGTTCAGTGCGATGGCTCGTTCCGACGCATTTCGGAAAGCCCGGATTTCCCGCCTGTAAAACAGGACCGAGGCCAGAGCGTGATGGGCAAGGTGATTGGACGGCGCGGCCTCGGCCGCGCGCCGGGCGGCCGCGAGCGCCCGTCCGAGTGGATCAGGCCTGACGTTGAACCCGTGCGTGTACTCTTCCACGTAAAGTATCGAAAGCATGGCCCAACAGTCGGCGTGACCCGGCGCCTGCTCGACTGCCTGCTCCAGGCCGGCCCTCGCTGCGGCGTGCTCTTCAGCTGTGAGGCGCTCGACGTAACCGAAGCTGCGGAGCAACGCCTCGTATGGGCTCAGTTGGTCGGAGCCCCTGCTCCGGACAGCTTCGCTCATGCTGTGCGGCAGAACGCCGTGTGAGTCGGCGACGGTGGAGACGATCCGAGGGACGACGTCAGCCTGTAGTGCGAAGATCTCCTCCGGGCGGAACGTGCGATCGTAGGTCTCGGCCCATAGATGGGCGCCGGAACTCGCGTCAATGAGCTGCACCGAGATGCGCAGCGTGGACCCCACCTGGCGAAGGCTCCCCTCCATCACATACCGCGCCCCGAGCTCCTTGCCGGCGGACCGGATGTCGACTGCCTCGTGCGCATATCGGGAAGTCGAACCGCGCGCAATCACCCGGAGGTACGAGAAGCGCGACAAGCCGGTCACGATGTCTTCGGACAGTCCCTCAGCCAGGGCCGTGAGATCTGCGTTGGCGCCGCTGCACTTGAACGGCAGCACGGCGACCCAGAAACCCTCGTCGGCCCGGACCTGGCCAGAGTCCGTGCCCGACTCCGCTCGATCTGTTTTTTCCGTGACCGTTCTTTTCGGCCTCGGCGAGTCGGACGATCCGTCGGTCGCGGGAATCGAGAGCCCCGCTTTGCGCAGCCCTTCGAGCAGAGGCTCGAGCAGGCCGCTCGCGAAGTGCCAAGTCTGGATGTTCGAGCGCGCGTGCGCCGCAAATTCTGGATCGAGCGCCAAGAGATCCCGAACTGCGGCCTCGGCTTCGGCGCGCCGGCCGAGGTGCCCGCAGGCCGCCGCCATCACGAGATAGGGCCAGAAAAGGCCGGGGACGTCCACCCGGTTCGCGCACTCGAGGGCCTGCTCATACTCGCCCTTGTGGAAGTGCTCCCAGAGGGGAGCGAAATGCATCCAGCCCGCGTGATTGGCATTGAGCTCCATCGCGCGGCGCACGATCGCGGTGCCCCGCTCGAACTCGCCCGTGTGCACGATCTGCAGTCCCAGGATCCCGAGCGCGTCGGTGTTGAGCGGATTGAGGGCCATCGCGCGCTCGGCCGCGGGACCAAACGCCGCGAGGTCCTGGCGGAAGAAGTGCACTTGCGCCAACGAGACGAGCGCGAACTGGTTTGCCCGATCGAGCTCAACCGCGCGGCGGGCCGCGGCCAGGGCCCGATCGAGAGAGGTCGCGTCGTCCCGGAAGCCAAACGCGTATTCGTCGACGTAGATCTGCGCGAGGCAGGCCCACAGGTCCGACTGCTTGTCGTCCCGCTCCACCACGCTCTCCAGCCGGCTCTTGAGCGCCGCGTGTGCCGAGGGCGTAATCTGCTCGCGGTAGGCGAAATACTGGAACTGCCACTCCACCGGCGTGAGATCGACGTCGTCCTTCTGCCGCATCGCGGACCTTATCGAGTGGACGAGCACCCCGTAGCTGTCGGCGACAGTCGCGACGATGCGGGCGGCGACGTCGTCCTGCACCGCAAAAATGCTCGACGCCTGTAGGTCCCGATTGTAGGTCTCGGCCCAGAGCCGCGCTCCGGTCCGGGCGTCGATGAGCTGGGCGCTCACCCGAATGGCGGAACCTCCCTTGCGGAGGCTTCCTTCCAGCACGTAACGCGCGCCGAGTTTGGCGCCCAGGGCCCGCTCGTCTCCAGCCTCTCCCTTCAGGCGGGCTGCCGAGGCGCTCGCGACGACCGACAGATACCGAAACCGCGAAAGCCCGGTCGTGATCTCCTCGCCGAGGCCGTCGGCGAACGACTCCATCTCCGCGTCGCCGGAACTCTTGAAAGGAAGCACCGCGACCCAAAGACCCTCGTCGGCTCGGACCTGTCCCGAAACGCCCCGCGTCGGGGTCGCGGCCGGAGCCGATGGGGCTGCCGCCGACGCCGACGTTTCGGCCTGCAGATCGCGCAACTCGTTGAAGACGTCGCGCGAGGTCTGGTAGCGGTCGTGGGGGTCCTTCGCGAGGCAGCGGCGGAGGATTCTTCCCACATGCGGAGGGAGATCCGCGCGCAGCTCGGTGACCGGGGAAGGCCAGTCTCGCAGGATCGAAGAGAGGATGTCGACGGCGCTCGCGCCCTTGAACGGCCGGTCGCCGGTCAACATCTCGTAGAACACGACGCCCAGCGAGAAGACGTCCGACCTCGCGTCCACCGTTCCGCCCCTCGCCTGCTCGGGAGACATATAGGCGACCGTGCCGAAGACCGTCCCTTCCCCGGTCAGCTCGGCGCGGCTCGCCGTGGGCGTGCCGGTGGCGTTCGGATCGCGGTCCACGGCCACGAGCTTGGCGAGACCGAAGTCGAGGACTTTGAGCCGCCCCTCGCGCGTGAGCATCACATTGGCGGGCTTCAAGTCCCTGTGGACGATGCCGCGCTCGTGCGCTGCGGACAGAGCGTCGGCCAGTGGCACGGCGATTTCGAAGAACCGCGAGAGAGGCAAGCCGCCGGTCGAAATGGCCAGGTCCAGGGTGTGGCCCTCGACGAGCTCCATCGCCAGCAGCCGCATGTCTCCCGCTTCCTCGACCGAGTAGACCGTGACGATGTTCGGGTGGTTGAGCGAGGCGAGAGCTCGCGCCTCGCGCTCGAACCGGGTCAGCCTTTCCGGATCGGCGGACACGGATTCGGGCAGAACCTTGATCGCAACTTCGCGCCCGAGTTTCGTATCCTTCGCCCGGTACACTTCTCCCATCCCGCCTGCACCAAGAGGCGAGAGGATCTCGTAGGGTCCGAAGCGGGTGCCAGCGGTGAGGCTCAAGAGTTCTCCTGTGGCCGGGATTTTATCCTTCCACCTGGCAGCCGTCGCGGCCGGGCCGCTCCAGCGGGTTCCTCCTTGGGTTACATGCGGTGCGACGGAAGCGCTGCACGGAGAACGTCATTTTGGGAAGTCGCCCACGCGACGAAAGCCAAGCTGCTGATTCTTTGAAGAGTCGAGTTCGATAATCGGGCAGGATGGTCCACCAACACGTCGCTCGCGCTTGCTCGGGGCCTGTGCCTGCCGGCGCACCGGTGTAAATCCGTCGACTAAATGGCTGCTCGATCGAACCGGCGACCTCGTCGGGGTTCGTGCTGAGATAATCGGCTCGGAAGCGCATGGGGTCTGGTGGCCCTCGCGGACTTCAAATCCGTCGGCGTCGCGGTTTTGCCGGGACGGGTCGGTTCGATTCCGACACGCTTCCGCCATCCTTTTGTCCGTCAGGGGAGTCCAAGGAGCCGATGAAACAAGGTCCTGCGCCGGGTCAGCCTGAAGGCACGCTCGTAGCGTCGAACGAGCTTTCGAAGACCTACCGCCTCGGAGCTTCCGCTGTTCCGGCGGTGCGGGAAGTGACCCTGACCATCCGCCGCGGAGAATTCGTGGCCCTCCAGGGGCCGAGCGGGTCGGGGAAGACCACGCTCCTGAACCTGTTTGGCCTGCTCGATCGGCCCGACGCGGGGACGGTCTCGATCGAAGGGCAGGATGGCGAGTCGCTCTCGGAGAACGCGCGGTCGGACATGCGGCGGGACCGCTTCGGATTCGTCTTCCAGACTTTCAACCTGATTCCGGTGCTCACCGCCGAGGAGAACGTCGCCTATCCGATGGTCATTGCCGGGGTTGCCGATCCGGAGCGGCGGGAGCGCGCCAGGGAATTGCTGCGGTCGGTCGGGCTGGGCGACAAGCTCGGAGTCCGGCCGGATCTGCTTTCCGGCGGTCAGCGCCAGCGGGTCGCGATCGCCCGCGCCCTGGCCAACCGGCCAGCGATCGTCTTTGCGGACGAGCCGACGGCCAATCTCGACTCGCACACGGCCGAGGAGATCCTGGATCTCATGCGGAGGATTAACGAATCGAGCGGCGTCGCGTTCCTCTTCGCCACGCACGACCCGCGGGTCGTGGCCCGCGCGCGGCGCGTGATCCTCCTGCGCGATGGGCAGGTCCAAGAGGATCAGGCCTCGTGAGCGCGTTCTCGATGGCCTGGCGCAATCTCGTGCGCCAGAAGAGGCGGACAGTCCTGATGGGCGCCGTCGTGGCCTTCGGCTTCGCAGCCTTCGCGCTGGCCGGGGGCTTCATCGCGCAGTCCTTCGAGGGGCTGAAGGAGGGGACGATCCGCACTGTCGGCCAGCTCCAGGTCGTGGACCGCCGCGCGGTGAAGGGAACCGAGGAGAAGACTCTGGAGTTCGGATTGCACGACGCTTCGCGAGCCAGAGCCATCGCCTCGCGCGACCCGTCGGTCTCGTCGGTTCTGCCCCGGATCGACTTCGTGGGCTTGGCGGCGAGCGGCGCCAAGTCGGTTCCGTATCTGGGTGTCGGCGTGGACCCTGAGCCCGAGGCAGCGGCCACCTACGCGCGGGAGCTCGTCGTCGCCGGCAAGTACCTCTCCGGAGACGGGGGAGACGGCGTCGTTCTCGGCACGGGTCTCGCCTCGGCCCTGCAGGTCAAGACTGGAGAGTCGATCACGCTGATGGCGACCACGCCCGATGGTTCCTTGAACGCGGTGGATGCGGTCGTGACCGGGTTGGCCGATGTCCAGATCAGGGAGTTGAACGACCGGTATCTCGGCTGCGGCATCGCCCTGGCCTCGCGGCTCCTGCAGAGCCCGGAGACGGTCACCAAGCTCGTAGTGTTCTTGAAGCGCGGAGCCGAGGAAGAAAAGACCGCCGAGCGGCTGCGTCTCGCCTTGAACGCCGCGGGTTACCCCGTGGCGATCCGGAACTGGCGCGAGCTCGCGGTCTTCTACGGGCAGGTCAAGCTCCTCTACATCGGGATCTTTGGTTTCGTCGGAGCAGTCCTCGTCGTGATCGTCATCCTCTCGGCCGCGATCGTGATGACCATGGCAGTGACCGAACGCACACGCGAGATCGGGACACTGCGGGCCTTGGGGACCCGTCCCTCGGGCATCCTGAAGATGTTCCTGACGGAAGGGACGGCGCTCGCGATCGCCGGGTGCGCGGCGGGGATGATCCTCGCCCTTCTCGTGCGAGCCATCCTGAACGCCTCCGGCATCATCCTGCCTCCTCCCCCCGGCGCGACGCATGGCATGCCGATCCACGTGCAGTTCTACCCTCTCGCCTACGCCGCCGGTCTCTTGGTGATGATCGCCACGATGCTGCTCGCGTCGTATTTCCCGGCGCGCCGCGCGGCCCGCCTATCGATCGTGGACGCGCTGGCCCACGTGTGAGATTCCAGGTTCCAGGTTCCAGGTTCCAGATTCCAGGGAGGCTGCCACCTGGAATTTGGAATCTGGAATCTGGAATCTCCGGTGCGGCGGCGGGGAACACGGCCGGATGCACCCCTGTTGCGGTTCTCATGAGAGCTTTTCTTCTCGCCAGTGTACTTGCCGCCGCCCCACCGGATGTGGAGTCGTGGCTCAAGGCGGCGGACGCGACTCGCAACGCGTTCGAGGAGGCGGTCATCACGGCTCGGGCGAGTCAGGTCGTGGACGGCAAAGAGACGGGGAGAGCCGACTTCGAGATCTATACGAAGGGACGCGACCGCGGCTTGATCGTCTTTCGCGGCGGATCGAACAGCGGGCGTAAGGTCTTAACCGACGGTCCGCGCATGTGGCTGATCGTCCCGGGAGCGAGCCGCCCGATTCCGGTCACACCGAACCAGCGCCTTCTCGGAGGCGCCTCCATGGGGGATGTCGCGAGACTGCGATTCGCCGAGGACTTCACAGTGGTCCTGCGTCCGGAACCAGAGTCTGTCGGCGGAAAGACTTGCCGCGTGCTCGATCTGACGGCGAAGTCGCCCAACGCCGCGTACCCGCAGGTCGTGCTGTGGTGGAACGAGGCGGAGCGCCTTCCGGCCAGGGTTCTCTTTCGTCTTCCGTCCGGAAAAGAGGCGAAGCAAGTCACTTTCACGAAATTCTCGAAGAAGGCGGGGAAGACAATCGTCTCGGAGATGGAGATTCGGGATCTTCTGTCGCGTGACCCACACACCCTGACGCGGCTCGAGTACACGGACTACCGGCCGGCGAAGCTGGATGACGCGCTGTTCACACCGGAGGGGGCGAAAGGACTGTAGGAATTGATCATGATTGATGATTGACGATTGACGATTGATGATTGATGGGAACGTGCTCCCGTAATTCCAATCAGCAATCAGCAATCAGCAATCAGCAATCAGCAATCGGCGATCGGCAATTACCGGCGTGTGGCGGCGATTCCGAAGCGGATGAGTCTGTCGCCTGCGAGGCGGCCAGCAATCGCGCCGGCAAACGGGTGCAGGATGAGAGGCCGGAGGGCCGTGCTCCATCGGAAGCGGCGCGCGAAGCGCAGCCTCCACGCGTCTTCGTAGGCGCGAGGCAGTTGGTCCGGGCGGAACTCTCCGGACAGAAATCGTTCGATCGTTTGCGCGGCGAGGACCCCGGAGGCGAGCGCGGCCGACTGACCCTCGCCCGAAAAGGGATCGATGACCCCGGCGGCGTCCCCCGCCATGAGAATGCCGCCTTCGATGGGAGGCTTGGCGGTAAAAAATACCGGCCCGGTGCCCAGGAATCCCGTCGGGCCGGGGACGAGGGGCGCGAGGGACCTGTCGAAGGCCGGGTTGGACTTTCTGGCGTGCTCGCAAACGGCCTCCCAGCCGGGAGGAAGGCGGCGGCGCCGACTCTCCGAGATGACACCCGCGAGGTTGACCGCGCCTCCTTCGACGCGTGAGAGGCCGCAGTAGCCTCCGGCGAAAACGTACAAACGGACTTCGCTACCGAAGGCGCTCGTGTCTCCGCAATAATCGCGACTCCACCCGAAGAACCGGCGTCCGCGGCGCAGAAACCCCCGATCGAGCTTCCGATCGAGCGAGTCCCACCGGCCCCATGCCCCGACCGCGGCGCGCGCGCGGATTTCTTCTGTGAGCTGCTCCTGTGTGTAACGGACGCGGAATCCTTCCTCGGGGTCTCTTTCAATGGAAATCACCCGCGCGCCGAACCGGACGTCGGCGCCCGCCTCGCGGGCCAGACGCGCAAGCAAGTCATCGAGAAAGAAGCGCGAGATCCCGAACGCCGGAGCCGGCAGACGGAAGCTCACGGCGGCTCCTCGAGGCAGGCAGAAGAATCCGCGTTCGATGCGCTCCGGTCCCTGCTCCTCGACGGCTCGCCGCGCTCCCAGCCGATCGAGCAGCGGCAGGGCGTCGGAGGAGAGGAACTCGCCGCAGACCTTGGGCCGCGGGAATCGGTCCTTCTCCAGGAGGAGCACGCGACGCCCCGCGCGCGCCAGCATGATCGCGGCGGCCGACCCCGCCGGACCTGCGCCGACGACGACGGCATCCGCGGGAGACGAGCTGCGTCGTGAGTCGTGACGACTCATGGGTAGGAGACGAGGATGCGGGAGGGGAAAACGCGGTCAACGCGGGCCCCGGGGAGAGCCTCAGAGACGAACAGTCGCGCCTCCTCCGCCGTGTAGGCCTGCCGCACAGAGGCGATGCCGTCCTCGAGTGACACGCGGCTCTTGAAGGCAATGCGCCCGACGAGCGAAACGAAGAGGAGAGGCAGGAGGCTGCGCCGTATGTCCAGGAGCGCGAAGCCTGCGCGGGACACTCGCGCGAGCTCCCTCAAAAGCCGGATGTTCTCGGAGGGGGAGAAGTGATGGAAAAAGAGCGTCGAGACGATCCAGTCCGTCGAGCCGTCGGGGAAGGGCAGGGCGAACACATCGGCGGCCACGGCCGGCGCGCGGCCGTCACGACAACGCGCGCGTCCCGCGGCGAGGTGGCGCCATTGCAGATCCACGGCGACAACGGAGACCAGAGTCCCGGCTCGACCCAGTCGTTCCTCGAGATCTCGGGAAAGCGTCGCGGCTCCGGCGCCGACGTCGAGGATGGTGAAGGGCGAGGGCCGGGAAGATCGAAGTTCCGGCTCGATCCGACGCGCCAGGACCCGGGCGTTTCCCCAGAAGCGGTTGACGAAGTTCAGGTCCTCCAGCGAGCGCATCATCTCCTCGGGCGCCAGGTCGGTCTCGTCGAGAATCTCGCGCGAGGGCCGGCGAGGAAGCACCAAGAGACTCATGGTCCAATGTCCACTGTCCGATGTCCAGTGTCGCGCCGGGTCTCGTGGCTCCCTTGGACTCTGGACCTTGGACTCTGGACTATCGTGAGACCACCAGTGCGCTGTTCTTGGATCCGAAGCCGATGCAGTTGCAGAGGGCGTGCTCGAACGAGCCTCTGCGGGCCTCGTTGGCGACGTAGTCGAGGTCGCACTCGGGATCGGACTGTTCCAGGTTGACGGTCGGAGGAAGGAAAGAATCCCGCATTCCGAGCAACGTCGCCGCGACGCCGGCCGCGCCGCAGGCGCCCTGGGGATGGCCGATCATGGACTTGATGGAAGAGCCCGGCAGCCGCG
>WNGA01016322.1_pt1 | contig 10433 bp, 7 predicted proteins | sample 5400061 | NCBI WGS metagenome assembly WNGA01 (sample SAMN13153366, study PRJNA577476) | soil metagenome | isolation source: 100 cm soil or saprolite under grassland replicate 2 | place: USA:California | collected 2016-06-15
ACCGAGCCGCCTCAGACAGAGACGCCGGCTCCAACGCCGGCGCCGACACAGACGCAGACGCCGACCCCGCCGCCTCTTATAGCGACGCCGACGCTCACCGCGCTACCGTCGCCCACTCAGCCGCCAATCACGCCTTAAATAGCAAACAGCCAACCTGCTACACTCTCCCCATGCAGCTCCGGCCCCTCGGTGCCACGGACCTCAACGTCTCCAACCTCTGCCTCGGCACGATGCAGTTCGGCTGGACCGCCGGCGAGCCAGCGGCGTTCGCCGTTATGGACGCGTTCGTCGAAGCCGGCGGCAACTTCGTCGACACGGCGGACGTCTACAGCCGCTGGGCGCGCGGCAATCCCGGCGGCGTCTCTGAGGAGATCATCGGCCGCTGGATGAAGGAGCGAGGCAACCGAGACCGCCTCGTAATCGCCACCAAGGTCCGCGGCCGGATGTGGGAAGGACCGGACGGCGAAGGCCTCAGCCGCGCGCACATCACCCGCGCCGTACAAGATAGCCTGCGCCGCCTCCAGATCGAGACGATCGACCTCTATCAGTGCCACTCGCCCGACGAAGATACGCCGATCGAGGAGACTCTCGCCGCGTTCGCCGACCTGATCGCCTCGGGCAAGGTGCGCCACGTCGGCGCCTCAAACTTCACTGCCGGCCAGCTTTCGGAAGCCCTCCGCGTCGCCGGCGAGAAGAGTCTGCCCCGGTTCGCCGCCCTCCAGCCGCATCACAACCTCGTACACCGCTCGGAGTACGAGGCTGAACTGGCCGGCCTCTGCGAGCGCGAACATCTCGGTGTCATCCCTTACAGCCCGCTCGCCGGCGGGTTTCTAACCGGGAAGTACCGCCGCGACCGGCCGCTTCCCAGGAGTCAGCGCGCCGGCAACGCCAGGAGATACATGAACCCGCCCGGCTTCGCCGTGCTCGACACGCTTGACTCTGTCGCGGCCGCGCATGACACAACCACCGCCGCGGTCGCTCTCGCCTGGCAGATGACCAAGCCCGCCGTCACTGCCCCCATCATCGGCGCCAACACCCCGGAACAGCTCGCGGACCTTCTGCCCGCTACGGACTTCGAGTTGACCGCTGACGAAGTGAACGCTCTCGAGACACCAAGCGCCGGCGCATAAGAACGACTGCCCGCCAGCCCTTCCCTCACGCTTAACCAAACAATCCTTTCGCCTTAACCGTATCTCGAAATCCGCCCCAGCCTCGCGCGTCAATTTCACAGGATGCAGAATACTCGCCGGTCCGGCGGGAGGAAGAACCTGATTGTTCTCGCTCTTCCACTCGCCGGGCTTTCAGCCGTCATCGCGCTCCTCGGACTCACCGGGGCGTCTGCCGGCACGCTCGCCGGCACAGAGATCGACGCCGATCAGCTCGCCCCCGGCGACGCGCTCTATTCCCAGACGGCAGACGACTGGGCAGAGACCGGCGGCTCCGCCGGTGAGGGCGTAATGCTGCTGGGCACGAGCGGCAACCCCGACTTCACCGACTGCTACGGCTCCGACCTCAGCATTAACCCCGCAATCAACGGCACGGCTGGCTTCATCTGCGATGGCTCATCCGACTCGCGCTTCGACGGCAGCGGCGGCGACACCGTCATCGAGCCGGAGATGAATGTCGTCAGCCCGGGCGGCAAGCAGATCCAGGACGTCTGGAACATCACCGAAGGCAGTGTCACCGGCAAAGACGACTTCTCGCACGCCTACAACCTCTTTCGCAACAGCGACTCTTCTTGCGACGCGGACACCGACGCGGACGACCGTTTCCTCGTGCTCGGCGGTCACCGCGGCGACAACGAGGGCGACGCTTTCTGGGGATTTGAGCTTGATCAGGTCCCGCCGACGCGCTTCGGCGACCTTGTGAGCAACGGCGGCGGCACCTTCGACCTGGACTTCAACCGCACGCCCGGCGACCTGCTCATCTCCTTTACGCTGACGGGCGGCGGGACGAACCCGGTGCTGGAGGTGTTCAGCTGGAACGGCAGCACCTTCGAGCTGCTGGTTCCTACCCTCTGCCCGGGCGGCTCGCAGGGCGACAGCCTACTTCGCACAAACCCCGCCAACGACATCCAGGCGCCTCCCTGGAACGTCCCCGCCTGCGATCCTACGTCCACTAACCCGGCGAACGCCTGCCGTATCGTCAACCAGAACGGCACCGCGCCCGCCCAGCCCGGCGACAATCGCCTCGCGCCTCGCGACTTCAACGAAGCTATCGTTGACCTCAGCGCCTTCGTCTCGGGCAGCGTCTGCTTTCACAGCCTGCTCTTCACAAGCCGCTCCGCCCACCCTCTCGAGACCGCGGACCTGAAGGATGTGGGCGGCGCCGACGTCAACACCTGCCCGCCACCGCCTGCTCCGCCGGCCGCTCCACCCCCGGTCCCGGCTCCTCCCGGTGCGCCTTCAGCGCCCGGCGCGCCAGGCGCTCCGCCGGGAGGCCTGCCGCCGCTCGCGCTCCCTCCCACCGGCGCGGCGCCGGAAGCGACGGCCTCACTTTGGCTCATGACAGGAGCTGTCGCGGCGGCCGCCGGCCTGATCGTGCTGACGAGATCGCGCCGCCGTTAGCTGCCGCCACTCCGGCGTCTTTCGCACCAACCGTAGAGTTCTCCCAGGCGTTGTTGGATTCGCGCCGGCCAGACTATGCTGTCCAGTAGTTAGCGCGATCGGAGGAAGGACACACATGACCCAGACCACCGACACAACACTCGACATCGTCGAGCGCTTCAACCAGGCGTTCAACCGCCACGACGTAGACGCCGTGATGGCTCTCATGACCGATGACGTCGTGTTCGAGAACACCTCTCCGCCGCCGGACGGCGAACGATACGAGGGCCAGGCAAGCGTCCGCGGCTTCTGGGAGCGGTTCTTCGGCTCGTCCCCTTCCGCCCGCTTCGACAGTGAAGACATCTTCGCGGCCGGCGACCGCTGCACCGTGCGCTGGGTCTACCACTGGGTCGACCGCGAGGGGAAGCCCGGGCACGTCCGCGGCGTGGACGTCTTTCGCGTCCGCGACGGCAAAGTCGCCGAGAAGCTATCCTACGTGAAGGGCTAGAACGGCCGCACCGTCATTCCGAGCTCGCGGGGTAGGGCCGAGCGGTACCGGGGTGGAGGCCACGAATCTCCAGGTCTGCCAAACTGATACCGGCTCTTTCTCCCAGCCCACCCGTTCATACATCAGTAGCTAGCGCCGCCCGCGCGGCTTTTCGCCCCGCGATCCTTCCGAAGACCGACCCTGCCATCAGGCCTGACCCGCCGGCGTAGTTGCCCCAGAACAGCCCGCCCACGAGTTCGCCCGCTGCGTAGAGCCCCGGAACCGGTCGTCCGTTGCGATCCAGCACCTCCGCGTCGCCGTTGATGCGCAGGCCCCCGAACGTGAATGTGATCCCGCACGTTACCGCGTAGCCGCTGAGCGGCGGCGTGTCGAGCGGCAGCGCCCAGTTCGACTTCGGTGGCGTTATCCCCTCCGTGCGCTTGCCGTCCAGCCGCGTGGGGTCGAACTCGCCCGGCTGCACCGCCGCATTAAACGACTCTACAGTTCGAACGAGTGCTCTGCGGTCGATGCCCAGCTGGTCAGCCAGCTCGCCGATTGTTCCTGCCGAAGCCTTCGTCGCTTGCGGAATGCGGTACTCGTCCCGCAGCAGATGCTCAGCCTTGGCGTCGAAGATCTGGAACGCGGCCTGATGTGGCTGCTTCAGGATCTCGCGCCCGTACTTCGCGTATGTGTAATTGCGGAAGTCCGCACCCTCATCCACGAAGCGCGCGCCGTTCGCGTTCACGATGATCCCGAACGGGTACGAGTGCTTCTGGTACAGGTCCCCGATGCGCCGGTTGCCGTACGGCGGCGCGTTCAGGTCCCACGCCACCGCATGGCAGCCTCCCAAGTCGCCGCACGGCGCCGCGCCGGCGTCCAACGCCATGTGGATGCCCTCTCCGGTGTTGAACTCGGTGCCGCGCACCTTCGCCAGCTCCCAGCCCGGACCCAGACGTTCCACACGCATGTCAGCATTTGCCTCGAACCCGCCACAGGCGAGGATTGCGGCTCCGCAGCCAACCTCACCGCTGCCGCCCGGTGCATCTACCTTCACTCCTCCGACCCTTCCGTCGGCAGCCTTCACGAGGCCCGTCGCCCCTGTCCCGTAGCGCACCTCGATGCCCGCGCGTTCCGCGAGCTCGAACAGCCGGTCAGACAACCCGGGGCCACCGCCGACCGCCTCTACAACCAGACCTCCCCAAAACCGACGCCTGCCCTCCACTTCGAACGCCTGCCGGCCATACATCAGCACCCAGTGCACACCGCGCTCCCGCATCCACAACATCGCGGGAAAGGCCCCGCCTACAAGCACGTCAAGCAGCGCCGGATCGGCGCGGCCGTCCGTCACGCGCATCAGGTCCGCCCGCATCTGCGAGGCCGGATAGCTCCCGACATCCACCGCCTGCGCCTCGGCCTCGCTCAGGTCCGGGATCAGCCGCCGGATATCCTCGAGACCGTCGTACGGGAAGCGAAACGCGGCTCCGGTGAAGTAAGTGTTCCCGCCTCGCAGTTCCTTGGGGGCCTTCTCGAGGACCAGGACCCGCGCGCCTGTCTCTCGTGCGGCCAGCGCCGCGCACAGCCCCGCGTTCCCTGCGCCAACAACGATGACAGCGTGGTCAACCGCCACCCTCAACCACCCGCAGGCCGTTCCCGTGTCACGACGACCCCTTCGGCTACGAGCCTCTCGATGGCCGCTTCCTCATAACCCAACTCCCTCAGCACTTCGGGCCCGTGCTGCCCCAGCGCCGGTGGCGGCGGACCGCTTCCGGCCGGCGTGCCGCTCATGCGCATCGGCGACGCCGGCATCCGGATCGCACCCAGTACGGGATGGTCCATCGTCACCATCAGCCCGTTGGCCTCTACGTGGGGGTGCCCGAAGATTTCTTCGGGAAAGTTCACCGGCCCGCACGGCACGTCCGCCGCATCCAGCGCAGCGATCCAGTCGACAGTGCTGCGTTCACGAAAGCGGCCCTCTAACGCTGCGACGTTCGAGCGGTGGGCTTGGCGCACCTCTTCCGAGAACCAGTCGTAGGCCATCCCCTCTACAGTCGCATCCTCTATTCCCAGCACATCGCGCATGGCCCGCCGCTGGCGGTTGTTCAGGCAGGCGACGGCGATCAAGCCGTCTCGCGTCTCGTAGATGCGATAGTAGTTGTTGCGGCCGCGCGCGGCGACGTACTCGTTCCGCAACTTCGCCGCTTCCTCGTAGCGTAGTCCGCTCTTCCGCCGCTGTGCCAGCTCCGCGAGGAACCCCTCGCGCACCGGCCGGTCCACCTCCTCGACCGAGAGCAGGGGCCGGTACTGCGCCGCCAGTCCCGAAGCGAAGAGGCTCGTCTCGATGCGCTGTCCCTGCCCCGTGATCGTCCGCGCGTAGAGCGCAGAGACGATGGCGAACGACATGAACATCCCCGTCGTCAGGTCCGCGACCGCCAGCGTCGTGATGAACGTGGGCACGCCGCGCTCCAGCTTCTGCTCGTAGAGGACCATCCCGGTGGCCGCCTGCGACAGGATGTCGAATCCGGGGCGTCCCGCGTAAGGCCCCGCGCGCCCGAACGCGGTGTTCTCGCAGTAGATCAGCGCCGGATTCAGCGCTGACAGCGATTCGTAGTCCAGCCCCAGGCGTTCCGCGACGCCGGGCCGGTAGTTCAATACGACGATGTCTGCGCCGGCACAGAGTTTTCGTGCGATCTCGCGACCCTGCGCCCGCTCCATGTCCAGAGCTATGCTCCGCTTCCCCCGGTTCACGCCGAGAAACCCGCGGCTTTCGTAGGGCGCGACGGGGGCCGTATGCCGCCAAGCGTCCCCCTCCGGCCGCTCTACCTTCACGACGTCTGCTCCCATGTCCGCCAGCATCATCGTGCAATACGGCCCCGCGATGTACTCGCTGAAGTCGGCGACCCGGATGCCCGCCAGCGCGCCGGTCATGGCCGCATCGTATGCGAGCGAGACAAACGGGACAAGCGGGACAAACGGCACAATGCGCTCGAGCGGAACGGTTCGCGGGCTAGGCGGCTGTCATTCCGAGCTCGCGGGGGGGGGCCGAGCGGTACGGGATGGAGGCGCGGAATCTCGACGCCCCGTCAAACAGCACGTCGTTTCCCGTCGGCTCCTCTGTCTGCTGCTCGTACGTTTGCCCGCCTCCACTATCCACAAAATTACGATTGACAAGACTAGAACATTTGTCTAAGAATTGACTCAAGTGGTCCGCATATTGCACTTCGCCGACCTCCACCTTGACCGCTCGTTCGCCGGTCTGAGTGTGGCCCCCAGCGAAGCAGCTAAGCGCCGGGAGGAGCTGCGCGCCGCCCTCCGCCGCATCGTCGACCTCGCCATCGAGCTCGACGCCGACGCCGTCACCGTCGGTGGCGACCTCTATGAACACGAGCGTGCCGGCCCCGATACGGGCAATTTCATCGCTGACGAGTTCCGCCGGCTCGGTTCAAAGCCGGTATTCATCGCCCCCGGTAACCACGATCCATACGTGCCTGACAGCCTCTACTGGCGGCTCGAATGGCCACCCAACGTGCACATCTTTCAGAGCATCTCATGGCAGCCGTTCGACCTCACGGATTCCGTGACGATTTGGGGCGCCGGCCACCGGGGCCCTGCCCTTCGCGATAACCTCCTCGCGGGTCTGAACGTCGACCAGGCCCGGACGAATATCGCGCTCCTTCACGGCTCCGACATGTCGTCCGTGCCGGAGGGCAAGGACGCTCATTGCCCATTTACGCGGGAGGATATTGAGCGCTCGGGCGTCTCTTTCGCGCTCCTCGGGCACTATCACGAGATGCGGCTCCGGCCAATCGAATCGCCTCGGTACGCCTACCCCGGCAGTCCGGAGCCGCTCGACTTCAGTGAGCGGGGCGATCATCACGTGCTCCTCCTCGAAGCGACCAGCGAAGGCGTCTCGGTGCAACTCCGCAGGATCAACGAGGTCGTTTATCAGACTCTGGAGATCGATGTCTCAGAGATGTCTACGTCAGACCAGATACGCGCCGCAATTAAGAACGTAGCCTCTGACGGCGCCGCGGCGGCGGCCATCACGAGGGTGGTCCTCCTCGGCCAGCCGGAGCAGGACCTGGACCTCGACGTGGCGGGCCTGCTGTCCAGCACAGCCCAGGACTTCCGCTACCTCGAGATTGTGGACCGCACCGAAGCTCCGTTTGACCTGGACCAGATCCTGGACGAATCGACGACACGCGGCGCCTTCGTGCGCATGCTCCAGCAGCGGCTCTCGCAGGCGCCCGAGGGCGAACGCGCTGTCCTGCAGAACGCGCTCTACTACGGCCTGCGCGCCTTCGCCGGACAGGAGATCAGGCGGCGGTGAAGCTCTCCCGCATCGAGATCGCCGCCTTCGGCTGCCTTCGCGACTTCTGCGAAGATGTGGCGCCGGGCCTCCACATCTTCCACGGTCCAAACGAATCCGGAAAATCCACTCTTCAGCGGGCGGTACTCGCCCTACTCTACGGCTTTTACGAAAGCGATCGCGCACGCGCGGTGGAGAGTGCCGCCCGCCAGCGTTTCACCCCGTGGCAGGACGCGCGATACGCCGCCCGCATGGAATACGACCTCCAGGACGGCCGCCGCTACCGTGTGCAGCGAGATTTCGCCAGCGCTGACGTGCCCACGAACCTGTGGGACCTACTGAGCGGACGCGAGGTCACCGATGACTTCGGTCGCGGCCGCCACGGCAACGTGCAGTTCATGCGCCGGCAGCTCGGCATGACCAGGGGCGTGTTCGAATCTTGCGCCTTCGTTCGCCAGGGTGAGCTCCTCCAGGTCACCGGCGAAGGCCGCGTCACTCCCCAGGAGATGGGCGACGCGATCGTTAGCCTCGCCGACACGGCCCGCCGCGATGTCTCTGCCCAGTCCGCCATCGACCGGCTGATGAAAGTCCTCAAGGAGCAGGTGGGCGGTCCGCAGGCCAGAGCCGCTCCCCTCCCCGTCGCCCGCAACCGCCTCGCCGCCGCCAAGCGCGAGCTCGAAGAGATCGACCGCGTGCGTGCGGAGGTCGCCGCCGACGCCGAAGCGCTCCAGCGGACGAAAGAGCAGGCTAACACGCTCGACGAGACGATCAACCGCAACCGGTACCTACTCTGCCTGGCTGAAGTTTCCGAGCTTCAGGCCCGTATCAGCCGCCTCCGCGAAATGGACGAGCAGTTGCGCCGCTTCCATCAGCAAGTCGAGGCGAACAGCGCCTTCGCCGCCTTCCCGGCGCACGAGCGCGACGCCGTTGTCCTGGCCTGGAACTCCATCCGTGACCTGCGCCAGCGCCTGGTCAGCGAGCAGAGGGAGACCGAGCGACAGCGGCGCCGCCTCGACGAGCTGAACGAAAAGCGAGAATCGCTCGCCTCACGAGATCGAGAGCTCGCGCGCCTGCGGCAGTATCCGGCGGAGAGACAGCCGGACATCGATGCCCTCGCCCAGTACTGGCGCCAGGCTCAGACGCTGCACCGCGAGGCCGAGGGAAGACTCGCGGCCGCTGCCAACGCCGCTGATACCGTGCGCGCCGAGTACGAGCGTATTGCAGCCGAAGTTGGGGACCTCACGGCGCCGGAAGTCGAGCTGCTCACCCAGCGCCTCCGCTCGGCGCCGGTCCGCCGCGGCGTCGCCGCCGCGCTTGTCGCCGCGCTGGCGCGGCTGGTCCGCTGGATTGCGCGCGGGCTCGCGGCCGCCGCAGGCGCCGTGCTGAGACGCCGGCGTGCCGTTCAAGCCGCACCGGGCGACGATCTCGAACCGGCGGAGCGCCGGTTCGCCTCCACGCCTCCAGACGAAGCATCCCGCCTCCTGCAGGCCCACATGCGCTATCTCGAGATAGCTCCTACTATCGCCAAGTTCGAGGCGGAGAAGGTCGCCTGCCAGCAGGCGGCCCTGAACAGCGATTCCGCCGCTGCCCGCTTGCGGCACGCCCTCGAAGGCCTCACTGACGATCTCGCCGACCTTGAGTCGGCCTTCGCCCAGTTTACTCAGCGCGCCGCCGGCCGCCGCCAGCTCGATACAGTCGCCGATCAGCTGTCATCACTCGACGGCGAGCGGGAGTCCCTCCGCGACACCGTCAACCGCTTCGTCGCTGGCAGCGAGCGGCTGCGCAGGCTGGAGACAGAGCTGCGACAGCAGTTGTCCGCCGCCCTAAACGCAAGCTTCACCAGGATGCAACCCGCTCCCTGCGGGAGATCGAGAATGCGCGGGGGATCCTCCTGGACGGTAAGTCGCCCGTTGAGCTCGATGGGCTCCTGTCGCGACGACAAAGCGAAGCCGCCGGGTTCATCGCCGCCAACCCCTTGCTGGAAGGTGCCCGCGCGAGCGGAGACCGCGAAGCCCTTAAAGAGGCTCTCGCGAATCAGATTAAAGATCGGGGACAGATGGGACTGCGGATCGAATCCCTGCGCACCCGAATCGACACGCGCTTGAGCAACCTCCGCGGGCGAGCCGAGGTGGAGGAGGACAAAAGGCAGCACGAGAATGAGGTTGCCGAACTCGCGCAGTTCGGGCAGTCGCTCGATATCGCCAGAGATCTTATCGATCAGGCCATGACGGAAGCCCACCGCGATTTCGCACCCAGCGTTGGCCGCTTCCTCAGCGACGGTCTCGCCCACGTCACCAAGGGGCGCTACCAACGCGCAATGCTCGACCCCGCCACCTTCCGCGTCACGACCGAGGTCCCGGAGACGGGACGCCTTGAAGACGTCGAAGTGCTGAGCCAGGGCACCCAGGCGGCCGCCTACCTGCTATTGCGAGTCGGCCTGGCGCAGCACATGAGCTCGATGTCGGAGCCCGTGCCTCTGCTACTTGACGACCCTTTAGTCGACCTCGACGACTTGCGGATAGAGGCCGTCCTCGATCGGCTCCTCGAACTATCGCGCGAGGTCCAGATCCTGCTCTTCACCAAAGACGAAAGCACGAGAGCCTGGTTCGAACGCCGCTGCTCCGATGACGGCTCCTGTCGCATCACGCACCTCGAGCCTCTGGCCGGACGCGTCCCGGCTCCCATCGCCGCAAGGCGGTCAGAGAGCGGTGGCGCCTCTGCCGTTGAGCAGGCGTCCTTTCTGACAGGCAACGGATCGGGCTCTCAGAATGAGTACTTCCAGGGCTCTGCGTCTTAGCGCGACAAGTCGCTAGCCGATAGCTCGCAAACGTCGACACCTCCGTCTCTCAGTGCGGAAGCACCTCCGGCACGGAGCCGATGGTGTAGCCAGCAGCCCGTAGCCCATCGATGACCCCCTGGAGCGCCGGACCGTCCTGCGATGCCGACCCCACGTGGAACACGTATATCGCGCCAGGCTCCGCCAGCTCCAGGCAGCGCTGCCTGATCTCGGACGACGGCAAACCCCGCCATCCCCCCGAGTCCACCGTCCACATGATGTTGTAGGCAAACCCTCTCGCGCCCACATCCTCATTCA
>WNGA01022520.1_pt1 | contig 10430 bp, 9 predicted proteins | sample 5400061 | NCBI WGS metagenome assembly WNGA01 (sample SAMN13153366, study PRJNA577476) | soil metagenome | isolation source: 100 cm soil or saprolite under grassland replicate 2 | place: USA:California | collected 2016-06-15
CGAGCCCTGGCCACCAACGGCGACTTCGACGCCTACTGGACCTACCACCAACAACAAGAACGGCTACGCGTCCACAACACGCTCTACTGGAACCAGACCATCCCCCCGTAGACAGTCACTCCAGAAGAAACGCACCCCACCGATTTCTCGTTCGGTTCGATGCGTGTGGACGGCGTGACCTACGATCATGACCTGATCATCGACCGTGGGAAGATCCGTAAGCGCACCAAGACCGCCTCCAAGAAGTTCCGCGGCGCGTACGGTCACACTCCGCTGTCGATCGCCGAGGACATCCCCTGGCGATGCCGGCGGCTGGTCATTGGTACCGGTGCTCACGGCGCGTTGCCGGTGATGACGCAGGTCCGGCAGGAGGCCCAGCGTCGCAACGTCGACCTGGTTGTGCTGCCCACGGCGGAGGCGATCGACGTGTTGACCGAGGGCGGCACCGACACCAACGCCGTCTTGCACCTGACGTGCTGAACCAGCTGCTCGGCACCGTCATTCGGGGTCACAGTCGGTTGAAAGCCGCAAGTCGGCGCGGGCGCTAGCGGGGATGGGGTGATCGGCGCCGCTTCAGCTGCTTGCCGTGTTCAGGGCATCCATCTCTGATTCGGCCAGCACGAAGGACAAGGCTGCGGCGTTGTCAGCGGCTTGAGGTCCGGTCTTCGCCCCGGGGATGGGCAGCACGTGCCGCTGTACCAGCCAGCGCAGGGCGATCTGGCTGGGGGTCTTGTCGTGTTGGGCGGCCAGGTCGCGCAGGGTGGCGTTGACGCGTTCGAGGGTGGCCAGGCCGTTGCCTCGGTACACCGATGAGTAGCGGCGCCAGCCGGCCGGTCGGTTGGCGGCCGTGTACTTGCCGGTCAGCGCCCCGGACGCCAGCGGCATGTATGCGATGAGCGTGACCCCAAGCTCTCGGCAGGTGTCCAGGACTCCGTTGCGCTCCGGTTGCCGGTGCAGCAGCGAATACTGGACCTGGTTGGACGCCAGCGGAATACCGCGCCTGCTCAACGCGGCGTGCGCGGTGCGTAGCTGCGCAGCCGAGTAGTTGCTCACCCCGACGGCGCGCACCTTGCCCGCCTCTACGGCATCGGCCATGAGATTCATCAGCGTGGGAATCGACATCCAGCGGGACGCGAAATGGATCTGATACAGATCCACGACCGGACGCCGCAGCCGGGCGAGGCTAACCTCCAACGTCGCCGGCAGGCTGGTGGCTCGGGAGAAGAACCCCGCGGGAAACTTCGTGGCGATAAGAACATCCTTGCCCTCGGCCAGCTCACCGACCCGTCGTTCTGAAGCACCCTTGCCGTACATGGCCGCGGTGTCCAGCAAGTTCACCCCGGCCGCCAGGCTGACCTCCAACGCCTCCCGCTGCTCGTCCACGCTGCTGGTCGGTCCATAGGCGTTGCGAGCCGGATTCCAGCGCGGCGCCGCCGCCATGTCACCCCAAACCATGACGCCAAGACCCAGCCGAGGAACCCGAAGATCGGTTCGCCCCAGCATCATCCAGGCAGCCGCGCTGCCCTCATCGCTCACGAGCTCAATCATGCCCCCGCAGCAGACAACGAGACCAGCAGACGGCACAGGCCAGCACCGCGCTCCCAACATCACCGACAGGCCAGCCGCGAGTGAGCGGCCACCCGCAGGGCGGGGTGAGTTACCAGATCTGCCGCGAAGCAGGCGGGCCGTCGTGCCGACGCGGTACACGGGCGGGCCCGACGAGCAAATCATCTATCCTGTGCAGTCTGGCTGTGGGGCATGGGGAAGAGGCCGACGTGATCGCACGTGTGTGGCGAGGTTGGACCCGACACGTACCGCAGCAACCGAGCAACGGACGCCGAACACGTCCTAACCGCCATCCGCGATAGCGGGGGCCGTGCCGTGGCCATCGAGGAGGATCTGCGCGACCCCGACGCCGCCGGCCAGCTGTTCGACGCCGCCGAAGCGGACCTCGGCGCCGTCGACATCCTGATCAACAACGCTACTGGCTGGGTCCAGGACACCTTCACGCTCGCATCGCTGGATCTGCACGGCAGATCGCTGCAACCGGTCACCGCAGCCACGTGGTCACAGCAGTTCGCGGTCGACGCAATGGCACCGGCTTTCCGCACACCACGTCAAGGACCCGCTCGCCCGGCCGGATCTCCGCGGTGCTCACGAGGCGCTCACTCATCGGGCCGAAGCACGGCACCACGCTCTCGTAGGAATCGGCAACTCGCCCCACAGCTGTACCACCCGCTCGTCGGTCACCCACGAAGCATATGGAATCCGGCGACACACACGGCCCGCCCGACTCTGCCGATGTCGATGCGCTTCCGGCTAGCTACCTTGGTCTGGATTCCGCCAGCAACTCAGCGCGGCGGCGCGTATCCGGCGGTGACGGACCCGTCCGAGACGATGCCGTCCGCCAGGAACGCCGCGCGATGGCATCCTCCCGGCTCGCTTCACCTTCCAGCTCTTCCTGGATGCGCAGCCGTTGTGCTGCTCAGCGCAGGCGGTAGCCGCGGCCGACCACGGTGATGATCGGGTCCGGCTTGCCGAGTTTCTGCCGCAGCGTCTTCAACGTCGTGCGCACCGCCGTGGTGAATGGGTCAGCGTGCTCAGCGGGCGCCGCCCGGACGGCCCTCGAGCACGCTCGCTCCCCGGCGGTGTTGCGCTCATGCAGAATCTGCGCCCGCACCGCCCCGAACCGCTGCTGACACACCGCCGTCCAGCCGTAGCGGGCGTCGCACACGGATCAATTAAGGGATGAGGATTGCCCGGCCGCGCACCCGGCCGGCGTCGAGATCCTGGAGTGCCTCGGCGGCGGCCTCCAACGGGTACGTCTTGGTGTGCAGGGTGACCTTCCCGGCCTGTGCCAGGACCATGAGTTCGGCCAACTCGTTGTACGTGCCGACGATGTTGCCGATGATGTTGCGTTCGGTGGAGATGACGTCCAGTGTCGGGATCCTCAGCTCCCCGCCGTACCCGATGACGAAGTAGCTGCCGGCCGGCCGGGTCATCGCGAACCCTTCGTTCTCCGCGCCCTGCTCGGCGACGAAATCGAGCACGACGTCCGCACCGGCGCCGCCCTCAGTCAGGTTCTTCACCGCGTCGACGTGGCTCCCGTCGGCGACCACCGTGTGGTCCGCGCCGAGCTGTTCGGCCAGCTTGAGCGCGTCCGGGTTGCGGTCGACCACGATGATCTTCGTGGCGGTCAGTGCCGCGAGGCACTGGATGCCGATGTGCCCGAGACCGCCGGCGCCGACGAGGACACCGGTGGTGCCCGGATATAGCTGCGGAATCGCCTTGCGTACCGCGTGGTAGGCGGTGATGCCGGCGTCGGCGAGCGCCGCGACGTCCTTCGGCTGGGTCTTCGGGTCCAGCTTCACGCAGGCCCGCGCCGTCGTGAGCAGGTATTCGGCCATCCCGCCGTCGTTGTTGGACAGGCCGGGAAAGAAGCTGTCGGTACAGTGCATGTCCTGCCCGGCGCGGCAGGCGCGGCAGAGCCCGCAGGTCGGCGTCGGGTGCAGGATCACGGTGTCGCCGACCTGCACGTTGGTCACGGCGGACCCGACCTCGTGCACCCAACCGGCGTTCTCGTGCCCGAGCGTGTAGGGCAGCGTGGGGTTCTGCCGCTCGGCCCACTGACCTTCCATGATGTGCAGGTCGGTCCGGCACACGCCGGCGCCACCGATCTTCACGATGACGTCGAACGGCCCGTTGATCGTCGGCTCCGGTGCCTCCTCGACGACCGGGAACTTGTGGTACTCGTGAAGTCTGACCGCTTTCACGTCGCCTCCTCGCCTTCTCCCCTCGTTCCGTACCGGACTCGCAACATGCCGCGGCAGATGCCCGCGTTGGCCTCGATGCCGACCCGGGTGGCCCGCGCCCGCCGCAGGTGCAGTGGCAGTGCGTCCGTCCCGACCGCCGCCCCGGTCATCGGGTCGACCAGCAGCGGGTCTCGGTCACCGGCCGGCAGGCCGAGTTCGGCTCGCCGGCCGCGCAGCCGGTCCAGCTCCGGCGACGGCGGTACCTCGCCGAGCGTCATGGCGGCCAGATCCGCTGGAGTCGTACCCGCGGCGAGCAACGGCCGGCACACCAGGTCGGTACCGGCCATGACCGCCTTGCGCAGGAAGTCCGCACGCAGGCCGCCCAGCTCGGCGACCGCCTCGCCGTCGAAGGTGCGCACGAACCCCGCCTGCGCGGCCACGCCGGTGTTGATGGCGTCGGACGCGAAGTGCTCGTCGAGCACGACCTCGGCGTGCCGGATCCCCGGTACCGCGGACACCGCGTCATAGGTATCGGCGACCATCAGGAAGGCGAAGTTGGGCGCGCAGAAGTACGTTGGCAGCCGCAGCCGCACCTGCGCGTCGCCAGCCGCCGAGACGGTGCACGAGGCGACGAAGCCGAGCCTGGTGATCGGCTCGTCCAGCTCCGGGTCGCGCACCGTCTCCAGCGCAGCGAGGACCCGGCTGCCCCGCTCGCTTCGCGCGGCTGTCTCCGGCGCCTCGGATGTCTCGGGCGCCAGGCGATCACTCCGGCCCGCGGGCTCCGCCACGCCGCCCAGAAACCGCGTCCCCTCAGGTCCGGGCGTCACCGCCCCTCGGCGTTCGCTCATGCGGACGGCGAATCAGCGGTGACAGCTACCGAGTCGTCGCGCGCGGCAGGGGTGCCCTGCTCGGGTGCGAGCTGGCACTCGGCCGGCACCTCGATGTCGTACAGCTTCGCCGCGTTGAGACCGAGCATCTTCTTCTTGCTCGCCACGGTGACCCGCGGGTAGTCGTCGAACTCCGCCCCCGCCGGATAGTCCCAGTCGACGAAGCCCTCGACCTGCCACTTGGGCTCCCAGATCGCGTAGTCGCTGCCGAAGGTCATCTTGTCCTCGCCGACCCAGAACAGCAGCTCGCCCATGCACCGGGCGAAGAACCGAGGCCGGGCGTGCATCAACGCGCCGACCACGACGGACAGCCCGGCGTACACGTTCGGCTCCTGCGTGGCCATGTAACAGAAGTCGTCGATACGCGGGATCCCGGAGTGCTCGACGATGAAGTTCAGGCCCGGGAAGTCGGTCGCCGCGTGGTCGACGTCCGACATGTCGAAGGCGTCCTTGTCCAGCGGCCAGATCGTCGGACCCTTGTGCGCGTGGATGTTCTTGATGCCCAACTCCTGGCACGCCTCCAGGTATCTGTACGCCTCCGGGTCGGTGAGCTTCCAGCCCCGGGAACCCTGCCGCCACTCCGCGGTGTAGAGCTTGACGCCCTTGCAGCCCCACCGTTCGACGTTGTGCCGCAGAACCTTCAGGCCGTCCTCACCGTCGCGCGGATCCCACCGGGTGTTGAGGACGAACTTGCCCGGGTACTTCTCAAACAGGATCGCGTCCCGCTCAGTGGTGTTGAATCCCTCCTTGTACCACTCCCGCAGGTCGGTGGGCTGGAAGATCGCCACGTCGACGTGGCCCTCCTCGAACACGTCCCTCATCAGGTCTTCTTCGGAGTACTTCTGGTACTTCTCCAGCGGCCATCGGGTGTTCTCCGGTCCCAGCCCGTGGTAGCCGTAGAAGCACTCGATCCACCCCTTGGCGTACTGCTCGGCTCCTTCCACCCAGTTGTCCGGAGCGGCATTCCAGAAGTGCATGTGGGTGTCGACGACGAAGTACCTCTCGCCATCCTTCTCGTACACGGTGTCACCTCGATCCCGCGATGAGGTCGAAGCCGAGCTAAGCGGCCGCGTCCTCGGGGTTGGCGAACATGACCGTCCGGTGTCCTCGTGGATCACCCAGCCGTACTCGGTGGACTCGGTCACCTCGAACTGCGCCGCACCGAAGTATCCGGGGGGCCTCGCCGAGCGCCTCGGAGATCTCGTCGTAGTCGACGTCCATGCGGTTCACCAGGTCACCCGGATCATCGACGGCAGCGGGGGGACGCGAACTTGTGGCTTGGTCTTCGCCACCTCGGCCACGACCACCCCGATCTAGCTGCTCATCAGCTTAAACCCGCACTTGTCGAAGGGGTACCGTGCGAGGCGACAAGGCTCTCCCGCCCGGAGCTGCGGTCGTGGTCAGGCCCACGACCGCCCGGCGGTGGAAAGCGCGGCGGCCGGCCCGGGACCGCATCGACCTACGATCAGCCGGCATGGCAGACCTCGCCGGGCAGACCGAGTACCAGGGTGCAGATGGATCAGGCAGCGTTGCCACCGTTGGTTTGAAGAAACCACCGCAGGCTCTCCAAGAGACTCAGAAGCCGGCGCGAGTACCGCGCCCTGTGCAGGAGCGACCCGGCCACCGCGACCCTGCCCAGCAAGGCCCGGCATCGTGTCCACGGAGATCACGATCGCGACGAGGCGGCCGGTCCGTCGGCTCCGGTCACGTTTCGGTTTCCGAGGCTCCCGACCACCGTAGAGGTCATTCCCGGTGGTCGCCGCATTGCCTATGATCTGCGCGTGTGGCTGCTACCTAAAGTGGTGTCGGCGCATCGCTACGGCGCACCGAGCCACCCACTATCGGGACCAGATCTGCCTGGGGTTCCTTGATGACGGCCATTCACGGGGGGTGGGCCACCTCTCCGGCAGCGTTCGTCCGGCGAACGGGCGCGGCGGCGGGGCCCACACAGTTCCTTCCGCTGGGATTCTTGGCCGCCGGTGGCGACGGTCACCGGTCGGTGCCGGCCGTCGCGGGCGAGGCCGGGGCCGGCTTCGCCACCCCGACGGACCTCCTCCTCCTGGGTGCGGTGGCGATTCTGGCCGTCGGGCTGCTGCTCGTCTTCATCTGGACGCGGCGGGCCGCCCGCGATGAAGCGGCAGACGCATCGGCTCCGCCAGCATGGGAACGGCCGGCGGGGCCGCCGCCTGAGCAGCTGCGGCCGCCGGTACCGCTGCTCCCGGCGCAGCCCCGGGGGACGACGCCGCTGGAGAGGCGCCGCCCGATGCCGCCGGATGCCGCCTTCACGGTGATCGAGCGCGGCCAGGATGGGGCGCGGCACCGGGCCGCCGACCCGCCCGCACCGGCCATGCTGAGCAACCAGGCGCTGATCACCGGCCGCGTGGCCGGGCCGGAGGGCCACCCGGTCAGCGGCGGGAAGCTGACCGTCAGCGACTTCTCCGGCAGCCCGGCCGGGATCGGTCGCAGCGCGACCGACGGCCGTTACCGCCTGCACCTGCCGACCGGCGGAACCTACCTGCTCGTCTGTACGGCGGAGGGCCACCAGTCGACCACCGTCATGGTCACCGTGGCCGCTGCCACGCTGGTCTGCGACATCGTGCTCGGTGGAGCCGGCGGGATCGACGGATGGATCCGGCACCAGCGCGGCGAGGCGGCGGCCGGTGCGATGGTGACGCTGACCGACCTACGCGGCGGCGCGGACGGCGAGTACGTGTTCGCCGAGGTTCCGCCCGGCGGGTACACGCTGGTCGCCAGCGGGTACCCGCCGGTGGCCACCTGGATCGAGCTGACCGGCGAGCGTACCGAGGTGCGCGACGTCATCCTGGGCGCGCACCCGCAGCGGTCCGGCGCGGCCGGCAACGGGGAACCGCATACGCTCGCCGGCTTTCCGCCCCCCGGGCCGGATACCCGGCCGGAGTCGGCGCGGCTGGACAGCAACTGGGCCGGACCAGTACCGACGGCTCGGGCGGTTTCGAGGTATCGCTCCGGGCTGGCGGGATGGTGACCGTCGTGGTGTCGGCCACAGGCGCCAATCCACGGGCCTGGTCGGCGGTGGTGGCCCCGACCGGGGTGACCGAGCTGGGTGTCGTGCTGCTGGACAGTGCCCGCCGCGCCGAGTTGCCCGAGCCCGGCCGGTGGGTTGTCGACCCGGTGCACTCGATCGTCCGGGCCACCGCCCGACACCTCGCACTGTCCCGTGTGGAGGGTCGGTTCACCCGGTTCAGCGCGGTGATAGCGGTCGCCGAGCAGGTCGAGCGCTTAAGCGTCGAGGTGACGATCGAGGCGGCGAGCATCTACACGGGCAGCGAGGACCGCGACACGCATCTGCGCTCTGCCGACTTCCTCGACGTCGAGCGGTTTCCCCACCTCACCTACCGCAGCGAGGCGGTGCGCCAGGTCGGGCCGGCGCGCTGGCAGGTCGCCGGCCAGCTGACCATCCGGGACATCACCCGACCGGTCCCGCTCGACGTCAGCTATCTCGGCTACGGCCCGGACCCGTGGGGCGGTACCCGGATGGCCCTGACCGCGACCACCCAGTTGGCCCGCCGGGACTTCGAGATCAACTGGAACATGGGCCTGCCTGGCGGGCTGGTCGTCGTCGGGCCGACCCTGCGCGTGGACCTCGACGTGCAGGCGGTACGGGAGGTGACGTAGCCCTTCGGCCGGCCACGGCCCGGGCCTTGGCCTCCAATGCCCGGTTCACGCGGCGGGTGCCTCCGGCCAGTTGGATGAACCGGTTGCGCTTGACTGGTGTCTTCCCGGCGACCGCCTTCTCGGCCTTGGTGACCTGTTCATGCGGGCGCCGAGGATGAACGACAACCCGGTGACCTCGATCGCATGCTGGCTGGCCGCCGAGACCACCTCTACCGCATGCTCGCCACAAACTGTCCCGCTACGAAACCGCCACCCCATAACGGATCTGGCGACACTTCCTCGACACCCCCGGCACCCTGCACGTCACCGACGACACCGTCACCGCCGACCTGAACCCGCGCATGTACCACCCCAGCACTCATCGATGCGGGCTTCGCCGATCTTGACCTACCCATCCCCCGGTGGAACAACCGCCGGCTCCGCTTCCGCTTCCCGCCCCGCTGAGCGGGCGTCCCTTCTCATTGAATCTGGTCCCCGGTCAACCGGCTGGTGCGGCCAGATCCGGTGAGAGGTGATCTCCGCGATGAGTCTCACCGGATCTGGTCCGTAGTCTGACCTGCGGATGCAGGATGGGTGCCAGCGGCGGTGCAGCTTGGGCAGACCATGCGCCGGGCCGCAGCATTCGGGTTAAGCCGACGCGGCCCGCGCCACAGCGGCCTCCCGGCGTCGGCTACTTGCGCTGCTGTATCTGGATCAGGTTGCCACAGGTGTCGTCGAACACCGCGGTGGTCACCGGTCCCATCTCGACGGGCTCCTGCGTAAACCGCACACCGAGCCGCTCGAGCCGGGCGAACTCGGCGGCCACGTCGTCCACGGCGAAGGATGTGACGGGGATGCCGTCGCTGACCAGCGCCTCTTTGAAGACTTTGGCGGCGGGGTGGGCGTCGGGTTCGAGCAGCAGCTCGGTGCCGTCCGGATCGTCGGGCGAGACCACGGTCAGCCAACGGTACTCGCCGAGCGGCACATCGGTCTTCGCCACGAAGCCCAACACGTCGGTGTAGAAGCGCAGTGCCTTAGCCTGGTCGTCGACGAGGACGCTAGTCAGGTGGATTCTCATCGGATCTCCTGTGTGGGTCGGGCTTGAGCCATCGGTCGGCGATGTGCTCCAGCGGCTGTCTGTCAAGGTGGTGGAACTTGTAGCGACCCACCCGGCGGGTGACGATCAGGCCGGCGTCTTCCAGTACCTCGAGGTGTTGGGAGACCGCCTGGCGTGATGAGGTGAGTCGATGCTTCATGGCCAGTCGTGAGCAGATCTCGAACAGGGTCTGGCCGTCACGCTCGGTCAACTCGTCGAGGATCTTCCGGCGGGTGGGATCGGCCAAAGCCTGGTAGACATCAGCCACAACCACAAGTATATGCAAGCCGCTACTTGCCTGTCGACCTGGCGAGTGAAGCGTCCCCGTTCCGTGCCGTCCTAGTCTGGGCGGTGGGCTGAGCTGCTGCGACCAGATCTCGACGAGACCGTCGCGGCCGCCGTCGGATCATCATCCGGCCCAGAGCCCAGGTGGCCAGCCCGCGGCGGCGCGTGGAGGGCCGGATGCCGTAACCCCGGATGCCGTAGCCGAGGTGGCCGGCCCACCGCACGTAGTCGCTGCACCCGTGCCGCAGCGCGAGCGTGGCAGTCTCGGCTCCCCCTGCCGTTCGACCAGTCCGACCGCGATGCCCGCTACTGGTGGGGGACCTCCATGCGCCAGGTCGAGCCACCAGCGTGGCGACCCGGTCCCCCGGCTTGGGGATCGCTAGAGTCCAGATCGGCTGTGAGCCGAGCCGGTTGGTCGGTCACGTGCCCTTCCCGTCACCGGCGGTCATGTTGTCCACCCGGCTCAACCGGTACCACGGCCGTCTCCGACTCCCTCCCGGCCAGCCCTCCCGGGGTAACGGTTATAGGGCGGCAGCGAGGGGATGACCACGTCGAACGCGGGGCCGTCGATGCCGTGGACGGCCGGCTCGGTCAGCAGCGGCACCAGCGCCAGCAGCTCCACGAACCCGCTGGGCCAACCGTGGGTGAGGATCAGCGGCACCCCGTTCCCGCTGGGCGCCTTCGCGTGCACGAAGTGGATCGGCACCCCGTCGAGCGCGACCCGGAACTGCGGGTACGCGTTCAGCTCCCGCTCCCGGGCCCGCCAGTCGAACCCGT
>WNGA01061391.1_pt1 | contig 10430 bp, 8 predicted proteins | sample 5400061 | NCBI WGS metagenome assembly WNGA01 (sample SAMN13153366, study PRJNA577476) | soil metagenome | isolation source: 100 cm soil or saprolite under grassland replicate 2 | place: USA:California | collected 2016-06-15
TTCTTCTATCACTCCCACATGCCGATGCAAGAGATGTTGGGCATGATCGGGATGATGGTGATTCATCCCAGAGAACTCTCTCAACCGCGCGTGGACCGGGATTTCGGACTGATCTTTCAGGAATGGGCGATCCTGCCGCACAACACGGTTCCCAACACGCTCTCGATGGAATTCAACTGGCTGACGATCGACGGAAAGGCCGGGCCGGACACGACCCCCATGCTGGTCAAACAGGGGGAGCGAGTGCGCATCCGGATGGTGAACCTCGGCATGGACCATCATCCCATTCATTTACATGGGAACACTTTTTACGTCACGGGAACGGAAGGGGGCCGCGTGCCGCAGGCGGCGTGGACGCCGCAAAACACCGTGCTGCTCGGCGTCGCGCAGGGCCGCGACATCGAGTTTGAAGCGAAGTACGCGGGCGACTGGATGCTGCACTGCCACCTGCCGCACCACATGATGAACCAGATGGCTTCCATGGTGGGACCCCTGGCCCAGGGCGCCGCGGGGATTCAGGCCGGAAAGACGATGGAAGCGGGGATGGGAATGATCCGCGAGGGTCACGCCCTTTCCGAGAACAACGGCCCGAGCTTCGGGCGCGGCCTCGGCGTCGGGAGTACCTACGAAGAGACGCTTACACAACTGCCCGTGACGCCCCGCAGCGCCGCCCTGGTTCAGCAGTCGCCACATGCCAGGCATCACATGCCGCCCCCCGGCGGAAAACTCGTACCCGGTTACCCCCAGGATATGTTCATGGTGATGGATGAGATGATCTCCAAGCCGGAGATTCACGGGCTGCGCCCGACCTGGACCGCAGGGATGATGGGAATGATGACGCTGGTTCGCGTGCTGACGCCGGAGAAATACGACGAGATCCAGCTGATCAAGAAAAACTGGAAGCCGGATCAGAAAAAGCCCGCAACGCATATCCACAAGTGAGGCCTGCCATGAAGATACTTTTTCTCGTGACCGCGGTCGTCCTTGCCGCTTCCGGTGTGCTGATCGCCCAGGCGCCGGGCACGCGCCTCAAATCCAGCCCGGAGAAGAAGCGAAGCAGACGGGGAGCCTGCGCCTGGAAGATCTCGAAAGGACGGCGCCGCAGAACAACCCGACCCTGAAGCAGGCGGAAGCTCGTATTCGGGCTGCCCAGGGAAAGATGAAGCAGGCAGGGCTCTATCCCAATCCGATTATCGGCTACCAAGGAGACGAGATCTCGACCGGACCGGTGGTACGCGGCGGAGAGCACGGCTTTTTCCTGGAGCAGACAATACCGCTGGGAGGCAAGCTGCGAAAGAACACCGATGTTTTCCGTGAAGAGGTCCGGCAGGCGGAAGCGGAGGCCGAAGCGCAGCGGCTGCGGGTTCTGAACACTCTCCGGGTTCTCTTCTACGAAGCGCTGGCCGCCCAGAGGAGGTTGGAGGTCCGGCAAAAACTGGCCGCGCTGGCGGACGAAGCCGTGGAGACTTCGAAGGGTCTCTACAACGTCGGCGCGTCGGACAAGCCGGATCTTCTGGAAGTGGAAATCGAGGCGCAGCGGGCGCAGCTGGCAGTGGCGACGGCTCAGAACGAGCAGGTGCGAATCCGGCAGCAGCTCGGGGCGCTGGCCGGCTCTCCCAACCTGCCGCCTGCGACGCTGGCTGGAGACTTTGAGGAGCCCCTGCCGGGTCTGGATCCAGAATCGACGCTCGATGAAATCTTGCGGGACAGCCCCGAGCTGAAGTCAGCGCGGGCCGGCGCGGGGCGGGCGCGGGCGGCCGTGACTCAGGCGCGCAGCCAGCGCGTCCCGGACCTGCGGGCTCGAGGAGGGCTGCGCAACAACCGCGAGTTGATCGAAGTGGGCGGACAGCCGGTCGGCCTCGAGGGTTTTGCGGAGGTGGGCATTACTCTCCCCATCTTCAATCGCAACCAGGGGGATGTGCTCGCGGCTCGCGCCGAGGCGGAATACGCGGAACAAGAGGTGCGGCGGGCGGAGATGATGATCCGGACTCGATTCAGCCAGTGGTTTGATCGCTATCAGTCGTCTCGCCGGATCGTGGAGACTTACAAAAAGGAGGTGATCCCCCGCGCGGAGGAGGCCTATCAGTTATATCTCGCGAAGTTCCAAGAAATGGCAGCCGCGTATCCCCAGGTCCTGATCGCGCAACGAGCGGCGCTCCAGGCCGGCGTGGAGTACATAGGTGCACTGGAGAATTTCTGGAGATTGACTCCAGAAAGGCTTGCCACGAATTTCACGAATTACTGGAAAGAGTTTCGTGGAATTCGTGGAATTCGTGGCCAGGCTTTTTCGGAGTTCGTTGCAATCTCTGCCTTTTGTGTCTTCGTGTCTTTGTGGTGAGATTTTTAGGCAGCCGAAATTTAAATTTTCAGGGTCAGACCCCGATTCAAAACTCGAACCGGAGCATCCACTGGATGATTCTGGCGAAGCCTTCCGTCCCTGTGATCCGGCCGAACTGGGGGTTTCCGAACACGGTATTCGGCGCGCTGAATCTCGGCGTGTTGGTCGCATTCAAGGCTTCCACTCGGAACGAAACTCGTGTTCTTTCGCTGAGGTTTACGGCCTTGCGAACAGAGAGGTCCATGTTGGCCACGCCGGGTCCGCGGCAGTCACCGAGCCGGCGAGGAACGTTCCCGAGCGTGTATGCCGGAGCTGCCGAGAAGGCAGTGCCATCGAACCAATTCCCTATTCTTTCCTGGGGACTTCCCGACGTGCACGGGCTGACCCCGGCAACGCGATTTGGCCGCTGCTGCCCGCCGTATGCAAATCCTCCGGCGACGTTATTGGGGGTCTGCCAGACGCTCGTTGGGAAGCCGCTCTGAATCTGGATTATCGGTGCGATGTTCCAGCCGCCGAAGACCTTGTCAGCAAGGCCTGAGCTTGCCCAGCGCTTTCCCCTCCCGAGAGGCAAGTCCCAAATGGGCGCGAAAATCCAGCGGTGCGTCACGTCGAAGATTGAGTAGCTGTATTCGTTGGCCAGGTTGAAATTGTCGAGCGCAAGAGTGGTTCGATTGATGAACGTGTTGGCCTCGCCGAAATAGTTGTCGAGCATCTTCGACCAGCTATAGCTCGCCAGAAACGACAAGCCTACGGAATCCACCCTCCTCTCGGCCTTTGTTGTCAGCGCGGCGAAGCGCCCGATCCCGTCGCTCTTCCGGACAGCCCGAACTCTTTGGAATTCGGGGTACGGGAGCAGCAATTGGGCGCGCGCGATGTCGGATGACTGGCTCAGCTCTCCAAACTCGGGTATGCCAGAGAACGGGTTGGGAACTCTGTCCAGCAGTGCCGATCCGCGGCTGAGCTCGCCAAGAGGGAGCTGATTTATGTTGACTCGCCCGTCGGCGGAAGTTCCGGTAACGGACATGTGGTCCGACCGGCTCCCAATGAAACCGACGGTAAGGGCAACCTTCCCCGGCAGCGCGCGCTGAATGTCCAGGGAGAACTGCTGCACCCGCCCCTGCCTGTTGTCCTGGTCTATGAAGTCAACGTTGCCGCCGACGTTCGTCGCCAGGCCCAAGGAATTGCCCGTGGGCTGCCGGATTCCCTGTGGGACACCGCGGAGTACGGTGTTGGGCGTTGCGCTCCAAGCGAAACCCACACGCGGCTGAAACTTGGTCTTCTGCGGGTCGCCCTGGTGCTCCTTGTTGCCGCCTGCGCCGGCGTAGAGAAGACCGCCCCGGATCCTGTCACGCAAGGCCACATCCGAAATTTTGTCGGCCAGCGGATTTTTCGCCGTCCGGTCAAAACCGACGGTTATTTGGTTATCACGTTCCCGCAGATCCGTCTCGTATTCGTAGCGCAGCCCGACGTTGAGCGTCAGCTTGGGAGTCAGCCTGAAGTCGTCGTGGACGTATCCCGAATAGTAACGAGTGAAAAAGCGAAGCGGCGCGGCCGTCAAAATGGTGCCGCTGTCCGGGTAGCCGAGAAGCAGACTTGCGATGCCGTGTCCCGAGGGCATGGGGTCCAGAGCGGTAGGGTCGCGCTGGGTAAAGGTCTTCGAGAAGGTGAAGCCTCCGCTGCTCCCGTTGCGGTCGGTGAAATCAACTCCGATCGCACGGTAGGTGCCGCCGAATTTAATGCTGTGACGAGCGATCGACTTGGAATAGTTGACGACGAAGGTGTGTGATTTCCAGAACACATCATCGTCGCCCTGGCCGCCAATAACGTAGGAGGCATTGGGAGGAATGATCAGCCCCTCGACATCGAAACCTGGAAACGTCTTGGCCGGAGCCGACTTGACAAAGTTGGGGTCGAACCCCAACTGGGTCAGGTCGAAACCGTTGCTTGCGGCAACACAGCTATCCCTCCAGTAATAGTAACCGTACCGCACGTTGAGCACGCTGGTTGCACTGGGTATCATCGTGTAGTTCACCGTGGGCATGTGCACGTCGCGAAACAGCTTGTAATTTGCCGAATCGAATGCTTCTCCGACGGTGCCCCGAAAGAACACGGCAAACGGTTCCCGGCTCTGGTACCAGGCATAGGATCCACTGATGCTGTGCTTGGAGTTGAAGGTATGATCGAGCTTGCCCGTGACCTGGTGCGTGTTGTCGAGCAGGACGTCGCTGGCGGGGAAGTTGTCAAGTCCGGACGCGTCTCCGGGACGTTTCGGATCGGGGAAGAACTTCATCAACGCCAAGCCGGTAGCGTTCATTTGTGAGGCCGGAATCTTGTTGCCGGGGAAGGGCGTTCGAATGAATTTACCAGGATTGTTCGGGTCTGCCTTCGTGGAGAGGGGGTCATAAATCGTCACGAGATTTCCCTGGGAGTCGAAAGTCTGCGAGAAGTCGCCTGCCCTCTGGAGCAGCGTTGGAACGGTGAGCACTCTCGTCCAGACTGTCCCCGTGTGGTATCCCTCATTCGAGGCCCAGAAGAAGGTCTTGTCTTTTTTGATGGGGCCGCCAGCGGACCCGCCCCAGAGCCAGTAAAAGAACTCCGGTTTCGCCTCACCATCGCGGTTGGCGAAGAAGTTGTTCGCGGCCCAGGCGGAGGGGCGCTGCTGAAGATGCACGTGACCATGCCAGTCGTTGCCTCCGGATTTCAGCGTCGTGTTGATCACGCCGCCGCCCGTTCGGCCCATCTCCGCATCGTAGGTGTTCACCTGGACCTTGATTTCAGAGAGCGCGTCGATATTGGGGATAAAGATCGCGCGGTTTCGCAGGTCGGTGATCGGGACTCCATCTATTAAATAATTGTTGCCTCGGATTGGACCGCCGCCCAGCGAGAGCAAGGACGAGTTCGTCTGATCTTGCATTCGAACATAAAACGGGTCTCCCGTGTGATGGCGTTTGAAGTCTCGATAAGGGGGACATTCGCCGATACCGTGATTTGTTCCGATACCGCGCCCACCTCGAGCCTCACATCGAGTGTGATGAACTGCTGGGTCCCGATGTTGATGCCAGGGCGCTCATTAGTCTTGAACCCTGCAAGCGTCACCTTGAGCTTGTAGGTCCCCGGGGCGACAAAGCCGAAAACATATTCGCCACTCTCGTTGCTGAGGGTCGTGCGAGCCACGTTCGTCTGTTCGTTGACGAGAGTCACCTCGGCCCCGGGAACGACAGCACCCGCCGGGTCGGTCACTGCGCCGCGTAATCCGCCTTGATACGATTGGCCTTGGAGCTGAGTTGTGCTCGCCAGGAGCGCCAGCGCGCAAAAAGCGAAAGACCGATAGCGTCTCATACAGGAATTCCTCCGAGGGTATGAAAAGCAGGTTCGGCCCATTCCAGGGCCTGAGGTGATCCACGATGTCCCACCAGCTCACCCATCCTCAAAAGCAGCTCAGGCTGCCCCGTTAGGGACTCATGAGCGTTCGGCACATTCGAACCGGAACATCCGTACCTTAAAAGAAGTTGGCCTGAGTCTACAACCGATCATTTCCCCGTTTCAACTGTCCGATTGAGCCCCGAGGGCAGAGATGCGAAGCGCCCCATTTATCGAGCCGCGTTGGCGAATTTTCAATCGGGAGCAATCCCGCCTTATTCGTAGAGAAAATCCCTATGAGCCCGCAGAGACACAGGACAGCCCGGCCGCAACCAAAAAGAATTTCACCGCAGAGACGCAGAGAACGCAGAGAAAGGAACCACGAAACAGACTTCTCGGCGAACTCCGCGTCTCTGCGGTGAAACCGGCTGCGTGCAGTCCTTCGCGGTCAGGGTACGATTCTCGACTTAGTAGCACTTCGGACTTCGAAGCCTTTCCAGATCTCGTAGATTGCCGGATAGACGAGGAGCTCGAGCAGGAACGAGGTGAAGATGCCCCCGATCATCGGCGCGGCGATGCGGCGCATCACATCCGCCCCGGTGCCAGCCGACCACATGATGGGCACGAGGCCCATGAACATCACGCCCACGGTCATGACCTTCGGCCGCAGCCGCTTCACAGCGCCGAACTCGATGGCTTCCTTGAGGTTTTTCCAGTTTCAGGCCGATCTCTTCGATCGTCTTCAGGTCAGGGCCAAGCACTTTGACTCCGACCGGCGTGCGCACGCCCGTCGTGATCATGTCAATCCGGGTGCGGATGGGGAAGAGCCAGGCGTTGGCAAAGGAAGGGATCCGTACGGCGCGGTCCAGCTCCGCAATCAGGTCTTCCCATGGGATCCGGCGCTGCTCGGGCCAGATACGGCGCAGCGGGCCTTTCAAAAATTCCGGCGCCCAATCGGAATACCAGCGTGTTTGCCGGACCTTGCGCCATTCGGTCTCCGGCTTCAGAACCACGGTCGTCTCCACCATGCTCAGCGGCGCAGGATCCGTGGCCGTCTCCGCTTTGCCTGCCTTTCCAAAGACGCTGTACACCTCGGGAAACTGCTTGATCAACTTGTCCTGGATCTGCAGATACTTCCCCGCCTCGGTCACGGATATGCCCGGCAAGGTGATCGGCATGTACAGAATGCTCCCCTCGTTCAGCGGAGGCATGAACTCAGAGCCGAGCCTCTGAAAAACGGGAATCGTCGCCAGGAGCAATAGGAGCGCCGCTAGAATGACAAACCATTTGTGATTGAGGACAAACCGCACGGCCGGGCGGTACGTCCACATCAGAATCCGGCTGATCGGGTGGCGCTCCTCGCCGTGAATCTTCCCGACCAGCACGGCGTTCAGTGGCCGGCTCAGCCATCGCGGACGAAAAGAGATCTCTCGGGTCCGCATGAAGAGGAGTCGCAGCGCCGGGTCCAGCGTGATCGCCAGAACGGCGGCGATGGCCATGGAAAAGTTTTTCGTGAACGCCAGGGGCTTGAAGAGCCTGCCCTCCTGCGCCTGCAACGCAAAGATCGGCATGAATGAAACGGCGATCACCAGCAGGGAAAAGAAGCTGGGGCCGCCGACTTCTTTTACGGCGTCGACAACGACCCGCGCGGCACTCCCCGGGCGGCCCGCCGCCTCCCAGTGTTCGAGCTTCTTGTGGGTCTGCTCTACCACGACGATGGCCGCATCCACCATGGCGCCGATAGCGATGGCGATCCCGCCGAGCGACATGATGTTGGACGTGACTCCCGAGAAACGCATCGGGATAAAGGAGAGGATCACGGCCACCGGGATCGTGAGTATCGGAATGACGGCGCTTGGGATGTGCCAGAGGAAGATGAGGATCACCCACTCCTTCGGGAAGAGACGCTCTGTTTTGCTCCAGTTTTTCTTTGACCCGCTCGATGACGTCCATCACGTTCTGCCCGTAGCGCACAACGACGATCCCCCCGGTGACTTCCCCTTCGCCGTTGAGCTCCGCGATGCCGCGCCGCATGTCGGGCCCGAGCTGGACGCCGGCGACGTCTGCCACGCGGATAGGCGTGCCTCTTCCGTCAGTTCCGACCGCCAGACTGCGGATGTCCTCCAGGGACTGTATGTAGCCGCGTCCGCGCACTCCGTATTCCTTGCCGGTAAACTCCACAACCCTGCCGCCGACTTCGTTGTTGCTGTTGCGAATCACCTCAATCACTTTGTTCAGAGGGAGACTGAAAGCCAGTGGGACTGCGGCCGGGCCATTCCGTGTAAATAATCACCTGGGGGTCGGAGAGGTCGGGAATTGCATCGAGGGGGATGTGGAGCATGGACCAGACGCCGATGACCACGGCGCTCGCAATCAAAAGAACCACGAGCACTCGGTGCGCGGCGCAGTATTCGATGATGTGGTCGATCACGACAGACTCCCTTAAGTCCTCCGCGTCTTCGTGTTGGATTTTCCTCAACCTCGTTCACCGCGGAGACGCGGAGTTCGCAGAGAATGCGGCCTTTCTTCGTTCTCTGCGGCCTCCGCGTCTCTGCGGTGAGATTCCTGGGCGCAGTAGCAGGGTCCTGCTACCGGCTCGGCGCGCCCATGTTTGCGAAAACCCCTTTGAGCCTGCTTTCCGAGTCGAGAATGAAGTTGGCCGCGGTGGCCACCCGTTCTCCCGGCCTCAGGCCTTCCGTGATGGCGTAGTAGCCTTCCGCCTGGCCTCCGAGCTTCACCTTTCGAGGCTCGAAGTATCCATTGCCTTTGTCTACGAAGACGTACTGTTCTGTGCCGGTATCGAGCACCGCGTCTTCCGGAACGGTCAACTGCCGGCCCAGATTGATGCGCAGCTTCACGTTCACGAACATGTCGGGCTTCAGCGCATAGCTGGGATTGGGGAACTCCATGCGAATCTGCCCCGTCCGGTCGCCGGATTCAGATACGGGTAGACATACGTGACCGTGCCGCGCAAGGGCTTGGCGGCCTGTTCATACGGCATCTCGATTTCGGCCTTTTCTCCTGTCTTCACCAGAGGCAATTCATATTCGTAGATCTCTCCCAGCGCCCAGACTCGAGAGAGGTCGATGATGGTGTAGAGATCCATTTCCGGGCTGACATAGCGCCCGTGATGGTACGCGGCTCGTTCCGTCACCAGGCCGCCGACCGGCGAGGGAACGGTGAGCGTCCGCATCGCTTTGCCCTCCTTTTCGAGCTTTGAAATTTCCTCGTCGGTTACGTCCCACAGGTGGAGGCGGTGCCTGCTCGCCTCCACGAGGCTGCGGGCGCCCGTGGTGACCCGCTCGAAAGAGCTGCCGGCGAGATCCTTCTGTGCCCGAAGCGCCAGCAGGTATTCCTCCTGAGTTGCCACCAGGTCCGGGCTGTAGAAGGTAAACAAGGGGTCCCCCTGCTTGACGAATTTGCCGGCGAAATCCACAAAGACGTGCTCGATCCAGCCGCTGACCTTCGTGTGAATGTGGGTGACTCTGGTTTGGTCATAAGCGATCTTGCCGGCCGCGCGTATTTCCTTGGCCAGATAACGGTAGCCGGCCGCCTCGGTGCGCACCCCGGTCAATTGCTGTTGCTGCGGCGCCACGAAGATCGTGTTTGGTTCTGCGGGTGCAGGCCCGGACAGAGGTGTTCCGGGCCTGCCCGATGGCGCGGGCGATTCTCCTGCGATGGCCGATTTCTCCTTCTTGACAAGCTGCATGCTGCAGATCGGGCAATTGCCGGGCTTGTCCGACAGATAGTCTTTGTGCATCGGGCAGTAGTAGACATCCCCTTGGGCGGCTGTGCCGGCCTGGTGTGCCTTTCCGGGCAGCCACCCGACCGAGCGTCGCAACCTTTCGCCATAGAACTGCCACGCAACGCCCGCGGCGCCGGCGATCAGGATCAGCGTCAGGAGCGCGCTCGTCAGAAGTCTGCGCCAGCTCCGTCTTTCTCCAGTTTCGGTGGGGGCAGACTCCGCGCCCCGGTCTTCCTGAGCCAGCCGCAGAATTTCAAGAGGATCTTTGACGTCATCCGTATCCATTTCCGTTTTCCTCCCGTCAATCCTTTGCGATTCTTTGCGCCTTCGCGTCTTCGTGGTGAAAACAGGTTCCCATTTTCACTCCTTGGCGAGCTCGATTCCGACGAGCGGCTCGAGCTGAGCAAGCGCTTTCTGATACTCTGCAAGGTGCTCGTGCCGGGTCAGCCCATAGTTAAGCACTCGATTCCATGCGGCCAGCAGAGTTATGAAATCCACTTTTCCGACTTCGTAGTTGGCGATCGCCGACTCCAGAGAGAAAGACGCCTGGCGCAGGATTGCTTCGTCGTATAGCTTGAGCAGGCGGCCGGCCGTTTCGGCCATGAGATAAGCGCTCTCGACGCGGTAGCGGGTCTGCGCCCGCGTGTTCTGGTACGCGGCGCGGGACCGAGCCACGGTGGCGGCAGCTTCCTCGATCTCGTGGCGCTGCTTGCTGCCGAAATAGAGAGGGATCTTGACGGTTCCGCCGATCGTCCAGTAATCCCGATTACTGCCCCGGTTGTGGTAGAGAAATGCCAGACCGAAGTCCGGATACTTGCCCTTACGAGCCAGGTCCAGGGCCGTGGCATCGCGCTCGATCGCGCGCTGCTCCGATTCCAGGAGCGGAAAATTCTGCTCGGCCAGGCGAGTGAGATCCGCGAGGCTGTACGGGAGGGGGCTCTGTTGAATTTCGCCCGGGCGCGCGAGAGGCGTGTCGTTCGAGCGATC
>WNGA01013521.1_pt1 | contig 10427 bp, 10 predicted proteins | sample 5400061 | NCBI WGS metagenome assembly WNGA01 (sample SAMN13153366, study PRJNA577476) | soil metagenome | isolation source: 100 cm soil or saprolite under grassland replicate 2 | place: USA:California | collected 2016-06-15
TCCAGGTCGACCGCAAACGGGGCTACTAGTGCCGGACCAAATGGCGAAGTCAAGTTGGTCCGGCCATGCCCGCACTCGTGAGCAGCTCACTGGCGAGTGGCACGGTGAGACCGAAGGCGACCATGGTCTGGACGAACTCGCGCCGGGACTGCCGCCCGGCTCTCACGTCATGGAGAAGCCCGCGGATCTCGTGCTCCCTCATGTAGGGCTCCCGGCCGGAGGCCGGCGGTCGAACCAAGGCTGCTCCGCCTCGAGCTGGGCGCCCAGCCGGAACAAGGTCGCCTCATCCCCGAAGGGCGCCACGAACTGCACGCCGAGCGGAAGCCCGGTCCGTGACCACCCGAGGGGGACCGACATGGCCGGATTGCCCGCGGAGTTGAAGAGCGACGTGAAGGCGATGCAGCTGAGAACCGCCTGGGTATACGCCTCCTCGTCGTCGGTCATGAGGTCGAGCACGCCGAGGGGACGCGGGGGCTGGCACATCGTCGGCGTGAGCAGCACATCGTAGCGAGTAAAGAAGCGCGCGACCTGACGCCCCGCCCGGTGCATGACGCCGATCGAGCGCGCGTAGTCGGACGCCCTCGCCCGGTAGCCGTCGGTGGCGCGGGCCCAGGTCAGGCGCTCGACGTCCGCGGCCACGGGCTCCCGGCCGAGGGTGGCCGCGCGTGCCTCGAGCGCGGCCCGGATATTCGCGCACACCACGATAAAGCTCGCTGAGCCGAGCGCCTTTGCGTCGATATCGGGACTCGCCTCCTCCACGTGATGGCCGAGGCGCTCGCACAGGCGGCCCGCCGCCCGCGTCGCCTCGGCGCATTCCGCATCGACGGCCTGGCGATTCCAGGGCGTGGTGGTGATGGCGACGCGCAGCCGACCCGGATCGCGGCCAACCTCGTCGAGGAACGGGCGTGCCGGCGGGGGCGCCCAGTACGGATCGCCGATGTCCGGCCCCGAGGTGACGTCGAGGAGCGCCGCGCTGTCCCGCACCGTACGCGTCACCGCGTGCGCGGTGGACGCGCTGCCCCACCCTTCGCCCGCGTCGGGGCCCATGGGATTGCGCGCGCGCGTCGGCTTGAGACCGAAGACGCCGCAGCAGGAGGCAGGAATCCGGATCGATCCGCCTCCATCGCTGGCGTGAGCCATCGGGATGAGGCCCGCGGCCACGGCCGCCGCCGCCCCGCCACTCGAACCGCCCGCGCTGTGGGCCGTGTTCCAGGGATTGCGCGTCGGCCCAAACAGGCGGGGCTCGGTGGAGGGCGCCAGTCCCATCTCCGGCGTATTGGTCTTGCCGAAGATGACGAGGCCGGCGCGCTTCAACCGGATCGTGATCTCGCTGTCATGGCCGGGCACGAAGTCCTTGAAGAGCGCGCTGCCGTAGCTGGTCACCGCGCCGGTATAGTGAGCGCCCAGATCTTTGAGCAGGTAGGGCACGCCGGTAAATGGGCCCTCGGGCAAACCCGCCCTAATCGCGGCGCGGGCCCGATCGTAGAATCGGGACACCACGGCGTTGAGCTCGGGATTGCGGGCCTCGACGAGAGCGATGGCCGCGTCGAGGAGCTCGGCCGCGCTCGCATCGCCGGAGCGCACCAGGTCGGCCAGTCCGAGCCCATCGTAGCTTTCGAATTCTTCAGTCTTCATTGGCCCTCCCGGGCGTCGGCTCATATCCGCGACGTGGCGCCGATCCTGCCAGATCGGGCCGGGTGGGTCAAACGCGGCCGGCGCGGGGTGACCCACGCAAATCGGCCCATCTCTCAGTTTGCGTCTCCGCGGCGCCCTCTGGAGTATCATGCTCGGCAGACTCTGGGGGTAGCCTTCACATGAATTGTCAGGACGCTCGCGAGTTGCTCTCTATGCTTCTCGACGGGAACCTCAGCCTAACCGAGCGAGTCCCGCTGGAGCTGCACGTGAACACGTGCGGGGAGTGCCGGCAGAAACTGGCGGATCTTCAGATCGTGAAAGTCGTGGAGGAGAAGACCACGACGCGACCTCGCTACGACTGGCGGCCGTCTCTCGCCCACTGGCGGCCCATGCTCGCGCATTGGCGACCTACGCTTGGCCATTGGCGGCCCACTCTCGGCCATTGGCGGCCCACTCTTGGCCATTGGCGGCCTACGCTTGGGCATTGGCGGCCCACGCTTGGCCATTGGCGGCCCACTCTTTCCACCGGTCTCGTCGGCAAGGCTCTCGGCGTCATTCGTAGCGACCATGCGACCGACCGGCTGCGTCGTTTCGTGTTCGAGCGATTCGAAAGATTTCCACCTCGGCATCTTGCGGCGGCCGCCGCCGTGCCACTCGTGATCACAGTGGCCATCTTCGTCTTCGAGCGCGGGTTCGCCGTAGGCACCTCGATCCGTCAGCGCCCCACGGCGATGAGGAACAGTCCGCCACCGGCAGCCTCGACGGATCCGGCCATTCCCGCGCTGTCGCCGCCGGCTCCCGCTCTTCCCACGCCGTCGACGCCTTCCCGGGCAACGGCAACGCGGGTCCAGTTGCAGCCTCCGAAAGTCGCACCGACCCCCAAGGCGACCGAGGCGAAGGCCATCGAGAAGCAAATCATACCGCGGAGCCCGCAGGTGGAAAGCAGCGTCAGGCAGGCGCGAGCGGAGTCGACCGCATCTTCGAAGCCGGCCCCGGCAAGAGCGGCTCCTGTCCAGCCCACCGAGACAGGTCGAAAAGAGAGTCTGGCGGCGGCACGCGCGGTTCCGGCCAAGGGGACCAGCGCGGGGGCTGACGTCCCGGCCGTGGCCTCGGCGACCAGGCGGGGAACGGTCGACGTGGTTGGCCGCCTTCAGGTGAAGAGCCGGAGCGAGGCCGAGCGCGATCTCGCGGCACTTCTCTCCCGCGCGGGAGGAACAACGGTCAGCCGGAAGCGCGGCCCGGCGGTCACGGTGGTGGAAGCTGCCGTTCCGCACGCGAGCTACGGAAAGTTCTCGCAAGGGCTGGGACGCCTCGGCTCCTGGCGCCTCGAGGCCGAACGCTCTCCCTTGCCCGATCTCGTGCAGGTGTCGGTGCGGCTCGCCGACTAGCGCGCGTCAGACGGACGTGATCCCGACGCGGATCACTTCCCCGCGCTTGGCCGATCTCGCCAGGGGAAGCGTCAGCTCCAGACAAAGCTTGAGCAGGCCGTAGACCGGACGCCACTCGGTGAAGCGCGCCAGGCGGAGCCATCCGCCGTCGCGAAGACGCAAGGCGAGGCTCCAGAGATAGTAGCGGGGTTTGGCCCCGTGCCAGCACCACGCCACGCGGCCCCCGGCCAGCTCGACCGCGCGGGTAAGCGTCTCGGGCGAAAAGTGAGAGAGATGGCGCGGCAGCTCGAGCCCGGACCACGCCTTGCCGAACATCGCCGCGCCCAGTCCCCCCGCGTTGGGCACCTCCACGATGAGGATCCCTTCCGGGGCCAGCCACCGGAGCATGCGACGCAGCACCGCCACGGGATCGGGCACGTGCTCGAGAACATGAAAGGCGGTGACCACATCGAAGCGGCCCGCGGCGAACGGCGCCGAGAGTACGTCGCCCACGTGAATCTCGGACGTGAAGCGTTTGGCCTTCGCCGCCGCCGCCTCGTCGACCTCGATGCCGGTCACCTGCCAGCCGAGGGCCTGCGCCACCCCGAGCGCACTCCCCGACCCGCAGCCGACGTCGAGGTAGCGCCCCTGCCCTCTCCACGGCGGGCAGTCCCAGCGGATCTTGCGCACGATGCGTCGCGCGCGCAGCCGGGTCCAGAGGTTGGGGGCCTCGTCACGGAACTTGGCATAGCCGAGGGCGCTCGCCAGCGCCCAGCGCGCGGCCTTGACGCGCGCGGGTGATCCCTTGAAGGGAAGGCGGGGCGAGGGCTCCTGGTGGCGCGGATAGTGATCGGGATAGCAGTCGGCCAGATGCGCGTCGGCCACCCGCGGCTTCTGATACAGGAAACCACATTGCCGGCAGCGCGCGACGGTATAGAGACCGGGCACGGCGAAGGCGCGGTCGGGCGTAGTCCAGAGGGCGTCGGCGGCAGCGGAGCGACAGAGAAAGCAGGGCGCGTCGACGGTGGGAAGCCCCACTCTCTCCCCGGCTACTTCTTGGAGATCAGCCAATGCCCCACGGCCACGTGCGGCAGCCCCGAGCGCTCGAAGGTGTCCACCGCGTCGGTTGCGCTGCACACGACGGGCTCCCCGTGCAGGTTGAACGAGGTGTTGAGCACGGCCCCTACGCCGGTGCGACGCTGGAACTCGCTGATGACCGCGTGATACTCGGGATTCCACGCGCGCTCCAGGATCTGGGGCCGCGCCGTGGCGTCCTGGGGATGCACGGCGGCCACCAGCGCGTCGCGGGCTTCCGCGCGCGTGGGCATGGCCAGCATCATGTAGGGAGAGGCCAGGCACTTGGGATTCACGAGGTAGTCGGGGGCGCGCTCGGCGAGGATGGTCGGCGCGAAGGGCATCCAGAAGTCGCGGTTCTTGATCATCCGATTGATGAGGGGCACCACGCGGTGGTTCGACGGGTTGGCGAGGATCGAGCGATTGCCGAGGGCACGGGCGCCGAATTCCATGCGCCCCGCGCAGCGCGCGACGACGCCGTCGGAGACGAGGAGCTCGGCGATCTTCTCGTCAATCCGGTCGTGGAAGGCGACCTTGTACCGTCCCTCGAGTCCGCGCGAGCGGATGACCGCCTCCGCCTCCTCGTCCGTGACCTCGTTGCCGAGATAGGCCGGGCCGAAGGGCCGCGGCGTGCCGGCCACGCCCCGACGTCCACACTCCTCGAGATAGGCGAGATAGGCAGCGCCCACGGCATTCGACTCGTCGCCGCAGGACGGGAAGGCGAAGAGCTCTTCCACCCAGTCCTCCTGGCCGATGAGCATGTTCGCCTTCACGTTCATGAAGACCCCACCCCCCAGCGCCAGACGCGTACCGCCGTAGCGCTCGTGCATGAGGCGCGTCCAGCGGAGGAGCGTATCCTCGAGCAGGCGCTGGGCACCGCCGGCCACCGCGTCGAAGCGCAGCCCCAGCGTGGCCTTGAGGAGCAGCGCGTAGCGCTCGCCCGGCTTGCGCCAGCGGAAGCGCGCGGGCCGGCCCTCCTCCAGGTCGAAAACCTCGCGCAGGACCGCCTCGGCGCGGGCCGCGTACTTCTCGGATGCGTACGGCGCCATGCCCATGACCTTGTACTCGTGCTCGCCGAACTTCATGCCGAGGGCCAGCGTCACGAAGGAATAGAAGGCGCCGAGCGAGCCCGGGGCGGAAGGCGTGGCCTCGTGTCGCGCGAGGATGGCGGCCCGGCCCGTGGACGCGGTGGCACAGAGGCCGTCGCCGGAATTGTCGTTGGTGAGCACCAGGGATTCCCTGCCCTCGAATCCCGAGCCGTAGTAGGCGGCCGCCGCGTGGCAGGTGTGATGGTCGAGGCAGACGATGCGCTCCTTGGCCACGCCGAGATGATCCGTGACGAAGGCGAGGCGCTCCGCCTGGCTGATGCCGAATTTCCCCCGCGAGGCGTCGATGAGACCGAACCGGGCCCCCCACTTCCGCATCTTCTTCTCCATGGCGCGACGGGGCGACGGCCAGGAGACCCCGTAGTACTCCCTGACGTAGTCCTCGTCGTGGAGCACCCGGTTGAGCCACTCGCGCGACGCGGCCCGCGCCCCTGACAGGGCGACCAGGTCGATCTCGGAGGGCGCGACACCGCACTGCTTGAGCAGGGCATCGACGGCGCGGCGCGGATAGCCCGCGTCGTTCTTGAGGCGGGTGAAGCGCTCTTCGGACGCGCAGCCCACGATGCGGCCGTCGCGGAGAATGGCCGCGGTGGCGCAGTGGGTTTCGTTGATTCCGAGGACGATCATCCCCGGCATTATACGCTCGACCTCGTTCCGGGCCGCCTCACCCTGGCCGAGAAGGGTTCGGGGAAGACCCCCGCGGGGGGCTACGGGGCGGCCTGGGCCGGCTTGAGAGTGAGCGACAGACGCTCGTCATCGCGGCGCACGAGGAGAGGCAAGGGCTTGTCGAGCGAGACGGCGAGCAGGGCCTGCCGTGCCGCGTCGATGGTCAACACGGGGCGGCCATTGATCTCCAGGAGCACGTCCCCGATCTGAAGCCCGGCCGTCTCCGCGGACCCGCGCGCGACAAGCGCGGCCACGGACGGCGGACCGCTCCCAAGCCTCGAGACACTGCCACTCTCGGGCTGCTCCTCGGGATCGCGCACGAGGAAACCGAATTCGATGGCCACCCGATCCGCAGCGGCTGCCTCCGGCATCACGCCCACGCGCACGGACACGCGCTGTCGCCCCTCGCCGCGCCGGAGGACGGTGAGCGGCAATTCCTCGCCCACCGGGGTGGCGGCAACCAGGCGCTGCAGCGTGCGCGTGTCCACCACCGGGCGCTCGCGGACGGCGACCACGAGGTCGCCATTGGCCAGACCCGACTTCGCGGCCGGCGTTTCCTTGAGGACCTCGACGATGAGCACGCCGAAGCCTTCGCGGAGGCCGTGCTTCTGCGAGATCTCCTCCATCTCCTGCTCGGAGAGATCGCGGATGCGCACCCCGAGCCATCCCCAGGACGCCGCCCATACCGGTCCCGCCGATCCAAAAAGGAGGAGCGACGCGAGGACGAGCCGAACGATCACCGCTCCCCCGTGAGCTGGGTGTAGAGGTCATCCAGAGTGCCCGCCAAGCGCTCGAGCCGCCGTTCGATGTCCAGCTCCTCGAGCAGGGCCTGCCGCACCGCCACGTCGGGCACAACCGCGGAGGCGATCTGATCGCACAACGCCCCCGGGGTGGCCTGGGCGAACGACGTCTCGAGTTGGTCGGTCGGGCGATTGACGGCGCGCAGTATGCCGAGGCATCGGCCGGTGACCCGGGCCACGAGCGCCGTCACTCCCGGGCCGTCCTCGCCGAGCTCGGCCAGCGGAGTCGCCGCGACCAGGCGATACAGCGTATCGGCCGGCAGCTCACGCTCGATGCGGACGCGGCTCTCGCCCTTGAGCACCAGGTTGAAGCGACCCGAGGCGAGCCGCTCGCACTGCACGATACGCCCCATGCCCGCGACATCGTAGACGGCCGGCTTGCCATCGTAGGACGCCTCGTAGCCCGGTCGGAGCCCCACGATAGCCATCCGCTTGTCCCGGGCGAGGCAATCCGTGACCATGGCCCGATAGCGCGCCTCGAAGATGTGCAGGGGCAGCAGCGTGTGCGGGAAGAACGTCAGGTCCGGCAGGGGGAAGATCGGGAGGAAGACGCTGGACACCGCGGGGGCCGGCTCAGCCGATGGTGGGCAGCTTGAGCGCCGAGAGCGCTCCGAGCCGCTCCGTGACGCCCTCGGCCAGGGTGAGGAAGGCGGCGGCCTGAGCGGAGCCGGGCTGGCCCACCACGATGGGCACACCGGCGTCCCCGCCCTTGCGCGTGTCCATCTCGAGCGGGATGCGCACGAGCAGGGGCACACCGAATTCCTCGGCCACTCTGTCGCCGCCGCCTTCGCCGAAGATCGGATACTTGGTGCCCGTGTCCGGGGCGATGAAGTAGCTCATGTTCTCGACCATGCCCAGGATGGGGACATTCAGCTTACGGAACATGGCGAGTGCCTTGCGCACGTCGAGGAGCGCCACCTCCTGCGGCGTGGTGACCATGACCACGCCTCCCAGCGGAATGACCTGGGAAAGGGAGAGCTGGGCGTCGCCCGTGCCCGGGGGCATGTCGAACACGAGATAGTCGAGCGGGCCCCACATCACGTCGCGGAGGAATTGCTGCACGGCGGAGTGGATCATCGGCCCGCGCCAGACGAGCGCTTCACGCTCATCCACGAGGAGACCGATGGACATGATCTTGATGCCGTGGGCCTCGATGGGAATGATCTTGTTGTCGAACATCCCGGGCTTGCCCTTGGTGCCCATCATGAGCGGGATGTCGGGACCGTATACGTCCACGTCGACGAGACCCACGGCATGGCCCTTCTGCTTGAAGGCGAGCGCCAGGTTGACGGCCACGGTGGACTTCCCGACCCCCCCCTTGCCCGACGACACGGCCAGGGTGTGCTTGACCTCGGGGATGAAATTGGCGGTGGGGGGGCCGGGTCGCGGTGTCTCTGCCATGGGAAAGCCTGTCTCCTCGGACGACGATCGATGCGTCTGGCCAAAGTATAGGGTCCGGTACTCTCAGCCGTCAAGGAAGGGCGGGCGTGGAGTGTCTTCCAACCCCGCAAAGAAGTTGAAAGATCTGCGTGAAACTGGTACAAAAGGCGAGTGATTTCGCCCGACGATTTCCGGCGGGTCCTCGGCCACTTCTGCTCGGGCGTGACCGTCATCACCACCACGGACAGCGAGGGCCGGCCCGCCGGCCTCACGGCCAGCGCCTTCACCTCCGTGTCCCTCAGTCCACCGCTCATTCTGGTCTGCGTTGCCCACGACGCCCACAGCTACCCGGCCCTGGCCGAAGCCAGTCATTTCGCCGTCAATATCCTGGCCGGGCATCACGAGACCGTGTCGACGCGCTTCGCCACCAAGCCCGCCAAGCATCCATCCGAGAAGTTCGAGGGCGTCGATTTCCGTCAGAGCGCCCTCGGGCTGCCCGTGCTCAAGGACTCGCTGGCCGAGCTCGAATGCGAGGTCATGCATCGCTACCCTGCCGGAGACCACACGATCTTCGTGGGCCGCGTGGAGGCCGCGGAATCCCGTGGCGACGCGGGTCTCGAGCCGCTCCTGTACTACCGCGGCAAGTACCGCCGTATCGATAGCTGAAGCGGAGCACCGCATGGCCATTCCGCTCTCCCGGCCCCCCGTCGACGAGGAGATCAAGCAGGCGGTCGTCAAGGCCGTCGAGTCGGGCCAATACATCCTGGGCCCGGAATGCAAAGCCTTCGAGAAGGAATTCGCCGCCTACAACGGGGCCACGCACGCCGTCCTGACCACGAGCGCCACCGCCGCCCTGTGGCTGACCATCAAGGCCTTCGGCGCCAAGGAAGGCGACGAGATTCTCGTGCCCGCCCACACCGCCTTCCCGACCATCGAGGCGATCTGCTTCGCGGGAGTCACCCCGGTCTTCGTGGACATCGACGATACGTACACGGTCGACGTCAAGGACGCCGCCGCGAAAGTCACGCCGCGCACGGTCGGCGTCATCCCCGTCCATCTCTACGGGCATCCTGCCAATCTCACCGACATCCAGGAGCTCTGCGCCAAACACAAGCTCTGGCTGCTCGAGGACTGCGCGCAGGCCCACGGAGCGGCCTGGCAGGGCAAGAAGGTCGGCTCCTTCGGCCGCGCCGGGGTGTTTTCCTTCTATCCGTCGAAGAATCTCACGGTCATGGGTGACGGTGGCCTCCTCGTAACGGACGACGACGAGGTGGCCGCCCGATGCCGGCGGCTTCGCGACCACGGCCGGCAGAGCAAGGACATCCACCTCGAGATCGGCTTCAACCTGCGCTTCAACGACATACAGGCCGCGGTGGGGCGGGTGCTCTTGCGCCGGCTCGACGCCATGAACGATGAGCGCCGCCGCCTGGCCGCGCGGTATGGGGCGGGGCTGGCCGGCCTGCCCCTCCTGCTGCCATCGGAAGCGCGGGGGGCGCGCCACGTCTACCACCTCTACGTGGTGGCCACCTCCGAGCGTGATCAGCTCGCCGCCTTTCTCAAGGACAAGGGCATCGCCACGGGCATCCACTATCCCGTCCCCTGCCATCAGCAGCCGGCGGTGGCATACCTCGAGCCGCGGCCGCTCGAGCACACCGAGCGCGTCGTCGAGCAGATCCTGACCTTGCCCATTTCCGCCGGCCACAGGGAATCGGAGATCGATGAGGTCGCGGCGGCAGTGCGGGCTTTCTTCAAGAAGTGACCGAGCCGCTCCGAATCCTCCAGCTCTATCCGAAGAGCGACTACTTCACCGGCGCCGCCGTCCAGCTGCTCGGGCTGGCCCGCGGTCTCCAGAGCCGTGGTCACCACGTAGTGGTGGCCACGCGGTCGGGCGGTGGGTGGGCCGAGAAGTGCGCGGAGGCGGGCCTGGCCTATCACGCGATCCCCATGCGCTCCGAGCTCGATATCAAGTCGGTGGCGCCCCTTGTGCGGATCCTGAAGCGCCACCGGATCCAGATCGTCCACGCTCAGAAAGGCCGCGCGCGGACCCTCGCCATGATGGCCGGCCTGTTCACGAAGATTCCCGTGCTCATCCTGAATCGGGGCGTGAGCTTCCCCCTCGACGGCTTCAACCGGCTCGGCTTCACGACCAGGCGCGTGACGGCCATCATCGCCGTCTCGGAATCCATCAAGCGCGCCCTGGTCACGCGGGGGGTGCCCGCGGACAAGATCGACGTGATCCATTCCGGAACAGACACGGACCGCTTTCATCCCGGGGTGGACCGCCTCCGCGTGCGCCGCGAGCTCGGCCTCGGGCCCGAGCACTACCTCGTCACCCAGGTGGGCATTCGCAGTCAGAAGGGCAACGACGACACGCTGGACGCCGTGAAGATCGTCGCGGC
>WNGA01013523.1_pt1 | contig 10427 bp, 10 predicted proteins | sample 5400061 | NCBI WGS metagenome assembly WNGA01 (sample SAMN13153366, study PRJNA577476) | soil metagenome | isolation source: 100 cm soil or saprolite under grassland replicate 2 | place: USA:California | collected 2016-06-15
GGTGCCATCTGGGCCGACAGCGTGTCGGGTCAGGGCAGCCGCTTCACGTTTACCCTGCCGATTCCGCTGGGAGAGAGGTGGGCGTCGGAAGAAAGAGTTCTCAGTCGTCAGTCTTCAGTCCTCAGTTCTGAGCCCCCGGAAACTGAAAACTAACAACTGATGACCGAAAACTAGTCTAGGCGCTGGCGGCGGGAAGCCCCGTCCCCTTCAAGAGATCCTTGACGACTTTCAGCGTCTCTTCCTTTCCCGGCACGCAGAGGTTCGGATCCTTTTCCGTTCCTGCCGCGAGCGCGGCGGCATAGCCCTCGCAGTCGTACCCGCAGGCCGTGCAGTCGGTCTGCGCCATCGCGGCGTAGAGCTTGGTCTTCAAGTCCCCTTCCTTGGCCATCTCCATGCGCTTGGGAATAGGGATCGTCTCGTCGTGGAAGGCGGGAGCCTCTTTCTTGACGACGGGGGCGGCCTTGACGTCCTCTTCCGGCCGGCCCGTGTCCGCCCATCGGCCGGAGGAGAGGCAAGTGGGGCAGACGAACGTGTAGTCCCAGCCGACTGGCAAGAACACTGCCGGGGTCCGGTACACGACCAGAGGCGTGAAGTCCTGCGGGCAGGCCGGGGATTCGCTTTCCTGCGCGTCCAGCGCCATCGTCTTCAGGTGCGGGCGGGAGAACTCGATCTGCTTGGGCTTCTGATCGAAGCGGAACATTTCTCCCTTCGGACAGACCATCACGACCTGGGGCTTGTAGACCCGCTCCACGAAGAAGGTCCTCATGGGGATGTCGTGCCTGGGGCAGGGGGAGGGACGGTCCCGCCAGAAGGAGGACACCAGCTTTGACTTCTCAGTCAGCGACAAAGGCATCGAAGGAATTATAGCGAGGAGCTGCCAGCTTCAGCCATAGAAGGAAAGGCCGAAGAAAACGCTGCTGTCATCCCTTCGCTTCCTTCCCTGTCATCCTGAGCGGAGCGAAGGATCTGCTCGCGCCCGCGTGAGCCGCCCGAGCAGATTCTTCGTCGCTTCGCTCCTCAGAATGACAGGAAGGGAAGGCTGTCGCTGAGAACTGAACGCTGAGAGCTTCAGAGGGCAACGAAAGGATTGAACCGCCGCTCCTCGTCGATTGTCGTGCCGGGGCCATGCCCGCAGACGACGGGCGTGACGCCGGGAAGGGAGAAGAGTTTCCCGCGGATCGAGGCGAGGATGGACTGGGTGTCGCCACCCCGCAGATCGGTCCGGCCGATGGAGCGGTGGAAGAGAGTGTCGCCGGAGAAAAGGACGGGCTGGGTCCCTTCGAGCAGGAAGCAGGTGGAACCGGGCGTGTGTCCCGGTGTGTGGATCGCGCGCAGCGAGGAGTTTCCGAAGCGGATCACCTCGCCGTCGGAGATCGGAGCATCCGGAGGAAGCGGCGGACCCGCCGAAAGGCCGAAGAGAGCGGCCTGCTCTTCAAGCCTGTCGTAGAGGGGACGGTCGGCGGCATGGAGACGGATCGGCGCGCCCGTCAGGCCCGCCAGCTCGGCGGTGCCACTGATGTGGTCGAAATGCGCGTGGGTGTGGAGCAGTGCGACCGGGGTGGCGCCCATCCGGGCAATTGCCCGAGCAATCCGCTCCGCCTCGTCCCCCGGGTCCACGACGACCGCCTGGCCCGTTGACTCGTCCGCGATGATCGAGCAGTTGGTCTGGAGAGGCCCGACCGCGATTGTCTCAATTCGCACCATCAGGGATTCACCGCGACGACCGTTTCGACGTCGTGCTTCTCCTTCCGCTCCGGGGATGCCCAGACCTTGACCGGGGAGGCGAGGTTCAACTGGACAGCCCACTCGTCGTTGTCCGGGCGGCGGTACTCCGAGGCGAACAGCTTGCGGCGGCTCTTGGGCGTGAAGATCTCCCACCGGACGTACCCGAAATCCGCGAAGTCGTCGTGAAGCAGGTACGCCGGGATCTTCTCCCCCGGCTTGATCGGCGCCTCGCGAACCGTCATCGCGCGGAATCCATTGGCCAGGAGCCTCTCCTGGAATTCCGCGCGCGCGAGCCTCCCGTGATACAGGAGGGAGTGCCTGCCCCGGCCCACTCCGCGTCCCAGAATCAGATCGTCCAAGGCAGCCGCCAGCTCCGCGTCCATCGGCGCGATCTTAGCGTGGCTGGAGAAAGACGGCTTCGCGCTGCGCGGGGTCGAGGCGATGGAGGAGGGCGCCTTCGGCCGTTGGAAACGCCGCTGAGGGGAACGTCCTGGCCCACTGACGCAGCGGGGGACACCTCGGCTCGCCCGCCAGGACGAGCCAGGCGGTCGTTCCCGGCTTCCAGGACCAGGTCAGGCGGACGATCTCGCCGTCGAGGTTTCCACGACCCGCTTTCTTTCGATGAGATCAGAGTATCAGGACACCTTAGACTCTCGCGATGCTCGAGGTCTCGGCCCGGGTCATTCGCTTCAGTCTCGCCCTATGGGTGGGCGGAACACTCCTGGTCGTCCTCGCGGCTCCGGTCGTCTTTCGCCAGGTCCCTTCCCGCGACACCGCGGGCGCCGTCTTCGGCGAGATCCTCCGGCGTTTCGAAGCGGTCAAGCACATCCTGTCACTGGCCCTCGTGGTCTCGATCTTCGTGCGGCTCGAGCAGCAGAGGCAGCTCGCGGGATCGGGTGTCGTCGAGGCCACCGCGATCTTTGTCGCCGTTGCCACGAATGTCTATCTGGCGATGGTGCTGCGCCCGCGCCTGAACTACTTCCGGATGAAAGTCGGATCCTTCGACGCTGCTCTTCCCGGCGATCCCTGGCGGCTGCGCTTCGACCGCCTGCATCACCGCTCGACGCGAGTCCTAGTTTTGGGCTGGATTGCGGCGACAGTGGCCCTCGCCCTCGGAGCGTAAAACGTAAAACGTGAAACTTGAAACGGAGTTTCGAGGCCACGCTTAACGTTTTACGCCTTCACGTTTTACGACCTGATTCTGGCGATCAAGTCCATTTCCACCACGGCCGCCTTGGGGAGCGCGGCGACGATAACCGTCGAGCGCGCCGGGCGGTGATCGCCGAAGCGACGAGCATAGATCGCGTTCATCGCCGGGAAGTCCTCCGCGCGGACGAGGAAGACAGTGGTTTTGACAACGTCGTTCAACGCGAGCCCGGCGGACTTCAAGACCGCCTCCATGTTGTCCAGAACCCTTTCGGTCGAGGCCTCGATGCCTCCGGAGACGAGCTGTCCGCTGTCGGGGTCGAGCGGAATCTGCCCCGAACAAAAAAGGAATCCTCCCTCGACAACCCCTTGCGAGTAGGGCCCGATCGCTTTCGGCGCGCCCTCGGTAGCAAGGAACTTCATGACCTGAATCGTAAAACGTAAGACGTAAAAGGTAAAACGTGGAATGGCCGGGCTGGCCTCGTTTTACGCTTCACGTTTAACGGTTTACGGCCTCCGTGGCCTCATCCGGTTCCAGGATCCCGATGAAGGGGAGGTTGCGGTAGGACTCGGCAAAATCCAGACCGTAGCCCACGACGAAATGGTTGTCGATGGTGAAGCCCAGGTAGTCCACGGGAATGTCCTTGTTTCCGGGGATCCGCTTCTTCAACAGGGCGCAGATCTTGACGGACTTGGGATGGCGCGTGCCCAGAATCTCGATGATCTTGTGCAGCGTCCGGCCTGTGTCCACGATGTCTTCCACGATGACGACTTCGCGGCCCGCGACGTCGGTGGAGAGGTCGCGCACCAGCCGGACGTTGCCCGAGGACTTGGTCGCCGATCCGTAGGAGGAAACCTGGAGAAAGTCCAGCGATACGGGGGTTTTGAGCCTCTTGGCGAGATCGCAGAGGAAGAAGACCGAGCCCTTGAGGATACCCACGAGGAGCACGGGCCGGCCGTCCTGGTCCCGGTCCACTTCCGAGGCGATCCGGGACACCCCTTTCTCCAGGCTCTCGGCGTCGATCAAGGTGCGGCCGAGCTTCATGAATGCCGCGAAGAGGTGGAGAGGGAGCCGGCGTGAGGAGTTACAATGAAAGTTCTAGCGATCATCACAATGTCAGCGGAATCTCAATCTCTCGAGCGAGACTATATCCGGCTGACGGAGCGGTTCAAGGCGCTTTCGACCTTCGACGAGTTCCTCCAGGGGATTCACCGGGCTTTCCTTCCGATCCAGAGCGCCCAGGTTGTCGATCTCGATCCCCTCTACGAAGAGTTGAAGCGCCTCTCCGAAGTGGCCCGCGCCGGCACGGGCGAGCCGCCTGCGGAGCCGCTTCGCGACCTGGAGGCGAAATTCGACGCCGCCGGCTCGCAGCTCCGCGCGGTGGACATCCGACTGTCCCCGTCTCTCACTCGCCGCTACTTCGAGAAGGTCCGGCCCTCCGACCCGAGGATTCCGTTCTACCTTTTCCGCTTCTACGCTTCAAACCCGCAGACCGACGAGGATCTGCTGGACAAGGTGGACTACCTCGCGACGGTGCTGGCGGCCGGGAGCCCCGACCCGGCCGCTCCTCTTCAAAAACCTCGCGGCGAAGTCCGCGAGCTCTTCGACACGGCTCTCACGGATTCGGCCTGGCCGCGCGTTGACGACGACACGGCGACCGAGATCGCGCGGGCATTCGACGAGGTCGCTGCACAGACCGCCTTGGTAACGGGGCTCGGGAATCTCGCGGAGGAGGGGTGGATCGATAGCCTGCGAAACTTCAAGCGGCAGGTCTCCCGGGGGCTGGCGCACCCGGAGATTCTCACGGCGGCGGCCATGTGCAACCTGGCGGCCCGCGCCGCCTTCCGACGCCTCTATGAGAGAGAGGAGCGCATCCTGCGCGAAGCCACCCGCCGCATCGAAGAGCTCGAACATCTGTCCTCCACCGCGGAGCTGGAGGATGCGGCGGCGCTTCGCCTGTTTGAAGACGCCCGCCGCGAGCTCGACCGGCAGGTCGCGGAGGGCTCCGTCCGCTGGCGGCAACTGCTGGAGGTCCGGCAGGCGGCCTCCGAGGCTTTGAAGATGTTCGGAGCGCCCGAAACCGGAATTGATGAGGAGACCGGCACGGACGCGGAAGCGACGCTCGGCGAGCTGGAGGATCCCTTCTGGGGGCCCTGTCTGCAGCCGGTCCTCTCCGCCCTCGGGGACGGCGGCGCTGTCGAGTCGCCGGAAGGGTCGAGGAACCTGGCTCGTTGGAAGCTGGAAGCCTGGGAGACGGACGCCGCGAAGCGGCTGATCGCTCGACAGCCTCTTTCGAAGGGTGACCGTGCCCTGGTCTTCGCCGCGGCGCTGCGGATCAAGGCCGAGGGCGAGACCGAGGCCACGCTCAAGTGCGCGGGCTCCCCGGTCCCCGCTGATCTGCTGCGAGAGGCGCGCGCAACGCTCACCCACGCTTCGAAGCTCGACCGCGCGTTCGCCGATCTCGCCGGCGCCGGCCCATCCTCCTCCGAATCGGGGGAGCAGTTTCGCTGCTGGACACGCACCCGGCTGCGCCTCCTCCACGCCACGTCCGCCCTCTGGCTCGCGCTCGACGTGCCCTAGCACGTCGCTCGCGCTTGCGCGGGATCTGCGCCTGTCGGCGCACCGGCGAGCGACTCGGCCGGATGCGGCCTCGATCGCTCGCCTTGATCCCGCGCTGCGCGCTCGCTCCCGCGGCGCGTGCCTCCTCCCTCGATTACCTCGGGAGACTACGCGCGCCGCGACCGGGGCCCCGAAAAACGATTGGGGCGGGCACGCCACCAGGCGTTCGGCGGCGCCAGGGATTCCAGGGTCCGGCGACGGGGCCCGATCTCCTGTGGCGGTCGTCGGGAAACCGCAAGAGCGGCGCGTCGGCGCTCCTCTGGTGCATACTTCCGGCCGGATGAACGAGCGCACAGAGTCCGCACCGGAGAAAGAGGGAGCCGCCGAGGCCGACCTCGTCCAGAACCGGTTGAACAATCTCAAGCGGATCCGCGAGCTTTCGGACGTCTATCCGTTCGATTATCCCCTGACCGATTCGGTCTCCGACGTCGTCCGGCGGCACCGGGACATGTCGGCACAAGACCTGGAGAAGCTCGCGGCGACTGTCAGGACGGCCGGCCGGATCCTGGCCCAGCGAAACCAGGGAAAGGCCGGGTTCCTCGATCTGTCTGACGGGTCCTCGAGGCTCCAGCTCTATGTCCGCAAGGACGCGGTCGGCGAGCGAGGGTGGGAGCTCTACCGCGCCCTGGACCTGGGCGACTGGATCGGTGTCGAGGGGGAGATCTTCCGGACGCGCACGGGAGAGCTGTCGGTGAAGGCGCGTCAAGTGACCTTCCTGGCCAAGTGTCTCCGTCCGCTGCCGGAGAAGTGGCATGGCTTGAAGGATGTCGAACGGCGCTACCGGGAGAGGCACCTCGACCTGGCCGTCAACCCGGAATCGCGCGCGACCTTCGAGAAGCGAGCGGCGATCATCCGCTTCCTGCGCAACTTCCTGGACGCTCGGGGATACCTCGAGGTCGAAACACCGATGATGCAGCCGGTGCCGGGAGGCGCGCTCGCCCGGCCTTTCGTGACGCACCACAACGCTCTGGATCTCGAGCTCTACCTGCGAATCGCGCCCGAGCTGTACTTGAAGAGGCTCGTCGTGGGGGGCCTGTCTCGCGTTTACGAGATCAACCGCAATTTCAGAAACGAAGGCATCTCGACGCAGCACAACCCGGAATTCACGATGCTCGAGTTCTACCAGGCCTATGCGCGGGCGGACGATCTGATGACGCTGACCGAGGAGATGCTCTCCTCGCTCGTGCGGGAGGTGACCGGAAGCTCTCGGACGGTCTGGGGCGGCGAGACGATCTCGTGGGACCCGCCCTACCCGCGGGTCACGATGCGGCGGGCGGTGATCGAGGCGACACGGACGGATCCTCGCGGCGCAGTCACGGAAGGGGAGCTCTCCGATGCGTCGGGGCTGCTGGAGGCCGCGCGGCGATTCGGAGTGGAAAAGTCCGAGCGGTTCGCCGGCAAGAAGGGCAGGCTCTTAGCGGAACTCTTCGAGGCCGCGGCCGAGTCCCGGTTCGTGCAGCCGACCTTTCTGCACGAGTTCCCGACGGAGATCTCGCCGCTCTCCAAGCAGGACCCGAAGGATCCAGAATGGGTGGACCGCTTCGAGCTCTACGCGGCAGGAATGGAGATCGCCAACGGCTTCTCCGAGTTGAACGACCCCGTCGAGCAGGAGTTGCGCTTTCGCGAGCAGGCCCGGCAGCGGGAGCGGGGAGACCTCGAGGCCCCTCCCTTCGACAGCGAGTACGTGGACGCCCTGCGCTACGGCATGCCCCCGACGGCAGGCGAAGGCCTGGGAATCGACCGCCTCACGATGCTGCTCACCGACAGGCACTCGATAAGGGACGTCATCCTGTTTCCTCTCCTGAGGCCGAAGCCGTGAGTCGTGAGCCGTGAGCCGTAAGTCGTGGCAAGCCGGCCGGGCTCAGCGGAGCTTCGGCTCACGGCTGACGGCTTACGGCTTACGAGTTCCATGAGTTACGAAATCTTCATCGCCCTGCGGTATCTGGCGTCCTCCCGCAAGCGGGCACACGTCGCGCTGATCTCCACCATCTCGGTCCTCGGCCTGGCCGTGGGAGTGGCCGCCCTGATCATCTCGCTCGCGCTCCTTTCGGGATTCCAGGACAGGATCCGCGCGCAGATGGCGCTGCGCTCGCCGCACCTGGTCGTCTCTCCGGCGCGCGGCGACCGCCTGGACGATCCGCAGGCCGTCGCCCGCGCTCTCGCGGCCCTGCCCGGCATGCTCTCCACCGATCCGGTCATCGAAGGGCGGGGATGGCTCTGTGACGTCTCCGGAAGAAACGCGGTCCCCGTGCGCTACCGCAACGTCTCGGAGGGGCCTCTGCGGCTTTCCGGAGAAGGAGCCCCGCCGGCCCGCGTCTCGGGCGCCGTCGCGGCGCGCGTCGCCGCGGAGACGGGGAGCTTGCTTCGCGTCCTGTCGTCGCGTACGCGACTTTCGCCCATCGGCCCGGTGCCGATCGCCGTCCTCGTCCGCGTCGCCGAGATCCGGCGGGGGAGCGCGCTGGAGAAGGCGGCGGATCTGGAAATCCCGGAGCCGACGGCCCGACTTCTCGCCGGTCTGCCTCAGGGAGCTCAGGCATACGAGGCTCGGCTCGCGGACGCGAACGGCGCGGACGCCGCAGCCCGAGCCGTTGCGGCCCGGCTCCCGGCAGCTTACCGCGTCCGGACGTGGCGGGAGTTGAACGCCCCCCTCTCCTTCGCGCTGCGCCTGGAGAAGTCCGTCATCTTCGCGACGGTTGCTCTCGTCATCGTCGTCGCGGCTTTGAACGTCGTCTCGAACATCGCGCTCCTCGTGGTCGAGAAGAAACGGGACCTCGGAGTCCTCGTCTCGCTCGGCGCGGTGCCGGAGTCGCTTGCGAAGGTCTACCTGATTCTCGGAGGGCTGATCGGAGGCCTCGGCACCGCCGCCGGTGTCGTCGTGGGAGTCGTCGCGTCGGTGCTTCTCGACCGCTTTCATGCCGTGCCTCTCCCCGCCGACGTGTATCTGCTCTCCCACGTGCCCTTCGCGGTGCATCCGCGCGAAGTCATCCTCGTCACCCTGTTCGCGCTGGCAACGGCGATCGCCGCCGCCGTCCTTCCGGCCCGCGCCGCGTCGAGGCTGGCGCCGGGGGAAGCAATCAGACTCTCCCGATGAAGAGAAGCTCTCAGCTTTCAGCTTTCAGCTATCAGCCTTCAGCCGGACAGAGGCCGAGTGATCTCGCTGAGAGCTGAGAGCTGAAAGCTGGATATGTTCGCGATAAGAGCCGAGAGCCTTTCCAAGACCTATGCGGGCGAGGGAACGCCGGTCACCGTCTTCACGGATCTTTCGTTTGAATTGCAGGAAGGAGTCTTCGCGGCGGTCATGGGGCCTTCCGGGGTGGGGAAGTCCACGCTGCTGCACCTGCTCGGAGGAATCGACAGCCCCGACGCGGGGAGAGTGGAAGTCTTCGGGCAGGCGCTGGAAGAGCTTCCTCCGCGCGAGCGGGCTCGATTCCGCAACGACCGCATCGGCTTCGTCTTCCAGTTCCACCATCTGCTCCCGGAGTTCACGGCCGAGGAGAACGTCGCGTTCCCTCACCGCATCGCCGGCGAGCCCGCAGCAGAGGCGCGCCGGCGCGCGGCGGCGATGCTCGACCGCGTCGGTCTGGCCGGGCGGCGCGATCACCGCCCACGCGCTCTCTCGGGTGGCGAGCAGCAACGTGTCGCGATCGCGCGAGCACTCGCCCGCGGTCCGGGTCTCCTCCTCGCGGACGAGCCTACAGGCAACCTCGACGCCGATTCTTCCGGCGCGGTCTTCGATCTGCTCGAACAGCTGCATCGCGAGCGCGGAATGACGACCGTCCTCGTCACCCACAATCCCGATCTCGCAAGTCGCTGTGATACCATCTACTTGATGTCGCGGGAAGGAATCTCGACCGCGCCGGGTTCTTCCGGCCAGAAGTAAACCGAGCCATGGACGGAACCCGGAGCGCCTGCGATGTTTGAGAAGTACAACGAGAAGGCGCGGCGAGCGCTCTTCTTCGCGCGCTACGAGGCCTCCAAGCTCGGCTCCAAGGTGATCGAGTCCGAGCACCTGCTGCTCGGCATCCTCCGCGAGGGGGAGGACATCATCAAGGAGATCTTCTCGCGCTTCAACGTCAAGCCGGAGGAGGTCCGCCGCGAAATCGAGGGAGACCGCATCTTCGTCGAGCGGATCTCTTCGACGGCCGAGTTGCCGCTCTCGGAGGAATCCAAGAAGATCCTCGCCTACGCCTCGCACGAGGCGGAGTCCATGATGCACCCGTACGTCGGGACCGAGCACCTGCTGATCGGCCTGCTCCGAGTGGACGGCTGCGTGGCTGGGCGGCTCCTGACCGCCCGCGGCTTCAACCTCTACGGCGTGCGCGAAGAGACGATTTCGCTGATCAAGGAGAGGGAAGTCTCCAAACAGAAGAAGGAGCTTCCCTTCCTGGCCGAGTACAGCCGGGACCTGACACAGCTCGCGGTGAGCGGATCCTTCGATCCCTTGATCGGACGGGAGAAGGAGGTCGAGCGGATCATCCAGATCCTCTCGCGACGCACCAAGAACAATCCCATCCTGCTCGGCGAACCGGGTGTGGGCAAGACCGCCATCATCGAAGGCCTCGCGACGCGGATCGTGGAAGGCGCGGTGCCGATCTTCTTGGCCCAGAAGAAGATCCTGGCGCTCGACCTCTCCCTGATCGTGGCCGGCACGAAGTACCGCGGCCAGTTCGAGGAGAGACTGAAAGGAATCATTCGGGAGCTGCGGGAGAATCCGGATCTCATCATCTTCATCGACGAGATCCACTCCTTGATCGGCGCGGGCTCAGCCGAAGGGTCGCTCGACGCCGCCAACATCCTGAAGCCCGCCCTCTCGCGCGGAGAGGTCTCCTGCATCGGGGCGACGACGCTCAAGGAGTATCGCAAGTACATCGAGAAGGACAGGAGCCTCCTGCGCCGCTTCCAGGCGATCCAGGTGACGGCGCCCACGGAGCTCGAG
>WNGA01013525.1_pt1 | contig 10425 bp, 8 predicted proteins | sample 5400061 | NCBI WGS metagenome assembly WNGA01 (sample SAMN13153366, study PRJNA577476) | soil metagenome | isolation source: 100 cm soil or saprolite under grassland replicate 2 | place: USA:California | collected 2016-06-15
CGATGTGGTCGAGGCCGGCGACGAGGTGGAGCCGGTAGGTCTGCTTGCGGGCGATGTCGGCGTCGACCTGGTCGAGAGCGGCCGCCATCTCGCTGCCGCTCATCGACCACACCGGCCGCTCGCCCAGGAGTTCCATGCCGTCAACGATAGGCATGCCCACCGACAGTTTCCAAACCCAGAACCCTTGTTTTCAAGGCGATTCGACGATCCAGGTTATCCACAGTCGAACAGTTTGTGGATAACCTGACAAAGTCGGTGGACGGGTGGCGGATCACCCGCGCCCAGTGGGCAAGCCTGCCCTGAAGCGACTGGTTGCCCTTGGCAACGCTTGGAGATCCGTGTCCTCGGCGAGTCGGTTCAGCGAGTGCGAACGGGGCGGCCGGTTGTCACAGTGAGGTTGTGGATGGGGGATTGCGGAGTGTCGCGGATCTCTAAGGTTCGGGGGGCGGTGCGGACTTGTAGGGCGGAGATGGTGATGTTGCGGATGGTGGGGTGGTGGGTGCCGGTGACGGAGTCGTCGGCGTGGCGGGTGTCGATGAGTACGGCGGATCCGGTCACCGACTCGACGACGGTATCGCGGATGTCGATGTGTTCGATGAGGCCGCCTCTGTTGGAGTTGGTCTTGAGGCGGAGGGCGTGATCCACCCCCGTGATGTGGAGGTCGCGGGCGATGATGTTGCGGATCCCGCCACTGGTTTCGCTGCCGATGGTGACGGCGCCGTGGCCGGTGCCGAAACGGCAGCTCTCGATGACGATGTTCTCGCAGGGCTGCGCGACGCGACGGCCGTCTGCGTCTCGGCCGGACTTCAGAGCGATGCAGTCGTCACCGGTGTCGAACGAGCAGTCGCTGATGACGACGTCACGGCAGGAGTCGGGGTTGCAGCCGTCGTTGTTCGGGCCGCGGCTGTCGACGGTGATGCCGCGTACGACGATGTCGGAGCTGAGGACGGGATGGACCACCCACATCGGTGCGTCAACGAGGCGGACGTCCTCGATCCGCACTCGTCGGCACTGATACGGCTGGATGAAGCTGGGCCGGAAACCGAAGATCCGCTGTTCCACCGGAACGTCCTCGGCGACCATCCGCAGCAGCCGGTTCCAGTCGTCGACCGGCCTCGTGTCGCGCCACCAGTTGTCCAACGACGCGCCGCCGTCCAGAGTGCCACTACCAGTCACGGCGACGTTCACTTCGTCGTACGCGTAGATCAGAGGCGAGTAGCCGAAGCACTCGATCCCTTGCCAACGTGTCCGGACGATCGGGTACGCCGCTGGGTCCACAAGAAACCGCAACGTCGCGCCAGCCTCCACATGCAGTTCGACATTGCTCCGCAGCCGAAGCGGCCCGCTCACAAACAGACCAGCAGGCACAACGACGCGCCCACCGGTCAACGCGCAGGCCTGGACGGCTCGCTCAACCCCAGCCGTGCAGTCGGCGCCCGGGCGAGCACCGTAGTCGGTGATGAGGTGATCGGTCATCGGAGGCCGCGGACGCGGAGGGCATTGGCCAACGGCACGGCTATCACCCAGGAAGGGTTCCAGGTGTTGCTGTGGCCGCGGCGTTGCCAGTGGGTCTGGAAGAAGGCTTCACCTTGCTCGCCAACCACCTGGAAGCCCCACCCCCCTGGCGAGCCGCAGATGCCTTGGCCCAACGCCGCCAGGATCGTTTCCGCGGCATCGACGTACGACGGACGGCCGGCCCTAATCCCGAACTCCATCAGCTCGTACGTCGGGAAGAACGCGTCAAGGTGGTGATTCTGAACGCTGACAGTCGGCCACCCAATGGCGTTGAAACCAGCAGCTCTCAAAGGCGAATCGAGGTCCAGCTCGGGAGTCCAGATGTACACCCAGGTGAGTAGCCAGTCCGCGGCGACCTCGGCCCACCTCGCATAGAGTTCGTCCCCGTTGAGCCGGAACAGCTCGTGAGCCGCGAGGAAGTAGTACATCCCGGCTTCCTTGTCCTCGCACGCGGCGTCCAGGGTCGACCGGGCGAACGGGCGGTCAAACGTACGAGCGTGCTGACCGTGATACCGCGTCAACCACGTCGTTGCCTCAGACAACAACCACGAGTCGTCCAGGACCGCGGCAGCCTTCAGCGCCGCCAGTACGCACGGTATGCCAGCAGCGGACACAGTGGTCGCGGCGGGCGTGCCATCCAGCCGCCAGCCGATCGGGAACGTGCCATCCGGAAGCAAGGACGTCCGGAGGAACTTCAGCGAACCGACCAACGCATCCGGCCACGACGGCGGCACCGGTTCGCCGTGCGCGCGGAACACCGCGATGATCTCGGCCAGGTCCGCGACAGTTTCGCCGTACGCGCGACTGGACACCATCGCACGACCACCAGAGCGGAAGCTGGTCCATCGTCGGCTACCAATCTGATAGGCGTTGTGCCGCAGCCCCGGCGTCCGCGTCGAGCTCCCGGCCAGGTAGAACTCGACAGCAGCGCGGCAGCGGTCGATTCGCGACCGATCCCCCGACTCGAAGCCGAGGCGCGCGTCGCACCAGGCAAGCTTCAACGCCTGGCCGGTCCAGCCGTAGAGGAAATGCCGAGCCTTGACCGGTCCGTTGCCGGTGACATCGCTGAACTTTGTGTACCCGGCAACAGTCCCGTCGCGGTACCACCTGTTGTCAAGCGCAACTGTCTTGCGGGCAATGATCTCGTCCAACTCGAGCGGTCGCGCACCAGGCTCGTTGAAGAGCGACCGCCCCGTGCGGACGAGGTGTTGGAACGCATGCCCGCGATCCTCCTGCGGCCCCCAGTCGAGCACCAACCGTTGCGTGTGGACCTCACCCGGCAGCAGCGTCAGATACCCGTCGTCCGTCGACTCGATCTCGGCCTTGCTGACATAGCGCACGTCCTGCTTGCCGTCGAACATCAGTACGCCGCTCAGCGCAGCGACCACCGGTCCTTCGCGCCGGATCACGCCGAGCGAGCCGTACCGGACGAGCCCGTCGGCGGAGCGACGCGGTGTCGGCCGCGAGAAGACGCTCAGCCAACGGCGTCCGCGGCCGGCTCTCCATTCGAAGTTGACGCCCGGGATGGGCAGGCGGTCCTCCTCGGCGATGAAACCACCGCCGGGTGCCGGACCGATGCGGGGCACGGCTCGCGCGGGATCCGCCGACGGGTTGTCGTTGTAGATCAGGCCTGGAACGGTGATCTGGCAATCGGTCAGGCGACCCAGGTCGAGCAGCAGACCGACCGCAAGGTCTCCGCGGCGGCGCTGACCCATGTTGCGCCAGCGCAGCTCGACGTTCAGGCGGTCAGCCGAATCGAAACACAGCCTGATCTCCACAGCGACCGGTCCGGAGCGACACCCGGCCCGGTGCTCACCGCCCCGACGCGAGATCCACCAGCCGTCGGGATCCATCGGTTCCAGTTGCCACGGCCGTCCGGTCGAGCAGGTCAACAGATCGGCAGCTGGCCGTTCAAGGTACGACGTACCGTCCGCAAGGCCGAGCCGCACCTCGACTCCACCGGGTGTCCTGCGCAACTCCGCCGTACGCTCGCCGGACTTCAAGGCAGGCATCAGGCGGCCCGGCGGATCTGGATGGCCTGGTACTGCGTTCCCGGCAGCCGGACCGTCAGACTGTCGGTGACCGTTTCGCGGGAACGACGGACGCTGTGGTTCCAGACGTCGAGAACCTCCACCAAGTAGTCGCCAGCTGGCAGGCTGAACGTGCGGTCGGGGAACTGGTGCTCGCCGAGGTACTGCAGGTAGTAGCTCCCTGGTACGGCGAGAGTCGGCGCGTCGCGGTAGTCGTCAATCGGCTCGACACCGTCGGGCAACTCGTCCAACACCTCCCGAAGGAGCCGCAACCGCTGGACGACCACGCCAGTCGGACGAGACCCTCCACCCGACCACGGTCCACCGTCCGCATCGACGTACCACTCGCCATGCGCTACGTGCGCACCGCGGATCGTCCCCTCCCAGATCCGCGTCAGCAGCTCCTGCGGCGTCAGGCTGGTGAAAGGCGAGGAACCGTTGCCTTCATACCCGCAGGCGTCCACGTGCACAGGCTTGCCGTAGTCGCGGCGGAGGGCCGAGACACCACGCAAGTTCTCGAGCGGCACGCTGAGGTGGCTGACCCACGGCGGACCCGGGTCCACGTCGGTTGGCGTGGCATGGACGGAGATCAGGTGCCGACCGGAGTCGTACTCCGCAAGCAACTCAGCCGACGCGCGCAGCTCGGGACCGGCCTCGAGGCACCAGGTGACGTTGCGGTAGGCGCCGAGTCGCTGAGCCAACTCGCGGATGATGGCTCTGTCGGTGACGAGGATATCGGCGCCTACGTCAATCGCCAGGAGGTTTCGGACTTGCTGGTCCAGGCGGGCGAGCGTGGTCGGATACGCACGGAGCCGGACGCGGTCGAACGGAGACGCGGCCAGGGCACCCAGGGCGGCCGACCAGTCGCCGGGCGCGTCCGGGTGGTCGAACCACGTAGTCGTCAGTGGGTGGTACGGCGCCCCGTCGGCCCAGCGCAAGCTCGACCCGCTTCGCTGGACGGGGCCGCGACTCAAAGCCTGAGTGCAGGTCAGATGTTGCGTCTCGCCCGCCAACGTGTAGTGCCACTCCCCCTCGAGGCTGGGCATGAAGCGGACGGTCCCGCCGAACGACTCGACGTACGCCGCCTCACCGGACTCGTGCCGAAACTCGACCGCCACCGAGTCGACCGCCAACTCGAACAAGCCCCAGCGCTCCACCTCGGTCATCGCACACCTCGCAGCGCTAGATAGGGCCTTGCCGGCAAGGGAATCCGGCACCGGCCACTGAAACGGCCCGGCAGTTCTGAAATCGCCATCGCCATCGTGTCGATCAGGTCGAAGCGGTACGACGTGTCCGCCGGCAGCGCCAACTCCACCGACGACGGCTGGCGATCGCCGAGGTAGTGCAGTACGCAGTCCAGGTCGCCGTCAGCACGACGAGGCAATCCGGCCATGATCGAGCGTAGGAACGCGATCCGCTCAGGACTCTCGCCGTACAAGCGTCCTCCGACCGAGATCCACGCACGGGTCTCTCGGTCGACGAAGGACTCGCCGTGGCCGACGTAACCGCCCAGCGCCATGCCCTGCCAGAAGCGATGCACGAGCTCCGTGGAAGTGAGGTTGCCCCAGCGGCGACCTGCGTTCCCCTCGTAGCCGATCTCGTCGATCACCACCGGCTTCGGGCACGCCCGCCACGCGGCGACCTCGGCGCCGTCCCAGTGCTGCACGCTCTGGTGGGTGATCCACGGCTTGGAGAAGTCGTACGGCGTGAAGACCTCGTACATCTTGGTGCCGTTGTGGATCGACCGCAGCCGCTGGTACGGGTCCAACCGCTGGACGAGCTGCAGCAAACGATCCCAGTCGGCGACCGTCTTGTTGTGGTTGAAGTCGTACTCGTTCGACAGCGACCACCAGACATTCCGGTACGCCGCCAGCCGGGCGACGACGTACTTCAAGTACGCCGCGTCCTGCTCAAACGTCATCCGGTCGAAGCCCCAGACGCCACGGTCGTAAGGGTGGAACAGGATCAGATCAGCCTGGATCCCGAGCTCGAGCAGGTCCGCGACCCGGCTCTCGAAATGGCGGAAGAACGCGGGATCAAACGAGTCCGGCCCCGCGAACGGCGTCCGGTCCGGCCGCATGCTGTCCGTCGGCAGCAGACACATCCGGACCTTGTCGAAAGGTGCCGCACGCAACGAAGCGAGCGTCAGCTCCTGAATCTCCTTGGACTCGTAAGTCCAGTGGTAGCACGTGGTCCCGATGCAGTCGTACCGGGTGCCGTCGGCGTACGCGAAGTGATGAGCGCCGTGCACCCCGACCGGCCCGTGATTGCCGGGGCCGGGCGGGATGCATTCGAAGGAGCCGCGCTGACCGTCGAGCTCCGGCGCCGTGCTGCGGGTGACGTACTCGCAGCGGCCCTCCCGGTCCGGCATGAACCGGGCTCGGTAGACGCCGTCCCCGTCGTAGAAGCCGTCCACCGTGACGACCCGGTTCCGGTACCGGTAGGTGACCCGTAGCTCGACGTCGGCGTACGGATTCCCGTCCGCCGGCCCGGACAAGGTGAGCTCATGCATTCCCCACCGCTCGACCTTCATGGCAGCCGATCCCCCGCCTCGATCCACTCCGGCGTGAGGATCACGTGCTTGATCGTCTTGCGGAGGTAGGAGTACGCGACGTGCAGCCGGCCGTCGCGTGTCTGCAGCAGGGTCGGATAGGAGTACCCGAACTCGTTGTCGCGGTATTCCTCGTCCTGCACCTGCAAGTTCCGCCAGTACGGCCAACTGGCGCCGTCGTCCTCCGAAAGCGCCAGCGTCAGGGGAGTCCGCAGCGTCTTCCGTCGTACGCCGCCTTCCCCGTCGGGCACCCAACGGAACTGGTCCCGCTCGGCCGACGAGTCGTTGAAGACCAGCACGAGCCGGCCGTCAACGAGCCTCAGCAACTGGATCGCGGAGTTGTTGTTCGGCAACGCCGTACGTTCCGGCGCAGACCAAGTACGCCCGCCGTCCTTCGACACCGATCGATGGATCCGATCCGCGGCCCGGCTCCGGAAGTAGCCGAGCAGCTCACCCGGTGCGAGTTCGACGATGCTCACCTGCACTTGGCCGATTGTCTCAGGGACCTTCATCTCGCTCCACGTTCTGCCCTGATCAGTGCTCAGCTGAACAACCGTGGTCTCGCCGGACTTGTCGCAGTCATACGCTGGAAGCAACCAATCACCGTTGCTCAGGACAACGATCGGGTTCCGGACGAAGCTGCCGGGTCGGTCGAACAGGATGTCGCTCGGCCCCCAACTCAACCCACCGTCCCTGGACACTCGGCGGAGCACCCGGGCGGTGGACTGATCGTGGGGCTCGTTCGAGGTGTGCAACAGCCAGACCTCACCGGAAGGCGCGACGAACAGCAAAGGGTTCTGCTCGGAGCGGTCTGGATCCGAGGACAGCTTTTGCGGTGGCAGCCACCTGGACCAGCCGGCGGGGAGCCTGGACAGGACGATGCTGGTCTCCGGCTCCCCCTCCCCCGGACCGTTGAACCAGGCACACAGCAGATCGCCCGCCGGCGTCTCGACCAGCGTCGCCGCGTGGCTGTCGCCTGGATGGATGGTCGGCAGGAGGGCCGCACCCTCACGGATGCGGCCGTCGAAGCGTGGATCGCTCACCATGTGAACCCTGCGGCGGCCTGCGCCTTGATGTAGTCGGGGACGTCGCGCTGCTCGGCGACCAGCAGGGACGATTCGACGTCCATGCCGTCCTTGAGCACGTGCTGGCGGAACACCTTGTACAGCGGGATGTCCCAGTACTCCGTGTTCTGGTAGTTCTTCACCATCGCGTTCTCACCCCAGTACACGGCGGAGGTGTCGATCGACTTCAGCTCCGGGATCGCCGTGCCGAACGCGTTCACCACCGCGTCCGTCCGCCGTACCGCTTTCAGGCCGTACGACGAGATCCGGGTCTGCATCTCCTCCGAGACCAGGTACTTGACGATGTCGAGCGCCTGCTGCTGGTGCGCGGACTGCGGCGGGATGAACGCGGCCCGGGTGTCCGGCTGGTAGATCGCCGTCGAGCCGCGGGACAGCACCGGCATCGAGGTGACCCCAATCTTCACGCTCTTGGCCCACTCGGCGTACTCAGCCGCGTCGTCGTCCTCGACGTACAGCGGGCTTTGGGCGTACGCGTTCAGCTTCGACAGGTTGTTCACCGCCATGGCCAGGTGACCGGGGAAGCTCATGTCGCCCTTGAAGAAGTCGTCCACGGTGGTGAAGTTGTTCCGCGGGATCATCAGGAACCGGTACAGGTTGTTCGCGACGGTCTTCCAGTCCGCGCTGGTGAGGTTGACCTTGACGTCCGCGGGCGCCGGCTGCTCGCTCGAACCGGGGACGAACGGGTAGAGCCCGAGCTGGTTCATCGCGAGGTAGTTGTCCGGGTGCTGCATGTAGCCCTTGTAGTGGTCGATCCCGTCCTGCCGGGTCAGCCGCTGCGCCAGCTTGTAGACGTCGTCGTACGTCGAACCGAGCGACGGGTAGCGGATCCCGAACTTGTCGAAGATCACCTTGTTGTAGAACAGCAGGCTCTCGTCGATGAACAGCGGGACGCCGTAGAGCCCGCCGTCGGAGCGGGACTTGACCTGCTCGACCGAGCCGAGGTTCAGCGCGCTCAGGTCGATGCCGGCCTGTTGCACCATCGCGCTCATGTCCTGCACCCAGCCGAGCGGCTCGAGGTCGCGGTCGATCCGCAGCCGGGGGTCCTCGATGATCAGGTCGGGCACCCGGCCGGCCTTGGCCATGTCGGCGTAGCGGATCGGGAAGTCCCAGGTGGCGTACTTGATCTTCACGCCGGGGAACTTGGCCCGGATCGCGTCGCCGAGGACGGTGTCGAAGTACCGGGTCGCCTGCCGGTCGGCGTTGGCGCCGAACTCGAGCGGCTTGAAGTTGGCGGCGAAGATGAACAGCTCGTCGTCGGCGACCGAGAACGGCTTGCCGTACTTGTTCGGGATGTCGACGCTGCCTTCGGTCGTGCTCGTCGAGCGCGGTCCGGCGGTGGTCGAGCTGGCCGCGGCGGCTGTCCCGGCCGGAAGTGCGCCGCCGAGGGCGGCGAGGCCGCCGATCAGGGCGCTGTTCCGGACGAAGCCGCGACGCGACATTCCTTGGTTCTGCGACATGGTGGGCCTTTCTCGTGGGGCGGTGGTGTCAGGCCGTAGCGGCTGTAGTGACACCCTTCAAATCAAGCTGTTCGGCGAAGTGGCAGGCGACACGGCGGCCGCCGACCTCACGCAACTGGGGTACTTCGGTGCGACACCGCTTCTCGGCGTACGCACACCGTGGGTTGAACGGGCAACCGGGCGGCACCTTGGACGGATCCGCGATCTCGCCGCGCAGCACGATCCGGGACCGCTTGCCGCGAGATGCTGGATCAGGATCCGGTACGGCGCTCAGCAGCGCCTCGGTGTAGGGGTGGAGCGGCTTGCTGTAGAGCTCCTCGGTCGAAGCGCTCTCGACCAACTTGCCGACGTACATCACCGCGACGTCGTCGGCGACGTGCTCCACGATGCCGAGATCGTGGGAGACGAACAGATAGGTGAGACCGGACTCGTCCTGCAGGTCCTTCAGCAGGTTGAGGATCTGGGCCCGGACGGACACATCCAGCGCACTGACGGCCTCGTCCGCGACCACCAGTCGCGGATCGGTTGCCAGGGCTCGGGCGATCACCACGCGCTGCCGCTCACCACCGCTGAAGGCGTGCGGATAGCGGTGCGCGTACTCCGCCCGCAGCCCGACTCGCCGCAGCAAAGCAGCGACCTTGTCGTCGATCTCGTCGCGCGTACCGCGGTCGTGCACACGCAGGGGCTCGGCGATGATGTCGCGCAGCGTCTTGCGTGGATCGAGGGACGAGTGCGGGTCCTGGAAGATCAGCCGGACCTCGGCCCGGTAGGGCTTCAGCTCCTTCTCCGAGAGCTTCGCCAGGTCCACTCCGTCGTACATGATGCTGCCCGACGTCGGCTGGTACGCGCGGACGATGCACCGGCCGAGCGTCGTCTTGCCGCAACCCGACTCCCCCACCAGCCCGAGCGTCCGCCCGGCCTCGATCGTGAGGTCGACTCCGTCCACGGCCTTGACCACACCGCGATGGCGCCCGAAGAACCCACTGTGCAAAGGGAAATGCATCGTCAGATCGCGCGTCGTCAGCAGGCTCATCGCTTCTCCTCGCCGTACAGCAGGCAGGCCACGTCGATGTCGTCCGTCCGCACCCTCGTGGGCACGGTCCGGTCGCACTTGCCCGCCATGAACGCATCGCACCGCGGATGGAACCGGCACCCCGACGGCCGTTCGTACGGCGGCGGCACAGTCCCACGTACGGCGGCCAACCGGCCCCGATCGCCTTGTCCGAGCCGCGGCACTGACCGCACCAGCGCCTGCGTGTACGGATGCTTGGGCTCGCTCAGCACCGACGCGGCCGGACCGTGCTCGACCACCTCGCCGAGGTACATCACGGCGACCTCGTCGGCAACCTGCGCGGCAACACCGAGATCGTGTGTGATCAGCATGATCGCCATGCCGAACTCCTGCTGGAGGTCTTGCAACAGGTCGAGGATCTGCGCCTGCGTCGTCACGTCCAGCGCGGTCGTCGGCTCGTCCGCGATCAGCAGCCGCGGCTGGCAGGACAACGCCATAGCGATCATGGCTCGTTGCCTCATGCCACCACTCAGCTCGAACGGGTACGAGTCCACCCGCCGCTTCGGATCGGGGATGCCGACCCGGCCGAGCAGCTCGATCGCGCGTTCCCGGGCCTCGGTTTTGCCTACGTGCTCGTGCAGCCGGATCGCCTCGATGATCTGGTTGCCGATGGTGTGCACCAGGCTGAGTGAGGCCATCGGTTCCTGGAAGACCATCGCGATGTCCGACCAGCGCACTTGCCGGAGCCGCTTGTCCTTCGCGGCCAGCAGGTCCA
>WNGA01013527.1_pt1 | contig 10425 bp, 8 predicted proteins | sample 5400061 | NCBI WGS metagenome assembly WNGA01 (sample SAMN13153366, study PRJNA577476) | soil metagenome | isolation source: 100 cm soil or saprolite under grassland replicate 2 | place: USA:California | collected 2016-06-15
CGCTCCAGAGAGCATCTCGGGCCAGCTGACAAAGCCATCATCCAGGCGCGTCGCCTGCTCCTGCAGGCCGTCGAGACGGTGCAGGAGGGTGGCACGCCCTGTGGCATCGATCCGACGTATTACACAGTGCGGGCCGCAGAAGGCGTGCTGCCGCGTGCTACCGATTGGCGTGATGTCTTCACACCCGAGACGTCCGCCGTCGAGAGCCTGCAAACGGCAGATTCCTATCCGTGCTCCTTACTACGTCCCTCCACATGAAGCGCCGCCCATGTCTCCCGAGGTTTCACGGGCGTGGCGCCACCGGCTGGTACCCGCTTAAGGCGGGACAGTTTGGTGTCGGTCATGTACGCTGCGGAACTGAATTTCACCACGAGTTCAGGCACCCTTCAGAGAACAGACCGACAGGGGATTTTGGGACATGGGAGCTCTGAGACTGTGGCACAAGTTCCGTCAGCCTCAGGAGGTTTCCCTTGATTGTGCTTTATGGAGGCACGCGTTCAAAGTTTCTACCCAGACCTGAAGATACGGTTCCTTGGTCATGTCGAGGTGCTCACCAGGCACCTCATGCATCTCTAGTTCCCCCACGATCAGTTTCTGCCAGTCTAATAGAGGATCATAGACACTCTTTTCACCTTTGAAGAAGAGTACCCGCCCCGGGTAGAGTTGTGGGATATAGTCTTGTGCGGCCTGGTAGTAGATGTTTAAGATGTAGCGACTCCGGAGGGAGGGGGGGAGAGGATAGCCTATAGACACGTAAACCTTGCAGAATACTTTCTGGAGCATCTTGCTGGCCTCGATCTTTCTCTTAACTCTCAGCAGAACGTAGGCGAGATTCTCGCGGAGTCCGAGTGAGGCAAGGGTACGCAAATGACGACGAATGTTGTGACCGAATTGGGTGACATTTGTTAAGCCGTTGGGGGAACGTGGAATGAGAGAAGGCGATGATTTGCCGCTCGTGAGGATGCGGGGATCAAGCAAGACCAGCAAGGGCACCTCCTCTCCTTGCCTTTTCAGCTGCTGAGCCGCCTCAAACGCCACTATGCTCCCGAAGGAATAGCCTCCGAGAAAATAAGGGCCCCGGGGTTGAACAGTACGTATTTCTTTGAGGTAGTGGGCCGCGATGGTCTCAACCCGGGTATAGCGGGCGCGTTTGCCGTCTTGGCTCTGGTGTTCTAAGCCATATAATGGCTGCTCTGGACCTAGATAACGTGGCAGGAAGGCGTTGCTAGAATCGCCATGAATCCAGAAGAAGGGCGGCTTGGAGCCACCGGGGTGGATTGGCAGCAGAGAGGACCAAGAGTCAGGCCCTTTTCCCTGGCGTAGAATGCTGGCCAGTTGCTCAATCGTGGGGGTTTGGAAGAGGATAGCCGCTGGGAGATCCTTGCCCAATATTTTCTTAATTTGCGTAACTAGGCGTACAGCAAGCAGCGAATGTCCCCCGAGGTCAAAGAAGTTATCTCTCACGCCAATGGGCTGGATGGCCAGGACTTTTTCCCATATCTTCGTCAGTTGGCGTTCCAATGTATCTCTGGGTGCCACGAAGGTTCTTTCCAGCGTGGGCTGTGCCAGATCGGGGGCCGTAAGACCCAGCTTCTCAGCCAAACCAATCCGTTGCAGCTTGCCGGTAGGGCCCTTCGGTATTTCCTTCAGGATAATCACCCGACATGGTATCTTCAAATGAGCCAGTCGCGTCGCAGCAAACTCCTGAATTTCCCGTTCCGTGGCGGAAGCGTTCTCCCGCCACACCACGGCCGCGGCAACCTCCTCCCCGAGCCAAGGCATGGGGAGCCGCAAAGGTCACCACCTGGGCAATAGCGGGATGGTCCATGAGCACTTCATCCACTTCACGGGGGGAAATCTTTTCACCTCCCCGGTTGATGATCTCCTTGAGACGGCCCGTGATGAACAGGTACCCCTCGGCATCCAAAAATCCTTGGTCCCCCGTCCTGAACCACCCATGGGTAAAGGCATTTTCGTTGGCCGTTGGATTGTTCTCGTAGCCCTGGGTGACGTTCGCACCACGGATGACAATCTCGCCCGTTTGCCCCGGTGGCAGCACGTGGCCCATGTCGTCCATCATGGCAATCTCCGGACCCGCCGCCACGCCCACTGAACTCGCCTTACGCTCCCGGGGGGGGAGTGGATTACTGGTTATCTGCAGGGAAGCCTCCGTCATCCCGTAGGACTCTATCACAGGTGCCTGGAACACCCGTTCCAACTCCGCCATAACCTGTGGGGGCAATGAAGCGGAAGATGAGCGGATGAAGCGGAGTGGACAGCGCGCGATGATCTCACGGTTGCGCTCAGCCCGGGTCAAGATGGCTTGATGCATGGTGGGCACCGCGGTGTACCAGGTCGGGTGAAATGCTTCCATCCACTCGAAGAATGTGGTCACATCAAAACCTGGGGGGCACACCACACTGGCACCAGCCACTAGCGGCAAAAGCGTCGCACCAATGAGGCCGTGGATATGAAAGAGGGGCATCACATTCAGGCAGCGATCCGCCGCAGTCAGTGCAAGGGCCATTTGCATGTTGTGAGCGGAGGTGCAAAGGTTCGTGTGGGTGAGGGGCACAAGTTTCGGCCGTGCAGTGGTCCCTGACGTATGGAGCACCAACGCCACCTCGTCGGGCTGGGCGAAACCGGGGAGCAGCGTACGGCCGTTCGCCCCCGCCAGGCGCGAACGTTTATCGTCTCTCAGGGTGAAGAGGCCCGCCTCTGCTTCGAAGACGGGCGCACATTCGAGGATAGGAATGCCACGCTTGTGGGCCACGGCGCGAGCGGGGGAATCGATCCCTGACTGGATCAGCAGGGCCTTGGCATGCAGATCGGAGAGATAGAAGTCAAATTCATTGGCTTGATAGGCCGGATTAAGGGGGGCGCTGGTCGCACCAGCGGCGATGGCGAGAAAGGCTACGGCCATTTCCGGGCCATGAGGGAGCACAAGAGCGATGCGGTCATTGCGGCCCAATCCCATGGCGTTAAGCGTCTGCACCACATGGCCCATGTGGCTGCATAAGCGGCCATAGGTGAGGGAGGTACGCCTAGGGGCGGCAATGGCAATAGCATCAGGGGTACGTTTGGCTTGGGTCGCAAGCACATCGTGGATGCTCAAACCCTGGTCGTAGGTGGTTGATTGGCCAGCAGAATAACCGTAAGCCATAGTTATACTCGATCTGTTGTGGCATTGTGAAACGTCGGAGCAAGCAGCACTGTGAGCGCTAACACCTGGAGCATCTGATTTGGCCAGACTCTTAAGTTGGGACCGGTGCGATGACTCCTCAGCCATGCGCACGCTAAGCAACCGTCAGTACACCCTTAGAGAGACACCGTAAGGCCCTCCTGGCCAAAAAAAAGCGCAAGCGAATCGTCTCTGCCCGGGGCATGCAGACGGTCCGTTTGCGCTTTCCACCAGGAACGCGGTATACTAGGGGACGCCATGAAGACCCACTTCTTGGCTAGCTGGAGGTGGCGACCGCGGCCCTCGGAAGCTTCGTATCGCCACCTCCACAGATTTTGTCTTGCCTGTGCACGCACGCCTTAAGACGTTCGCCCCTCCTGTCTGCAGAGGCGTAACACAAAAGGTGCACATAATCTCTTCCTCATGCAGGAAAATGATCTATCCGCACCTTCAGCGTACCGTGCTGCTACCGGACAATCGCTCAGCACAACTCCCTATAAAGGAAACCATAAATAGCAGCATATGATAGTAGATTGAATGATACACTTAATGCAATTACCTTTTTTTGCCATGGTCAAAAAGGGAGCAGATTTGGCCAGCATCATACCAGTACCGATAGCATTCTCACGCCACGAAAAAAAAGTGATCATGATATCTTTCACGTGAGCTCCCGCGCTTGCAACCCTCGTCGCATGGCCTCTCGGCGGTATCCAACCGCTGCGCCCCGCCTGTCATGCCGTGTTATTGCGATGCCTCTGCCCGCTGCAACTGCAGGCGGGTCCCGGTAGGGTGCCTGCCGGGCTGCTCTTCCCCTGAAGAATCACGCAAAGCCCTGGCTCAGCGCATGCAGGAGGAGTTGCTGGGCGACGCCAGCGGCAGCACCCCAGTGCCCCGTCAGCTCACGCACGTCGGTTTCAGAGGGCAGGTTGCCGTTACAATAGGCCGCACCGATGGCTTTACGGACACCCAGGTCACCGGCCACAACCCGTGGACGACCCAGAGCGCGAGCGAGAAACCACTCTGCAGTCCACCGTCCGAGGCCGCGACACGCCGTCAGGCAGGCGATCACTTCGGCGTCTGGCTGGTCACGGAGCCCTGCTAAATCCAGCGTCCCGGTGGCCACGGCAGTGGCCAGCGCGATGATGTATTCCGCCTTACGAGTGGTCAGTTGCAAGACACGCAGGGACGCCACCTCGACGGCGGCAAGGCGTGCGGCGGTGAGGCTGAAGACCTGGTGGGAGCCGAGCGTGTGCTGACACCCAAACGCTTCGGCGAGCCGCCGTCGGGTGGTTGTGGCCCATTGTAAGTTGACTTGCTGGGCGCTGATCGCGCGGATGAGGGCAGTGAGGAAGTCCGATTGCAGGACGGGACGGAGCCCGGGGTAATGCATCTCAAGGCGGGCGATGACCGGGTCAATGGCAATGAGCGCGGCGAGCGCTTCAGGCGCCGTCACAAACATCGTCTGTACAGCACGCTCTACGGCTGCGGCATGGGTGGCATGCGCCACGGTGACTTCCAGGGCAGGCGCATCTACCGTCCCAATCACGGTGCCGATGAACGGGACCACAGTGTCGTCAACGCGTGTCGTCCGCACCAGGACGCGGCCATCCCAGCGATCAATACCGTCATCCCCGGCACGTCGGAAGATTTCCAGCGATGCCGGGATATCAAGTGGGGCCGGAAACTGCACCATAAATGTATACGCCTGAAGGCGCTGCTGTCTCATATATGTCGCCTGCAAGGAGGACGGGTGTCGACCTCCCCCGCCAAACTGGCAATTGCCGTGCGCAGCACTGCAGGGCGCAGCACTTAGCGCCCGGCGTGGCCGGCCCGGAGGCCTAACGTCTCCAACAAGGTGTCGGGGTCATCGGCAATCGTGAGTAGGCACCGATGCTTTGCCCCGATAAAACCCTCAGCAATGGCCTGGTCAACCAGCACTTTGAGCGCCTGAAAATACCCTGCCACGTTGAGCACACCAATAGGTTTGCGATGTATACCGAGCTGGGCCCAGGTGATCACTTCAAACAGTTCCTCGAAGGTGCCATAACCGCCGGGGAGCGCAATGAACGCCTCCGCCAACTCAGCCATACGGGCTTTACGCTCGTGCATGCCTGGGACTACCTCGAGCTGGGTCACCCCGGTGTGGGCGAGTTCGCGGGCCACCATGGACGCCGGGATGACCCCGATGACCTCACCCCCACTCGCCAGCACCGCATCGGCGATGACGCCCATGAGCCCGACATGCCCACCGCCATACACTAGGCCATAGCCATGGCGGACCAGCAGCTGCCCCAGGGCAGTGGCAGCCTGCCGGTAGAGGCCATTGGTACCAACCTGTGAGCCGCAAAAGACACAGATGCGTTGCATAGTTTTTAGCTCTCGTTAAAACCTCTCCCGGAGGGAGATGGCATGAAGGAGTCAAGCAAGTGGGCGGCGGTCTCCAGGTCCGCCCTATCCGCATAGGCCACGATGACCTCATCGAAACCCGCGGCTTCCAGCGTGGCCACGCGCTCCTCAAGAGCTGCTAAGGAGGTGAGTGGACGCGAAAAAAAGTCGGCGCGCGTCTGCGCAAAAGGCAAGAGAATCGCGGTGGGGAGGGAACGCTGAGCCATCGCCCGCCGACGTGTCTCGATGACCGTATCGTTCCAGACCGTGGCGATACCGTCGGCGATGCGCCGCGCCGTTTCCCAACCGGACGGGCCAATCGCCGCCAGGAAGATGGGGACAGGCGTGGCTGGAGGACGAGTCCGCAAGAGCATCGCGTCAATCTGAAAAGCGCTACCGCTGACACTCGTCCTCTCTCCAGCCAGTAAGCCCCGCACCGCGGTAACGCATTCCTCGACCGCAGTGGCGTGCTGCACGATCCCTGCCTTCTCAAGAAAACGCCCGTTACCCTTGCCAATGGAGAGAGTCAGGCGTCCACCACTGGCGTTTTGCATGGTGGCAGCCATCTGGGCCATGACTACCGGGTGACGGGTATAGGGATTGGTCACCCCCAGACCGACCCGCACACGCGAGGTTGTCTGCATCACCAGACTCGCTGCCAGCCACGCCTCCCAGGGCGAGACCACCGTGTCAGGCACCCAGACCCGGTAAAACCCGCCTGACTCCAGGGCTGCGGCATGCGCAGTAATATCCTCTAGCGGGCAGATGTGCGACAATTCCGCGCTTATGCGGATAGGCATCACTGTTGCTCCAAGGGCTTGATTCAGTGGTTCCGTTTTTCGATATTCCGTCGTGCTGTGAGCATCGCCTCCACCCGGGTAAACTTGACCCGCGGCTGCCCCCCAGCGCGTCCCTTGGCCACTTCCAGCGCATTGAGACGGCGCCAATCAGCGTAGGAAAAGTACATCGGTTGGCGTTCCTGGATGCGCTTTTCAGCCGCGGTGGCTTGGGGTTCAGCAGGATGAAGAATGGCGCCTTGCGCCAGATCTTCTACCATACACCGTACCGTTTCTAAGGCGTCCGGCTTGTTGGTGCCAATGACTCCCGTCGGCCCGCGTTTGATCCAACCAGCCGTATATTCTCCGACGCGAGGCTGCAAGGTCTCGGAGTGGAGCACTCGCCCCTTCTGGTTCAAAATGACACCCCAACGTTCGTCGAACGGCACTCCGGGGAGAGGGACACCGCGGTACCCCACGGAGCGAAATACCAGGCCCACGGGTAAGGTCTCAAATTGATCAGTAGGGCTGGGCCGTAGTGTGCCGGCTTCGGTAGCGTACAGGACGTTTTTCACTAACCGTACAGCGGCAACCTGACCGTCCGCGTTGCCAAGGAGTTCCACCGGCGAGACCAGGAAGCGTATGATAAGCTGGCGCGGTTTGGTTGTCGCCTTGTGGGCCGCATACCTCTGCAAAAGTTCCAACTTTCTGTAGGTGGCCCGATCCTGACTCTTTTCCAGGGCAATGCGACTGAGATCGTCGAGTGCCACTTCCTCCGGCAGCACGCTGACATCCGCTCCAGCCAACTCGCCCAGTTCTTTGAGCTCAGGGTTGGTAAAGACGGCCTGCGCGGGCCCACGCCGCCCGAGCATGTGCACTTCCTTGACGCGACTGTGACGTAAGGCTTCCAGGGCATAGTCAGCGATATCCGTAGTGGCAAGTTCCTCAGGGGTGCGACACAAGATGCGGGCCACATCAACGGCGACGTTTCCCACCCCGACGACCGCCACACGCTCGTGCGAAAAATCGAACTGGTAGTCGCAGAAATCAGGATGACCATTATACCAGGCCACGAAGGCGGTCGCTGGCCAGCTCCCGTGTAAATCTTCACCGGGGATGCCGAGGTGCTGATCGGTCTGCGCCCCGGTGGTGTAGACAATCTGGTGGTACATCTCCCGCAAATCGTGCAGGGTGAGATCCTTGCCGAATTCCACATAGCCATAAAAGTGGAACCTGGGATGCGCCGCGATTTTGTCGTAGGTGGCGGTGACCGCCTTGATCTTTTGATGATCAGGAGCTACTCCCCCGCGCACGAGACCGTAAGGCGTTGGTAAGCGGTCGAGCATGTCAATCTCAACGACGAGACCCTGCTGGCGCAAGAGATGTTCCGCCACATAAAATCCGCTCGGGCCAGCACCAATAATCGCAACGCGCAGTGGGTTCGTGTCAGTCCCCGGTTGTCCCATCTCATGTTCCTTGCCACTCGTACTGCAGCACGTTCAAATGTCGCCGGCCAGCAGCTGTGTCTGTAACGTATCCACTTCGCCGTGATAGTGATCTCGTTGCGCCTTGACAACATCGCCAATGGACACAATACCGACCAATCTTCCCTGGTCCACAACCGGCAAATGACGAATACGCATTTCGGTCATGGTATTGGCCACTGACATCAAGTCATCCTGTGGTACCGCGGTGATGATATCTCTGGTCATCACCGCACTCACAGGTTGGGAAAATATCGCTTCGTTCATGGGTGCCGCCCGAATGATGTCGCGTTCAGCGAGGAGCCCGATCAGTTGTCCAGCGTCATCCAGGACAACCAGAGCACCGATATTGTGCCTGATAAACAAGACGAGTGCCTCACGAATGGCTTGTTCAGGACGGATCGTAATCACGTGGGCACCCTTAGTGGCTAAGATGGTCTGGATATTCATATACTCTCTCCCATCTCACCGACACATTGCACACCTCACCCGCGTAGCAGGTTGCGCGCAATGACCATGCGTTGCACTTCCGAGGGACCCTCCCCAATGCGCCGTACCCGTGCTTCGCGGTACCAGCGCTCCAGCGGCACCTCCTTGGCCACGCCATAGCCGCCGTGAATCTGCACCGCGCGGTCCACGACGCGCCCTAATACTTCACTCGAATAGAGCTTGGCAATAGATGCCTCATGGCGGTGGTCTTCACCACGATCGACCTTCCAGGCACCTTCCCAGGTCAACCAGCGCGCGGCGCGAATTTCCACTTCCGAATCCGCCAGCATCCATTGGATCGCCTGCCGCTGGCTGAGCAACTGCCCGAACGTCGAGCGCTGCTTGGCATAGGCGATCGCCATGCGCAGGGCCGCTACCGCCACGCCAATGTTCGAGGCTGAGTAGGTAAAACGATTCTTGGTGAGCAGGCGCAGCGCCAAATCTAACCCCTCGCCTTCACCACCGAGGAGATTGGCATGCGGTATAAGACAATCTTTGAACACCACTTCGGAGGGGTAGTAGGGGCGAATGACCGGGATCAGGCGCGCCGAGAACCCTGGGGTGTCACGATCCACAAAGAAGCACGAGATGCCCTTGCGGCCTTTACCGGGGTCAGTACGCACGAAGACAATCCCCCACTCCGCCTCAATGCCACCCGAGATCCAGGTCTTCGTGCCATTGATCACCCAGTGGTCGCCATCGCGCACGCCACGGGTTTGAATCGCGCCAGCAGGATCGGCCCCGCCACTGGGCTCGGTAATGGCAAAAAACGCTTTTTTGGCGTCTCGAATGGTAGGAATGACATACTTTTGGATCTGCTCCGGTGAGCCAGCGTAGCAGACATTGGGGGGATAGCGCCCAAAGGTGGCATAGCCTGGATTGTACAGGCCATTGCGATGCTGCGACAACTCTTCCAGCACCACGCAGTAAGCGAACGTGCTGAGTCCGCTCCCCCCATACTCCTTGGGGGCCCCCATGGCCCACAGGCCAGCGTTCTGGCTCAGAGTGGCTAAGCGCTGCCAATTGGCGTCGTCCAGCTCGGTGGCTTCCGGATCCATCGTACGCTCCAGGGGCACGATCTCTTCCTGGACAATGCGCCGCACCGTCCGCTGCAGTAATTGCAGCTCTTCGGGAAGCTGGTAACCTGGGAAATCCATGCCTCTCCTTTCCTCCGGAGCCCGCGAGGTCACACGGCAATGGGAAATTTTATAAATGGATGGTGCACGTAGTCAGATAAGCGAATGTCCTCAAACGTCAGGTCAAACAAAGGTTTAGGGGCAATGGTGAGGCGTGGGAGGGGGTACGGTGTGCGTTGTAACTGGCAGGTGAGGCCCTCGATATGATTCAGGTAGATATGGGCGTCACCGAGGGTATGGATAAAGCAACCCGGCTGCAACGCGCACTCCTGCGCGACCATCATGAGCAACAACGCATAGCTCGCGGTGTTAAATGGCACCCCGAGCGCCAGGTCGGCAGAACGCTGGTAGACCTGCAGGTCAAGACGGTTGTCGATGACGTAGAACTGCATCAAGAGATGACAGGGTGGTAGGGCCATCTGGTCGAGATCAGCGACATTCCAGGCACTGACAATGAGACGACGCGAATGGGGATCGCGTTTGATGGAGTCGATAACCTGTTGGAGCTGATCGATGTGCCCTTGGCTGTACTGTCCTGTGCGTTCATCCAGGGTATACCGGGGCCACTGGCGCCATTGATAGCCATAAATCGGCCCCAACTCTCCCTGTGCATCCGCCCAGGGATTCCAGATGGGTGTGTACTGAGTGAGGCCATCGTGGATATTGGTCGAGCCACGCAGAAACCACAGCAGTTCGCGCACCACCGCGTCGAACAATACTTTTTTGGTCGTCAGTAAGGGGAAACCCTTCCGCAAGTCATACCGGGTTTGCAGGCCGAACAGCGACAACGTGCCTGTCCCAGTGCGATCGGTCTTTTTCGCGCCGTTTTCCAGCACATAGCGCACTAACTCCAGGTACTCTTGCACCGTGCCCCCCTTGAAAAATGCCTCCCCCACGCTGCAGCTGCACAGGAGTGCCAGGGTTGCCAGGCATCTCGTGTATCCCATAGCCTGGCTGTGTAGTATAACGGATAG
>WNGA01013530.1_pt1 | contig 10423 bp, 10 predicted proteins | sample 5400061 | NCBI WGS metagenome assembly WNGA01 (sample SAMN13153366, study PRJNA577476) | soil metagenome | isolation source: 100 cm soil or saprolite under grassland replicate 2 | place: USA:California | collected 2016-06-15
TGGCGAAGGCGCGCGACGCGGGCATCGAGGTCAGCGCGCACGACGTGCTGAAGACCGCGCCGCGCGGCTACCCGAAGGACCATCCCCGCATCGAGCTGCTTCGCTACAAGGGCATCATCAACTGGAAGCAGTGGCCGCCGGGCGCGTGGCTGGGCACGCGCAAGGCGAAGGACCGCGTAGTGGAGTTCCTGCGGGCGTCCAAGCTGCTGAACAACTGGCTCGACAAGCGCGTCGGTCCGTCCGAGCTCGCCGACGAGCGGTAGCCCCGAGCACTCCGGCGCGTTCGGTCTCCGCCAGCCGGCGCCCGAGGTAGCGCCGCTCGGCGTCGGTCGCGGCCTCTGTCCGACCGCCCGAGGCGGCGGAGCAGGTCCGCACGAGTCGCAGGCAATAGGTGGTACCCGGCGGGGGCGCCGCTGCGCATACCGTGTTGCCCACTTCGGGTCACGTTGACGTGAGTGGGGAGGGCCGGTGCTGCACACGCCGCTCTGCGATCTGGTCGGTGTCGAGGCTCCCGTCATCCAGGCCGGCATGAGCGTCTTCACCTCGGTCGAGCTCGTCGTGGCCGTGTCGAACGCCGGAGGTTTGGGCAGTCTCGGCGCGTGGCAGCGCCCGTCCGACCAGCTGGACCGGGACCTGGCTGCCATCCGTGAGCAGACCGATCGTCCCTTTGCCGTCAACCACGTGATCCCCGACCTCGACGACGCCGCGTTCGCGCTCACGCTGAAGGCCGGTCCCGCGGTGGTCTCGTTCGCGCTCGACGACCCCGGAACGCTGGTGGACCGAGTCCACGACGCCGGTAGCCTCGCGATGCAGCAGGTCACGACGGTCGCCCAGGCGAGCGAGGCCGCGGAGCGTGGCGTCGACATCATCATCGCCCAGGGTGGCGAGGCGGGCGGGTACGGCGGCTCGGTGGCGGCACTGCCGTTGGTGCCGCAGGTCGTGGATGCGGTCCGCCCGGTGCCGGTCGTGGCGGCTGGCGGCATCGCCGACGGACGCGGTCTCGCCGCCGCGCTCACGCTCGGAGCCGCCGGGGTGAACGTCGGGACCCGGTTTCTCGCGTCGCAGGAGGCGCCGATCCCTTCGGGCTGGAAGGAAACGATCATCGACGCGGCGTCCGAGGAGTTCGTCCAGGTCGACTTTCTCAACGACGTGAGGCCCGTCCCCGGTGTTGTCGGCTACGGCACTCGCGTCCGCGCGTTCCGCAGCGCGTTCGTCGACAAGTGGCAAGAGCGGCGTGACGACGTCCGTCGCAGCCCCGAGGGCGTCGTCGCGGAGATCGGTGCTGCCGTGGGCGAGGGCCGGATGCACGAGCTCGTCGCGGTCGCCGGGCAGAGCTCGGGGCTCGTCGGCGACGTGCTGCCTGCCGCCGAGATCGTCCGCGCCATCGTCGACGAGGCAGAGCGCGCGTTGCGAGAGGCCGGCAAGAGCATCGCGTGACGGAGCGGACGAGCTCGTCATGAGTGCTTCACGCGAGCGGGCCGACCTGTCCAGTCTGGAGCTGTTCGAGGGCTGTGACGAGCGCCAGCTCTCGACGCTGGCGTCGAGGCTGTCGCCGGTCAACGAGCCGTCGGGTGCGGTCCTGGCCCGGCAGGGCGAAGTCGCCCGGTCGTTCCTGCTCGTGGTGACGGGCGAGGCCGCGGTCGCCCGTGACGACGGCGACGGGGAGCGCCTGGTCGGCACGATCGCGCCGGGTTCCGTGGTCGGCGAGCTCAGCGTTCTCCGGGCGGCACCGCGGTCCGCGACGGTCACGGCGAGCAGTCCGCTCACCGGCTACGCCGGGGACGCGCAGGCGTTCGCGGCATTGCTCGAGGTCCCGCGGGTCGCTGACCGGATCGCCCGCACCGCGCGGCAGCGCTTGGCCGCCAACACCCGCCCCGTCACGGCCACGCTGCGCGACGGCACCCCACTCCGGATTCGGCCGATTCTCCCGACGGATCGTGGAAAGCTCGCCGACACACAGCCGGGGTTCTCCCGCGAGTCGCACTACAAGCGGTTCTTCAGCGCCCCGCCGCTCAGCGACAACGTTGTCCGGTACCTGATCGACGTGGACTACTACGACCACTTCGCATGGGTGGCGCTCGCCGAAGAGCCCGGCGAACCGGGGGTGGCGTCAGCCCGCTATATCCGTGAGCGTGACGATCCCGATATCGCGGAGGTGGCGTTCTCGGTCATCGACGATTTCCAAGGACGGGGGCTCGGCACATTTCTCCTGGGTGCGTTGGCGGTCGCGGCAGCCGAGAACGGTGTCGGGCGCTTCCGGGCCCGCGTGCTCGCCGAGAACGAACCGATGCGCGCGATTCTCCGGCGCGCCGGCGCGCACCTGGACTTCAGCGAGCCCGGCGTGCTCGAGACGGTGGTCGCCGTTCCTGCCTTCGGAGACGGCCTCCCGGATCTCACGACCGCGGACGCACTGCGGGACGCCGCCCGCGGGATCGTGATCGCAGCCGACCTGGCGCTCGGCGCGACCACATGACCGTTCTGGGTGGAGGTGGCGGGAGTCGAACCCGCGTCTTCCGAGTCCGCAACGGGGCTTCTCCGAGCGCAGCCGGTGAGGAAGTCTCGGGCCACCGCCGCTCACCGGCGGCCTGCGGCGACCCCAGCCTCACTGCGATGTCCCACCGGGCCGCGAGGCCCGTCCCGGCGGTGAGCCACTCTTGATGACGTCCGCTCTCCGGCCGAGCGGCGGGGCCGGAACGGACGCACTACCTATTCCTAGGCAGCGAGTGCGAGGTTTGAATCCTCGGCATTTGTTTAGTTTCCCGGCTCTTTTACGACGCTCCGGGGACGTCGGCTCGCTTCACCCGCTTTGGTCCTCAGAATCGAAGCCAGTCACCCCCTTGGTGTGAGAATCCAGTGTACTGGCGGGTCGTCGTGCCTTTCCCGGAACACGACGAGGCCGGGCATCGTTCCTGTACATGATGGGACGCAGCAGCATCCGCCTGGGCCGGATCTTCGGGATCCCGGTTGGGCTCGACTGGAGCCTGCTCGTGATCGCCGGGCTGCTCACGTTCAGCCTGGCCGGCGACCAATTCCCGGCCGAGTTCCCCGGCGAGGCGGTCGGCGCGTACTGGGTCGTGGGCCTCGCCACCGCCGCGCTGTTCTTCGCCTCCGTGCTCGGCCACGAGCTCGCCCACTCGGTCGTCGCGCGGCACCACGGCGTCGAGGTCGACGGCATCACGCTGTGGATGCTGGGGGGCGTCGCCAAGCTCGGCGGCGAGTCGCCGTCGGCGCGCGCCGAGCTCCTCATCGCCGCGGCCGGTCCCGCGACGAGCGTCGCGCTCGCCGTTGGCTTTGGTGCGAGTGCGATCGCGCTGACCACGCTCGGTGTCCCTGGTCTCGTCGGTTCCGGCTTGGCATGGCTGTCGCTCATCAACGCAGTCCTGGTCCTCTTCAACCTCATCCCCGCCGCCCCGCTCGACGGCGGCCGTATCCTCGCTGCGCTGCTCTGGTTCCACCACGGCAACCGCTACCGCGCGGCTGCCACCGCGGCCCAGGTCGGTGTGGTGTTCGGCTGGCTGCTCGTCGGAGTCGGCGCCCTCGGGTTCGTCGCCGGTCTCGGCTTCGGCACCCTGTGGACCGCGCTCATCGGCTGGTTCCTGATCAACGCGGCGCGCGCTGAAGGCGAGATGGCGCGCTCGAGGCTCGCGTTCGGCGATGTGCACGTCGGCGACGTGATGACGGCTGATCCTCCTCGCGCCCGTGGATGGCTCACGGTCGAGGGCTTCCTGACCGACGACGCTCCTCGCCTGCGGGACCGCGTCGTCCCCGTGGAGAGCTTCGACGGGACCATCGCGGGGCTCGTCAACGTGGACACGCTGCGAGCCGTGCCGCCGTACGAGCGTGCAATGCGACGCGTCGCCGACTACACGGTGCCGCTGTCGGCGATGCGCACCGCGCGACCCGATGACAAGCTCGCCGACGTCATGATGCGCCCGGGACGCGCCCGGGTGGACCACGTGGTGGTCTTCGACGGCGATCGCCTCGTCGGCATCGTGGCGCCCTCGGCGGTCGCGTCGCTGCAGGCCGTCAGTCGCGCAAACCCTTGAGCGCGCGCTCGGCTTCGCGCTTCGCGTCGCGCTCGGCGATCGTCCGCCGCTTGTCGTAGGCCCGCTTGCCCTTGGCCACCGCCAGCTCGACCTTGGCCCGACCGTCCTTGAAGTACACGCGCAGCGGCACGAGGGTTACGCCCTTCTCGCCCGTCGCGCGCGCGAGCGTCTCGATTTGCTTGCGGTGCAGGAGTAGCTTCCGACGCCGCGTCGGCTCGAGCTCGGCCCGAGAGAACTCGTACGGCGAGATGTGCATGCTGTGGAGCCACACCTCGCCGTCCTCGACCCGGGCGTAGGCGTCCTGGAGATTGGCGCGCCCGGCGCGGATCGACTTGACCTCCGACCCCGCGAGCATGATCCCGCACTCGAACGAGTCGAGAACGAGGTAGTCGTACCGCGCGCGCCGGTTCCTGATCACAATGGTGTCGGCGGGGCGCCCCATGAGCCGACTGTATAGATTTCGGTCGTGGCGACCACTTCTGGCTCGATTCTCGGCAACCCCGTCCGGCGCACCGAGGACCCGCGGATCCTGCGCGGTGACGCCGGCTACTTTGACGACCTCGAGGTCGAGGGTCTCCTTCACGTCACCTTTGTCCGCTCGACGATGGCCCACGCGCGCATCGAGTCGGTCGACACCGCCGAGGCGGCGTCGATGCCCGGCGTGGTCGCGGTCTACGCGGCCGACGACCTCGACCTCGAGCCGCTGCAGGGCTTCGCGATGGTCCCGGCGGCACTCTCGCGGCCGCCGCTCGCGCGCGGCGTGGTGCGCTTTGTCGGCGACATCGTCGCCGCCGTCGTCGCCGAGACGTCGGGCCAGGCGGTCGACGCCGCCGAGATGGTGATCGTCGACTACGACCCGTTGGAGACGGTGGTCGATCCCGAGGCGGCGCTGGCCGACGACGCGCCCGCGGTGTTCCCCGAGCACGGCTCGAACCTGGCCATCGAGTTCAACTTCGGCGAGGACCCCTCGATCCTCGACGACGCCGACGTCGTGGTGACGGGCAGATTCGTGAACCAGCGGCTGGCGCCGGTGCCGATGGAACCGAACGGCATTCTCGTCCAGCCCGACGGCGACGACGCGTTGACCGCCCACGTCCCGACCCAGAACCCGCACGGCGTGCGCGACCCGCTCGCAGGCGCGGTCGGGCTCGACGAGGAGCGGGTGCGGGTCGTCGCGCCCGCGGTCGGCGGCGGCTTCGGCGCCAAAGCCGGCATGTACGCCGAGTTCGCCATCACCGCCGCCGCGGCTCGGAAGCTCGGGCGCCCGCTGAAGTGGACCGAGACCCGCTCCGAGAGCATGGTCGCCATGACCCACGGCCGCGGCCAGGTCCAGAACATCGAGCTCGGCCTCAAGCGCGACGGCACGTTCACGGCGCTGCGCGGCCGGATCGTGTGCGATGCCGGCGCCTATCCGGGGATCGGCGCGTTCCTGCCGTACCTGACCCGCACGATGGGACAGGGCGTGTACCGCATCCCCAAGGTCGAGCTCAACGCCAAGAGCGCGATCACCAACACCACGCCGACGAGCGCGTACCGGGGCGCAGGCCGTCCCGAAGCCGCCGCGCTCCTCGAGCGCATCGTCGACATGGCGGCCGCCGAGCTGGGCCGAGATCCCGTCGAGCTGCGCAAGCAGAACTTCCTCCGCCCCGACGAGTTCCCGCTGACCACAGCCACCGGCGCGAACTACGACGTGGGGGAGTACGCCAAGGCGCTCGACGAGGCGTGCCGGGTCGCCGGCTACGAGGAGCTCCGCCGCGACCAGGCCGCGCGCCGGGAGCGCGGCGACTCCACGCAGCTCGGCATCGGCATCTCGGTGTACGTCGAGGTGACCGCGGGCGGGTTGTTCGAGGAGTATGCGTCGGTCGAGGTGAACACGGACGGGACCGTTACCGCGACCGTCGGCACCTCGGCGCACGGCCAGGGTCACGAGACGGCGTTCAAGATGATCGTGTCGGAGCTGCTGGGCGTGCCGATGGACGCGGTGACGGTCGTGCAGTCCGACACCGCGCTCGTCCCCCGTGGCACCGGGACGATGGGCTCGCGCTCGCTCCAGATCGCCGGGAGCGCGCTCCACAAGTCCAGCGAGATCGTCGTCGACAAGGCGAAGCAGATCGCGGCGCACCTCCTCGAAGCGGATGTCGCCGACATCGTCGTGCACGAGGAGGGCGGTGTCGGCGTGGCGGGCGCGCCCGCGAGCGCGCTCACGTGGGCGGAGCTCGCGCTGGCCGCGGGCGACGACGCCAAGCGCCCCGCCGACATGGAGCCCGACCTCCGGGCCGAGCTCGACTTCAACCAGGGGGAGGCGACGTACCCGTTCGGCGCCCACGTCGCGGTCGTCGAGGTCGACACGGAAACCGGGCGGGTCGAGCTCGTCCGCCACGTCGCCGTCGACGACTGCGGGCGCATCCTGAACCCGCTGCTCGTGGCCGGCCAGCAGCACGGCGGCATCGCACAGGGCGTCGCCCAGGCGCTGTACGAGGGCGTCGTGTACGACGACGACGGCAACCCGCAGACCGCCAACCTCATGGACTACGCGATGCCCAGCGCCGCCGAGTTCCCCAGCTTCGAGGCGTCGAACACGGAGACACCGACCCCGCTCAACCCGCTGGGTGCCAAGGGCATCGGCGAGTCGGGGACGATCGGCTCGACGCCCGCGGTGCAGAACGCGGTCGTCGACGCGCTCTCCGTCTACGGGATCCGCCACCTCGACATGCCGCTCACGTCCGAGCGGGTGTGGCAGGCGATCCGCGCCGCCACCGGCTGAGGCGCATGGGCTTCGCGGCGCCGACGCTCCGGCTCACGGAGGCCCAGTACCGCACGATCGTCGGTCACTGCTACGACGGCTTGCCCGACGAGGCATGTGGCTTGCTCGCCGGGCCCGTGGACGGAGCCCACGAGCCCATCGGCACGGTGACCGCGGTGTACCCGAGCCGCAACGCCGACGCTTCCGCGCGCACGTACACGGTCGACTCGCGCGACCTGCTGCGAGCGATGCGTGACGCCGAGAGTCGCGGCGAGGAGATCGTCGGCGTGTGGCACTCGCACACGCACACCGACGCGTATCCGTCCGAGACCGACGTGAAGCAGGCGCCCGACCCCGTCTGGGTCTACGTGATCGTGAGCCTGCGGGACGGCGAGCCGGTGCTGCGCGCCTACCGGATTCGCGACGGCGCGATCGCCGAGTGCCAGGTGGTACGCGACCCATGACCTGGAATCCCGACCCGTCAGGTCGGACTTGTACACTCGCGCCGTGCCCGTCGAGGTCCGCCTCCCGACGCTCCTGCGCCCGCACGCCGACGGCGCGTCGTCGGTGACCGCCACCGGTGCGACGGTGGGCGACGTGTTCGCCGACCTCGCCGCCCGCTACCCGGGCCTGTCGGACCAGCTGATCGACGACGCCGGCAGCATCCACAAGTTCGTGAACGTGTACCGCAACGACGACGACGTGCGGTACCTCGACCAGCTCGACACCAAGCTGACCGACGGCGACGTGGTCTCCATCCTCCCCGCGGTCGCGGGCGGATAGGGCGGGGGCCTGATGGCCCGATACGAGTCGATCCTCCAGGTCATCGGTGACACACCGCTCGTCGGTGTCCATGCGCTCTCGCCGAACCCCGACGTGCGTATCTACGCCAAGCTCGAAGGGCAGAACCCGGGCGGCTCGATGAAGGACCGCATCGCCCTGCGCATGGTCGAGGTTGCCGAGCGCGACGGCGCGCTGACGCCGGGCGACACGATCCTGGAGCCCTCGTCGGGCAACACGGGCATCGGGCTCGCGCTCGTGGCACGCATGAAGGGTTACCGGTTGCGGATCGTCCTCCCCGAGAACGTGTCGGAGGAGCGGCGGCAGATGCTCGAGATCTTCGGGGCCGAGGTGGTCCCGTCGCCGGGGGAGGAGGGCAGTAACGGCGCGATCCGGCTGGCGGAGAAGCTCGCGGCCGAGGACCCGTCGCTCGTGATGCTGTTCCAGTACGGCAACCCCGCGAACCCCGACGCCCACTACTCCACCACCGGCCCGGAGATCCTGCGCGACTGCCCCGAGGTCGACGTGTTCGTCGCCGGCCTCGGGACCAGCGGCACGCTCATGGGCGTCGGGCGCTACCTCAAGGAGCAAAAGCCGGACGTGCGCGTCGTCGCCGTCGAGCCACCCGCAGGGGAGCTCGTGCAGGGACTGCGCTCGCTCGAGGACGGGTTCGTGCCACCGATCTTCGATCCCACGGTGCTCGACCGGAAGTTCATCGTGCGACCGCGTGAGTCGGTCGAATGGACGCGGCGCCTGCTCGACGAGTGCGGGATCTTCGCTGGCATCTCGTCGGGGGCGGTCGCCGCCGGCGCGGCCAAGATGGCCGCGACCATGGACGCGGGAACGATCGTCACCCTGATCCCCGACGGGGGATGGAAGTACCTCTCGTCGGGCGCCTGGACCGAAGACATCGACGTCGTCACCGAGCGGGTCAACCGAATCAACTACTGGTAGCCGAGTCGCATCGGCGACCCGCCACGTGCCGGATGTCACCCCTCACCCGCCTCGCGGTACGGGTGAGGAAAGATGGTGAGTCGTGGCGACTGACGCCGACATCACACGCGCCGTCGACGCCCTCCGGCGCGGCAGGCTGGTGGCGTTCCCCACCGAGACCGTCTACGGGCTCGGTGCCGATGCCGCCCACCCGGACGCGCTCGCCCGGCTCTACGCGGTCAAGGGCCGCCCGGCCGAGCACCCGGTGATCGTGCACGTGGCCGAGCCGGTACAGCTCGCCGAATGGGCGGCCCACGTGCCCCGCGCGGCGCGGCTGCTCGCCGACGCACTCTGGCCCGGGCCGCTCACCTTGGTCGTCCCGCGTGCCGCCCGCGTCCCCGACGGCATCACGGGCGGCGGCGACACCGTGGGCCTGCGAGTGCCCGACCAGCCCGTCGCGCTCGCGCTGTTGCGTGCGTTCGGAGGCGGGATCGCCGCTCCGTCCGCGAACCGGTTCGGCCACGTGAGTCCGACCACGGCCGCCGACGTGCGTGCCGACCTCGGCGACGACGTCGACGTCGTGCTCGACGACGGCCCGTGTCGCGTCGGCGTCGAGTCGACCATCGTCGACTGTACGGGCGACGAGCTCGTGATCCTGCGCCCGGGCGGCGTGACGCGCGAGCGAATCGAAGAAGTCTCCGGGCGGCCGGCAGCGATCGCCCGCGACAGCCCCGTGCGCGCGCCGGGGACGCTCAAGTCCCATTACGCACCGGACGCGACCGTGCTGCTCGTTGACCGGGACGGGCTCCCGGACCGGGCCGCGGCTCTCGTCGCCGCCGGGCAGCGGGTGGCGGTACTGGCCGAGGAGCCGTGCCCGAGCCTGCCGGCGGGGGTGATCGTGCTGGACCCGCCAGCGGACGTCGACGACTACGCGCGGGTGCTGTACGCCCGCCTGCATGAAGTGGACCGGCAGGGCGTCGACGTCCTGCTCGCGGTGCCGCCGCGCGACACCGGGCTCGGAACGGCGGTTGCGGACCGGCTCCGACGCGCCGCGGGACGGGAGACGTTGTGAGCGACCGACCGATCGGCGTGATCGACTCCGGGCTCGGCGGGCTCACCGTGCTGCGCGCGCTCATCGACCTGCTGCCCGACGAGCCTGTCGTCTACTTCGGCGACACCGGGCGCTTCCCGTACGGGCCGAAGCCCGATCGCGACGTCGTGAAGTACGTGTTCGAGATGGCCGACCTGCTCGCGAAGCACGACACGAAGATGCTCGTCGTCGCGTGCAACCGCGCGTCGTCGGTGGCTCTCGATGTCCTGCGGGACCGGTACGACATCCCCGTCATCGGCGTCATCGACCCCGGCCTGCGCGCCGCCATCCGCGCCACCGAGTCGGGTCGCGTCGGGGTGGTCGGCACGGTGGGGACGATCGCCTCCGGTGCATACCAGCGCGCCGCCGAGGCGAGCGGCGCCGGGATCGAGCTGACGTGCGCCGCGTGCCCGGGGTTCGCGGAGTTCGTCGAGGCCGGCGACGTCGACTCCGAGGAGGTGCACGTGCTGGCGGAGCGACTGCTCGCGCCGGTGCGGGACGCCGGGGTCGACACGCTGGTCCTCGGGTGCACGCACTACCCGCTGCTGGCCCGCACGATCGGCGACGTGATGGGCCGGGAGGTCGTGCTGGTGTCGAGCGCCGACGAGACCGCGTTCGAGACGCGCACACTGCTCGGCGGCGCGGGTCACACCCGCCGACCGGGAGCGGAGCCACCTCGTCGCGTCTTCGTCACGAGCGGTGACCTGGCGACGTTCCGCACCCTCGGTGCGCGGTTCCTGGGCCCGGAGGTCGAGACCGTGGAGGCGTGGGAGTGGAGCTGACGGTGCTCGGGTGCTCGGGCTCGTACGGCGCGCCGCCGGTCGGCGCGTG
>WNGA01013532.1_pt1 | contig 10423 bp, 13 predicted proteins | sample 5400061 | NCBI WGS metagenome assembly WNGA01 (sample SAMN13153366, study PRJNA577476) | soil metagenome | isolation source: 100 cm soil or saprolite under grassland replicate 2 | place: USA:California | collected 2016-06-15
GAGGTCATCGCCGAGGAACCGCCGCGTCTGCGCGTGCGTTGGGACGACGGCCACATGACCGTCCTCTCACCGGCGGCCGGGGCCGTCCGGATCGAGAAGTCGAAGAAGGCGAAGAAGGCGAACTAGCGAGCACGGGCCATGAGGCGGCCGTCGCGCGCGGTCGCCTCCGGCCGCATGTGGCGACGAGCAGCGCCGAACGTGTTCGGACTACCGTAACCGTCGCAGTTGGGGCGTTTGGGTCGCTCAGCCCGCGGGAACGCGTCCGCCGCGGCACTTCAACCAAGGGGGGAAAGATGAAGCGACACCTGCTCGCCCTAGTCGCTAGCGGCGCACTTGCTGCGGCGGCGATCGCTCCCACAGTGGGAGCCGACCCGACAAACGCAAAGAATGCTCTCCAGTTGCAGGCCGTCTGCGGCGGCCAGACTTTCAACGTCGTCGTGAACGGCAACGGGGAGTTCACCCCGGCTCACATCATCGGGAGCACCTCCGTCTTCATTCCAACTGCCTTCAACATCACCTTCACTTTCACGCCTACCGGCGGAACGACCATGACCGAAACGGACACGGCGTCCAAGGCCGCGCCGCTGCAAGACACCATCACCTGCACGATTCCGTTCCAGAGCTTCCCTTCGCCCGTGGGGACGTTCACGATTCAAGGGACGGTTACCGGTTTCCTGACTCCGCGCTAACGGCGCGCGGAAATCTGGTGGCGGTAGCCGAAGATGTCGAGCTGGTGCTTGCGCGCCAGCTCGACAGCGCCTCGAATGGTGGGGTGGGCTAGGCCGCGCGCCCGATCGCAGGCTTTCGTGCGGTGCCGGAGCGCTCGCGCAGAGCCGTCAGGAACTTACGTGTGTTCAGTCGGAAAGGAAAGCTCCACCCACGTCGCGGCCCGGGAACTCCGATCTCGGTCTTTCGGGCCAGATGCAGCAGCTCGCGCTCGCGTGCACGGGCATCTTCATAGGTCGAGTACATGTCCCCAGGACGCGCGGACTCACTACCGTCTTCCCTCTTCCCGAGTTGCCAGGTGGCCTGTCTAGTCGTCGTCGTTGACGCGCAGGAGCTTGTACGCCTGGACCGGTCGCGCAAAGCCCTTCACCTGCAGCTCCGCGACCGGCTCGGCCTCGACCCGCGCCTCGAGGGCCGCGTGCGCGCGTTGGCTCAGGAGTATCTGACCAGCTCCCGCCTCGTCGCTCAGCCGCGCGGCCAGGTTCGTGACAGTGCCGAGCGCGCCGTAGTCGTAGCGCCCTTCGAATCCGATCCGGCCGAGCGTCGCGTGCCCGACGGCAATCCCGGCGCCGAGGCCTAGCTCGTACCCGCGCTTGCGCCAATCGCGGGCGAGCTCCCCGATCCGCTCCCGCATTGCGATCGCGAGCCGCGCGGCACGGAGTTCGTGCTCGGGCATCGTCACCGGATCGTTGAAGAACACCATCAGCCCGTCGCCCGCGAAGTGCTCGAGTGTGCCGCCGTACGTCCCAACGAGCTCCCCTGCGACCGTGTGGTACTCGCGGACGACGTCGATCAGCTCTTCCGGCTCGGCGGTTTCGGCGAAGGCCGTGAAGCCGCGAAGGTCGAAGTAGACGACCGTGATGTAGGCACGATGGCCGGCCAGGAGCTGCGCACCGTCGTCGCTCGAGATCAGCGCGGCGACCTCCGGCGAGAGAAAGCGCGCGAGCTCGCCCTTTTGGCGCTCGACGGTCTCGAAGAGTTTCGCGTGTGCGATCGCGATCGCACTCTGATCGGCGAACGTCGCCATCAGCTCGATCTCCCCGTCGTCGAATGGCCGCACCTCGCGCCGTGCGAGCCCGATGACGCCGACGAGCTCGTCCTCGAAGAGCACAGGTAGTCCGAGCAGCGTCCGGAGGTCGACGGCCGGATACGTGTAGTTGGGGTCGGCGAAGACGTCGGGGATGTGAACCGGCTTCTTGGTCATGGCCACGCGCCCGGTGCAGGTGTTCGGCCCCGGCCTGTCGGGGTGCTGGCGTTCGTACTCGACCACCTCGCGCGGCTGGCCGACGTTCGCGCGCATGCGCAGGAGGTCGCCCTCGGCGAGATAGATGAAGCACGAGTCCGCCCGGCACAGGCGGGCGGCTGCCTCGACGATCTGGTCGAGGATCGGCTGAAGCCGCAGGCCGGATTGGCTCAAGGCCCGGAGGACGTCTGCGACCGCCTCGTGGCGGCTGCGGAGGTCGTCCAGCTCCCGGGTCAGCTCAGCGATTCGGGCATCAACGGAGGCGACGTTCGTCATGGCACCGCTCGCTGAGCCTATGGGATGCCTTGACTCGGCGGAAGCTGCGGGTCTTAGCGGCTGCTCTCCGCAACCGCCCGTGCGTGCCGCTCGATGAGCGCGTGGGAGAGGTCCCATTGGCTGCGCACGAGCTGGACGCGGTTCCGCTCGAGCCACTCACGGCTCGCGCCAAACGCGCGCAGGTGCTGCCGCTCGCACACGAGCTCAGCGATCCGCTCCTGCAGTTCCTCGACCAGCGGGCCAGCGCCCATCGCACCCAAAGAGTCGCTCGGACCGCCTGTAGATCGCATGTGGAAAGCCGCAGGAATCGGTCGGAATGTGCGGCCGAACTACGCACCGAAATGCTGTGGAAATCGTTCCCCTGTGGACACTGGGTGGCTGGTATACTAATTGTATGACAACCCAGGTCCCAGTCCGTCTGACAGATTCGGACCTGGCCGCTCTGGACGCCGCCATCGCCCGCGGCCGGTTCGCGAACCGGAGCGACGCGTTGCGCGCGGGGCTCGACCGAATCCTCTACGAGGAGCGCCAGCGCGAGATCGACGAGACGTATGCCGCCGGCTACGCGAAGCACCCGCAGGAGGAGTGGGTCGGCGAGCTCGGCCTGGCCGGCCTCGCCGCGTTCGACAAGGCCGAGGGCGGCGCGCCGCTCTGAGAACTCCTCTGAACCGCGGCGAGATCTACGACGTCGAGCTCAACGGTCGGCACCGTCCCGTGGTCGTCGTCACGCGCGACCGAGCGACTCCGATCCTCGCGAACGTCACGGTGGCGGCGGTAACCGGAACGATCCGCGGCCTGCCGACAGAGGTGCCGCTCCGGCGGGAGCACGGGCTCGCGCGCGACTGCGTCGTGAACTGCGACAACCTCTTCACGATCCCGAAGCAGATCGTGGGCCGTCGCCGCGGTGAGCTCGATCGCGAGTCCGTTGCGCGCCTGCGTGCGGCTCTGATGATCGCTCTCGACCTCGAGGAGCCGTACGGATCGCGTTGACGTCTACGGGGCCGGCAAGCCGGCCCGTAGACGAGCTCGTTGGAGGACTTTGCTTAGGACCGAACGCCGCTCAGCTGCTGGGCGACCGCGACCTCGTATCGGTCGACGGCGCCGATGCGCTGGCCGCCGCTCTCGGCAGCCTGTTCGCGTAGCCGATTGGCTTGCTGTTCGCTCTCGCGAAGCGCCTCCGCGCTCTCCCAGAGCGTGATCGCAGTGACGCGGCCGCTCTTGCGGTCGGCGAGGGCGATCATGCCGACGTTTCCCTGCAACTCGCGAACGCGCGGCAACGTCTCTTCCTTCACCTTGTCGACGCTGTCATCGATCTGGTCCGGCGATCCTTCCAGCGCGCTGACGCGGGCCGCCTTCGCACGCTCGGCGTCTCCATCGAAGATCGTGACTTCGCAGACGTCGACCGACGTTCTGCGGCCGCGCATCTCGGACGGGAAGTGCTGGGCCATGTCTTCGAACGCCTGCTCGGAGTTGCGAACGGCGTCCTCGCTGTCGAAGAACGTGATGCCGAGCGACGTCCCGCGCTCGCGGTCGAAGAGCCCGAGGAATCCCTTCGCGTCGGGCACGGAACTCGGGCCCTGGTCACGGACCCGCTGGATCAGCTCGTCCGTGAGGCCCGGGTCGCGCCCCTCGAAACTGGCAACGCGTGCGTACATTGCTCTCCCTCCTTCCGTTCGGGAAGGATGAGCCTACGCCTGTCGCGGGCGCGAATCCAGGAGATAGTGACGCCGGAGCATCATCCCTTGGGGGCGATGCACGATTGCCGGAGCCCGGACCGGGAGACGACAGGCGGATGAACAGCGCCATCTCCCGACCCGGAAGCTCCTAGTCCTTACTCGGGAATGGTGACCTCGCAGGCCTCGCCCGCGGCAAAGGCCGCCGGAATGATCCCGCCGTCCTCGAGGTGATCGATTCCCTTGCCGTCGCCGAGCACGGCGTCGTTCGGATTGTGCCAACCGATCACGCCGAACCCTTCACCGCGCGCTCCGTTGCTCGGAAACGATTCTTTCTTCCCGCCGGCGACGCCGACTCCGAGCGCGAAGAACTGCGACTGACCCGACTGAGCGTATGCGTTTGCGAGACAAGTCGCCTGGCCGGGCGTGAGCTCGGCCCCGAACACATTGGCGAACGTCTGCTGGACGCCGCTAGGGCTGCTGAAGTCGAAAAGCAGCCAGTTGCCCCCGTTCGAGGTCGACTGAATCAGGCCCTGTAGCGACGACGAGACACGGATGCAGTCGAACGCGGCCGCAGACCCGGTCACCGTCAGCGCAAGTACGAACGCGGCGACGAGCGCCGGAACACGTTTCTTCATGTATTCCCTCCCTGATTGGTTGAGGAGGGAGACGCTCGCAACAGCTCGTCGGCGTACGCGCCACAGCTGAAGTCAAGCGGTCCAGTCACGCACCTCGGTGATGTCGACCGCGAGCACCGGACCGTCGGGCGGTTCGGTGCGGTACTGCGGATACTTCTGCTGCAGCAGCGCGAGCGCGCGCTCGCGCTCCTCCCCCTCGTCGAGCACACGGGCGCGACCGCGCAGGCGGATCCACCAGAGACGGCCCCAGTCCTCGTCGTAGTGGTCGACGAGGATCGTGACGTCGGGCCGGGCGCGTGCGTTCTCGATCCGCCGCAGCCTGGTCGAGCGCTTCGGCTTGCGGTCGACCGCCGAGTAGAGCGTGTCGCCCTCGAGCGCGAACACGATCGGGACGAGGTGCGGCCGGCCGTCCGGATCGATCGTCGCCAGCCTGGCCACCCGCGCTGCCGTTAGCCTCGGGTTGTGCATGTCGGTTTGATCCTGCCGAACTACGGCCAGGGTTCGAGTGTCAGCAGTTGACGAGGAGGGAAGACATGGCTATGCGGGAGCGTCGCTACGGCCCCGCCGGCGGGCTAACGCTCGGCGGGATCATCGTCGTCGTCGGGATCGTCCTGATCTTCGTCTGGAGCTTCTGGATCGGCCTCATCATCGCTTTGGTGGGGCTTATCTTCTTCGGCGGCTTCGCACGAGGAAGGTGGTACTAGGAAACTGGGCGGCGATGAAGAGACCGGCGAGATCGACTTCGAGCGGGAGGTAGAGGACGCGCTAGCCTCCCTCCCGCGCGAGCTCCGAGAGGTCATCTCCAATGTCGCGATCATCGTCGAAGGAGAGCCGCCGCCCGGCCAGCCGCTGCTTGGGCTCTATCAGGGCATTCCGCTGACACGACGGGGAAGCGGGTACGCCGGCGCCCTGCCGGACAAGATCACGATCTACCGCGGGCCACTCGAGCGCCTCTACGGCGCCGATCGGGAGGGTCTGCGCCGCCAAATCCGGCGAGTCGTGCTCCACGAAGTTGCTCACCACTTCGGGATCAGCGACGAGCGTCTCCTAGAAATCGGGCGCTACTAGACCGACGTCTCCCAGAGGGCGAAGTGCCTGGCCCTGCTCGACGCCGTCGCGAACGGTGAGTCTGGGGAGCTGTGCAAACGGACGGCGACTGGTGTGGCCGGGTCTATCGGGCAATCTCGCCTACACGTTTTGTGCCTTGTCGTGCTATCCTCGGTACATGACACGAGGCGGCAACACCCGGCTGAACGTCACTCTCGACCCCCAACACGCGGAGAAGCTCTCGCGGCTCGCCGAACGGACCCACACACAGGAAGGGACGCTGGCACGATCGCTGCTCTCGCACGCGCTCGACGAGGCCGACCCTGATCCACGCCACGCTGCCGATCTGCTCGACGGCATCCCCGGCGCCTACGAGCGTGCGCTGCTCGGACGCGAGCAGGCAAAGGCCGGGACGACAATCCCGCTTGACGATCTGTAGCGATGGCCCGCGTCGAGCTGACGCAGGCCGCTCTCGAGGACTTAGAGCGGCTGATCTACACGCATAGCCTGCCCGCCGACACCAAGGAGCGCATCAAGCGCTCGCTGCGACCGCTGGAAGACTTCCCCTACATCGGAGCGCCGCTCGCGGGGCGCTGGGAAGGGTTCCGGTTCTTGCTCGGACCGTGGCGGTGGATGTTGATCGTCTACGAGTACTTCGAAGACGAAAAGAGAGTCGTCGTCGAGACGATCCAAGATGGCCGCTCCTCTCGTGCGGCCACCGCCGCTCGTCGCCACTGACATCGTTCCGGTTCCGTCAGCTGGCGCCGAGTTCACCACGGCGTAGGTCACCTTCCTGATGGACGCGGGGTCGTCGGCAGTCTCGCCACGCGCACCGCGGTTAGTCTCGGGACGTGCACTTCGGTGTGATCCTGCCGAACTACGGCAAGGATGCGACTCTCGACGGCATCCGCCGCGTCGCCGAGGCGGCCGAGGAGCTCCGGTTCGACTCGGTCTGGGCCACCGAGCACATCATCGTCGGTGCCGAGGCGGCCGACACCTACGGTCGCGTCTACGACCCGCTCGTCACGCTCGGCTGGGTCGCGGGCTGGACGGAACGGATCGGGCTCGGAACCTCGATCGTGCTCGTGCCGCTGCACAATCCGATCCACCTGGCGAAGGAGGTGGCGACGCTGCAAGAACTCTCGGGCGGCCGCTTCACGCTCGGCGTCGGGATGGGCTGGCACGAGGACGAGTTCGACTTCATGGGGGTCGAGTTCAAGGGTCGCGGCCGCCGTGCGAACGAGGCGATCCGACTGATGCGGGCGCTCTGGAGCGGGGAGCGCGACTTCGACGGGGAGTACTGGTCGTTCCACGACGCGACCTCCGAGCCGCACCCGTCGCCGCAGCCGGAGATCTGGGTCGGCGGCAGCTCGGACCGGGCGATCCGGCGGGCGCTCGAGCTGGGCGACGCCTGGCATCCCTCGCGTGGCTCGGGCGCCGACCACGTCCGCCGCGTAAAGGAGCAGCATCCGGACCTCCGCGTGATCCCGCGAACGCGGCCGGAGAATGTGGAGGCGATGCTCGACGCGGGCGCCGAAGGAGCTGTCGTCCAGTTCGCGGACGAGGCAGCGATGCGGGATTTCGCGGCCGGCATGGATAGCCCGATGCGGCCGGCGTGAACGCCCTCTGGCTCCTGCTCGGGATCGCCTTCGCCGCCGTCCTGTTCGGCGTCTTGACGTACATCGGCAGACGCTGGCGACCCTGAGGCAGGGGCGTCTCCTCCTCTAGGAGGGAGACCGAGGTGCCGATAGGCCTGGCATGCGTCCTCGTGGACAAGCTGCTCCAGCCGACTCAACCATCGCGCTCATGCTCGCCGTCTCCCTCGTCCTGTTCGCCTGGGGACTAGGCGAGTTTCTCCGGTCGCTCTAGGCGCGACTCTCGGTAGCACGCCAGGTTCCGCCTGGCTCTGAGCACCCTTTCGGCGCTCTTTCAGCAGCTTTTCAGCGGCGAGAGCCAGGATGGTGCCGTGAATTCGCCGCGGAAAAATAATTCGACGAGCACTGCGGCAGGCGCGCCGGCAAGCCGCAAAGCCGGCCGCGCCAAGACCACGGGCGGGACGGCCGTCGCCGTCGCGGCCGTCCCCCTGCCCGAGAGGAGGAGTCATGAGGAACAGCAGCAGCTGGAGCTAAGGCCGTCGGACGCGAGGAGTGGCGCTTCGGCGCCGCCCGTCGTTCGACTCATCAGATGGCTGCCCTGACCCGGGCAGTCTCGCGGTGCATTCCGGAGCGGCTCGAGCGGCCGCTCCGGTCTGCGTCGTTCCGCCGCCTCGCCCTCGGCAAGAGCATCTCGTACCTGGGCGATTGGCTGATGGTGGCGGTGCTTGTCGGCTGGGTGTACCAGTCGACATCTTCGGTTGCGCAGGTCGCCCTGCTGATGGCGATCAGGCTCGTGCCGCCCATCGTCGGCGGCGGCCTTGCGGCGTCGCTCGTCGATCGGCTACCGCGGCAACGCGTCCTCGTCTGGAGCGAGGCGGCCTGCGCGGCGACCATCGCCGGCGCGCTCGTAGGCGTGATGGCCGGCTCCCGGCCAGTCGTCTTCGCGTTCGTCGGGCTCTGCGGCCTCGTCTCGATGGTCTCGACCGTCGCTGGCAACGCGCTCATCCCGATGACCGTCGAGCAGGACGAGCTTGCGGCGGCGAACGGGATCCACGCGGTGGGGCAAGAGGCTGCGATGGCTCTGGGCGCCGTTGCCGGCGGCCTCACGCTCGCCCTTGGCGGTGCAGCGGCCGGGCTCGCCGCGAATCTCGTGAGCTACGGGATCGCTCTCTTCCTCTTCTTGCGCATCCGAGTCGCAGACGAGCAGAGCGATCGACAGACAAGTGGCAAGCGCGGCGGGTTGATCGACGGACTCCGCTACGTGCTCGCCCAACGAGCATTGACGGTCGTGGTGGGCGGGTTCGCACTGGGAACGCTCGCCACCGGGCTCGTCAACGCGACGCTGCCGAAGTTCACGACGGGCCTCGGCCTCGGTGCGAGCGGTTACGGCTGGGCGCTCGCAGCGCTCGCCTGCGGCATGATCGCCGGCGAAGCGCTCACGGGTGCGATCGCCGAACGGGTCGAGCCGCGGTGGCTGGGAGCGGGACTCGCGGCAATGGGTTGCCTCTTCTTCGCCTTTGCCTGGTCCGGCAGCGCCATCATCGCGCTCCTCCTTCTGACGGCTTTCGGCGTGGCGAACGGTTTCACGGAAGTCGTGATGATGACGGCCATCCACCAGGAGGCTGACGCGACCTACCAGGGAAGGGTCTTCGGGGTCGGCTCGACCATCTGGCGCACGACGATGCTCGGCGCGGTGGCGCTGGCGCCGGTCGTCGATGCCGTCGCGTCGTCGGCCCAGGCGATCAACGTCGCGGCCGGTTTCCTCTTCGTCGGTGCGATCGTCGTTCAGGTCACGCTGCGACCGTCGCCGCGGGCAGCGCCCGCGACGGCGTAAGCGTCACGCGACGCGGACCGGCTTCATAGGTTCCGCACCGAAGGCGCCGGGCTCCTTGCGCCAGAGTTCCTCGAGCGCACCAACCACGCGTGGGCAGAACTGGGTGCCCGTGTGTTCCCGAATCTCGGCCAGCGCGCCGAGCATGGGGCGGGCTGCACGATACGGCCGGTTGCTCGTCAGAGCGTCGAGCGCGTCGGCGACGAGCACGATCCGAGCGGGCAGCGGAATGTTCTCGCCGCTGAGCCCGTCCGGGTAGCCGGCGCCGTCGATCCGTTCGTGGCTGGAACGCGCGCACTGGCGCACGAAGGGATGCAGGTCGAGCTCCGAGAGGATGTAGTCGGAGATCAGGGGGTGCCTCTTGACGAGCTCCCACTCGTCCTCGGTGAGCTGTCCGGGCTTGCGCAGGACTTGCTCCGGAATCCCGATCTTGCCGATGTCGTGCAGGAGTGCGCCGATCTCGATCGCCTCGAGTTCCTCGTCGCGAAATCCGAGCCGTCGCGCGAGTCCGACAGCGACCGCAGCCACTCGCTCGGTGTGGCCGCCGGTGTAGAGATCCTTCGCCTCCATGCTCCGCGAGAGCGCGGCGATCGTGTCTTTGTGCGCGCGGCGAAGACTCAGGTTTGCCTGCCGGATCTCCTCGACCGCCGCGGCCGTGCGCTCGAGGTACTGGCGAACGGAGAGGATCATCAGCGCGGGTGGCAGTGCGAACGCGGCAAGCCCTGCCGTTCCGATCTGCTCGTACGCGATGGTCGCGGCGAGGGCGAGCGGCCCGAACAGTGCGAAGTGGAAGCGCGCCCAGTGGAGGCGTTTGAACCAGATCGTCCGCCAGGGCGTGTGCTCGGCCAGGCTCATGGCGAGGCAGAGCAGCCCGTTGTTGATCGCCGCGTAGAGGGCCCCGGCCAATACCGCTGCGGGGACTCGCCAGTCGCCCAGGGCCTGAAAGACAAGGGAAGCCGCCGCGGCGGCGAGCGCGAAGTTCGACGCGTCGAAGACCAGCTTGTAGAGCTGGCTCCGGCTCCGAACCCACTGGGCGACCGCGGCGAGGACGGCGATCGCCATCGCCGTACCCGTGTCGAAGAGGAAGGCGCTCGCGAGAACACCGATGGCGGAGACGCTGACGCTCCCGCGGCCGTACACCTGGACCGAGAACATCTGGAGAGCGAGCGTGAGGGCGAGGAGCGTCGCGACACGCGCGGGCTGCTCCGATGCGGTGGCCAGGAGTCCCTGAGATGCGGCGATCAGCCCGGCGCAGGCGGCGACCGCCAAGGCGATAACGAGCATCACGACGCGCTCGTCCAGCCCGGACGACGCCGCGGACGGAGTCGGTGGCTGGGTCAGCGTGGGGCGCGGTCGCACCAGCATTTGCAGGCGCTGTCCGGCGCGTTCCGCGA